>Ga0207648_10004017_pt1 | contig 15271 bp, 20 predicted proteins | sample KBSMisM32_FD_184310 | JGI IMG/M metagenome (GOLD analysis project Ga0207648, IMG submission 184310) | Miscanthus rhizosphere microbial communities from Kellogg Biological Station, Michigan, USA - KBS Miscanthus M3-2 (SPAdes) (version 2) | ecosystem: Host-associated > Plants > Roots >...
CTGGCGACGACTGATCCGCAGAAAATTCCGGTCACCGTCCTGTCGCGCTGCCTGCAATTCAACCTGAAGCAAATTCCACCGGCGCAGATTCGCGGCCAGCTCGAATACGTGCTCGGCAAGGAGGAGGTCGGTTTCGACGTTCCGGCGCTCAACCTGATTGCGCGCGCCGCCGAAGGCAGCATGCGCGACGCCTTGTCGCTGCTCGACCAGGCGATCGCGCACGGCGCCGGCAAGGTCGGGGAGAGTTCGGTGCGGGAAATGCTGGGCACGGTGGATCGAAGTTATCTTTTCTCGATCCTCGAGGCTTTGACCCGCCGCGACGGGCCGGCACTGCTGGCTGAAGCCGAGCGCATGGCGGTGCGCAGCCTGTCGCTCGAATTGGCATTGCAGGAGCTGGGCACGCTGCTGCACAGGATAGCCCTGGCGCAGACCGTTCCGGCGGCCTTGGGCGAGGACGAACCCGAGCGCGAGAAACTCTTTGCGCTGGGCAACGCATTCAGCCCGGAGGACGTGCAATTGCTTTATCAGATCGCGATCCACGGGCGGCGCGATCTCTCTCTCGCGCCGGACGAATTCGCCGGCTTTACCATGGCGCTGATGCGCATGCTTGCCTTTGTGCCAGTGGAACCGGAAGGGACGCTCGCCGCTTCGACGCCATCCACCCAACCGGCGACATCGTCGTCTCCCCGCGCCAAACCTCCTACCGGCGAACGGAGCAACGCTGCTGCGTACGAACGGGCCAAAGTTTCCACGTCCGAATGGACAAATGTTTCGGCGTCAGAGGGGACCAATGTGTCTGCGTCCAATCGGACTGTCGCCCGCGAGCCGATGACGCGCGCGGTGGAAGCGCCGCGAGCCACGGAGAGCCGGCCGCAAGTCACTCAAATTCCGGATGCGCCGGTCGCTGGATCTCAGCCCATCGAAACGGAGCTGCAGGACTGGAGAAATCTGGTCGGGCGCATCAAGGTCGGCGGGATGGCGCGCATGCTGGGAGACAATTGCGAATTCCAGACACTGCAAAACGACAATGTCGAGCTGGTCGTGCCGGAGGCGCACAAGCATTTGCTGGAAAAGGCCTACACCGAAAAATTGCAGGCTGCGCTCAGCGACTATTTCGGCCGCAAGCTGCGGCTGCGCATCTCGACCGGCGGCAGCGGAAAGACGCCTTCGGAAATGGAAAACCAGGAACGGCAGGCGAAACTCGCCAAAGCGATCGAGTCCATCGATGCGGACCCCTTCGTGCGCGAACTGGTCGAGAATTTCGATGCCCGAATAAAGGATACTTCGATCAAACCGCTCCAGTAAGGAAAACGCATATGATGAAAGGTCAGCTTGCGGGCCTGATGAAACAGGCCCAGCAGATGCAGGAAAACATGAAGAAGGCGCAGGAAGAAATCGCCGCGCTGGAAGTCGAAGGCCAGGCCGGCGCCGGCATGGTCAAGGTCATCATGACGGGCCGGCACGACGTCAAGCGCGTCAGCATCGATCCCAGCCTGATGGGTGACGACAAGGACATGCTCGAGGATCTCATCGCCGCCGCGATCAACGATGCCGTGCGCCGCGTCGAGACGGTCACGCAGGAGAAAATGGGCGGACTCACGTCGGGGTTCGGCTTGCCGCCGGGAATGAAGTTGCCGTTCTAGTGGTGAGTGGAGAGTGGAGAGTGGTTAGTAAAAGCAGACGCCCGTGCTGTTACCAGCCACTAGCCACCAGCCACTCACCACTCACCACTGCCCTCCTGTGAAATCCCCATCGACCCTCGAAGAACTGATCGAAGCCCTGCGCTGCCTGCCGGGTGTGGGGCCGAAATCGGCGCAGCGTATGGCTTTCCACCTGCTGCAGCGGGACCATGCCGGAGCGCAGCGTCTGGGCCGGGCGTTGGATCAGGCGCTGGCGAGGGTCAGGCATTGCGAACGCTGCAACAATTTCACAGAGCAACCGGTGTGCGAACTCTGCAGTTCACCGCGGCGCGACCAAAGCTCGCTCTGCGTCGTCGAAACGCCGGCGGATTTGCTGATGATGGAGCAGGCCCAGGTTTATGATGGCATGTACTTCGTGCTGATGGGACGTTTGTCTCCGCTGGATGGCGTGGGGCCGAAAGATATTCATCTCGATCGCCTGGTCAAGCGAGCCCTCGACGGCATCGTCAAGGAAACCATTCTTGCAACGAATTTCACCGTGGAAGGCGAAGCAACCGCGCATTACGTGGGCGAATTGCTCGGTGCGCGCGGCATGAAAGTGTCGCGCATTGCCCGCGGATTGCCCGTGGGCGGCGAGTTGGAGCACGTCGACAGCGGCACCCTTGCGCAGGCGATGATCGAGCGGAGACCGGTCTGATGGCAACCAGCCCCAGTCCGGAAGCGGCGAAACGCCGCCCTTCGCCGCGGCGCACGCCCAAAAGCGCACCCCCGGTCGCCAAGGGATCGCGCAAACCCCGGCCGCAACCCAAACGCGGTCCGCCCTCGCCACCAGATTCACCGCCGGCCGCGCCCGTACTGCGCTCGCAGAAACTGCAGAAGGTTCTTGCCCAGTCGGGCCTGGGCTCCCGGCGCGCGATGGAAGAAGTCATCAAAGCCGGCAAGGTCAAGGTCAATGGCGAACCCGCCACGCTCGGCATGCGCGTCACCACCGAAGACCTGATCCAGGTCGGACGGCGCCAGATCAAATTCAAGGTGACTTCGCGCTTGCCGCGCGTCATCGTCTATCACAAGGTCGACGGCGAGATCGTCAGCCGCGACGATCCGCAGGGCCGGCGCAGCGTGTTCGAGAAACTGCCGGTCATCCGCAGTGCGAAATGGCTGGCAGTGGGGCGGCTGGATTTCAACACCGGCGGCCTGCTGATGTTTACCACGTCCGGAGATCTTGCCAACCGGCTGATGCATCCCCGCTTCGAAGTCGAACGCGAATACGCGGTGCGGCTGTTCGGCGCGTTGACTCCCGCGCAGATACAGGAGTTGAAGACCGGCGTGCGGCTGTCGGATGGCGATGCCAAATTCGACGCACTGGACGACCAGGGCGGAGAGGGGCGCAATCGCTGGTATCGCGTGGTGCTCAAGGAAGGCCGCAACCGTGTCGTGAGACGCATGTTCGAGGCGCTGGGATTGCAGGTCAGCCGCCTGATGCGCGTGCGGTTCGGCATCGTCACGTTGCCGCCGAGGCTCAAGCGCGGCAACTGGATCGAACTCAAGGAAGCCGAAATCAGCGAATTGCTGGAATGGGCCGGGAGCGCGCCCGAGTTGCCCGACGACGAACCCGGCGAGGCAGATCCGCCGCCCTCAGCAGGAAGACAAACCCGTCACCGCCCGAGGTCTCGAGCCAGGTAAACGGCAATTTCGGAAACGCCTTTTCCAGTTCGTCGCGATTGTGGCCGATCTCGACGATCAAAAGGCCGCGATCGTTCAAATGCGTGCCGGCTTGCGCAAGCAGGCGGCGGACGATCTCGAGCCCGTCTTCGCCGCCGGCCAGCGCCATGCGCGGCTCTGCGCGATACTCCTGCGGCAACCGCTCCATGGACTGCTGGTTTACATACGGCGGATTGGCAACGATCACGTCGTAACGCCCGCTTAGCCCGGCAAACAGATCGCCACGGGTAAGGTGCACTCGCTTGTCCAATTCGTAGTCGGTCACGTTATGCGCGGCCACCTCGAGCGCATCGGCTGACAGATCAGTCGCATCGACCTGGGCATCGGGGAAAGCCAGCGCGAGCAGAATGGCCAGGCAGCCCGAACCGGTGCAAAGATCCAGTGCCTTGTTTACGGTTTGGCCCTCGACGACCCAGGGATACAGTTCATCGCGCAACAGTTCCGCTATGTAAGAGCGCGGTACGATCACGCGCTCGTCGACGTAAAAACGAAATTCTCCCAGCCAGGCTTCGCGGGTCAGATAGGCTGCCGGGATGCGCTCCTCGATGCGCCTCTGAATGATGGCTTCGAGCGCTTCGATTTCTGCGGGTGTCAGTCGCTGGTCGAGCACGCCATCGAGGTCGTCCAGCGGCAGTTTCAGGGTATGTAGCAGCAGGTAGGCCGCTTCGTCGCGCGCATTGCTGCTGCCGTGGCCGAAATGAAGCCCGGCCTGGTCGAAACGCCGGACGGTCGCAGCCAGCCAGTCGCGGGCGGACTGGGGACGGTGGTTGGCCCTAGCGGCCATTCAATACGTTGGCGAGTGCCAGGCGATAGATACGGGAGAGCGCGTCGAGGTCTTCCACCGCGATATGTTCGTCCAGTCTGTGGATCGACGCGTTGATGGGACCCATTTCGACCACCTCGCGGCAGATGTCGGCAATGAAGCGGCCGTCCGACGTGCCGCCGCTGGTGGACAGCTCAGGTGTGCGCCCGGTAACGGCATTCACCGCGCGCGAGAGGCTGTCCACGAGTTTGCCTTTCGGCGTCAGAAAAGGGCGACCGGACAGCGACCAGGTCAGCGAGTAGTCCAGTTTGTGGCGGTCGAGCACCTCGTGAACACGCGCCTTCAGGGATTCCGGCGTGCTGGCCGTCGAGAAGCGGAAGTTGAAGGAAACACGCAGTTCGCCGGGAATCACATTGCCGGCGCCGGTGCCGGCTGCGATGTTCGAGACTTGCCAGGTCGTGGGCGGAAAATATTCGTTGCCTTCATCCCATTTCGCCGCAGTCAGTTCGGCCAGTGCCGGCGCAAATTCATGGATGGGATTGCGCGACAGGTGCGGGTAGGCAATATGTCCCTGCACGCCGCGCACCAGCAATTCGCCGGACAGGGAGCCGCGGCGGCCGTTCTTCATGGTATCGCCCAGCAACGAGACGGAGGACGGCTCGCCGATGATGCAGTAATCCATCGTCTCGCCGCGTGCGCGCAGGGCCTCGACCACCTTGACGGTGCCGTTGACGGCGATGCCTTCTTCGTCCGACGTAATCAGCAGCGCTATCGATCCGGGATGCGCGGGATGATCCGCAAGAAATCCTTCGACCGCCGTGATGAACGCCGCGATAGAAGACTTCATGTCGGCCGCGCCGCGCCCATACAGCACCCCGTCGCGCACCGTGGGCAGGAAAGGGTCCGAGCGCCACTGGCTCAACGGCCCGGTAGGAACGACGTCGGTGTGGCCCGCGAAACATACCAGGGGCTGGGTGCTTCCGCGCCGTGCCCACAGGTTATCGACCTCGCCGAAGCGCAACCGCTCGATCGTGAAGCCGAGCCGGGCCAGGCGTTGCGCCAGCACTTCCTGGCAGCCGCCGTCATTCGGCGTAATGGAAACGCGCGAAATCAGTTCGCGCGCGAGTTCGAAGGTTGCAGAGCTCATCGCAGGCAAATCGTGCAGCAATATCTGTTCGTCGTTCGGTTATTTATCCTCGTCCACGTTCAACTTGATTTCGTTGAACGAATAGCCGGCAGCTTTGGACATGATACGGCTGGTCGGGCTGTCGCCCAGTTTGCCGGCCGCCTTCTGTTCGAAGTTGTTGATCAGCCACGACAGGTTGGTCGCGGAATCCGAATTCTTGAGCGCTTCGTCCTTCGACACCGTGCCGGCCATGTACAGCTCGAACAAGGCGTGCTCAAAGGTCTTCGAGCCGGGCGAGAGGCTCTGCTCCATGGCCTCGCGGATCTGGTCGATTTCGCCTTTCTTGATGAGTTCGGCGATGTGCTTGGTATTGAGCATGACCTCCACGGCCGCGACCAGCGTACCGTCGTTGGCCTTGACCAGGCGCTGCGAAATGATGGCGCGCAGGCTGATCGACAAATCGGACAGCAGCGAAGTGCGCGCATCGTAGGGGAAGAAGTTGATGATGCGGTTCAGGGCGTGGTAGCTGTTGTTCGCGTGCAGCGTGGAGATGCAAAGGTGGCCGGTCTGCGCGTAGAGCAGCGCGTGTCCCAGCGTTTCGCGGTCGCGGATTTCGCCGATCATCATCAGGTCGGGCGCTTCGCGCATGGCATTGATCAGTGCGTTCTCGTAGGAACGCGTGTCCGTATGGACTTCGCGCTGGTTGATCACGCACTTGTCGTTGCGGAACACGAACTCCATCGGATCTTCGATAGTCAGGATGTGGCCTGGCTTGAGCGCATTGCGGTGCTCGATCATGGCAGCGAGCGTGGTCGATTTGCCCGAGCCGGTGGAACCCACCACCAGCACAAAGCCGCGCTTTTCCATGATCAGTTCTTTCAGGATCGGCGGCAGCTTGAGCTTGTCGATGCCCACCGTGCCGCTTTTCAGGAAGCGGATGACCATGGCCACGTTTCCGCGCTGCCGGAATACGTTGACCCGGAATCGCCCGATGTCCGGGATCACCTGGGCGAAATTCATCTCCATGGTCTCTTCGAATTCCTTGATCTGCTTGTCGCTCATGACTTCATAAGCGATCTTGCGCGAGGTCTCCGGATCGATGATCTGCTGGTTGACCGGCATGATGATGCCGAGGATCTTGATCGATACCGGTGCTCCCGCGGAAATGAACAGGTCTGATGCCTGTTTCTCCGCCATCAGTTTGAACAAAGGGGTCAGGAACATGTTGGCCTCGACGTTTCGTTATGGAACGATAGTTATGTTATGGAACGATAGTTATGGGCGACAGCCCGGTACCCCGCAACGCGGGGCACGATAGTCACGGCATTCTTAGCAGTTCGTTGATGCTGGTCTTGGCGCGGGTCTTGGCATCGACCTGTTTGACGATCACCGCGCAGTACAGACTGTATTTCCCGTCGGGGGAGGGCAGGTTTCCCGACACGACCACCGAACCCGCCGGGATCCTGCCGTAAAGCACTTCGCCGGTTTCACGATTGTAGATACGCGTGCTCTGCCCGATGTAGACACCCATCGAGATGACCGAACCTTCGCCGACCACCACGCCTTCGACGACTTCCGAGCGCGCGCCGATGAAGCAATTATCCTCGATGATGGTCGGATTCGCTTGCACCGGCTCCAGCACGCCGCCGATGCCGACCCCGCCCGACAAATGCACGTTCTTTCCGATCTGCGCGCACGAGCCCACAGTTGCCCAGGTATCCACCATCGTGCTTTCATCGACGTACGCCCCGATGTTCACGAAGGAGGGCATCAGCACCACGTTCTTCGCAATGAAAGAGCCGCGGCGCACGACCGCGTTCGGCACCACGCGAAAGCCCCCGTCCTGGAAATCCGCGCTGCCGTAGTCCGCAAACTTCGCCGGCACCTTGTCGAAATAGTTGGTATAGCCATCGCGCACCACGGCGTTGTCTTCCAGGCGAAACGACAGCAGCACGGCTTTCTTGAGCCACTGGTGCGTAACCCATTCTCCGCCCCTTTTCTCCGCCACGCGCAGTTTCCCGGAATCGAGCTGCGCGATGGCCTCGGCGACTGCCTCCTTCAGTGCGGGCTCCGCCGTCTTCGGAGAGATCCCGGCACGGTTTTCAAAGGCCTTGTCGATGACTGACTGCAGTTGCTCCATTGGATTAGGTTTCCGTTCTAGTTATGTGAATTTAGGAGAATTTCTAAGCCAGAGATACTCTACCATGATAGCGGCTGGCTGGCACTACTGCGTTCAAACGCCTCTGCCCGGGGTGGCCGGCCGCGGGTCACTCTTGCCTGGCCAGCGGCCGTGACTGCGCAGGTGGAATGATTGCATACGCGCCAATACAATTCTCAAGCCTCGCCGACATCCTCCCTTTCCTTCAAGGGGAGGTCGGATTTGCTCCCTCCCTTTCAAGGGGAGGGCTGGGGTGGGGATGGGTGACTCGCAGCAATAGTCAATTTTCCTCCAGAAGCAGTGACCCATCCCGATCCCAACCTTCCCCTTGAAGGGGAAGGAGCACCTTTCACGCAGCCGAAGCCTATACTGGACGGCTTCACAACGCTTTCGGGAGAAGGCAATGACTAGGAAATCGGTGCTGATCCTGATAGTGCTATTCGGAATGTTCTGTAATTTCGCGGTAGCCGCGGAGCCGGCGCGCGATGCATCCCGCGGCGAGCTCTTGTACTCGACGCATTGCATCGCCTGCCACACCTCCCAGGTTCACTGGCGGGACAAGAAACTCGCCACCGACTGGAAGAGCCTGAAGGCTCAAGTCCGCCGCTGGCAGAACACGGCGGGGCAGAAGTGGGGCGAGCCGGACATTTCTGAAGTGGCGAGCTATCTGAACACGCTCCATTACCACTACCCCATCACCGACTGACGTCGATCAGCGAATTGCCCCCGACCCGCGAGATTTTGGCTTGCGGGAAAGCTGCGCCCGAAATCTTCTCCGCGCGGTCTATGGATAAGGCGGCGATTTGCTCCCTCCCTTCGAAGCTGGAGGGGAAGGAGTCAACCCGTCACCGCCTTTTTGGCTTGCTGGAAAGCAAAGCCCGAAACCTTCGCGTGCTCACTGCGCGGTCTATGCGTGAAGCGGCAATATCCAGAATCAGTTTTTCCCACTCGTCGATGCGCTTGCCCGGCAAGCCTGGGTCAGGCAAACGTTCATTTGCCTCCAGGAACACGAGCGAGGTCGCCAGTGCAGTGCGCTTGTTGCCGTCGCTGAACGGATGATTGCGGCAAAGATAGAACAGGTAAGCCGCCGCAATGTCGATGACATCCTCGATGAGCGCCTCACCCCCGTAGGTTGCCTGCGGAGCCGCGACGGCAGCTTCGAGCAACGCTCGGTCGCGCAAGCCCGGCAAGCCGCCATGCGCAGAAATGACCTCCTGATGAATCGCTTCCACCGCCTCGACGGTGAGAAACCGGAAATTCTTCTCAGGCAAGGCGTTTGAAGAGCGCGCTGTTGCGCTTGATCAATTTCTTGCCTCGTGCGCGAGCCTCCTCCGCATCCACCACTGGGCGCATGGGTGTAATAACGATCGTGCCGCCCTCGTGCACCGTTACATTGACCGGGTCCCCGACGTTCAGCCCCGTCAGTTCCCTGAGCGCTGTATCGAATACCAATCCCTGGGAATTGCCAACTTTCGAGATTTTCTTGAGCATTGCCGCATCCATAAAACAATGTATTACGTCAGTATAATAGAGTCCGAGCCAGAAAGTCGGCAAGACCGCCTCTTGTCTCCCTGGTGAAGCCGCTCAGGATGCACCTGTGAGGAGTCCCTACGGATTCTCATGCGTCGCACCGCCATCCGCCCTCCCTTTCAAGGGGAAGGTGCGTCGCCCTTCACCGTCAATTGGGCTTGCGCGAAAGCAACACCGGGAACCTCCGCGTGCTCACTGCGCAGGCGCGATTTGCTCCCTCCCTTCGAAGCTGGTCTTTACCTTAGTCCTCCTCCCTTCAAGGGGAGGGCTGGGGTGGGGATGGGTTCAATGCACCAGGACATCCGAATCGAGCTGGGGTGGGGATGGGGCACGCATTAACCGTCGATGTCGATACGGAAGCGGAGCGACCCATCCCCATCCCAACCTTCCCCTTGAAGGGGAAGGAGCGTTTGTCGAGGGCGGTCACGACAGGCTATGGCGCCTTGACCTAACCAACTGCAGCCAGCCAAAAGCGGACTAGCGATGTCAGCAAGATCCGAGATTCAGGGTATGTAGGGGATCGCGCAGGCAGCGCGTTAGGTCAGCACAGAGCGGCCGGCAAGCAAACCCGTGACGCTTTTCCGTGTCCTTGACGTGCTATAACGAGCGGCGTTACAGTACAGCATGATCCTCGGTTTTCGCGATCGCGAAACTGAACAAGTTTGGCGCGGAGAGCTTTCGCGTAAATTGCCGCGTGAAATACAGCAAGTCGCGCGCCGAAAACTACGTATGCTCAACAACGCCAAGACGCTACAGGATCTACGTATTCCGCCAGCGAATCGCCTTGAAGCTTTGAAGGGCGAACGCAAAGGCCAATGGAGCATTCGGGTCAATGATCAATGGCGAATCTGCTTTGTATGGAACAACGGCAATGCAAGCGAAGTCGAGATTGTCGATTACCACTGATTTGAGAGAGACATGGCCAAATTGAAGAATATTCATCCAGGTGAAATCCTGCTCGAAGAATTCCTCGAGCCGATGGAAATAAGCCAGAACGCGCTGGCCCGGGGAATTGCTGTCCCGCCGCGCCGGATCAACGAGATCGTACTGGGCAAGCGCGCAGTCACAGCCGATACCGCGTTGCGTCTTGCCCGATATTTCGGTACTTCGGAGCAGTTCTGGATGGGACTGCAGTCCGATTACGACCTGGAAGAAGCCCGCAAACAACTGGGGCGAAAAATTGACGCCATCGAACGAGCGGCCGCGTGACTGCGCCTAGAAAAATGAGACCAAATTTATCTTCTTAAGGCCGAAGTCTTAGAGGTCCTTGAAGGGGAAGGGGGGTCTGCTTGATCACCAACCCTCTCGTACTTAGACCTCGCAAGAATTCGGCTAAAGTAAGGATCCTACTTTCCCCTCACCCTTCCCCCTTCACCGCTCCCAATCACCGCCATGAACCGACTCTCATTTAACCTTGTCGCAGCGCTGCTGCTTCTGATCCTTTCGTCGTCTGGCGCCTGGGCGGACGATTACGCAGACACCATCAAGATATTCAAGGAAGCCGGAGCGAGCTCGAAGTTTTTCAACGACAGCTACGGCTACGCGGTTTTTCCGACCATCGGCAAGGGCGGCGCGGGCATCGGCGCTGCCTACGGCAAGGGCCGGGTCTACAAGAAGGGGGCGTACGTCGGCAACACCTCGATGACGCAGCTAACCGTTGGTTTGCAATTTGGCGGCCAGGGCTATAGCCAGATTGTGTTCTTTCAGGACCAGCGCGCCTTCGACGAATTCACCTCCGGCAATTTTGAATTCGGCGTCCAGGCAACCGCGGTCGCTATCACGGCCGGCGCATCGGCCTCTGCGAACACGGCAGGCAATGCTGCCAGCGCCAGCGGAGGCCAGCATGACGCCGCCACCGCCGGCTCTTACAACAAAGGCATGGCAACGTTTACTGTTGCCAAGGGCGGGCTGATGTACGAAGCCAGCATTGGCGGGCAGAAATTCAGTTATACGCCCAAGAAATAATCCTACGGTTACACACCCGTACCTACAAAGAAGATGCTCAATAGATGGTTATTTGCAAAGACACGCCCTACATTGATTAACCCCAGAATAGTGGGGCTGGTGGCATAATCTTTTCCTACCATGGCAAGCATTCTCGACCCTCATCTCCCAGAGATTGCGGAACTCTGTCGCCGTTACGGCGTGCATCGGCTGGAGTTGTTCGGATCTGCTACGACGCATGCCTTCGACGCGCGGACGAGCGATTTCGACTTTTTGCTGGAGTTCAAGGCGGGCCCATCGAGCCTCTTTGAGCGATACTTTGGCCTGAAAGAATCGCTTGAGGCTCTGTACGGACGCGAAGTTGACTTGGTGATGGTCGGCGCCATGAAGAATCCCTACTTCATCGACTCGGTGAACAAGACGCGACAACTCGTCTATGCAGCCAAAGACGCCCAAGCTGCTTGAAGACATTCGCGATGCCGCTGCCTTCATCCGCGATTCTGTACGCGGCAAGACACTCGACCACTACCACAAAGACCGCTTGCTCCGGCAGGCAATCGAGCGAAATTTCGAGATCATCGGCGAAGCCATCAAGCGTCTATCCCAGCACGATCCCGAAATCGTCGCCCGAATCGGAGACCATCGTCAGATCATCGCCTTTCGCAACGTGCTCATACACGGCTACGACCTTGTCGACCACGCTCTGGTCTGGAGCACGATAGAACACCAGGTTCCCGCCTTGCTGCACGATGTGGGCGCGCTGCTCGCCTCGGCGAAAGGTTTGTAAGAAACTTCTTCAGTGTGAGCTCGCCGAGTCGGGTCGCCTCCACGCCGTTGTTTTACTCACCGAACGTGTCGACCTTTCACTCATTCACCCTTCACTCGACCTATAACCGGCGACGCAAGGTGGTAAAACGAAATGAAGGTTGCAAGAGTTCGACGCAGCTTTTTTGAAGGAGAGCCGCTTGAGGTTGGCCGATCGCTCATCGGCATGGAGCTAGGGTCAGATTTGTCCAAAAGCGGATGCGGCGGACTGATCGTCGAAACAGAGGTATACATGGGGCCAGAGGATCGCGCATCTCATGCCTGGAACGCGCGTCGAACAGCTCGTACCGAGGTTATGTTTGGTCCTCGTGGCCACGCATACGTCTTTCAGATCTACGGCATGCACTACTGCTTCAACATAGTCGTTGGTGCAGGGCGAGTCCCCGCGGCAGTGTTGATCAGAGCGCTGCGGCCAACGTTCGGATTGGAAATCATGGCGAAGAACCGCGGTCTTGCAGGCGTGCCGGCAAACCTGCGGCAGCTTACATCTGGCCCAGGACGGTTGGCGCAGGCACTCGGAATCGATCGCCAGGCAAACGGGTTGGATCTATGTCATGCGCCGCTGTGGGTTCGGCGCTCTCCGGTCGGACGCCGTCTAGCCGCTGCTCATGGAATCCGAGCCGGCGCCCGCATCAACGTAGATTATGCCGGCGACTGGGCAAGGCGAAACTGGCGATTCACCCTATCGGAGGATCGATTCGTCAGCGCTTGACCGCGATTGATCAGGCTCCTGAAATTGTGACGCTACTGTACCTTCCAGATCATCTGGAGAGGGCTTGGGCCGCTGGCTGACCCTCCCTCAAGCGTCCGCGCCAGGCGCCAAGCCCGAGCGAAGGGCATTCTTTCTTAATACCCAATGACATCGAGATTGCCGTAGATAACTGGTGTGTTCGTTTAGTCAACCTCTCCATCGCTTGCAAGCCAGGGGACTGACGATCAGGCAAACGCTTCTTCCCCTTCAAGGGGAAGGTTGGGATTATGGGCACAGCCCGGTACCCTTGGGGGGATGGGCCACCCCGCTTCTGCAGGAAGATTGACTCCCCCAGTCCCCGCACCCGGTAACGCTTTTTTATCTCCTTGGCTAATTCCCGCCACATGCTTACAATGTAATTACGTTGTGGGTTTGGCAGGAGACTATGAATGGAAGCGAAAGTCGTCAGGATCGGTAATTCTCAGGGTGTGCGCTTGCCCAAGGCCGCGCTGCAGCAGGCGCGGCTTTCGGCTGGGCAGCGCGTTCGCCTCGAAGTCGTGGACGACACGATCGTGATCCATCCCGAACGCGAGGTGCGTCAAGGTTGGAAATTGGCGTTTGCGAGGGCTGGCGCGCCAGATACCGAAGACTTGTGGCAGGGCGTTCCGCACGATGAAGCCTGGGACAAATAGACCCGGTACTCGAAAGTCGGTCCCACGGCGCGGCGATATCTACTGGGTTGCGCTCGATCCGACCGTCGGCCGGGAAATCAAGAAAACGCGCCCGGCGCTCGTGGTTTCCCCGGATGAAATGAACCAGGCCCTCGGGACCGTAGTCCTGGCACCGATCACTTCGACGGTCCGGCACTTTCCGACCCGCTACACAATTCGCCTCCAGCGAAAAATCGCTTCCGTCGCCCTGGACCAGATCCGCACCGTGTCAGCGGAGCGGCTTCTTACGAAGATGACCACTGTCGATCCCCGGCCAGCCCTCGCCATTTTGCGGGAGATGTTCGCGGATTGAGGAAATCCTGAAACCGTGCCGGACGTGCAATTCACAGCAGCAAGCAGCGTCAACAGGAAGCGATTAAGGCGGTGAAAGAACGTTGGGCGGACTACCGTAGGCGCCGCGGTGCATAACGCCAAATTAACAGGGAGACAGGATGGCACTGACACGAGACTTTCGAAGCACGATTCTGGAGCGCGCGCGCAAAGACGCGCGGTTCCGCGAAGCGCTTTTTACGGAAGCGATCAACGCGTATCTGGCCGGCGATACCGGGGCTGGCAAAGCGATCCTGCGCGGCCTGGTGAATGCAACCATTGGCTTTGAGGGCCTCGCCGCCGAGATCAATAAGCCTAGCAAGAGCCTCCATCGCATGCTTGCGCCGCACGGTAATCCAAGCACGGAGAATTTTTTCGGCATCGTGAGTGTTCTGCAAAAGAAGGCTCGTGTGAAATTGCGCGTGACGGCCAAGGCCGCGTGAATGCGATCGCCAACAATGCTGGATCAATTATGCAGGCCTGCTCCTCAGCTTGACCCAGCTCTTCAGCTTTCCCTCCGGAGACCGCCTGCTAAGGAGTAGGGCATGGTGGCAAGAATCAGAAAATCCAGCGGCTAGGGCTTCGGGTGGAATCCGGGTCGTGGGCGCCCTTATTGGTGCTGACGGACGATACCAAAAAGCCTGTTCACCCTTTACCAAACCATTCCTTTACCGGTATAATTATTCACATGGCACAGTCCGATGAAATGCTCACCTCAGCCGAGTTCGCCGCGCTCCGGCGAGTCAGCGCCCGCCGCATTCGCGCGCTCGCCTCGGGTGGCAGGGTTGCCGGTGCGCGGAAGTGGGGGCGCGACTGGTTAATTCCCGTGCAGGCGAAAATCTCGGCCGGCACGCGCGGTCCCGCTTCGAATGCGTCGGCGCAACCGTCCGGCGTCAGGGCATTTAAGTCGGTTGCCGAACTCGACCGCTTCCAGCGCGACAGGGAAGTGGCGATGGCGGTGTGCGTGCAGTCGATGAAGCCTCGCAATCGCTTCAAATGGCTGAGCGAATCCTGGGGAGCCCTGCAGCGCCATCCATTGGCGCAACCGGTGCACCGCAAGGTTTCCGCACGGCACTTCGAATCCATCGCGGAAAAGAATCGCCACGATGAAGCGCTCGAAATCGCGGGCGCACTTGCGCGCGCCCTTGTTCACCCGGCCTCGCGCCGGTGAGGGCACCCGATCAGGACGACGTTCGGGTCCTCGCCAAAGCACTGGCGGCGAGTGGGGTCGAATATGTCCTGATCGGTGGCGCGGCAATGGCCTTGCACGGCTTTCCACGGATGACCAAGGATATCGACCTGCTGCTTCCGGTGGACACTGCAAACAACAGGCGCTTGATGGAAGCGTTGAAAACCGTCCCGGACCTGCGAGCAGCGGTTCAGACCATCAAGCGCAAGTGGCTCGATGAAGGGTATTCGACGGCGATCGAAGGCAACATCAGCGTGGATCTCCTGTTCGTCGCTGCGGATCGTTCCTTCGATGACCTTCGCAAGCATGTCAGGGCGCTCGACTACGGTGGGGTCCCGATCCTCACGCTTGACATAGACGGCATGCTGATTACGAAGGACACCACCAGGGAGTCCGACCGCGCGGACCGCCTCAAACTCCAGCGATTGAAACTCGCGCTCGCCGAGGCCGCGAAGTCGGACATTCCTGATTCGCCCACCTTGAAGAGAAAGAGCAATCCCGTCCGGAAAAAAGACAAGAAGTGAACAAGGGAAGGGTAACGGTGAGCAGCACGCGGTTTTCGTTTATCAGATGGAGACTGGCCAAGGCGAAACTGGGGATTTACCCTCTGGGAGGATCGATTTGTCAGCGCTTGACGGCGATT
>Ga0207648_10004018_pt1 | contig 15269 bp, 13 predicted proteins | sample KBSMisM32_FD_184310 | JGI IMG/M metagenome (GOLD analysis project Ga0207648, IMG submission 184310) | Miscanthus rhizosphere microbial communities from Kellogg Biological Station, Michigan, USA - KBS Miscanthus M3-2 (SPAdes) (version 2) | ecosystem: Host-associated > Plants > Roots >...
CTCAGAGCACCTCATCAGTCAGCCGCTGCGAAGTGCGCCGCGAGAATGTCGGCCACGGCGAGCGGCTTCTCGATCGGCGTCATGTGGCCACACTGCTTGACCGTCACGAGACGTGCGCCCGGAATCCCCGCAGCGATCTCCTGCGCCCGCTCGGGCGGGGTGGGCGTATCCGCATCGCCGACGACGACCACCGTTGGACAGCGGATGTCGGCCATGCTGGTGCGCGAGTCGGGCCGGCCGATCATCGCCGTTTGCTGCCGCACAAACACCTCGGCGTCGTTGTCGTCTGCCATAGCGCGCATGTAGCGGCGCAGGGCGTTGTCCTTCGCGCGTGACGGATGCACGAAGGCCGGAAACTGCAGGGCGGCGATCACGGAGAAAGGACCCTTGCGTGCCATGGCGATCTGCTCGCGACGCTTGTCGCTCTGCTCGGGGGTATCTGCGCGCGCCGAAGTATCCAGCAACGCCAGGGCCACGACGCGCCTCGGCGCCTGTCGCATGATCTCAAAGGAAAGATAGCCGCCGAAGGAGTGACCTGCCAGCGCAAAACGCGGCGGCGCATCGGCGAGGATGTGCCGCGCGCAATCGGCGACTGACTCATGGCGCGTGTGATCCGCGACGGCCACGGGGCCGATGCGCCATAGGGCTGGCAGCTGCGCCGCGTACAGGCGAGGCGAAGCGATGAGACCCGGAATCAGCACGACGGGCAGGGCCATGACGACCTTTCGGTCAGCGGAAAACCTCGATGGTAGCCTGCCACAGGCAGCACCCGCATTTGCGCGAGTCCCGCGCTTCGACAGGATCACCGCCGCGTCCGCCGAGTGTTGTTAGCGCCAGCGCCTGGCCACGCGACCAGAACATCGGCTCGCGGCCGGTGGGAGAGATTCGGGAGTCGGCCAAGAGCAGCCGCTCATTGGCGGTGCTCAGTTCCACTATGAGCGTACGATGACTGAATTTCCTCATCGACAGCACACTTGGGCGGCCCTGGCCCCACTGACAGGACCGGGCCTGGGTTTCTCGGCTGCGTGATCGGCGGGGCTCCAATGCATGATTCCGTGCTCCTCGAATATCACCACCGCAGCAAGCACCGAATCGACCGGTACGCGCCCGGCCCCGGGCGGCTGGATTGGGCGAATCAACCCGATCCCTTTCGTCGCTATGCGGGCGCGGCGGCGATCAAGCTGCCGCTGGCCGCTGATGCCCTTCCCACACGCTACGCCGCTCTGCGACGCGGGGAACTGCCGGCCATGCGGGCGTTCGATGTTCACAGCGTTGCGGTCCTGTTCGAACTGTCTCTTGGCTTGTCGGCCTGGAAGTCGTATGGCGGCAATCGTTGGGCGCTGCGTTGCAACCCTTCCAGCGGCAATCTGCATCCCACGGAAGGTTATCTGCTGTGCCCGAATCTTCCTGGACTGTCGGCGGGCGTCTATCACTACGTGAGCCGCGATCACACGCTGGAACGACGGGCCGCGCTCGACCATCCACGCTGGTCGGCCGCTTTCGAGAATGACGGCGTCGTGCTAGGCCTGAGCTCGATCTACTGGCGCGAGGCATGGAAATACGGAATGCGGGCATGGCGCTACTGCCAGCACGATTGCGGGCATGCGATTGCGGCGCTCTGCTACGCCGCGGCGATGTTCGGCTGGCAGACGCGTTTGCTTACCTCGGCCAGCGATGAGCTTGTGTCCGCGTTGCTCGGACTTGATCGCGAGGCGGATCTTGGCGATGCGGAACCGGAAGCCCCGGATGCTCTGCTGTGGGTTGGGCTGGGAACCTCAAGACCGAAACTCGAGCACATGCGCGAGGAACTACGCGACGCGACCTGGTCCGGTCGCGCCAACCGTTTGAGTGCGGAACACATGCGGTGGCCGGATATCGATTCGATTCATCGCGCCACGCGGAAGCTTGCGACTTCCGAGCCGGCGGCATACCGCCCAGCGCCGCTGCCACTGCCCCGCGGTCCCGTCCTCGATCCGACGTTCGCGACAATCGCCCGGCAGCGCCGCAGTGCGGTCGACTTCGACGGGGAAACGCACATCGGCGACGAATCGTTTTTCGCGATGCTCGACGCGCTCATGGTGCGATCGAACACGCCACCTTGGAACACGCTCGCCATGCCGCCGCAGGTGCATGCCGCCCTGATGGTGCATCGTGTGTCGGGGCTCGATCCGGGGTTGTACTTGTTCCTGCGGGAGCCATCGATGCTTGCCGATTTCAGATCATCGATGCGCCAGGAATGGCTTTGGCGGAAGAGAGGTCCCGAACACCTGCCGCTCTATCTGCTGTTGCCGCACGACCTGCGCGCCATCGCGAAAACGATCTGCTGTCACCAGGACATTGCGGCCGACTCGTGCTTCGCCTTGGGTATGCTCGCGCACGTCGAACTCGCGCGCGAGGAACCTTGGCGTTACCGTCATTTGTTCTGGGAGTGCGGTGTGCTCGGGCATGTGCTCTATCTGGAAGCGGAAGCGGCGGGGGTACGCTCCACGGGAATCGGCTGCTACTTCGACGATGAGATGCACGGCCTGCTCGGGATCGATGACGATCGCTGGCAAAGCCTATATCACTTCACGGTCGGCGGTCCCATCGACGACGAGCGCCTCGTTACGTTGCCGCCCTACGCTGTTCAGCCCTGATCCCCGTTTAGCTGTACGACGGGCACCGACGACGAATTGGCCGCGAGCGGATAGGCAGGGGCAGCCGGCGCGAGCGGGCCGTGACGTTGCTTGGCAGCGCGCACGGGTGCCTGGCCAGCCGGCGACAGGTTGACGGAATTCGCAGGCCCGACGATCTCGTCGGTAAGCGGCCGGTCACGTTGGTCGTTATCGGCCACTTGCAGACGGTCAGTGTCGTCGCCCAATTTGTCAGGAAGCGGTCGTTCCGGATCGACCCCTTCCATCGCGCGCACAGCTGGCCCGGTCGGCTTTCAAAACAGCAGGGGTTGATGGTTGTAAAATGCCGTCCGTGATATTGCGAATAATCGAACTGGTCTGGCCGGTTAATCACTGTTGGGCAGCGCCGAATCGAACAGGGAGGCCGCGATGGCTAATTCGTCCCCTCGGAGTGACCTGCGAACTAATTGGGCTGTTCTGTCCTACTACCAGCGCTTCGAGGGAATTGTCGCGCTAGTCCTCACTTTCGTCATCGGCCTCATTATCCTCGTCGCGCTCTTCAGATTGAGCTTGGGAGTCGTGACCGGCTTGTTGCTGGGTGCGCTCGATCCGCTTGACCACGGCGCGTTTCAGACGGTGTTTGGCGAAACGTTGACGTTGCTGATTGCGCTGGAGTTCAATCACACGCTTCAGTACGTGGTCAAGGGCGAACAGAGCATTATTCAAACCAAGGTCGTGCTGTTGATCGCGCTGTTGGCAATTGCTCGAAAGCTCATCGTTGTCGATCTGCGCGATGTAGACGCCGCTCAATTGCTCGCTCTGGCCGCAGTGACGCTGGCCCTTGGTATCACCTATTGGCTGATGCGAGAACGTGACGATCGCCGTGACCGACCTTCCGCCAATTAACGCTCTGGCTAAGCGCCCGCGGAGAGGGACCGCGGTTACGTCGTCTCGATTCAACGGCTGCTATTGAGAATCGCGACCGGCTGCTACGGGTCGAACTGCGACCGTCGACGATCAAGCCGCCCGCCTTCAGACTCGATGGTCGCTGAACGGCCAGGACCGGCCACTCGTTGGTGGCGCTCAATTCCCGCCGTAGGCGTACGATGGCTGGCCTTCCTCACGTCGACGAGGTGATTCAGTGATCACGCGCCGCAATGTTCTGCTGGCATGCGGCATCGGCCTGCTCGTCACGCACCGGCTCAGCCGCGGACAGCCTGCCGCGACTATCCGTCGTGTTGGACTGCTGTGGACGTCATCGGAAGCGGCCTCCAAGGATCTGCGCGTGGCGTTCATACAGGGAATGCAGGGCCTCGGCTGGCTCGAAGGGAAGAACGTCGAGTATCGATTCGTCTACGCCAATGGCAACGTGGACCGCTTGGACGCGCTGGCCAGCGAACTTATTGGGCAGCAAGTCAGCGTGATTCTTGTCGGGAGCAGCCAAAGCGCTCACGCGGCCCAGCAGGCGACGAAGACGCTACCCATTGTTCTGGCAGGCGTTGGGAACGCCGTGGGCGCCGGACTTGTCGCAAGTCTGGCCAAGCCGGGGGGGAACATCACCGGCTTCACCAGCCAGCAGGACGAGGTGCTGGGCAAGCTGATCGGGATCCTGCACGAGGTTGCGCCCGGCGCCCGACGCATCGCCATCCTGTTGAACGAAAGCAGTCCGTTGCATGCCGAGTACTGGACCGGCGCCCAGCGCGCTTGCGCCGCATTGGGCCTCGTTGCGCTGCAGGTTGTCGCCAGCACGCCGGCGCAACTCGGCGCCGCCGTCGAGCAGATTGTTCGACAACGAGCGCAGGCCATCGTGGTTACCTCGGACAGCATGTACTTTGCCGAGCGCGCGAAGCTGCAGGAACTGATGCAGACCACCCGGCTGCCGGTGGCGTATGCGTTGCGCGATCACGTGCGCGCAGGCGGGTTGCTCAGCTATGGATATGACCCGGCCGCGAACTACCGCAACGCCGCGAAGTACGTGGACAAGATCTTGAAGGGCGCCAAACCCGCGGATCTTCCTGTCGAGCAAGCGACAAAGTTCGACCTGGTGATCAACCTGAAGACCGCGAAGTCGCTCGGCATCACGATCCCGCAGTCGCTGCTGCTTCGTGCGGATGAGTGATTCAGTAGCCGAACGCCGCGAATTGATCGCGTATGAATGGCCGGTTCCAGCACGGCGCACCGGCCGGTCAGGGTCGTTCTGCGACGCATGGTCGACCGGCGGTTCACGGCCATGAGCAGCCGTCGCGATCTGCGCTGAATACCGGACGTTCGACCCTAGCTGAGGACGTAGCAATGGCAGATCACGGCCACGTTGGCGGATCGGTTCCGGGTGGCACTGAGGGTCGCATCCATCTGGCCGGCGTCAACGAAAACTGCGCGCTGTGGCGCACGGCCATGAGGTCGCCAAACCCCGATCGGGATGACTCCAAGTAGGGCCGGCGATCGGGCCACGCTACCCCGAAGCCGTCCGGGACGCGCCCCAGGCGGCGGATCCATTGCCCGGTCTGCGCCAGCGAAACCCGAACATGCCAGCTGCCGCCTTCGTTCATTTGTCGCAAGAGTGCAGCCGACGCCGCAAACGCCATCAGATGACCCGTTGCGTAGTCTAGAATCTGCATTGGCAGCGGCTTGGGTTCGGGAGTGCCGCCGGCTTCGGCCTCGGCGTGATTGAAGCCCATCGTCGTCTGGACCAGTGAGTCGAATCCGCGGCGCGTGCGCCACGGACCCTCGGACCCGTAGGCCGACAGCGACACGTAAACGAGGCCTCCCTTGCGCAGCGCGACCGTGTGCGCGCCGTACCCCAATGCATCCAGCCCGCCCGGCCGGTATCCCTGCACCAAGACGTGGGTGCTTGCCAGCAGCTCGTTCAGATCGTGACGTCCTTTCTCCGTACGCAGATCGATGTGCGCGGATAGCTTGCCACGGCTGGTGGCAGCAATCGATTCGATGTTCGGAAGATGGGGTGCATTGACCAGCATCACATCGGCCCCGTACGCCGCCAATGTCCGCCCGCATACGGGCCCGGCAAGAATGCGCGTGAGATCAAGAACCCTGAGCCCTGACAACGGTCGCTGATTTGACTGAAGGTGCGATAAGGGGACGGGTGGGGCATCGCCGATGCGTTCGAAAGTCATAAGCGGCTGTACTGAAACAACCTGGCCCTGTGGATGTGCGTCCCAATCGTCAAAACGGCGCAATGCAGCGACTACCAACCCGTGATCGGCGGCCATTTGCTCGAAATCCAGCGCCCGCCATGCTTGCAGAGCTCGCTCTGCGTCCGCGCGTTGCGCAGTTTCTGGCACCAGCCCCAGGAGCCGCAAGGCGCCGTCGCGGTGATGGGCAAAATTAGCGTGAACGCGTACCCATTCGTCCGAGCAACGATATAGCCCCGAGAATTTGTCCCACATCTTCGGAACGCGCCCATCGACGCTGAACCAGCCGACGCATTCGAGAGCAGCGTGCAGCATGTCGACGTGAACATCCTGTCGAACTTGGCCGCGCGCGTGACCGAGCTCGCAGGCCGCGAGCGCCGCCGCTGCAACGGGAACCTGAGCAGCAGTGCCGACCGCAAACGACGAAGGCAGCACAGGGTCAGCGCCACTTAGCATCGCGTGACCGAGCGACTGAGGCGGCAGTTGTCCCAGCCGCCACACTCCGGCAAGTGCCTCATTGGCGTTCAAGCTGCTCCCAACATTGGTGCCCAGGGCTTGCCGGTCCCGATTTCCACGAGACTCCCGCCTTCCCTTCCGAAGCCGTCACTTTACAATGCTCAGCCGATGGGGATTAGGTGCCACGGCTACGATGGGAGCGGAGGGCCAGGTGGATGACTGCGTAATTTGCCGGCCATGTAGTCTCCGACGTAGCATCGGCGATCAAAGGCTTGCCCTCGTTGGCTGGAGGACGCTATGACGATCACGGGTCGATGCCTCTGTGGAGCGGTTCGCTGGGAAAGCTCGGCGCCGCCGATTGTGACGCGCGTTTGCTGGTGCAGGGAGTGCCAATATATCGGTGCCGGGAGCGGAACGGTCAACGCCTGCTTCCGTACAGCGGCATTCACGGTGACCGGCGAGACCAACGACTATCCAAGTGTCGCGGACAGTGGCAACCAAATGCACCGCCGATTCTGTCCGACTTGCGGGACGCCGCTCTTCAGTGAGGCAGAGGTGCGGCCTCATCTGATCTTCGTGCGCGTCGGCACCTTCGACCATCCGAATCTTGCCAATCCTGCGATGACGATCTGGACGTCGTCTGCGCCGCGCTGGGCCTGCATCGATGCAGAGTTGCCGCAAGTGGAAAGGCAACCACCGCCGGCGGCATGATGAGTGACGCCAATCTACTGGTTCAGGCCGGGGACGAGTACGACTTCAACGAAGCCTCAGAAGCTTGGCTCCGGTCCTGACGCCCGAGCTGCAAGCCGTAGCAACCGGGACAACCAGCCGTGAGCAAAAGTGAGCTTGGTGGCCTTCATGATCTGGCTTTGTTCTCCTGCCGGCGAGCTGTTTCCTCGGAGGTTTCGTGATGCAACCGCTTAGATCAGCACTCGCAATTCTCGCTCTGCTCGTCTCGACCGTTATCCACGCGCAAGGCTCCGCGTGGCCGAGCAAGCCAGTCCGCTGGATCATTCCGTATCCGCCGGGGGGCATCACTGACGGCGCCACGCGCATGGTTCTGCAAAAGGTGACGGAGCAGACCGGGTGGAACATCGTTGTCGAGAACAAACCCGGCGCGAACTCGATTCTCGGCGCCGATATCGCGGCGAAAGCGTCCCCCGACGGCTATACCTTCTTGACCGTCATCGCCGCGCACGCGGCCAATGCCACGCTTTACGCCGGGAAGTTACCGTTCGACGTGGTGAAGAGCTTTGCGCCGGTGTCGTTGGTCGGGATCGCGCCCCTCATCATGACCGCAAACAACGACTTGCCTGCCAAGGACATCAAGGAACTGATCGCCTACGCCAAGGCAAACCCGGGCAAGCTTTCGTTCGGCTCCTCCGGCGTTGGGGCGGCAGCACACCTCACCACGGAGCTCTTCAAACAGACGACGGGCGTTGACATGGTGCACGTCCCGTACAAGGGCACGGCGCCGGCGATGCAGGATTTAATGGCCGGGAACATTCAGATTTTGGTCGATGTGCCCAGCACGCTGATGCCGCAGGTTCGCGCCGGCAAGATCAAGGCGCTTGGCATGTTCTCCGCCAAGCGGGTTGCAGGCGCAGCGGAGGTGCCAACTGTTGTGGAAGCGGGAGGTCCGCCAATCGAAGCTTCGACCTGGGTATTGTTCCTCGCCCCGGCCGGAACACCGGGCGACATTGTCACCAAGATGGGGGTCGAGATTGCGAAGGCCGTCGCGTCGACCGACGTCAAAGGCCGTTTCGAGACGATAGGTATCGAACCGGTCGGCAACACGTCGGAGGAGGCGCGCAAGTTCCTGGACGAGGAAATCGCCAAGTGGGCAAAGGTGATTACGACGGCTGGAGTGAAAGCGGAGCAGTGAGCTGCGCCATGTGTTGCGCGTCGCCGTAGCCGACGACTCAACCTAATGTCGATTGTCGGCAATTGTGTGCGACCGCTGTCGGCGAGAAGCCGGCGCACACGTCGGTAGCGCAAAGCAGTCAGTCACGCATCCCGCAACGCCTGGTTTATAGTCGCGGGCGGGGGCGCTGCCCGCGGTGCGTCAACGTCCGAGGAGAGTCATGACAAAAAAGAGCGTCAAAGACACGCTTGACCGGCTTGGAGAGGGGCTGGTGAGCGGCTTTCAACTCGTCGCGCTGTTCGTGATCGGGGCCACGATTGTCTGGTCCGCCGGGACGGACTACCTGAAAATGATTCAGGCTGGACGCGCTGGGCTCGACGACATCCTGCTTCTCTTCATCTATCTCGAGCTGGGAACGATCGTAGGTATCTACTTCAAGACCGATCGCCTCCCGGTGCTGTTCCTGCTCTACGTCGCCATCACCGCGCTTACACGTTTCCTTGCCGTCGATGTCAAGGACCTCTCGATCGAGAGCGTGCTGGCAGTGACCGGATCGATCCTGGTGCTTACGCTGGCCGCGCTGGTTGTGCAAATCGCGGCGTCGCGGTTTGCCTCGCCCATCGCAGACAAACGCTCGCACTCGAGCATCGACGCCGGCAAGCCGGAAACGGCAGGACCGGCCTAGCCGACGGGTAGCTCGGATCTCACACGGACGTGGCGTCCGGCGCGGGCGAATCGACGTGATGCTATCGGCCAACGGCAGACATAGAGCGCGGTCGCACAAAGCGGCCAATCGATTGCGCTATCCACCCCTTATAGAACCCAGGGTTGTTCGGGACAACGCGCATCAGTTAGCACGCCGATCGCCGCAAGAGCGTACTTGACGATTCTGACTCCGCAAGCGACGTTCCCGTGGCGCCGCAGTCCTACCGCGGCGCGCACATGACGACGAGATCGGGTCCATCGCCTTCGGCCAGCCAGCCCTTCGCCACCATTTGATCGCGGATCGTCTTGTCCGTCATGTAGCGGTGATTCGCGTCGGGCCGGTTGCTGAATACCCGATAGATCTGCGTTGTATTGGGCGGGCAAGTGCCTTCGGTCGGCAGAAACGTCTGCATGAAGTTCGGGGATTCGAGTACGAAGCTCGGATTCTTCCGCGCGGTGCCATCGCACTCGGCGTTGCCGCGTCCGAAGAAGTGCGAGTCGCCGAGGCCGGGAGGAATGTAGAAGCGGCACACGGGCGAGGCGACGGATTGCCCCGGCGCGAAGGTCTTGAACGACCGACTTGTACGAGCCCATCCCTTGATAACCGTACCCGCATCGAGCTTTGCGATCTCGTCCGCAACCCAAGTGACGAAGTAATGGTCGAGCGGCGCATTGTAGTACTCGACGACCGTCGCGGAGACGAGTGAACCGGAAGCGGCGGCCCATCGGGCGAAGATCTGTCCGACGGTGTTTGCCTGGGGCCTGCCGTGAAAGTCAAAAGTGACCAGGCCGTAGGGTGGCCCCCGGGTGGCGTTGACGTCCTGACCCCAGATGAACACACCCTGCATCAGATCACCCGTCTCGGCGACGGCCTGTTCGAATGCAAGCCAGACATTCGAGTACTGCTCGTCGCCGTCGAAGATGCCGTTGCCATTGACGTCGTCCACGGTCGGCAGCCCTCCACCCATGTTCTGCAGGTACGGAGCATTTACCGAGTTCACCATGCCAACTTCGGTAGCTATGGTCATCCGTCCACCGTTGGCCGCCTTGATGAAGGCTACTTGTTTGAACAGGTTGAACCAACCTTGCTTGAGTTCGGAGACGCTGACGATTCGGTTGGGCGGGGCAGGCACGAGTTCCCCGTACAGGCTGATTCCAACGACGTCGAGCCCCAGGTCGGCGAAGACTGCACTGAAGTTGTAGAAGCCGGTGGCCTGAACATGCTGGTCGTAGGTCAGCAGTCCTCGGTACTCCTTGCGGACTGCGTTTACCATCGCCTGCAATTCACCGCGTAAGTTGGGCTCGTTGGCGTTCGTGCGCCACAGCTGTTCGGTTTCGGTTCCCAGCGAATACATCTCGACGCCCAGTGTCTGCGCCAGCTTCGCATAGCGGACCGCAACATCCGTCATGCTCGTGAAGAACTGGCCGACCTTTGCTGCGTGGGTTGGATGGTCAACGTCCCAGAACCAGAGCGACGGGACGACGCATCTGTTGTCGATGAACGAGAATTTCGGTGCGCCCCATTGGTAGCGGGGAACGTTGTACGTCGGCAGCCCGCAGTCGAGGGGATTGGGCGTGGATCTCGGATCGCCATCCCCCTCCTGCCATCTTGGCCGCTCGAATGCGAGGGTCCAGTAGACCTTCTTGTTGTGGGCGTGCAGCGCCTTGGTAAGCGTCGTGAGCTGAACGTCGGTGAATGTGGCCCCGTTCATCCAATCGTCGTCGTTGGCCGGTCGCTCCCGCGTATGCACGGTGACGTCGACGAGGTCGTTGCTGAACATCGAAATCGACAGACCGACCCATTCGACGTTGAGGCTGTCGAGATACGCGAACCACGCCTCGTCGGGTTTCTGCGCTTGATGTCGGTTGTCGTATTGGCCCTCCGGCCCACCATGAAATCCGCGGATCATGGTGAGCGCTGCCGCCGGCGCGGTGAACGTCAGTGCGAAGACCGTCAACAGCAGTTGGACCAAGCGCATGGGTCGTCCAATAAGGTGGTGTGTCGGAAGAAGCAATCCGCATCCGTAAGCGGCCCAACGGCAGGGAGTTTTTGCGGAAGGATCACCGGCGGGCAACGAATCCGAATCAATGGACTGCAAGAGCCGCTTATACAGCATGTGGCCCTCGTCGAGGCTCGGTGGCGCCAGGCACCCGTTTAGCATGCTGTGCGTCTCATCCCCAAATGGAACAGTTTTTTCTAGACCCGTGCCAGTCGGTGACGCTACGTGTTGCACGATGAATCGTCGTGGTTCATGACGCAGTCATCTTCTCCGGCATGATGGCTAGCCCTGCGCTCAACCGGACGGCCCGGTAAAGGCTGCGTTCTTACGAGTGTCGGCGCGGCGGATAGCTTGATCGTCCGTGGCTCGCAACCGGCGCACGATTTGTGGAGACCCGCTATGGGTTGGGCTCGCCCAAGCGCATCGACGGCCGGTTTAGCGTAGTCTTGAGCCGGGAGAGACAATGCTACGGCGCGAATTCATTTCAGTTCTCGGCGGCGCGGCTGTGGCATGGGCGCGACCGGCGAGTGCGCAGAACTCAGTCGCGTCGCGTCGCATCGGTGTGCTCATGAGCGTGGACGAGAACGATCCCGAGGGACAGGCCCAGTTCTCGGGGTTCAGGCAACGGCTCGCAGAACTGGGTTGGACTGACGGTCGTAACCTGCGGATGGAGGTTCGCTGGGGTGGCAGTGATGTCAATCAGATAGGGCGATTTGCGAAAGAGCTGATCGCCCTGAAGCCCGACCTGATCGTCGCGCAAGGAACCCCAGTAACTGCGGCGCTCCATCGGGAGACGCGGACAATACCCATCGTGTTTGTGGTCGTGACCGACCCGGTCGGCGAAGGATTCGTGGCGGCCCTCTCTCGTCCTGGTGGAAATATCACCGGCTTCTTGACGTCCGAAGCGGCAATCGGCGCCAAAATGCTCGAGCTACTGACCGAGATCGCACCCAGCGTAAAGCGGGTCGCCATGCTGTTCAATCCCGACACCGCGCCGGGAGGCGGAACGTACTACTTCCGCGATTTCGAGACTGCGGCCAGATCGTCCAAGGTGGAGTCAATCGCAGCGCGCGCCCGCAGTGACGCTGAAATCGAATCCGTCGTAACCTCGCTTTCAGGGTTTCGCGGCGGCCTCATTGTGATGCCGGACTTTTTCATGCTCAATCACGTTAAGCCGATAATAATGCTTGCAGCACGAAACAGCGTGCCAGCGGTCTATCCTTGGAAGTACGTTGTCACACGTGACGGCGGTTTGCTTTCATATGGGCCAGACCTTAGAGACATCGTGCGTCGCGGAGCTAGCTACGTCGATCAAATTCTCCGTGGCGCCAAGCCGGCCGATCTGCCGGTCCAGGTGCCGGTCAAATGGGAAATGGCCGTAAACGTCAAGACGGCCAAGGGGCTCGGCCTTACTGTGCCGCCGTCGATTCGATTGCGTGTCGACGAGGTGGTCGAGTGATGCAGAAAGGCCGCAGCTGCGTAGGGATGTGCGCGAGCCCTAACTCTGTGCTCAGCCGGACGGTACACGGCTTCTCGTTGGTCCGCTCGGCGCGGCCCGCCGGTTAGCTTGATACATTCGGAATCCATCGCGACGGAGTGCATCATGAGTGAATCGCAGGCATACCTATATGCCACGCATCTCAATGTCAAATCTCCGGCGTTGAGTCTCACGCTCGGATGATGTGATTCAGTGATGGATCGGCGCACATTCGTCGGCACGCTTGGCGGGAGCTTGCTCGCGGCATCGCTTGCCGCGGGAGCGCAATCGGCGAAGAAGATTTACCGCATCGGCTTCCTCGAAGCAGGCGCTGCCGCCGTGAACCTGCATTTCCTCAAGGCGTTTGAAAGCGGGCTGCGCGAGTTCGGCTATGTCGACGGCAACAATGTCGTCATCGACGCGCGGTGGGCCGAAGGGCAGGCCGACCGCTTTCCGAAGCTCTTGGCTGAACTCGTCGCGCTCAAACCTGAGGTGATCGTCGTCGCATCGACGCTGGGGGCGGTTGCTGCCAAAAAGGTCGTGACCTCGATTCCAATCGTGTTCGTCGGTGTATCGGATCCGCTCGACATGGGGCTCGTTGCGAGCCTCGCGCGTCCCGGCGGCAACATGACGGGAATTTCGCGCGTTTTCGGCGAAGGCCTGATCGGCAAGGCGCTGCAGGTCCTGAAGGACATCGTGCCGGACGCCTCGCGCATTGCGATTCTTTGGAATGCCAGCGGCGAAGTCGAGCCGCGTCTCAAGGAAGCGCAGGCGGCTGTGCGCATGCTCGGGATGACGCCGTTACCGATCGACGTGCGCGGACCGTCCGACTTCGACGCCGCGTTTGCGCGAATGCGCAAGCAACGCGCCGACGCCGTGATGGTGGTCACCGACCCGCTCACGTTGCGCCATCGGGAGACGATCGTGAACCTCGCCGCGGCGAACCGGATTCCCGCTGTCTACGAGTTCGCGGAATTTGCCCGCGCCGGTGGGCTCGTCGCATATTCGGCAAGCGTGCCTGCGCTGTTTGCGCGTGCGGCGATGTACGTCGACAAAATCCTGAAGGGGACGAAACCCGCGGATCTCCCGGTCGAGCAACCCACCAAGTTCGAGCTGGTGATCAACCTCAAGACTGCGAAGGCCCTCAACCTCGCGATCCCACAGCCGCTATTGCTGCGCGCGGACGAAGTGATCCAATGATGCCGGTAGCGCGTGCATCGCAAGGTCTGCGCTGCTTGCCGCGGCCGCCGATTGCGCTTGCACATTAGGCCCCGGAAAACGGAGCACATCTCTTGGCAAATTCAACAGAATGCAAGCACGAAGCGGGCACTTTTCTTCCAGTGATCGACCGCAATCGATGCGAAGGTAGCGGAGATTGCGTGAGAGTCTGTCCGGTAGGCGTTTATAAGGTCGATTCCTTGCCTAAGGAAATGAGATCGAATTTAAGCATCAAAGGAAAAATCAAAGGCTTTGCTCACAGATGGCAGCAGGCGTTGCTGGTCAATGCCGAGGCCTGCGAAGCTTGCGGACTGTGCATCAAGGCTTGCCCCGAGGATGCCATCACGCTCGCGCGTGCCTGATAAAAAGAGAACTTGGCAAGGATCCAATCTTTTCGTGAATGTACTGGTCCGCCTGCGGTGAAAGGGGGATCTCCCCATCGTTCAGCGGATCGCTTGCTGCCGAACTCAAACGTTAGGCGGCGATCCGGCCGTCTGCAATTGGGCCAGAACCGGCTATTCGCTGGTGGGAGTTGAGGAGCTGGCGAGGTGTAGTATTTCTGCACCCTTGTCGTCGATGAGTTGATTCCATGGTGGATCGGCGAACGTTCACTGGCAGCGTTGTGGGCGGCTTCCTCATCGTGTCGCTCCTTTCGCGCGCGCAGAAACCGGCGATACCGGTTGTCGGGTTCCTCAATGGAGAATCATCCGTCGGGTATGCATACCTTGCCGCCGCATTTCGCCAGGGCCTGCAAGAGAGCGGATATGTCGATGGGCAAAACGTGTCGATCGAATATCGCTGGGCCGAGGGAAACACCGATCGACTTCCAGCGCTGGCCGCTGAATTGATTCAGCGGCATGTCACCTTGATTGCGGTTGGGGGCGGTAGCACGGCGCGCCTCGCGGCCAAGGCTGCGACCACGACCGTGCCGATCGTCTTCATGAGTGCTGCCGATCCGATCAAGGAGAGTCTCGTCGCGAGCCTTAACCGGCCGGGTGGCAATATCACGGGCGTCATGGTGCCAAGCGTTACCCTTGATACGAAGCGCCTGGAACTCTTGAACGACTTGGTACCGTCCGGTGAAGCGATTGCGGTCCTGACGAACCCGTCTGGGTCTGGGACCGAGGCTCACTTGATGAACCTGCGCGAAGCTGCGCGCTCGATGGGCCGGAAGATCCACATTCTGAACGCCGCCAGCGAACGCGAGATCGATGCAGCGTTCGTCAATTTCGCGCCATTGGGTGTCAGAGGGCTTCTTGTCAGTGCCGATCCGTTATTCAACAGACGACGCCAGCAACTTATCGAGTTGACGCTGCGCCATCGGATTCCCTCGATTTCAGAATGGCGGGAATTCGCAGCGGCCGGAGGCCTAATGAGTTACGGCAGTAACATCGGCAACGGATATCGCGAAATGGGCATCTGGGCCGGTCGGATTCTCAAAGGCGCCAAGCCAGCCGAATTACCGGTGCTCCAGGCATCCAAGTTCGAACTCGTCCTGAACTTGAGTACCGCGAGACTCCTCGGCCTCAACATTCCGCAGCCTTTGCTTCTGCGCGCGGACGAGGTGATTCAGTGATCGATTGTTACGTGTTGTTCGTGGCTCCGCATTGTCCATACGCCTAACCCTCCGCTCAACCGGGCCGATATGCGGCTTCAACTAGCCAGTATCGGCGCCGCTCACCGGATATTCCGAAGCACGCTGCTGGCAGCGAAGTCCATCGCGTACTCGGACAGCGGCAGCGGCACCTATCTGTCGACCACGCTGTTTCCGAAGCTTGGCGTTGC
>Ga0207648_10004020_pt1 | contig 15267 bp, 12 predicted proteins | sample KBSMisM32_FD_184310 | JGI IMG/M metagenome (GOLD analysis project Ga0207648, IMG submission 184310) | Miscanthus rhizosphere microbial communities from Kellogg Biological Station, Michigan, USA - KBS Miscanthus M3-2 (SPAdes) (version 2) | ecosystem: Host-associated > Plants > Roots >...
GACGTACGCGAACACCTCGTCGAGATATGTGGCACCGGCGGCGAGCGCGACCTGTTGGGCGTGGTGGAGAGCCTCTTCCGGCCGGCACGTCGTCGCGTACAGCAGTGCTGCGGCCGCGTTCGTGAACGGATGGGCGAGCGCTGGATCGTCGAGCTCGGCGAACGCCACCATCGCTTCGTCGACCCGGCCCAGTTGCATCAGTCCGACCATCCGTACCACGCGTGGCTCGAAGGCCGACGCGGTCATCATCTCGTCGGTGTTGTCCAGGGCGCGGTCGGCAATGGCGACTGCAGTGGCCCCATCCCCGCGGTGCATTGCCGCGCCGGCCACCGCCATCAACGGGAACGGGCCCTGGATCGACATCTCGGACAGCGTGAGCAGTTCCTCGCTGGTGCGCTGGGCCGCGCCTGTTTGACCCAGCGCGATCTGCGCACGCAGCAGCGGCGCCGTCGCCTGCATGAGGCCGAACTTGTCGTTGAGCTTCTTGAACCTGGAGCGCGCTTGATCGGCGAGGTTGGCGGCCTCGCCGAGATCGCCGGACCACAGCCTGAGGTCGGCGAGCAACGTCTGCATCATGCCGACAGCCCACTCGTCGCCGCGTTGGTCCGCCTCGCGGATGACCATCTCGGCGAGCGCCTCGGCTTCGGCGAAATGTCGTTCGAAGAACTCGACGAACGCCAGCAGACCGAACGCCCATCCCACACCGTTGCGGTCACCGAGCTTGTCGAGTGCGTCGGCGGCGTGGTTGAGACGATCGCGAGCCAAGGCCATGTCGCCCGACAGGAACGAGATCCACGCCCGGTGCTGTTCGAGCCAGGCCAGGCCGCGTTGGTCGTCGAGCAGTCGGTACAGGGTGTCAGCCTCGCCGAAGTGCCACTCGGCATCGATCAACGAGCCGCCGAACAGCTCGATGAACCCGCGGGCGCGCAGGGCGCGGGCCAATAGATCTGGGCGATCCACGGTTCGCAGCAGGTCGACCGCCTGACCCATCTCGCGGCGGGCATCCTCGAGCCGGCTGGCCGCGTGATGCATCGATCCGAGCAAGCGGTGAGCGTCGCCCTGCGACGCAACGTCGCCTCGTCGGGCCGCACTGGCGAGTGCGCTGTCGAGATCGGACCTGGCGGCGTCGTAGTCGCGCATGTCGAGTTGGGCGCCGGCGCGGATGAGTTGCAGCTGTACGCGGCGGTCCTCGTACTCGTCGTCGGCGGGCAGCAGTTCGAGCGCCCTGCTCGCGTGGCGAATGGCGATCCGCATGTTGCCGGTGTCGCCGGCGCGCACCGCGGCGTCGGTGAGCAATTGGATCGCGTCGTTGGTGATCGTCGACGGCACACCGGTGATCGGTCCGAGCTCCTTGACGAGCTCGGCAGCCGTGGCGGCGTGGTGGGCCCGGTCGTCGAGCCCCGCTGGGTGGTTGGCCATCGCTTTGGCGACGCCTGCGTGCCGCCGGGCGCGGACGGCCTTCGTGAGCGTCTGATACGCGGCGTCGCGCACCGAGTCGCTGCGGAACTCCCACCGCCGGCCGTGCACCTCCAACAACCCGAGCTCGTCGAGCTCGTAGAGGTCGGCGGCATCGAACTGCTGACCCATCTCGTCGGCGAAGGTCTGCAGCGATGCGATGGCCCCCGAGGTGCCGAGTGTGGCCGCGTTCTCGACGATCTGCCGCTGTGCCGGGGTGAGCTGATCGAGGCGGGCGATGATGAGGGCGCGCAACGAGTTGGGCAGCTCGCGGATGCCGCCGCCCGCGGCGGCGAGCGCGGCCAGCTCGTGCAAGAACAGAGGGTTGCCGCCGCTGCGTTCGTACAGCGCGGTGAGCAACTTCGGGTCGGCGCACTGATCGGCCAGCAGTTGCGCGGCGAGCTCCTCGGTGGCGACCTGACCCAACGGTTGCAGTGTCAAGGACACGACGGTCGTCCGTTCGGTGAGCGGTGGCCAGTCGACCTCGCTGCCGGGGCGCATCGCAGTGATGAGGGCGAAGCGGTTCCGGCTCAACGAGACGACGAGATGCTCGAGCAGTCCGATGAGCGCGGAGTCGGCCCAGTGGAGATCGTTGATCGACAGCACGACGGGCCGCTCGTACGAGCGCAGCTCGAGGATGCGACTGACGGCGCGGTTGACCGAGGCGCGCGCCGCGGGCGCCTCGAGGTTGTCGATCGACGACGGGTATCCGAGGAGGTGGATGAAGACGTCTTCCATCCGGTCGAGTTCGGCGCTGTCACCGCCGGAGATGAGTTGCATGGCGCGTGCTCGGCCGATCTCGCGGATCTCCTCGACCGGCAGCGTCGGGTCGAAGTCGAGATAGCGCGACAGCGCGTTGGCGATGGGGTACCACACGTTCGCCTCGCCGTAGGGCACGCACGCTCCCTCGAGCACCGCGGCGTCGACCGTGTTGTGCATGTAGTCGACGAGTTCCTCGGCGAGGCGCGACTTGCCGACGCCGTTCTCGCCCGAGATGGCCAACAGCACGCTGCGGTTGGCGAGCGTGACCAGATCGAGCGCAGCGCGACCCATGGCGAGTTCGGGCTGGCGACCGATCAGCGGTCCACTGCGGCCTCTGCGTGATCGACTACCGGGCGGCGCTGTCGCCTCCAGAGCCAGCCACGCCTTGATGCTCTGCTCACGGCCACGTGCGTCGAGCTCGCCGGCCGGCTCGAACCGGATGGCCTGCGAGGTGAGCGCGTACGTGGTGTGGCCGACGAGGATGCCACCCGGTTCCGCCGCGCTCTGCAGGCGCGAGGCCGTGTTGACCACGTCGCCCATCGCCGTGTACTCGGTGCCGGCCAGCGTGCCGACGAGTACCTCTCCCGTGTTGATCCCGATTCGCATCCGGATCTCGCTGCTGCCGGCGAGGCCGGAGGTGCTGACGAAGTGGTTGAGCGTCGCCTGCATGCGCAAGGCAGCGCGCACGGCGCGCTCGGCGTCGTCCTCGTGGGCAACCGGTGCGCCGAACAGGGCGAGGATCCCGTCGCCGAGGATCTTGTCGACCCGTCCGCCGAAGGAGGTGATGTCGTCGACGAGCAGCTGGAAGCACGAGTCGATGAGCCGCTTCACCGTCTCCGGGTCGCGGTGCTCGGCCAGCCCGGTGAACCCGACCAGGTCGGCGAACAGCACCGTGGTGATGCGGCGTTCTTCTGCCTGAGTCGCCGTGATGGCATACCCGCACGACGAGCAGAACCGGGCATCAGCCGGAATCTGGGTCGCACAGGATGGACACAACATGAATCAATGAGCGTAGGACAGATCGGGCTGCTGACGGTGGTCGTAAAAGAGGCGGGTACCGGCGGTGACGGACCGACGTCACCCCATTATGTGATGCGCGCTGGTGCCACTGTTGATACAACTAGACCTCATGACTGAGACGATGACGTCCACCACTGCGGCCGGCGCCGTTGACGCGATGAAGGTCTACGGTGCTGGTGACAGCGAAGTTCGGGCGCTCGATGGCGTCACGGTCGCGTTCGAGGCCGGCAGGTTCACGGCGATCATGGGCCCGTCCGGCTCGGGCAAGAGCACGCTGATGCACTGCCTGGCGGGGCTCGATTCCCTCACCGAGGGCGCCGTCTACATCGGCGACACCTACCTCGCCGCGCTCAGCGACAAGGAGCTGACGGTCCTGCGCCGCACCGCGGTCGGTTTCATCTTCCAGGCGTACAACCTCGTGCCCACCCTCAACGCCTACGAGATCATCATGCTGCCGCTGCTGCTCGGCGGCGTCAGCGGTGACAAGGAGTGGATCGACAAGGTGATCGACACCGTCGGTCTGCGCGACCGTCTCAAGCACCGGCCGAGCGAGCTCAGCGGTGGCCAGCAACAGCGCGTCGCCGTGGCCCGGGCGCTGGCCAGCAAGCCGACGATCATCTTCGCCGACGAGCCCACCGGAAACCTCGACAGCCGCGCCGGCGCCGAGATCCTCGAGTTCATGCGCAAGGCCGTGCGCGACCTGGGTCAGACGATCGTGATGGTCACCCACGATCCCAATGCCGCGAGCTACGCCGACCGTGTCATCTTCCTGGCGGACGGCAAGGTGGTCGACGAGATGGCCGAACCCACCGCGGACCGCGTGCTCGACCGCATGAAGCGGTTCGGCGACTGAGCCATGTTCAAGATCGCACTGAAGGGCATCATGGCCCGTAAGGGCCGCCTGCTGCTGACCTCGCTCGCCGTCATCCTCGGCACGTCGTTCCTGGCAGGCACGTACATCTTCTCCGACACACTGACGAAGTCGTTCGACAACCTGTTTGCAACGGTGTTCCAGGGCACGGACGCCTACGTTCGATCCTCGGTCGTGATCGAGAGCGATTTCGGGCAGGACGATCGTCAACGGATCCCCGACACGCTGACCCCCATCGTCGCCGGCGTGCCCGGTGTGAAGACTGCCGAGAGCAGTGTGCTGGGCTTCGCCCGCGTCATCGGCAAGGACGGCAAACCGGTCGGGCGCGAAGGCAACGGACCACCCAACTTCGGCTCGTCGATCGCCGCCGAGGGCGAGACGATCTGGAAGATCAGCGACGGTAAGTTGCCGACCAACAACACCGAGGTCGCGCTCGACACCGAGACGGCCGACAAGGGCGGCTACAAGCTCGGCGACAGCGTGAAGGTGGTCGCTCAGGGTGGATCACGCGACTTCACGCTGGTGGGTGTCGCCAGATACGGCGATGTGGCGTCGCCCGGCGGCGCGACGTTCGCGCTGTTCGATCTCGCCACCGCGCAGGAGTTCGTGGGCAAGCCGGGCTTCATCGACGCGGTCGTGGTGAAGAGCGACGGCAGCGTTTCCGACGATGTGCTGGCCGACCGCATCCAGGCCGCGCTGCCTTCCGATTCGCAGACCGAAACGCTGACCGGCGCCGAGATCACCAAGGAGAACCAGAACGCGATCGAAGACGCGTTGAGCTTCTTCCGCATCTTCCTCACGGTGTTCTCGTTCATCGCGATGGGCGTCGCCTGCTTCGTGATCTACAACGTGTTCTCGATCACCGCCGCGCAACGCCAACGTGAGAACGCGTTGCTGCGCGCCGTCGGCGCGCAACGGCGTCAGGTGACCCGGGCGATGTTGATCGAATCCGTTGTCGTCGGGATCGTCGGATCGTTGCTCGGGTTGATCGTCGGTGTCGGCGTGTCGATCGCGCTGAAGGGCTTCCTCGGCGCACTCGGTATCACGTTCCCGTCCACCAGTCTCCAGTTACTGCCGCGCACGATCGTGCTCGTCCTGATCGTCGGCACGTTGGTCACCGTCCTGTCGGCGTTGCTGCCCGCCCGCCGCGGCGGTCGGGTGTCGCCGCTGGCGGCAATGCGCGAGTCCGCGACAGAGCGCGTCGGCAGCAGCAAGAAGCGGATCCTCGCGGGACTGATCGTTGCCGCAGTGGGCGTGGTCGGTGTCGTGGCGAGCCTCGCCGGCGCCAGCGCGGTGTTGCTCGGTCTCGGCATGCTGTTGATCTGGGTAGGTGTGTTGATCCTCGGCCCGGTGCTGGCTCTCGTCGCCGCGAAGATCATCGGCACTCCTGTGGCCAAGGCCTTCAAGGTCACCGGCAAGATGGCGCAGGGCAACTCGGCGCGAAACCCGAAGCGCACGTCGCGTGCGGCTGCACCGGTGCTGATCGGTGTCGCGCTGGTCACTGCCGTCGCCTTGTTGGCGACCACGTTGAAGGCCCAGGTGCGCGAGATCTTCGGCCAGCAGTTCACCGGCGACCTCGTGGTGAAGACCGACGACTTCAGCGGCTTCGGCGGGCTCAGCCCCGACCTGGCCAACCAGCTCAACACACTGCCGGAGGTCGCCGCCGCAGCGGGCATCGGCGTGAAGGCCGCCGAGGTCGATGGCAAGACGTCGCAGATCACGTTGGTGGACCCGGCTCACGTCGGCGAAGTGTTCGATCTCGACCTCAAGAGCGGGGCATACACCGACATCACGCCGTCGACGATGATGGTGTCGGAGAAGAAGGCGAAGTCCGACAACCTGTCGCTCGGCCAGACCCTGAAGGTCAATCTGACCGGTCTCGGCGTACTGCCGTTGAAGATCGTGGGCACTTATGGATCGGACGAGCTCGCCGGTCCGTACGTGGTCAGCCGCGACCTTTACGCCAACACTTCCGGCAGCTACTTCGACTTCTCCGTGTTCATCAACACCGCTCCCGGTGTCAGCGAATCGCAGGCGGTGGCAGCGATCCAACCAGTTGTCGACAAGTACGGCTCGGGCGATCTGCAGACTCGATCCGAGTACATCGACGATCAGGCGTCGCAGATCAACACGCTGCTCGCGTTGATCTACGGACTGCTCGCGCTATCGATCGTCATCGCCGCAGTGGGCATCGTGATCACCCTGTTGTTGTCCGTGTACGAACGGCGACGCGAGATCGCGTTGTTGCGCGCCGTCGGCATGACACGGTCCCAGGTCTGGTACACGGTCAGTTGGGAGAGCGTCATCACCAGCCTGCTCGGCGCAGTCCTCGGTGTGATCCTCGGCCTTGTCAGCGGCTATCTCTTCGTGTTGTCGCTGCGCGACGAGGGTGTCACGGTGTTCTCCGTTCCCGTGTTCAGCACGATCGTGATCCTCGTCGTGTCGTTCATCGTCGGCGTGATCGCCGCTGTCATACCGGCGCGTCGTGCCACCAAGGTCGACATCATCGAGGCGATCGCAACCACATGACGGTCCGCTGAGGCATCGATGATCCGCCTGGCGTTGCGCAGCGTGCGGGCTCGATGGGGACGAGTGGTGCTGACCGCGCTGGCGATCGTCGCGAGCACAGCGTTCCTCAGTGGCACGTTCATCTTCCGCGACACGGTGCAGCGCACGTTCAACGCCTTGTTCGCGAACGTGTTCGAACGAGTCGACGGCTATGTGCAGTCGTCGAACTCGGTCGAGGGCTTCCTCGGCTTCGAACGTCGCGATCGTCTGCCGGACTCTGTCGTCGGTCAGGTCGCCGCAGTGGACGGTGTAGCCGACGCGCAGGCATTCGTGCAGGGCGACGCCGTCGTGATCGACAAGAAGGGCGACCCGATCGAGCGGCCGACGGCGCCGACGTTCGGCGCCACCGTCAACGAAGGGTCGTTGTCGGTGTGGCGCATCGCCCAAGGGCGACTACCGCGTGGGCCGACCGAGGTGGCGCTCGACACGATCACCGCGCACGACGCCGGATACGTGCTCGGCGACACCGTGAAGGTCAACTCCGAAGGAGGCTCGCGCGACTTCACGCTCGTCGGGATCACCGTCTACGACAACATCGTGTCACCGGGCAACGCGACGTGGGCGTTGTTCGATGCGGCGACCGCCGAGGAGTTCGTGGCCAAGCCAGGGTTCGTCGACGCCGTGTTGGTCAAGGGCGACGGTTCGGTCGACGACGACGTACTCGTCGACCGGATCAGGACCGCACTCGACCCGAACATCGCCGAGACCTTGACGTCGGCCGAGATCACCAAGCAGTCGCAGACCGACATCGAGCGCAGCCTCGGGTTCATCACCTTGTTCCTGGCGATCTTCTCGTTCATCGCCCTGGGTGTCGGGATGTTCGTGATCTACAACGTCTTTTCGATCACCGCCGCGCAACGTCAGCGCGAGAACGCGCTGCTGCGGGCCATCGGTGCCAGCGGTCGGCAGGTGACGTGGACACTGTTGATCGAGTCGCTCGTCGTCGGCCTGGTCGGCTCGGTCGCCGGCCTGTTCGGTGGGATCGGGTTGGCAGTCGGCATCCGCAACCTGCTCGACGCGCTCGACTACTCGATCCCGGCGCGTGGCCTCGCCCTGGAGCCGTTCACCATCGTCCTGACGATCGTGTCGGGCACTGCGGCCAGCCTGATCGCCGCGATCGCCCCGGCGATCGGAGCCGGTCGAGTCCCGCCGGTTGCGGCGATGGCCGACACCGCCTTCGAACGGACGGGCTCGGTGCGCGGGCGCGTCATAGGTGCGGCGGCCTGCGGCGTCGTCGGCGTGGCAACGATCGTCGCAGTGCTGGTCGGTGCCGATGGATTGTTGCTGGGTGCCGGGATTGCGCTGCTGTTCGCGGCGGTGTTGCTGCTCGGCCCGGTGATGGCTCGGCCGATCGCCCGCTTGTTGGGAGCTCCGGTGCAACGGTTGCGAGGTGTCACGGGGGCGATGGCACGCGGCAACGTGCAACGCAATCCGAAGCGTACGGCGCGCACCGCCGCGCCGGTCTTGATCGGGGTCGCGTTGGTGACCGGCGCCTCGGTGTTCGCCGCCTCCATCAAGGTGCAGCTGCGCCAGACGATCGGCGCGACGTTCGTGGGTGACTATGTGATCAACACGAGCAACGGTGGTGCGCTGAGCTTCAGTCAGAGCTTCATCGATCAACTCAACACGATTCCCGAGGTGGGCACCGCCACCGGTCTCGGCTTCGTGCCGATCGCCGACGCGAACGGCGAACGTGCCGGCGGAGCCACCATCAATCCTCAGACCGCCGCCGGGCTCTTGAAGTTCGAGTTCCTCCAGGGTTCGATGTCGGCGCTCACTCCGCAGGGTCTGTTGATCAGCGAGGGCGAGGCGAAACGCAAGGACCTATCGCTCGGCGATCACTTCGACGTTCGCATCGACGGAAAGGTCCGGCCGCTGATCGTCCAAGGCATCTACGCGTCGGCCGACTTCATCCCGGCGCGCACCTATCACCGCGACACCTTCGACGGGACGAGCCTTTCGAACACTGCGGGGTTCGTGTCGCTGACCCGCGCACCGGGGGTCAGTGACAGCGCGTTCCGGTCCGCAGTCGATTCCAGCATCGAGGCCTACGGCATCGGTGAATTGCAGGACCGCAACCAGTTCATCGATGGTCGAGCAGACCTCGTCGATCAGAGCCTGGCGTTCGTGTACGGGCTCCTGGCGTTGTCGATCGTGATAGCGGTGTTCGGCATCGTGTTGACGCTGTTGCTGGCGGTGTACGAACGGCGGCACGAGACAGGACTGTTGCGCGCTGTGGGGATGACGCGCGCCCAAGTGCGTGCGACGGTTCGGTGGGAGAGCGTGCTGACGTCGGTGTACGGCGCTGCCGTCGGAGTCGTCATGGGCTTGGTCGTCGGGTACGTGGTCATCGCCGCGCTACATGACCAGGGATTGACGAAGTACTCGGTGCCCGTTCCGACGATTGGTGTCATCCTCGTCATCGCGTTCGTCGTCGGTGTCGTCGCTGCGGTCGTGCCGGCGTGGAGGGCCACGAAACTCGACATCCTGCAGGCCATCGCCACAGAATGACCGCGGTGGACCTGTCCGATGAGATGCTCGCGTTCCTCACCGAACGTCATCTGGCAACGTTGACGACGTTGCGCGCCGACGGCTCGCCACACGTGGTGCCCGTCGGGTTCAGCTACGACGCCGATCGTCAGCTCGTCCGCGTCATCACCTTCGCCGGATCTGCGAAGGCGCGTAATGCCGCGCGCGGCGGTCGGGCCGCGGTCAGCCAAGTGGACGGTGCGCGGTGGGCGACACTCGAGGGGGTGGTGCGACTCGCGGACGACCCCGAGTCCGTTGCGCTCGCGGTCGCTGGCTATGCCAAGCGCTACCGCCAGCCCGGTCAACGCGCCGATCGTGTCGCGATCGAGATTACTGTCGACAAGGTGATGGGTCGAGCCTGATGGCGGGTTACTCGAGTACGCCACTCCCGAAGAAGCTCGGCATCGTCGGCGATGCGGTGTTCGTCGTGGTCGACGGCCCTGCCGGATTCGACGAGACGCTCGGTGACTACGGCGACGCGGTGTGGCAGCAGTCGTTGCTGTCCCCGGTGGATGTGGTGGTTGCCTTCTTCACCGCACGGTCGAAGCTGACTGCGGCGTGGCCGAGATTGACCAAGGCCGCAGCGCCCAACGGCGGCATCTGGGTGGCGTGGCCGAAGCGGTCGAGCGGAGTCGTGACCGACATCTCCGAGAACACGCTCCGCGAAGACATCCTGCCGAGCGGCTGGGTCGACAACAAGGTGTGCGCGATCGACGAGACGTGGAGCGGTCTCCGATTCGTCCTGCGAAAAGAGCTTCGCCCGGGCGCGGGCAAGCGCCGCTGACCAGGCACATCGCTGCCTCCCATCCCCTTGCGAATCGTCAGTGACGAAACTCGACCGTCCGGCGGTGGGCGAGTTGCGAATCGTCAGTGACGAAACTCGACCGTCCGGCGGCAGGCGTGTTGTGAATCGTCAGTGACGAAACTCGGGGTTCTTCATATCGTCACTGACGATTCGCAAAGGTCGCCGACGCGTCGAGATCGCCGGCGTCGCACCGCCGCCGGCGCTCCTCGAGCGCTGGACTACTTCTTGTTGGGCTGAGGCAGTGTCCGCAAGTACGGCTTGACCGTCGTCCAACCCTGCGGGAACAACTGCTCCGCCTCTTCGTTGGTGACCGCCGAACCGATGATCACGTCTTGCCCGTCGGTCCAGTTGGCCGGGGTGGCGACCTTGTACTTGGCGGTCAGCTGCAGGCTGTCGATCACGCGCAGGATCTCGTCGAAGTTGCGGCCGGTCGACGCGGGATAGGTGATCATCAACTTGACCTTCTTGTCCGGGCCGATCACGAACACCGAGCGAACGGTCATCGTGTCGCTGGCGTTCGGGTGCACCATGTCGTACAGGTCGGCGATCGAGCGGTCGGGATCACCGATCATCGGGAAGTTCACCGCCGTGCCCTGCGTCTCGGCGATGTCCTCTTCCCACCGCTGGTGGCTGTCGACGGGGTCGACGGACAGGCCGATGACCTTGACGTTGCGCTTGTCGAACTCCGGCTTGATCTTGGCGACGTAGCCGAGCTCGGTGGTGCACACCGGCGTGAAGTCCTTCGGATGGCTGAAGAGGACGCCCCACGAGTCGCCGAGCCAGTCGTGGAAATGGATCTCGCCCTGGGTCGTGTTGGCGGTGAAATCGGGAGCGGTGTCGCCGAGGCGGACAGTCATGGCAGTTCCTTTGATCGGGGAGGGAGCTTCAGTGCGTCGCAACACTAACCAATTCCCGATTATTCCGGTCAAGATTCGCCGAGGGGTCCGAGCAGTTGACATGTGACCAATTAGTCACATATAGTTTCGACCTATGGACGAGGTGTTCAAGGCACTCGCAGACCCGACCAGACGGTCGATCCTCGACGCCTTGTTCGAACGCGACGGCCAGACGGTGCAAGCACTCTGCGACCGCTTTCCGGAGATGACGAGGTTCGGGGTGATGAAGCACCTCGCCGTTCTGGAGGCCGCCAACCTCGTCGTCACCAAGCGGGCCGGCCGCACCAAGCTGCACTACCTCAACCCGATCCCGATCGGCGAGATCGCCGACCGCTGGGTCAGCAAGTACGCCCAACCATTCACCCGCGCGATGGTTGACATCCGGCACGAACTCGAGCGCGGCACGTCATAGGAGCCCTCACATGACCATCACCAAGCACGTCTACCAGATCTTCATCAAGGCCACTCCGGAACAGGTGTGGGACGCGATCATCGAGCCGTCGTGGACCCGGCGCTACTTCCACGGCACCGCGTTCGACTCGCCGCCGGTCAAGGGCCAGCCGTACCGAACGTCGATCGCCGATGGTCGCCCGGCGGTCGACGGTGTCATCGAGGAGCTCGATCCGCCGAAGCGTCTGGTGATGACGTGGCACACGCTGTACGACGCAGCGCTGTCGGAGGAACCGCCGAGCCGCGTGGAATGGATCGTCGACCCGGTGGGCGACGGGCTGACCCGCCTGCGACTCGAGCACGGCGATCTGGCCGGTAGCCCACTCACGTGGGCCAACGTCAAGGACGGTTGGGTGTACGTGCTGGATGGCTTGAAGACCGCGATCGAGACCGGTGAGTCGTTGCCACCTTTGACGGCGCCCGCGCCCCGTGCCGACGATGTCGACGGCGAATGGCATCGCGCCCAGGCGATCGAGTGCAACAACTCGACGTGGGAGATGATCGAGGCCGAGCGCACGCCGGCGAACAACGAGGAGATGTTGCGCCGCGCGTACGCGTCGGCTTACCACTGGGCTCGCGCTGTCCGTCGTGGGCCGGCCAACGAAGCTCGCGCTGCGTGGTTGCTGGCGAAGGTGCAACTGCTCGCCGGTCAGCCCGATTTGTCGCTGCGATACGCCGATCAGTGCCTGTCGATCTGCCAGGAGCACGGCTTGGAGGACTTCGATCTGGCATACGCCCACGAAGCCAGGGCTCGAGCTCTGAAAGCCCTCGGCGATGACATCGCCGCAGCTCAGAGCTGGGATCTGGCCAAGTCGGTGCCGATCGCCGATGCCGAGGACGAAGCGATCCTCCAGGCCGACCTGGCCGTGGCGCTGTAGCGCCGCAGCGGTCGGTGACGCGTCTTATAGCACGTCAGTGGGGGTGCAACCCGACATTCCCCTCTAGACCAGCCTTGATGATGCCGATACTGTTTCGCCGGGCGAGCGGCTGTCATGACATCTCACGGAAGTTGTTTGCATGTTCTTCACCCATTCGCGTCATCGATTCGTCACGGTCGTGTCCGTGGCAGCGCTGACGATGGGTGCCGCTGTTGCCGCAATCGGTGACGCTCATGCCGCAACGATCGGCCCACAGCAAATCGAGCTGGCGGCCACAGCGTTGAAGCCGGCCATCCGGCTCAGCCAGACCGGCGTGATCATGTTCCCGATGAACCCGCTGCCGAAGTGCGCGCTCAGCAAGACCAGCTTCGGTCAGCCGCGGCCCCCCGATCGCACCCACGAGGGCATCGACCTGATGGCATCGCTCGGCCAGGAGGTCTACGCCGTCGACAACGGCGTCTTGACCAAGCAGACGGTCGACGGGGCGGCGAACGCGACGTTGTCCGGCAATGCGTGGACGCTGACGATGACCGACAAGACGTACTACTTCTACGCCCACCTGTCGAAGTTCGCCGACGGGTTGGCTGCCGGCTCGACGGTCATCCGTGGCCAGTTGATCGGCTACGTCGGCGACACCGGCGATCCGGGCCCGGGCAACTACCACCTCCACTTCGAGGTACATCCGAAGGGCGGTGCCGCGGTCGATCCATACCCGCTGCTGACGATCCCGAAGTCGTGCACGGTCGTGGCCTGAGGCCGAGTTCCGCGAAGTAATCTCGCGGCCGTGAGCATCGCCGTCTCGCTCGACGATCTGCCCGGCAAGCTCGCCGAGTACCCGTGGTGCTACCTGGTCACCAATGGCGAGGAGCGGCCGCATGTGCTGGCCGTGAAGCCGACGGCGGTCAGCTCCGGGCTGCGTTGCGAGACGGGCCATTCCAGCCGCGCGAACGTCGCCCGCAATCCGCTCGTCGTGATGATGTTCCCGCCACGCGAGGTCGACGGACTGTCATTGCTCGTCGACGGGGAGGCCGAGGTCGACGGTGATGGAGTGATCGTGTCGCCGACGTGGGCGGTGTTGCATCGCTCGGCGGTGTGATCAGGGATTGCTGATGTCGAGCCCGAAGGCGGATTGGAACGCCGCGTAGTAGTCGGCATCGTCGTCGTGGGCGCCGAGGGAGATCCAGTCTTCGTCCGACATCGACTGCCGGCCGGCGATCAGTTCCGGCCCGCCCCAGCTGACGGCATACCGCAGCCGCGGGGAGTCGGTCGTGATCGCGTGGTCGATGAGGCGGGCGACCTCGAACGGATCGGTCGCCTGGCCGTACCCGGTCGCATAGAACTGGAACAGCCGTCGATAGTGGGCGTCGTACGCACCTGTGTGGTTCGGTGCCTCGACGTTCTTGGCGAAGATCGCGCTCTTGGTGACACCGGGCTCGATGATCGCGACGCGGATGCCGAACGGCGCGAGCTCCTGGGCGAGGCCCTCGCTGAGACCCTCGAACGCCCACTTCGACGTGACGTACGGAGACTGGGCGATCGCCGCGATGCGGCCGGCGATCGACGTGATGTTGACGACCGTGCCACTGCGCCTGGCGCGCATGCCCGGCAGCACCTGTTGCAAGCACCGCACAGCACCGCACAGGTTGACGTTCATCACCTCGAGGTAGGTCGAGGTGTCGCACTCTTCGGCCACGGCGTTGCCGCCGACGCCGGCATTGTTGACCAACACGTCGACGACGCCGTCGGTTGCTTCGAGGATTCGTGTGAATCCGGCGCGCACCGACTCGTCGTCGGCCACGTCGAGTTCGACGAGCTGGACCTCGACGCCGGCGTCGGCGGACATCGACTGCAGCTTGGCCGCCTTGTCGACGCTGCGGACAGTGCCGTAGACGCTGTGACCCTGTTGTGCAAGGTGGATTGCAGTGGCGCGGCCGATGCCGCTGTTGGCACCCGTGACGACGGAGATGGTCATGCCGGAATGGTAAGCCCGCGCGACTAGGCGGCCTCGATGGGAGCGAACTCGTCGAACCACACCGCATCGCGATCGCAGGCGATGGCCAGGCTCTGCACACGTTCGTGGTCGACGATCAAGATGTCGAGCAATTGCAGGCCCTGCAGCATGTGGATGCGGCGGAGCTCGAAGTAGCCGATGCGGTCCTTGCGGTCGGGCGGGGCGTCGGGCACGTGGTTGGCGACGCAGATCATCATCGTCTGTGAGAACGGCACCTCGAGGCCCGGCCCGTCGCACCACCCGACGAATAGGCCGAGCTCGGTTGGAGGGTCGGCGAACATCGCCGTGACCTGACGCCGTTCGTCGAGCAGCACCATCACCTCCCGCTCGACCGGCATGTCGAGCACGCTGGTGGCCAGGCTGGCGGCATCGGAGAACTCGGTGATGACCAGCGGTTCGTCGGGACTGGGCAGCCAGACGTAGCACTGCTGGTCGCCGAAACGGAGGTCGATGACGTGCCTGCGGCTGCGCAGGCGGGGGCGACGAAACATGATTTTCCTCCGAACGAGGATGAGGTGATGGTTCGGGGGAAGCCGCTGCGGCGGACCTTATCGGCGCTTCCAGCGCGATGCGACACGACTTCCGAGAACCAGTAACGGCCAGGCGACGACGATCGCGATGCCGGCCATCACGTACGCCCACGGCTCGGTGGGGGGAAGCTCGAACAGATCCTGGCCCCACGGCGTGACGAACGCCAGCGCGAACAGCGACACCATCGTGATGACCAGTGCCATGCGCCAGCGGTTCATCGGTTGAGCGACGCGGTACAGGTTCATCAGGGCGACCGATCCGGCCACGAGCACGGCAACGGTTCGGGCGTGGTCGGCGTCGATCGAGCTGTCGAGTTGGGCGATCGCGAACACGGTCATGGTCTCGATGGCGATCACGATCCCGGCGGGCACGGCTCGACCGAGCACACGCGGCAGGAACCCGTCGTTGACCCTCTGGTCGTTCGGTTCGAGCGCGAGGAAGAACGCGGGGATGCCGATCGTGAACCAGCTGAGGATCGAGAGGTGGATCGG
>Ga0207648_10004022_pt1 | contig 15263 bp, 13 predicted proteins | sample KBSMisM32_FD_184310 | JGI IMG/M metagenome (GOLD analysis project Ga0207648, IMG submission 184310) | Miscanthus rhizosphere microbial communities from Kellogg Biological Station, Michigan, USA - KBS Miscanthus M3-2 (SPAdes) (version 2) | ecosystem: Host-associated > Plants > Roots >...
TGCGATATCGGCGATGCTGTAGTCGGGGCCGGCGACATATTCGCTCTCTGCCAGGCGCCGGTTAAGGACGTCGAGCTGCCGCTTCGACTCCATCGCATAGCGGTTGATCGGATATTCCTGCTTGGTCGGCGCATAGGAAAAGAAGTGGCCGAAGCCGCCGCCGAGGAAGGGCGCGCTGCCCATCTGCCAGAACAGCCACGACAGGGTTTCGGCGCGTTCGGGGCCTGAAGCTGGCAGGAACTCGCCGAATTTCTCCGCGAGATGGACGAGGATCGCGCCGCTTTCGAAGATGCGCACCGGCTCGCTGCCGCTGCGGTCGATCAGGGCCGGGATCTTGGAGTTCGGGTTTATGTCGACGAAGCCGCTGCCGAACTGGTCGCCTTCGCCAATGCGGATCGGCCACGCGTCGTACTCGGCGTCCTTGTGACCCTTGGCGAGCAACTCCTCGAACATGATGGCGACCTTTTGCCCGTTGGGTGTCGCCAGGGAGTAAAGCTGGAACGGGTGCTTGCCGACCGGAAGCTCCTTGTGGTGCGTTGGCCCGGCGATCGGCCGGTTGACGTTGGCAAACTGGCCCCCGCTCGGGGCTTCCCAGGTCCAGACTTCGGGGAGAACATATTCGCTGTTGTCGGTCATTCGCGCGTCCTTCGTTTCCCAGCCCGCGACGGAGCTAGGGGCGCGCTGGCGACCTTTCCAGTGTCAGCAATGTGCCTGAGGGGCTGTTAGTCGGCGCTGAAGGACAGGAAGCTCGGGAGCGGACCGTTCCAGTCGTTGTCGATGTCCTCGACCACGGTCGAGCGTTCCTCACGCGGCTTCTCTGCTTTCGGCGGACGCTGGCGTTCACGCTCCTCGGCCTTCGGGGCCCGTTCTTCGGCGGCCTTCCGAGGTTTGGGGGCTGCGCGTTTTGGCTCCGGCTTCTTCGCCTTGGGCTCGGGCTCGCTTTTCGGCGCCTCGGCTGAGTCGGCGGACACGCGCGGAATCTTGTGGCCGATAAGCTTCTCGATCCGCTCGATCGCCTCACTGTCCTCGCGGGTCGCCAGCGTGATTGCGATGCCGGTCATCCCAGCGCGTCCGGTACGGCCGATGCGATGGACGTAATCGTCCGGCTGCCAAGGCACGTCGAAATTGACGACGTGGCTCACCCCTTTGACGTCGAGCCCGCGGGCGGCGACGTCCGACGCGACAAGGATGGTGATCTCGCCCGACTTGAAGCGGTCAAACTCGGCAATCCGCTGGGCCTGATCCATGTCGCCCTGGATCTGACCGACCGCAAAGCCAGAGCGCTTGAGGCTGCTCGTAAGCTCGCGCACGGTCGTCTTTCGGTTGGAGAAGACGATCGCGTTCCGCACTTCCTCATGGTGAAGGACGTCGCGGAGGGCATCCTTTTTCTTGTCGGCACGCGACACCTGCAAAAGCCGCTGCTCGATATTGACGTTGGCGGTCGCAGGACGGGCCACCTCGACCCGCTTCGGGTCGGTCAGGAACTTCGACGCCAGCTTTTGGATCGGCGGAGGCATCGTCGCGGAGAAGAGCAGGGTCTGGCGGCTCTTCGGCAGCTTCGAACAGATTTCCTCGATGTCCGGGATGAAGCCCATGTCGAGCATCCGGTCGGCTTCGTCGATCACCAGCAGCTTGCAATCGGTGAGCATGATCTTGCCGCGTTGGAACAGGTCCATCAGCCGGCCCGGCGTCGCGATGAGGACGTCCACGCCCTTCTCAAGCGCTTTCACCTGGTCGCCCATCTGAACGCCGCCCATGAGCAGCGCCATCGAAAGCGGGTGGTACTTCCCGTATTTCTCGAAATTCTCTGCGACCTGCATCGCCAGCTCGCGCGTCGGCTCCAGGATCAGCGAGCGCGGCATGCGTGCACGGCTGCGGCCTTCGTGGAGGATGTCGATCATCGGCAGCACGAAGCCGGCGGTCTTGCCGGTGCCCGTCTGCGCGATCCCGATCAGGTCCTTGCCCATGAGCACGGACGGGATCGCGGCACGCTGGATGGGCGTCGGCTCGGGATAGCCGCTGTCGTCAACGGCACGGAGCAATTCGTCGGAAAGGCCGAGATCGGCAAAAGTCATTCAAGTTCCGGATAAAATCGGCGCCGAACCGGTCGGCACGCGGCGCGTGCGGCTATGCGGAAAGGGGCGGAAAAGTCAATGTTTGAACTTCGGGATCAGCACCTTGAAGTGATCGATCGTGCAGCTTCCGCCGATCCGCGACATGATTACGTCGCGCCTGGCGCAGATTTGCTGGTCCTTGCCGTACTGCAGATAGACCCCACCGTAGAAGTCGAGCGCGGGGCAGTTCTCGTCGAACTTGGCCCGCACACGCCCGCCGCCCGACAGGATGAAATCCAGCTGGTCGGACCCGGACAGCGACGTGCGGCGGATCGCTGCTGCCGGAATGCACTTCGGGCCCTTTTTTTCCTGCCAGTCGAACTGCGGAGCGATCGGGTGCGGCTGGACCGGAATGCGGAGCACGACTTCGTCTTCCTGCACGACAAGCCGCGACACATTGGCCGTGTCGGGCTGCCACGCGAATAGGCCCATCAGCATGGGCAGGAAGTTCAAAATTGTCGGAGTCACCAATCGCCCGCGGCCTCAATCCTCCTGCCGCTTCGCAGGCACGCCTTGAACAATCAATGAATTGTGAATCGAGGCGCCGAGCGCAGGAGAGGGACTGCGCAGCAATCGCAAGCCAGCGCGAAGAGACGCCGAGACGCGGCCAGCCTGCCGCGAAGCGGACAGGACTGACGTCACGCGATTCATTCGCGTGACGGCCTCCGAGGCTTACGCGGGCCTAGACCAATCGGGACTTTCCTACAGGACCTGGTCCGTGCTCTGTGTGCTTGTGAATGCACGCTGCGTCCAACTCCGTCGCTTTGAGCTGCGCGACGCTCCTTAACTTCCCGAAAAAGGCGCCTAATCCCGTGAATTTAGGGAAGTTAAGCGGGTTCGCTTCACGCACGAAGCGCCGAACCTTGCCTAATCGGCCATTGGTCAATAGGACGCGCGCCAGAAGCAGCGGCTGGCTCCCCCGAACGGGGCTGTAAGCCCGGACCCCAGGAGAGTGACTGAAATGGCGACTGCCGCGCCGAACCAGAGTTTGCCTTTGTTTTACCAGTCGATCGAGCCGCTGAACGCGTCGCAGCATGGTAATCTCAAGATCCACCAGGTCGAGAAGTCGCCAGTCATTGCGAAGACCCACGCGGTGCCGGTCACCGTCGACGAGTTCGGGCTTGCGCAGCGCGACTATCCGATCGTCTTCTCGGTCGGCGAGAACCCGATTCCGATCGCGCTGATGGGGCTCAACGAGGGGATCAACGTCTACCTCGATCCGGACGGCCGCCCGCTCGACAACACGACCTACATCCCGGCTTACATCCGCCGCTATCCGTTCCTCCTGGCGCGCCTGAACCCGAGCAGCGACGAGCTGTCGCTCTGCTTCGATTCGACCTCGGACGCGGTTGGCGACTTCGCCGACGGCCAGCCCCTGTTCGAAGGCGACCAGCCGAGCGACGCAACCAAGGCGATCCTCGAGTTCTGCGAGCAGTTCGAAACCGCCGGCCAGCGCACTGCTGCCTTCATGGAGGACCTCAAGAAGTCCGGCCTGCTGATGGACGGCGAAGTCGCGATCCAGCCCGAGGGCTACCAGCAGCCGTTCATTTATCGCGGCTTCCAGATGATCGACGAGGAAAAGCTTCGCGAGCTTCGCGGCGATGAGCTTCGCAAGATGAACCAGAACGGCATGCTGCCGCTAATCTACGCGCACCTCTTCTCGCTGGCGCAGATGCGCGACGTGTTCGCCCGCCAGCTGGCTCAGGGCAAGGCGCCGCAGCAGGTCCCGCAGCCGGCACCCGCGACGGTCTAACTCAGCTTACTCGGCCGCTGTCGCATAGCGGCGGCTGAGCAATGCTTCGCCCAGCCGGACGACCAGCGCTTCCATAAGACTCGTCACCCGGTCGAACCCGGGACCCGGTTCACGCAACCGCGAGTCGAGATAGGCGCGGCGGTCGATTTCAATCTGAAGCGCGTGGACGGCGCCGCCGGGATCGGCGTGGCGCTCAATGACATGCCCGCCGGCGAAGGGGTCATTGAGACCCGCATCGAACCCGCAATCGCCGGCGATGCGGAGCGCTTCCGCGCTAAGCCAGGAATCCGCTGTCCGGCCGCGGCCGTCACCGAAGACGATCGGAGGAATGCCGGCGGGCGGTGGCGGCATCGAATGGCAATCGAGCAGCAGCGCACAGCCGAAGCGGTCGAGCAGCAGCCCGAGCTGATTTTCGATCGCGTCGTGATACGGACGGTGCGCTTGGTTTAGCCGGTCCTCGAGCTGGGGCCTGGTGAGCGAGCGTCGCCAAAGGTAGCCGTGCTGCGGCGTGCGCGCCGGAACGATGCCGAGCCCGCCGCGAGCACGCGCGCTCAGCCGGTCCCGCCTCGCTCCATCGATGACGGCCGGATCGACCTCGTCTTCGGCGCGGTTGCAGTCCACGGCGGCTCGCGGAGCCTGGGCGATGACGGCGCCGGTGCCCCGGCCGATCGCGCGCCAGACCAACCGATCGACCAGCGGGTCTTCAAGGTTTGCAAGCGATGCCCGCCCGCCCGATGCCATTCCCACCAGCCAGTCGGGATAGTCGCGGCCCGAATGGGGCACCGACAGCAGCACCGGTAGCTCGCCGCGCGGCGCATGGATGATTGGGGGGGCGAGTGGGCTCACGTGGCTAAGGTTAAATTCCGTGCCAAACTAGGACGAGTGTTGAGGGCCAGCAACGCATGAGCGCGACAATCGCTTCTGGCAAATCACAAAAGTTCAGCGCATAAACTCCGGCATGGCGAGAATCCTTCTGGCAGAAGACGATACGTCGATGCGCGAGTATCTGCAGCGAGCGCTGCAGCGCGTCGGTTACGAGGTGTCGGCCGTCGGTTGCGGCACGGAAGCCATGCCGCTGCTCGAAACTGAGCAGTTTGACCTGCTTCTGACGGACATCGTCATGCCGGAGATGGACGGTATCGAGCTGGCCCAGAAGGCGAGCGCGATCGACCCCAACATCCGCGTCATGTTCATTACCGGCTTCGCTGCAGTCGCCCTCCAGGGTGGACGTACGGCGCCTGAAGCCAAGCTTTTGTCCAAGCCGTTTCACCTCAAGGACCTCGTCCTCGAGGTCGACCGCATCTTCCAGACCGAAGATCAGCACGGCCGCCTGTAAACCGGGGTTGCCCTTCAGGCTGACCCTCCCTAGTTAGCCGCCGAGTGGGCGTGTAGCTCAGTGGTAGAGCACTGTGTTGACATCGCAGGGGTCGCAAGTTCAATCCTTGCCACGCCCACCATTTTTCCTAATCTTTAGCGGCGTTTATCCAGCTCCTCGACGATCGCGTCGGCGGCCTGCTCGGCTGTCAGCTGGGTCGTGTCGATGCGGATCTCGGGCGCTTCGGGCGCCTCGTAGGGGCTGTCGATGCCGGTGAAGTTCTGCAACTCGCCCGCGCGCGCTTTTGCGTAGAGGCCTTTTTCGTCCCGACGCTCGGCCTCCTCAAGCGCAGTATCGACGAAAACCTCGATGAATTCGCCCTCGGGCAGCATCTTGCGCACCATCTCACGCTCGGCGCGGAAGGGCGAGATGAACGCGGTCAGGACGATGAGGCCGGCATCCGTCATCAGGCGAGCGACTTCGCCGACGCGGCGGATATTCTCGATGCGGTCGGCCTCGGTGAAACCGAGGTCGCGGTTGAGGCCATGGCGGACATTGTCGCCGTCAAGCAGGAAGGTGTGGCGGCCGCGCGCCACCAGCTTCTTCTCGACGAGGTTGGCAATGGTCGACTTGCCCGCGCCGGACAGGCCGGTGAACCACAGCACCGCTGGCCGCTGGCCCTTGAGCTGGGCATGCGTCTCGCGGCTGACGTCGAGATGCTGGCGATGGATATTCAGTGAGCGACGCAGGGCGAAATGGATCATGCCGCACGCAACGGTGGCGTTGGTCAGTTTGTCGATCAGGATGAAGCCGCCGAGAGCCTTGTTGTCGTCGTAGCTCTCGAAAACGATGTCGCGGTCGGTCGCGATCTCCGCGACGCCGATGCCGTTCAGCCCAAGCGTCTGGGCCGCGAGATGCTCCAGGGTATTGACGTTGACCTCATACTTGGGTGCCTGGACGGTCGCGGTGACCGTCTGCGTGCCGAGCTTCATCCAATAGCCGCGGCCGGGGAGCAACTCATCCTCTGCCATCCACACGATCGTCGCTTCGAACTGGTCGGCGGACTGCGGCGGGTCGTGCGCGTCGACGATGACGTCGCCGCGCGAACAGTCGACCTCGTCCGCCAGCGTGATGGTGATCGACTGGCCGGCGACTGCTCCGTCCAGATCGCCGTCGGCCGAGGCGACCCGGTCGACCCGGCTCACCCGTCCAAAGGGAAGGATGCGGACCTCCGCTCCGGGCGACACGGCACCCGACGCGATTCGCCCGGCAAAGCCACGGAAATTCTGGTTGGGTCGATTGACCCACTGGACGGGCATCCGGAACGGCTTCTCGGCATCGGCGGATGCTTCGAGGGGGACGACATCGAGATGATCGAGCAAGGCCGGGCCCGAGTACCAGGGCATGGCCTCGCTGGCGCGAACGACGTTGTCGCCATTGAGGCCCGAAACCGGAATGGCAATCCAGTCGCCGATGCCGATCTGTTCCGCAAACGACCGATAGTCGGCAACGACAGCGTCGAACGCCGACTGATCGTAATCGACGAGGTCCATCTTCGTGACCGCGACGACCAGGTGCCGGATGCCGACGAGCTTAGCGAGATACGAATGTCGCCGGGTTTGGGTGAGGACCCCCTTGCGTGCATCGACCAGCAATACCGCCACGTCCGCGGTGGACGCGCCGGTCACCATGTTGCGGGTGTATTGCTCATGGCCCGGCGTGTCCGCGACGATGAACTTGCGCTTCTCGCTCGCGAAGAAGCGGTACGCGACATCGATGGTGATGCCCTGCTCGCGCTCCGCGGACAGTCCGTCGACGAGCAAAGCGTAATCGATCTTCTGGCCCTGCGTGCCGTGGCGCTTGCTGTCGGCCTCAAGCGCGGCAAGCTGGTCGTCGAAGATCTGCTTGGTCTCGTAGAGCAGCCGCCCGATCAGGGTCGACTTGCCGTCGTCGACGCTGCCGCAGGTGATGAAGCGCAGGAGCTCCTTGTGCTCCTGCTCGACCAGCCAGGCGCGGATGTCGGCAGGGGCGTTCAAAAGTAGCCCTCCTGCTTTTTCTTCTCCATGCTGGCGGCGCCGGCATCGCGGTCGATGGCGCGGCCCTGCCGCTCCGAGGTAGTCGAGGCGAGCATCTCGGCCACGATGTCCTCGACGGTCACCGCCTCGCTGTCGATGGCTCCGGAAAGTGGATAGCAGCCGAGCGTGCGGAAGCGGACCTTCCGGCTGACCACCGCTTCACCGTCGTTCAGGCGCATCCGTTCATCGTCCACCATGAGGACGAGGCCTTCGCGTTCAACGGTCGGCCGCTCGGCTGCGAAGTAGAGCGGCACGATCTCGATCTTCTCGCGCAGGATGTATTGCCAGACGTCGAGCTCGGTCCAGTTCGATAGCGGAAATACGCGAATGCTTTCGCCGCGGTTCTTGCGGACGTTGTAGAGCGACCAGAGCTCGGGCCGCTGGCGCTTCGGGTCCCAGCGATGGTTGCGGTCGCGAAAGCTGAAGATGCGCTCCTTCGCGCGGCTCTTCTCCTCGTCGCGCCGGGCCCCGCCGAACGCCGCATCGAACGCATATTTGTCGAGGGCCTGCTTGAGCCCTTCGGTCTTCCACATGTCGGTGTGGAGGGATCCGTGATCGAAAGGGTTGATGCCACGGCTCTCTGCTTCGGGATTCTTGTACACGATCAGCTGGATGCCGGGCTCCGCGGCGACCTTGTCGCGCAGCGCATACATATCCCGAAACTTCCAGGTCGTGTCGACGTGAAGGAGGGGGAAGGGCAGGGGCGCCGGATAGAAGGCCTTCTTGGCCAGGTGCAGCATGACCGCGCTGTCCTTGCCGATCGAATAGAGCATGACCGGCTTGTCAGCTTCCGCGACCGTCTCGCGCATGATGTGGATGCTCTCGGCCTCGAGCCGGTCGAGATGGGTCAGCTGCTTCATTGAGGCCAAGCGTTAGCGTGGCTCGGACGCAAATCAAAACGCTTGAACAGCAGGAGTATCGACGCGTTCACGCAGTCGAGGGTAGAGTCCCGCTCATGACGGTTGCGGCTCCTTTAGCTCGTTCAACCCACTTGGGCCGTGAGCGACTGGCGCGGGGCAGCGTTATCCCACGGCATCGGCATCAGCATGGTTACATCGCGCTCGTCCTTGCCGGAGGCTACCGCGAAGCGGGTTTGTCGGGCCGGTTTGAGCTTCGTGCGGGGGATGTCGCGGTCCACCGTTCGTTCGAGACGCACTTGGACTGCATCGGCGCGAACGGGGCCGAGGTACTGAACCTGCCGCTGCCGCCAGCCGTGAGCTTGCCGGACCAGTTTCGGATCAATGACCCGGACTTGATTGCGCGCCTCGCCGAACGCGATCCTTATCGCGCTGTGGAGGCCTTTGCTCCTTGCGATGTGGTTCCGGCCCACGACGATTGGGTGGACGAACTGGCGGCCTTCGTCCGTCACGATCATGCCGGGAACCTGCGGCAATGGGCCCGGGCGCAGGGCTTTGCACCGGAAACGCTGAGCCGGGGTTTCGGCCGCGCCTTTGGCGTGACGCCGGCACGCTATCGGCATGAAGTTCGAACCCAGAGAGCAATCGGGCTGTTGACGGACACTTGCTTGTCGCTGGCAGAAATCGCGGCCGACTGCGGCTTTGCCGATCAACCGCATCTGACGCGGGCGATTACGCAGGTGACGGGCTGTCCACCGGGTCAATGGCGCCGGTCAATTCCATTCAAGACGAGCCGCAGTTGCTGACCCATAGCAGCGCGCATGCGCAGCATCGCCTTCCTCACCTTATTCATCGCGACCGCCGGCCGGGCGTCTCCTTCGGATGTTATCGACCAGGCGACTGGATCGGCCCTTCAGGCGGATGCACGCCAAGCAGTCAAACTCCTGCAGGGCATCGACACGAAGACACTTTCGAAGAAGCAGCGGGGCTTCGTCACTTGCATGCGGACCCGGTTCGGGCCGTCCTCCACGGTGGCGACCGGTAAGCCGCGCAGCGCGACCGACCGCATACTCGCGATCTATCGTTCCTACTGGTACGCCGCACTCACCCGTCCCAACACGCGCGAGCAGCAGGAGAAGAAGCTCGATTCTCGGCTCCGCGCGCTGCTCAAGGCTCCTGCAGGCGCCGATCTCGACCCAATCATCGACAAACGCATCTCCACAGAGGGCAATCACTCGCTCGAAGGCCGAACGGGGCTGCTCCGCGAGTTGATGGTGTGGAGCAAGCAGGACGATAAGTGGACCAGCGTCACCCTTCCCGAGGGGCAAGATCCGGTCGAGGTCCATTACCTGAACGATTTCAAGAGCTTCGGATGGTCCTATTATGCGACCTGCGGATTGGCCGCGACGGGCGGTTGGACCACGGAGGCCGGGCTTTTTGCGGTCATGCCCCGCTACGACAGCGCTGAAGATGAGGAGTTCAAAGTTTCGTTCCTCGACCATGAATCACAACACTTCGCTGACAAGGCGCGGTTCAAGGCGTTGAAGGATTGGGAGCTGGAATATCGGGCCAAGCTGGTCGAGGTAACTTACGCAAACGGCTCGCGAGCGAAGGTCCTGAACCGGTTCATTACCGATCAGGGCGACGATCCCGCATCACCCCACAGCTATGCCGATCGAAAGGTCCTCGGCGACCTGGCCAAGCGATTGCAACTGACGGATGCGAAGGACTTGTACACTGCGGACCTGTCCCGCCTGCAGGCCGCGGCGCGGGAAATCCTGCTTGAAGACAGCCGGCAGCGCGTCGCCGCCGGCCAGTCCAAATGATTGACGATTAGAGGCAGGCCTCCAGGTACGGCTGGTCGAAACCGAACTGCTTGGCCTTGTCGAGCGTGTAGGGGCGCAGGCCCATCGAGCGATATTCGCCAACGATCTTTCCGTCCGCGGTTTCGTCGAGATACTCGAACTTGAACAGCTCCTGCGTGACGATGACTTCGCCCTCCATGCCGATCACTTCGGTGACATTGGTGGTGCGGCGTGAGCCGTCGCGGAGGCGCTTCACCTGGACGATCAGGTCGACCGAGTCCGCGATCTGGCGGGAAATCGCCTCCTTCGGGATTTTGATGTCGCCCATCATCACCATGTTCTCCATACGCGCGAGGCATTCACGCGGGGAGTTAGAGTGAAGCGTGGCCATCGAGCCGTCGTGGCCCGTGTTCATGGCCGCCAGGAGGTCGAAGCACTCCTGGCCACGAATTTCGCCGAGGATGATGCGGTCAGGACGCATACGGAGGGCGTTGATGACGAGGTCGCGAATGGAAATCGCGCCCTGGCCCTCGAGGTTGGCCGGACGGGTTTCCAGCGGCAGCCAGTGTGGCTGCTGAAGCCGAAGCTCGGCCGCGTCTTCGATGGTGATCACGCGCTCGCCCGGGTCGATCATCTTCGACAAGGCGTTGAGCATCGTCGTCTTACCGGAACCAGTACCGCCGGAGATGATGACGTTCATGCGCGCCGCGCCGGCGATCTTCAGCACCGTCGCCATCTTTTCCGACATCGAGCCGAAGCCCTTCATCATGTCGAGCGTGATCGGCTTCTCGGAGAACTTACGAATCGAGATGGCGGTGCCGCGGAGCGACAGCGGCGGAACGATGACGTTGACGCGGCTGCCGTCCTGGAGACGGGCGTCGCAGAGCGGGGTCGTCTGGTCGATGCGGCGGCCGACCTTGTTCACGATACGCTGAGCGATCTGGAAAAGATGCTCTTCGTCGCGGAACTGGATCGACGCGATTTCGAGCTTACCCTTGCGCTCGACGTAGGTCTGGTCGGGACCGTTGACCATGATGTCGCTGATCGCCGGGTCGGCGAGCAGCTCTTCGAGCGGCCCGAGGCCGAGAAGCTCGTCAACCAGCACCTTCTCGAGAGCGAACTGCTCGCGGCGGTTCAGGTTGATCTTCAGTTCGGTCAGAACTTCCGAGATGATCGGGCGGAATTCTTCGGCGAGCTCGTCCTTGGAGAGAGTGGCGGCCGCTTCCGGGTCGACGCGCTCGAGGAGGCGCGGAAGCACCTGCTCCTTGATCCGGTGGACCGAGGCTTCGAAGCCTTCCGACTTGCTGCTGCCGGCTTCACCACTGGCGTTCTGGCGAGCGGTGAGCTTGTCCATCGCGCCAAGGGGCGCGGAACCGCCGTGCTCCGAAGCCGGAGCGTCGGTCGGGGCATTCAGGTCTTCCAGCGGCGGGAACTGGTCGCCGCCGTCATGCTGTTCCGGAAGTGCCTGCGCCTTGCCCGGGCCACCCTTCATGGGCTTGGCGACGCCGAAACTCGGACGTCCGCCGCTCATGCCACTACGCTTGCCGAATGCGCTCATTCCACCCGTTCCACTTGCGGTTTCCGCGAGAATGGGTGGTGAATACGGCCTAAACTTTTAGAAAAGCCTAACTGCGTTAATCGCGCCGTATCGGAGAGGATTAACCAGCGCTCTCCGCAAGGACGGTGAGGCCCCGCTCGCCGACCTCGGCAAAACCGCCGGTAACCGCGATTTTCTCCGGCTGGCCGTTAGCTGCGCGGTAAACCACGACTTCGCCGTCACGGAGCGTTGTCATGTAGGGCGCGTGGCCGGCCATGATGCCGGATTCCCCCTCGGTGCCGGGAACAACGACCATGTAGACGTCGTCCGACATCACCAGCCGGTCCGGAGTTACGAGCTCGAAGTGCAGGTCGGCCATTAATTCTTGCTTTCAATTGCAGCGTCGAAGGCTTGTCGCGCCTTCTCGAACTTGTCGCGGCAGCCGGTGTTGCAGAAGCCGACGACCTTGCCCTGGTAAAGCGTCAGGCTGTCGGCGCTGACCGGGTCACCCGACCAGGGACAGACGTCGTTGACGCAATCTTCGAGGCGAAGCTCGTCGGCCAGGGCTCAGGCCTCCTGCGCCAGCTTCTCGGCTTTAGCGACCGCCTCGTCGATGCCGCCGACCATGTAGAAGGCTGCCTCAGGGAGATGGTCATATTCGCCGCTCACGACCGCCTTGAACGAGCGGACCGTGTCCTCGACCTGCACGAACTTGCCGGGGATGCCGGTGAAGACTTCGGCGACGTGGAACGGCTGCGACAGGAAGCGCTGGATCTTGCGCGCGCGACTGACGGTGAGCTTATCCTCTTCCGACAGTTCATCCATGCCAAGAATGGCGATGATGTCCTGCAGGCTCTTGTACTTCTGCAGCGTCGCCTGGACCGCGCGGGCGGTCTCATAATGCTCCTGGCCGACGACGGCCGGAGAGAGAACTCGGCTGACCGAGTCGAGCGGATCGACGGCCGGGTAAATGCCCAGCTCGGAGATCGCGCGGCTCAGTGTCGTCGTCGCGTCGAGGTGAGCGAACGAGGTCGCCGGCGCCGGGTCGGTCAAGTCGTCGGCGGGCACGTAAATGGCCTGCACCGAGGTGATCGATCCCTTGTTGGTCGAGGTGATGCGCTCCTGCAGCGCGCCCATGTCGGTCGACAGGGTCGGCTGGTAGCCCACGGCCGAAGGAATACGGCCGAGCAGCGCCGACACTTCCGAACCCGCCTGGGTGAAGCGGAAGATGTTGTCGACGAAGAAGAGCACGTCCTGGCCCTCCTGGTCGCGGAAGTACTCGGCCTGCGTGAGGCCGGACAGGGCGACCCGGGCGCGGGCTCCCGGCGGCTCGTTCATCTGGCCGAATACGAGCGCCACCTTCGAGCCTTCCGGCGTCGGGTTGCCGTCGGCGTCCTTGGCAATGACGCCCGCATCGAGGAACTCGTGATAAAGGTCGTTGCCCTCGCGGGTGCGCTCGCCAACGCCGGCGAACACGCTGACGCCGCCGTGGCCTTTGGCGATGTTGTTGATCAGCTCCTGGATGAGCACGGTCTTGCCGACGCCGGCGCCACCGAACAGGCCGATCTTGCCGCCCTTGGCGTAAGGGGCGAGGAGGTCGATGACCTTGATGCCGGTGACGAGGATCGCGGCTTCTGTCGACTGGTCGACGAAGGCAGGGGCGTCCGCGTGGATCGAGGCCGAGAGATCGCTGCCGATCGGGCCGCGCTCGTCGATCGGCTCACCGATGACGTTCATGATGCGGCCAAGCGTCTTCGGGCCGACGGGGACGCGGATCTGCGAACCGGTGGCGTTGACGACCTGGCCGCGGGTGAGGCCGTCGGTCGAGTCCATGGCGATGGTGCGCACGACGTCCTCGCCAAGGTGCTGCGCGACTTCGAGAACGAGGCGATTGCCGCCGTTGTCGGTCTCGAGAGCCGAGAGGATCGGCGGAAGCTCGCCTTCGAAGGCGACGTCGACGACGGCGCCGATGACCTGGCTGACGCGGCCGGTCAGGTTGCTCGGCGACGTAGCGGTCGCGGAGGCTGCGCTGCCGGTCGGCGCGGCTTTCTTGCGGGTCTTCGTCTCGGGGGCGGCGGTTGCCATCTCTTGTCTTCCTTGCCTTCGGTTTCGTTACAGCGCTTCGGCGCCGGAAATGATTTCGACGAGCTCAGTGGTGATCGCGGCCTGGCGCTGGCGATTGTACTGGATCGACAGGCGGTTGATCATGTCACCGGCGTTGCGGGTTGCATTGTCCATGGCGGTCATCTGCGAGCCGTAGAAGCCGGCGTGATTCTCAAGCAGAGCGCGATAGATCTGCACTGCGACGTTGCGCGGGATGAGGTCGTTGAGGATGTCTTCCTCGTCCGGCTCGTATTCGACGGCGGCGAGCGAGGGCGTGCCCTTTTCCTCCGACGTGCTCGGCGGGACGGGGATGATCTGGTCGACGGTCGGTTCCTGGACCAGCGTCGATCGGAAGTTCGCATACGCCAGATGCACGATGTCGATCCCATCGGTCACGTAGCGGTCGATGATGTCCTTCGCGATCGCCTGCGCGTCGGCGTAGGACGGGTTCTTGATCCCGCTCGTGTCGAACTGCGCGATGATGCCCTTCGGGTAAAGGCGCTGGAGCACCGGGCGGCCCTTGCGGCCGACGATGTAGAACAACACCGTCTTGCCCTGCGAGGTGAGATCGTCGGCCTTCTTGCGCGCCGCACGAACGACGTTCGTGTTGAACGCACCGGCGAGGCCGCGGTCGCTGGTTGCGACGATGATCAGGTGCGTGTCGTCCTTGCCGGTTCCGACGAGCAGCTTCGGACTTTGCGGGCCCGGCGTGATCTTGGCGGCGAGCGAGGAGACGACCTCGGTCATGCGCGTCGAATAGGGCCGCGCGGCGACCGCATTCTGCTGGGCACGGCGAAGCTTCGACGCCGCGACCATGTTGAGCGCCTTGGTGATCTTCTGCGTCGACTTCACCGAGCCGATGCGGATCTTGAGGGCCTTGAGTGAGGCCATTTAGGCGAACTGCTTCCCGAAGGCGCCGAGCGCGTCCTTGAGCGCCGCTCCGGTCTCGTCGTCGAGCGCCTTGGTGTCGCGGATCTTGGCGAGGATCTCCGGCTTCTCGGCGCGGAGGTAGCTCAGCATGGCCGCCTCGTAGCGAACGACGTCCTTCGTATCGACGGTGTCGAGGAAGCCTTGTGTACCGGCGAAGATCGAAGCGACCTGCTCCTCGACCGGCATCGGCGCGAACTGCGCCTGCTTCAGCAGCTCGGTGAGGCGAGCGCCGCGGGCGAGGAGCTTCTGCGTCGAGGCATCGAGGTCCGAGCCGAACTGCGCGAAGGCGGCCATTTCGCGGTACTGGGCGAGTTCCAGCTTGATCGAGCCGGCGACCTTCTTCATCGCCTTGGTCTGGGCGGCGGAGCCAACCCGGCTGACCGAGAGACCGACGTTAATCGCCGGCCGGATGCCCTGATAGAACAAGTCGGTCTCGAGGAAGATCTGGCCGTCGGTGATCGAAATCACATTGGTCGGGATGTAGGCCGACACGTCGCCCGCCTGGGTCTCGATGACGGGAAGCGCGGTCAGCGATCCGGCGCCATGATCCTCGTTCATCTTCGCGGCACGCTCGAGCAGGCGGCTGTGGAGGTAGAAAACGTCGCCCGGATAGGCTTCGCGGCCCGGCGGACGGCGCAGCAGGAGCGACATCTGGCGATAGGCGACGGCCTGCTTCGACAGATCGTCGTAAACGATGACGGCGTGCATGCCGTTGTCGCGGAAATATTCGCCCATCGCGCAGCCGGTGTAGGGCGCGAGGAACTGCAGCGGAGC
>Ga0207648_10004026_pt1 | contig 15259 bp, 15 predicted proteins | sample KBSMisM32_FD_184310 | JGI IMG/M metagenome (GOLD analysis project Ga0207648, IMG submission 184310) | Miscanthus rhizosphere microbial communities from Kellogg Biological Station, Michigan, USA - KBS Miscanthus M3-2 (SPAdes) (version 2) | ecosystem: Host-associated > Plants > Roots >...
GATCACGTTCTCCATCAGGTTGCTTTGCCCTAATAGGCTGGACTTGAAGTATCCCAAACTGCCGTTTGTTGGATTTTTGCAGGAGCCTCTTTAGCTTGGTGTTGTGGGTAGAAAGAATCAGCGACAAGCTGAAGCATATCGGACAATGCTTTCGCTTTCTGGCCCACACGGCCTAGAATTCGTTCCATGCTTCCCACAATCAGATTCCTGTCTATTGCGTTGCTCGTCTTCTTCGTGGCTTCCAGTGTCTCCCCGCAAGATCCGCGACGAGCCTGTAAGAAGTCAGTGCTTGCAGCGTCGAAACCAATTCCAACACTTCGCTACTCGTGCTCCGGTGCGAAGGACGAATGGGACGAAAAGATTCTGAAACTACCGGCACGCGTTCGAGCCTTGAAACTTGTCATGGCTCAACTTGAAACGCTGAATAGCAATGCGTGGTGGCAGGCGTCCACTGACGATCTGAGTGTGTGTGACTTTCGCAAGCGACCCGGGACGCTGTCTGCTGAAGAGCAGGAAAAGTTTGATACCAACTACGTCTTCAAACTCTTCGGCAACGATCATATCCGGCTGGTGCTGCTTTCTGATCCATGTTACCAAACGGAATACTCAGGCTCTGTCGGTTTCCTGCTTTATCACACTGGCACAAAGACTCTCGCGGCCAAGTCGCTCGATGGCTTTTTCACACGAGCAGACAATGCCGTTGACATCGACTTCGCTAAACTCGGTCGAGAAGAGATTATTGAAATTTCCACCGGCAGCGGTGGGCTGCATCCGGAACTCACCAACTACTACTTCACGATCGATCCAAAAACCAATCGCGCTATGCCTAAGAACCTGTTCGAAGGCGATAAAGGACCTACCAATCAAATCACTTCCGCTATGCTGATGAGCGATCCGGCGGACGTTGGGCTGCCAGTTGGTTCAGAAGCGCTCAAAATCATCGATGGTCATTCACTCGTCAAGTCGTTTAGCGTCTATGACGAGGTTTTTGAAGGCGGTGAGATCGATGACAACGGCCGAAAGTTGAACAGGAAAGTGTTGAAGTGGAACGGAAAAATATTTAAGTAAGCTGCTATGTCATTCACCGCGAAGAACCCTTTGTTCGCCACTCAGGTCAGGAACAGTTTTGAGAGGCAGACGGCAATGTCTTCCATTGGTGCCGAACTGCTTATTGTTGAACCAGGCAAAGTGGAAATAGCACTTCCCTATCGATCCGATCTAACCCAACAGCATGGCTACCTGCATGCGGGCATAATCACAACGATTGCCGACACCGCTTGCGGGTACGCGGCGTATACGTTGATGCCTGCCGGTTCGGAAGTGTTAAGTGTTGAGTTCAAGGTAAACCTACTGCGTCCTGCGAAAGGCGAACGTTTCGTCGCGGTCGCAAATGTTCTGAAACCCGGAAGGACGTTGACGGTAGTGCGCGCTGACGTGTTTGGAGTCAGTGAATCAGATGAGCGTGAATTGATCGCGACAATGTTGGCGACGATGATCTGTTTGCAGAAGTGAGATTGGCGTTGGGGCTTTTGTCCCCTGGGTCACACGCCTTGACGGATTTCAACCGCAAAAGCGGTTGCGTCCGCTGAGATTTGGATTTCATGAAGCGTGACGCCGGGACGCAACCCCGTTGGGGTTGGGTTCCCTATTCGAGCTCTCCCAGGGTTGAAGCAAACCTGGGCTTTGGGTCGTAACCGCTTCGCGGTATAGAACGCGAAACCGATCAAGGCATTTCTTCGGAAACGACGAATACCAAACAAAGCACAAAGTACAAAGCCCTCCCTTTCTATGTGTCTCATCCATCAAATCGGTGGTGCATTCAAACACAAGCCTGAAGCGCTAGCGCTGAACCTTAGTCAACCTGCCTCCGATTTGATTAAGCGCGCGTTCGACGATATCGATCCCTCTCAACTCGTCGATCACCACGTTCATCTCGCTGGCATCGGAGTCGGAGGCAGCAACGCCTTTGTCAATCAAAAGATGCGCACCTGGTCTCATCCGTTTCATCGATTGAAATTCAAGGTCTACATGAGCGCGGCAGGCGTCGCATCTGAAACCACTGCCGACGTCGATTTCCTTCAAAGGCTTTCTGGTCTTGTGGCAAACATCACTGATCACGGCAAACACAGGATTCTCGGCTTTGATAAAAACTATAGCCGCGATGGCTCGGTAAATTTGGATAAGACTGAATTCTACGTTCCAAACGAATACGTCTTTAAGATCGCTGAACAACATCCGGATCTTTTTCTGCCCAACATATCCGTGAATCCTTATCGACCGGATGCGATCAGCGAGCTTGAACGATGGGCCAATCGGGGAGCCCGCGTGGTCAAGTGGTTGCCCAATGCGATGGGCATCGATCCGTCGGATCCGCACTGCGACGAGTTTTATCGAAAGATGAAAGACCTCGATTTGGTTCTTCTAAGTCATGGCGGCGAGGAAAAAGCGGTTGAAGCGAAAGAGGATCAGAAGCTCGGCAATCCGTTGTTGTTGCGCCGACCTCTCGAGTATGGCGTGAAGGTGATCGTCGCCCATTGCGCGGGGCTCGGTCAAAACGAAGACCTCGAATCAAGCAACAAAACTCAAACAGACAATTTCGATCTCTTCATGAGGTTGATGGACGAGAAGCGGTACGAAGGATTGTTGTTTGGCGAAATTTCGGCAATGACCCAATTCAATCGTGCCGGCAAACCGCTGACTACAATTCTCGCGCGTGAGGATCTTCATGAACGCTTGGTCAACGGCAGTGACTATCCCTTGCCGGCAGTCAACATTCTGATCAGGACAACCAACCTTCTAAAACGCGGTTACATAACTGCCGGTGGGCGTTACATGCTCAATGAGATTTACCACTACAACCCCCTGCTGTTTGATTTCGTTCTCAAGCGGACGCTGAAATTGCCAGGAACGAACAAACGCCTACCGCCCTCTGTATTCATGGTGAACGCTCAGCTCGGAGTTTGATTCTGAGCAATCTGGGATACGCTTTGCACGCGTTTCGTCAGCAGCCCATTTGGATGCCCAATCGCGGAACGGTATGATTGCAAGCGATGTCAGTGAGCCCACGAGTTTTGCGAGATTCATACGGCCGCGCAATCCGAGATCTGCGCGTGTCGCTCACGGATCGTTGCAATTTCCGCTGCTTCTATTGCCTGCCGCATGGTGAACCACCAATCGCTCCCAAAGAGCAGATGCTTTCCTACGAAGAGATTGAAACTGTTTGCAAGATCTTCGTAGGGCTGGGAATCGAGAAGATCCGGCTCACCGGTGGCGAGCCAATGCTGAGGCGAGACATCGAGACGATCATCTCTAAACTGGCGAAGCTGAAAGAGGGTGAATATGCTGGCGCATTATCGGTAGAAAGCGACAAGCTAAAGCATATCGGACATAATCGACTCCTCGATCTCGCGCTAACAACAAACGGTTACTTCCTTCCAGAGCGCGCTCAATCATTGAAAACTGCCGGACTGGATCGCGTCACCATTAGTCTCGACAGTTTGAAGCGTGACGTCTTCAAACAGATGACCGGCGTTGACGTTCTCGACAAAGTGCTCGCCGGAATTGCCGCCGCCAAAGACGCTGGTCTCCAACCGATAAAGATCAATGCCGTGATTGTGCGCGGTCACAACGAAGACGAAGTTGCCGACTTCGCTGCGTTCGCCCGTGAGCACGACGTGAAGATGCGCTTCATCGAATTTATGCCGCTTGATTCAGGTCATGATTGGGCTCGTGAAGATGTCGTTTCAGGAAAAGAGATTCGGCAACGTATCGAGGAGCGATTTCCACTCGCTCGCGTTGATGTGGACCGCGGCTCCGACACTTCTTCGCGCTATCGTTTTGCTGATGGTGCTCCCGGGGAAATCGGAATCATTGCCCCCGTGTCCGAACCATTCTGCGGCGCCTGTTCTCGCATTCGCTTAACAGCCGACGGTCAGATACGCACGTGTTTGTTTTCAACCGTCGAGCATTCGTTACGCGATGTGGTAAGAAGTGGTGCGCCGCGTGAAGAGATTATTGAGTTTATTGAGTCGGTGGTGCTCAAGAAGGAACCGCGACACTTTATTAACGATCCTGGGTTCGTTACTCCGTCACGAACGATGAGCTTTATCGGGGGTTAGGGTTCGTTTAGGGTTAGACCGAAAAGATTATTGGTCATATATCATTTGCCATTTGTCAGGTGGTCATTGTTTCCGAGCCACACGCTACCGCGTTGTGGTACTGACTGCATCGGCCGTTAGCCGCGCCCTTAAATGACCAACTGAGAAATGGCAAATGATATATGACCAATGATCTTCTTCAATCTAACTTGTGCGGTTCGATCAGGCTCAAGTTGCTTCATCAATTTCCTTCACCGCTCGCAGTCCTGATTGCAGTGCCCCCTGGATCCAAGAAGAAAATGTAGAAAGATGTTCTCCCGCAAAGTGAATTCGTCCTTCGCCGCCACTCAAATTGCCAAAGCCTCTAAATCCTGCGAATCCCCAGGCCCCGCGTGACCATTCATCATCAAGCCAGCACTTCGTTGCTGCCCCTTCAAAGCTCCCACGCAGACCCGGGAAGATTCCATCAAGTTGAGTAAGTGTGGTTGCGACGCGTTCACGTTCACTTAGACTTGTAATTTGTTCGGCCACACCCGTCCGTGCGTAAGTCATCAGGATTCCCCGTGGTCCGGGCTGATTCCATGTCGGTTGCCACACCTCAACATCGTCGTTCGTAAAGGCGAAGCCGCTAAGTCCCTTTTGTTCCCAAAAACGATTGCGCGTTTGTAAGTAGACGCGTGATACGGCTGCATAGTTAGCTCGCTTAATGGAATCGAGCGTAGCTTCACTCAAATTTGGCAGCTCAATATTGCGCAACACCGAAAATGGAATCGTGCAGAGAACTCGATCAGCTGAGATCGTTTCGGGACTTCCGCCGTGGAGAAATACCGTCCGGACCGCTTTGCCATCCTGCTCAATTTTCACAACTGGCGAACCGTAATGGATCTTGCTCGCAAGTCGTTGGGCTAATGCTTTCGGCAGCATGTCAGTGCCACCCTTGATCTTCTGCCAACGAGCCGGGTTGCCGCCTAAGTCACTACCAAAGTTGTCACCGAGTGCTTCCGTGAAAGTCTCCATCGAACCTTCGCGCCGACCTCCATTATCGAAGCGCAATGCTGAGAGGCGAGCGGGATACATCGGTTCAAGACCAACCTCAAACAGTTTGACGTACTTAAGTGTCAGATCATGGTTTTCGGGAATGCGAGCGGCACCCGCTTCGGCGTAAAGACCATCAGAGAACGGCTCACGAATAGTGTGACAACGGCCACCGGGCCGCATGCGGGCTTCCAGAATCGTTACGTCGTGACCGAGTTGAGTGAGTTCATAGGCAGCAACGAGGCCAGCCATGCCGGCGCCGAGGATCAATACTTTCTTCGGAGGACTACGAGTGATGAGGGTGGAAGCGGTGCCAATGAGGGTCGGGCGAGCGAGGGAGAAGCCAGCCACTGCAAGCCCGCTGTTTCTTAGAAACCGGCGACGACTAATTGCCATTTGCGCCTTGTATCGCGAAACGAAATTCCGGCTACCCCTCAGACTCTTTTAGAGCAGCCAGGAGGCGGAAACACTTTTCTTTTAAACACGACAACCTTCAATCGTTTGAGGGTCACTAATCGGATTATGAGGTAGAAATGGCTGATTAATCAAAATTGAAAGGACCGAGCAAGATGGGGGTCCTATTCGTGGTGGCCCGGTCTCTGAGGGTTGCTGCGTCGTTCTCAGTCACACGGTTTTGAGCTAACAGCCAGGAATACAAAGAGCCGCCGTTCTGAAACTAAAGAAGCTGCTCACGGCGCTATAGGTTTCAAAGAAGCGGGCTTGTCCTCTGTTGGAGCAGATGACAAGCCCTTGGTGATCACAGTTAGCACTTGGAGGCGCCCACCATGATCAGGAGCATTCTATTTCTATTTCTCTGCGCGCTTCCAGTCTCGGCTCAAACAATCAAGGAACAGACTCAACGAAATCTGATGGCGATGACCAACATCTCGGCCACCCAGTTGGTTAACGGAGACCGCTATCGTGTGGCAATGTTCGGTAACCGGCAGGTCTTCAATCGCCAAATATCTTATCCTCAACAGGGCATTAAACCCGGCGACGAGTGGTACACACTTTTGCAATCATCACAGCTTTGGAAACTCAGTCCCCTGGGCGACCACTACACCTACTCGGATACTTGCCGCTGGACTGAGCGCCGACGTTCACTTTGGTCAGCTGATTCCGACTGGGACGGCTTGGTACCGTGCGATGGTGAAGTTTACGTCGACGGTCCGAACATCACGCGCATCACCCAACGACTTCATCCCGACCACCGGCGACTCGTCAAAACCGCCTTTTTTGATATCACCTACGAATTCGTCGAGCTAAAAGACAAACGATTGCTGCCGACGCATATGACGATGTCGGCCGAATTCAGAAACGGCCGGAACTATAGCCTCGATATCAAATGGACCGATTACAAAGAATTCGGCGCCGAGGTCGTATTGAAAGAAATCGACGATGATGAGACTCCGAGACCAATGCATAATGGAGTCAACTTCTTCAATCAGGAGATTCCAGATAACGCAAAATCTTCTGACGACGTAACTCCGCCACCCGATTTTACGTCGCCCAGGCCTTCCTCGTCCGACGTAGTGAGCAATCCCAGCGGCCTACGCGACGCGACCACGAGCAGCGAGTCAGTCCGCTCCTGGAAGACATTTTTCAAACGGTTGGTTCCAATTAGAACGCGTTGATAACCGTGTCTCCCCTTCTCGTCATCTCCGCCCACGTCTTCTCGAAATTGGAACCTTCTTAGGCGCTGGCTTTGCCTTTGGTGTCGAGGGTTGCGCGGCCGCTGTCTCGGGTGGACGAGCCGGCATGTCGGAGTTGGAAAACCTCGGCAACAGCGTATCAGCGGTCGCAAGTTGGTAGGCAGACCACGCTACCACCATCGCATTTTTCTTTACATCGTCCTCGAGTATCCGCTCATACGTATCGAGATTTGTGTGCCAGGTGTTGCTGTTGTACTCAATCGGATCCTGACCCATTCCGATTCCGGGTAACCCTGCCTGGCTAAACGAAGTGTTGTCAGATCCGCCAAGTGCGCGACTTCGTGACGCGACTGCACCAACAACTCCATCGTCTTTGAACGGCGCCAAAATCTCGCGCATGATGCTGGCGCCTTCAGGTGGACCAAAAACACCGGCGCCTCGAACGCGGCCGGTGCCGGAATCGATGTTGAAGTAGCCACCAAACTTTTCATAACCTGGCTTTGGAGCTTCAAACGAGCCGAAATGCTCTTTCACGTAGGCGATCGATCCCAGCAGTCCTTCTTCTTCACCACTCCACAATGCAACCCGAATCGTGCGCCGCGGTTTCACGCCAAGTGTTTTCAAAATTCGCGCCGCTTCCATCATGATCGCGCACCCGATCGCGTTGTCAGTTGCACCTGTTGCTGCGTGCCACGAATCGAGGTGTCCACCAAGCATGATGACTTGGTCTGCTTTGTCTGAACCCGGAATCTCGGCGACGGTGTTGTAAGAAGTGGTGCCTTCCGGATAGACCTTGTTAACGATATTAAACTCGAGTGTTACTTCGGTGCCGTCAGCAAGGATGCGCGTGATGCGTCCAAAGTCTTCGTTACTCATCACTACAGTCGGTACAGCTTTGTCGACGTCGAACGTACGATTGTTGAAAGCACGAATTTGACGAAACTCACGACCGGCATCGTTTACCCTTACCACCGCACCATTGTCACGCAGGAACAGATCCAGTTGCTCGGCAATCTGTGCGTTCGTTAATGGCTTTGGCGCGTTCGGGTCCGGCGTTGGAGTTGGTGAAGGAGTTGGGAAAGCAAATGGACGCGCGTTTGGGCCGAAGCGTTGTTGCGCTTGTTCATCGCTGGTGCGCTTTGCCGGTGGGTTTAGGTTGACGGGAACGATTGTCTGCTTACCAACCAGGACAATCTTGCCTTTAACTCGACTCTTTTGACCGGAAAAGAAAATGTTCAACTGATCCTGCGACGGTCGCTCAGGCAAAATTACCTGGACAGCCTTGGCCGTAACCGGTCCTTTGGTACCAGGTGTCCACGCGAGCGCTTCGCAAACCAGTGGATCCTTAACCGGCGAAACGATGTGCGCGCTCAATCGTTCGTTCAGCCATCCCGGATGACCAAAGTCCCACGGCTCGAGATGTCCATTCTCCAGGCCCCACGCTGTCATTTGCTTAATCGCCCATTCAGCGGCGTTCTTATGATTTGGTGAACCAGTCAAGCGCGGACCATAGACGTCAGTAAGCATGTGCATCGTCTTCATGATCTGCGAGTGTTCCATTGCTTCCTTTCGAATGCGCGCAAGCAGGTCAGTATTTCCGTTTTGACCCAGGACGGGCAGGGAAAGTAACGACAGAATTAGCGAGAGAGCAACAACTCTTCGGATGGGCATCAATTTGTCTCCGTAGAACTTCAGGTGTGATCGCGAACGCTGCGAATTATAACCACTGCCATAAGGCTTAGCCAAAGACTCACCAAAGTTTCATTTGAAAGGCAGTTTCCGCCAGTTTCGTAATCTGTGGATTCTGTGTAATCTGTGGATATGAGCAGCGCTATTCAAACAAAAGATTCGTCCACCGAGGAAAGTCTTCCTAATTCAAGTCGCGTGTACGTCGAAGGACAACAGGCCGGGGTTCGAGTGCCGTTTCGCGAAATAACACAAACACCGACCCGCAACTTCGACGGCGCACTGATCGAAAATCCACCCGTGCGCGTTTACGACACCAGCGGTCCGTGGGGCGACCCGTCTGTGAACTGCGATGTTACCGAGGGACTGCCGGCGCTACGCAGGGAATGGATTCTTGCTCGTGCCGATGTTGAAGAATATGAGGGCCGAGAACAGAAACCGATCGACGACGGTTATCTAACCTTCGACGCTGCGAATCGAGCCCGAGTGAAAGACGTTGGCAAGCTCGAGGATTTTCCTGCGTTGTGTCGTGCGCCTTTGCGCGCAAACCCGGGCGCGTGTGTGACCCAGTTGCACTACGCTCGCCAAGGCATCATCACTCCCGAGATGGAGTTCATCGCAATCCGCGAGAACCTTGGGCGAACGAATCAACTGGCCCAGAGCGATGATCGGTCTTCTGTCTTTCATCAACACAAAGGAGCGTCGTTCGGAGCAGCCATCCCGCAATTTGTAACTCCTGAGTTTGTCCGTGAAGAAGTCGCTCGTGGCCGCGCTATCATTCCGGCAAACATCAACCATCCAGAATCGGAACCGATGATCATCGGGCGAAACTTCCTCGTGAAGATCAATGCCAACATCGGCAACTCGGCTGTCGCCTCGTCGATTGATGAAGAGGTTGACAAGATGCGTTGGTCGATTCGGTGCGGCTCTGACACGGTGATGGATCTTTCAACCGGCAAGAATATCCATGCCACGCGCGAATGGATTCTGCGCAACTCGCCAGTCCCCATTGGAACCGTTCCCATCTACCAGGCTCTTGAGAAGGTCGGTGGAAAAGCAGAAGAACTGACGTGGGAGATATTTCGCGACACGTTGATTGAACAAGCAGAACAGGGCGTCGACTATTTCACGATTCACGCGGGGGTTCGTCTTGCTTATGTTCCAATGACGGCGAAACGCACAACCGGGATCGTTAGTAGAGGAGGATCAATATTAGCGAAGTGGTGTCTGGCGCATCACCAGGAGAGTTTTCTGTACACGCACTTCCGCGAGATTTGCGAAATTCTGGCCGGCTACGACGTGTCGTTTTCACTTGGTGATGGTTTGCGTCCCGGTTCGATCGCTGATGCGAACGACGAAGCACAGTTTGCTGAACTGGAAACACTTGGTGAATTAACGAAGATTGCGTGGGAGTACGACTGCCAGGTGATGATCGAGGGTCCGGGTCATGTGCCGATGCACTTGATCAAGGAGAACATGGACAAGCAACTCGAGACTTGTCATGAAGCTCCTTTCTACACACTCGGTCCGCTCACGACCGACATCGCGCCCGGTTACGATCACATAACCTCAGCGATCGGTGCGGCGATGATTGGTTGGTTCGGCACCGCGATGCTTTGTTACGTAACGCCGAAAGAACACCTGGGTTTGCCGAATAAGAAGGACGTCAAAGACGGAGTCATCTCTTACAAACTTGCGGCCCACGCAGCGGACCTGGCAAAAGGTCATCCGGGTGCACAGTATCGCGACAACGCATTATCGAAAGCGCGTTTTGAGTTTCGCTGGGAAGATCAATTCAACTTGTCGTTGGATCCGGAGATTGCGCGTGAGTATCACGACGAGACTCTGCCGCAGGAAGGCGCAAAGCTGGCTCACTTCTGTTCGATGTGTGGTCCGCATTTCTGTTCGATGAAGATCACGCAGGATGTTAGGGAGTATGCAGCGCAGAAAGAGATTGATGAACAGGCGGCGTTAAGTGTCGGGATGAAGGAGAAGGCGGAGGAGTTTGTGGAAAAGGGTGGGGAGGTTTACTTACAGCCGACTAACTAGAAGCTGAAAAATGATGCATCGTCCCTATGCACACTTGCGACTGCAATCGGTTCGAGCTCTTAAACGGGTCGAGCTTTTGAACTTGGGAAAAATCAACGTCCTTTGTGGGAAGAACAACACTGGAAAAGCCACTATCTTGGAGGCCGCCGCCAGCAACGTGACGGCTGGTTTTGGTGTCACCGCTGATGAAAATTTTATCAGAGAGCTGTTCTGAGATCAGCCTCAACGTTAGGTTGTTTGATTCAATACTTCCAAGTTTCCCATGTAAGCGTGGTTTCGACACAGATTGCCCGGTTTGACCAAGAGGTATTGCCCCTTGTCGAAACTCGCTCAACCGCAGTACGCTTTCGCCATGGCCTCATCTGAAGAAATCTTTCGTGAAGCAGTCGCATTACCGGTAGACGCCCGCGCCGAACTCACGGAGCGGCTCATTGCCAGTCTGGACCAAGACGTAGATCCTGAAATCAGAAAGCTTCAATTGGCGGAAGTTCGGAGACGAATTGAAGAAGTTGAGACGGGTCAAGCTGAGCTAATCCCTGGCGATGAGGTTTTAGACAAGGTTAGAAGGTTATTGACTGATCAATAACTCCTCACAAAACTGATGGCAGTTTACAGCTTTCATTTTGATGCCGCCGAAGAGTACGCGGAGGCAACGCGATACTATCTGGCTCATACATCTCCTCTGATTGCCGCCGCATTTGTTGCCGAAATAGAAGCCGCGATCCAGTCTCTCCTGTTTTCACCAACTACATGGAGTGTTTGCGAAGAACCTCAGATCCCCGATTCTTGCTAACCAGATTTCCGTATTCGATTTACTATCGTTGGGAACCTGAATTTGAGCGAGTCACGATCTATGCAGTAATGCACTTCAGTAGACGTCCCAGCTATTGGCGAAATCGGGTCGAGTGTCACAAATACTGTTCCAATGACTAATATGACCAACCAGCGCGAGCAGTACACAATGGGTTACGGCCAAGCCGCCACATCGATCATGTCGATGCGCACAGCCCAGAATCATGCAGCCTTCTTTCTTCCCTATCTAAAACCGGGAATGAAGATGCTCGATTGTGGGTGTGGACCCGGCACGATCACAGTCGGCTTTGGTGAAGCTGTCGCGCCCGGTGAAGTCGTGGGAACGGAGATCGAAGAGGCTCACGTTGCGATCGCACAAGAGAATGCTCTAAAGCAAAACGCTAGCAATGTTCGGTTTGAGAGCGCGGACCTTTATTCCCTTCCTTTTGAAGATGCGTCGTTTGATGCCGTGTTCATCTCTGCCGTGTTGGCGAATTTGAAAGAACCGATTCGTGGAGTTCGAGAGGCTTTTCGTGTTTTGAAACCTGGCGGTGTTATTGGTGTTAAGGATTTCGATCACGGCGGGGATCTGATCTATCCAGCGGACCCAGCGATAGAAAAGTACGGCGAACTCTACGTACGCATGAGATTGGATAATGGTCATGATCCCAACTCTGGTCGAAAGATAGGTGCGCTGCTGATCGAGGCGGGATTTAGTGAGCTAAAGTTCTCAGCTGTGTACGAGACCTTTACCGGCCCGCGTGCAGCCGCCTTCGCACAATTCTCAGTTGGACTGCTTACGGAAAGCTGGGGCAACGAGTTTACGAGCCGAAGCTGGGCTACGAAAGAAGACATCCAGGAAATGATCAACGCCTGGACCAAATTCGCAAATGCGCCCGGTGCGATATTCGGTGCTGCCTGGTGTGAAGCAGTCGCACGGAAGACTTAAAGACATGATTACAAAATTCACAGGATGGCAATACGAATCACGAGTCCTACCCTTCACAATTTGGTTTGGACTCCTGTAAATTCTGCTTGTCCTGTCAAACATTCCTTTTCTCACTGGAGGATACGATGGAGATCAACGACCTCACTCACACCGTCATCGGATGCGCTTACAAGGTTCACAACGTTCTTGGATTCGGTTTACTCGAACAATGTTATGAGAACGCGCTGAGAATAGAACTGGAGAAGCTCGGTATTCGCGCGTTGCAGCAACACGAACTAAATGTCTGGTACGAGGATCAGATCGTCGGTGAGTACAAACCGGATCTATGGCTGCCTGAGAAGCTGATAATCGAAGTAAAGTCTGTGCAAAATCTTGTTAAGGAGCACGAGGTCAAACTGATTCACTACCTCGCCGCCACAAAGATCAACGACGGTCTTTTGATAAACTTCGGTCAGTCTGTACAAGTTAAGCGCAAGTTTCGTGAATACAGACCAAAAGGATCCTTGTTGGAGTCGATCTTGTGAGCACAACAAACATTCGCCAGGGCACCATTGCCGACGCGGCGCTCCTATCCGAACTCGGAGCGCGCACGTTCTCGGAAACATTCGCCGTTGACAACACAGCTGAGAACATGGCCGCTTATCTTGCGGATTCATTCAACCCAATCCTACAGAATGCCGAGCTTTCAGATCCTGACAGCTCTTTCAGAATCGCTGAGTTGGATGGGGTGGCGGTCGGATATTCAATGCTGCGATCAGGAAATGTGCCGGAGGGTGTTACGGACGATAACCCTATCGAAATCGTTCGCTTGTATGTTTCCAAAGAGAGTATTGGAAGTGGGGTTGGGGCGGCCTTAATGCGGGATTGTTTGAACGAATCAGCCAGGCTCGGGTTTCGAACGTTGTGGCTTGGTGTGTGGGAACACAACTATCGAGCTCAAGCGTTTTATCGCAAATGGAATTTCGTCGAGGTTGGCACGCACATCTTTCACTTGGGAGACGATGCGCAGCGAGACCTGTTAATGCAGCGAACCGTGTAAAGAATCGCCGATCTCAAATCTCAAATCGAAATCAGCGCTAGCCCAGCTCAGTTTTGAAATCGAGGTGATCTGAGATCTGCGATCCGAGATCCGACTTACTGAATCAGCGCTCGAATCCTCGCCGGTTCCTCTCCCAACCAGTCCGGATTCTCTGCAGTACCATCAAACAACGACGTCGTCTTGAAAGGCTCAAATTCTCCTTTCGATGCTGCAGCAGCAGTCTTTGCCAGCAGAGTCTCAACATCACCCGGCGTCATCGGACTAAACGTTCTGACAGCCTCAAATGCCTGATCGAGTATTTCCATACTGTCGATGCCTGTAATGACAACTGACGTCGGTAGGTTCAACGCGTAATGCAAACATTCGATGGGTTTCACAGTTTGCGACTTCAACAAAATTCCATTCGCCATACACTTCATTCCGAGAACCGCAATCTTGTTTTTAACTAACTCGGGTAACACTTCTTTTTCGAAGCTTCGGTAGTGCGCGTCCATTACGCTGAGTGGCATTTGTACCGCATCGAATCTGAATCCATTGCGCGCAGCAACTTCAAGCATGTAGAGATGGATGCGCGGGTCTTTGTGTCCAGTGAAGCCAATGAAGCGAAGCTTGCCTGCCTGCTTTGCTTCTATTAGCGCACCATGAGCGCCCTCCTCGTCGAAGATTCGGTGCGGATCTTCGTAACGCAAGATCTCGTGATGTTGCACCAGGTCAATCATGTCGACCTTGAGACGTTTGAGCGATTCGTCGAGTTGGCGCGTGGCTTCCTTCTTCGTCCGTCCATCGATCTTCGTCATCAGGAAAACTTTGTCGCGATAACCGTCACTCAACGCTTTTCCCATTCGGGTCTCGCTCGCGCCTTCGTTGTAATCCCAACAATTGTCCATGAACGTCATGCCCCGATCGATGGCACTGCGCACTATCTTGACTGCCAATCGCTCGTCCACATGTTTCAACCCGAGATGCCAGCCACCCACACCGATGGCCGAGACTTTGATACCAGTGCTTCCGAACTCGCGATATTTCATTTCGGTTTGTTTAGACATTAGAGACTCCCATTTACTATGCGCCAGTATAATGGCCCGCCGTTGTTCTCGCTCCGCTAGATCGGCGAGAATGGAGATCACACAATCAACACCAGGGCGAAGCCATTGTTCACACTCGAAACAGAACGACTCACACTGCGCGAAGTCTCAACAGATGACGCCGACTTTATCTTGCGTCTTCTCAACGAACCTTCGTTTCTCCGTTTCATTGGCGACAAAGGCGTTCGCAATCTCCAGGATGCGCGACAGTATATTCTTAATGGTCCTATTGCCAGCTACAACCAGAACGGCTTCGGGCTGTACCTCGTCGTGTTGAAAAGCATGAACACGTCTATTGGCATGTGCGGACTCATCAAAAGGGAAACGCTCGCCGACGTTGATATTGGATTTGCCTTCTTGCCGGCTTTCTGGAATAAGGGATACGCCTTCGAGTCAGCATCAGCGATAATGGTTTACGCTAAAAATGTTTTGAAACTGCCGCGAATTGTTGCTATCACTAACAAAGATAATCACGCTTCAGCCAAACTGCTTAACAAAATCGGCCTGCGGTTCGACCGCTTCATCACTGTCGACGGCGACCATGATGAAACTCGACTCTTCGTTCCTGAAAACGAGAAAACATGAAACTCGAACACATTCACCAGATTGCTGTATTCGCCAGAGATCTCGATGAAGCGACCAGTTTTTACCGCGATACTCTCGGTGCGAGGTACATCACCAAGTTTGATCCGCCTGGTTTAGTGTTCTTCGACTTCGGAGGCACGCGACTGTTGTTGGAAAAGACCGGACCCAAAGCTAGCGTCTACTTTCGAGTTGATGATATTCACGCAGCCCATGAGGAACTGAAGGCAAAGGGAGTCAAGTTCATCGCCGAGCCGCATCTGATCTTTCGTGACGAGAGTGGCATCTTTGGA
>Ga0207648_10004032_pt1 | contig 15245 bp, 15 predicted proteins | sample KBSMisM32_FD_184310 | JGI IMG/M metagenome (GOLD analysis project Ga0207648, IMG submission 184310) | Miscanthus rhizosphere microbial communities from Kellogg Biological Station, Michigan, USA - KBS Miscanthus M3-2 (SPAdes) (version 2) | ecosystem: Host-associated > Plants > Roots >...
GATCGGCGAATAGGTCTTCGCGGAAGAAACGGCTCCTCAGCCGGCGGGCGCGAATGACCGCGCGAACCGTTTCCAAGGCAACCTCGGGGACTTCGCCGCCCGCATCAAGCTCGGGCCGTCGGCTCACCTCTCCCGGTCCGCTCGACAGCCGCGCAAGCGTTGCCGCGATGCGGCTAACCTCATCGCTCAATTGGCGCAGACGAACGGCGCTCTTGTCCGCGCTCGCCTCGTTGACGGCATAACTTTTCAGGCCGGCAACCGACAGCGAGAGCGCCGTCGCTCGTTCGCTCTCATCGGCGTCGACGATCACGTCGATGTTTGAGTCGAGCGCCTGAGCCTCAACGAGGTCCAGGAGCTCGCTCCGTATCGAAAGTATCGCAGGGTATCGCTCGTGACTGACATCGATGGTCACGCGATCCAGCATTTCGTCCAGACCCGGACCCCTCCCATCGAGCTCAATCCACAGAGCCGAAGAGGATACCTGACCGGCGATCCGATCACCCGCCTCTGCAATATCGACCGCGCCAGCGGTGCGAAATCCTGAAAGCGCGACGGTTGAACAGGCCCTTGCCCGCGCCTCGCTCGTGTCGCCGACGATCAGCACTGGCGCCGAGGCAAAGTTATTCCAACTGATATGGTTGTTGCTCAGATAGCTATCCATGGGTGTACTTCCCGAGAGAGCGGAACCGAGCATGGGTCTGATAACGCGCATAGCGGAGAAAAGTCAGGCCGTTTTCGAGTCCATTTTGGAGGCAATCGCAACAGCTTGGTAAATACCGGTGCATAGTCGGCGGGCCTGAGGAGTATCCATTGTACCGCGCCCCCACCCATGCCGATGTCCTGTCCCGAACGCGTTGGCTCGATGAACTAACGCAGGCCATCGGCCAGGCGCAGCGGCTGGCCTGGCGGCTTGGGGTTGAAGACGGCGATTGTCTGACTGCGCGTGAGCTCTACGCTCGGCTGGAAGCAGTCAGGACCGAGGTCGAAGCGCTCCGCTATGGCGACTGGCTCGACGTGCGGCAGGAAATCGACTCCAGCTGGCTCGCGTCACTGCTGGGCACAACTGAGCTCCTCGGAGAAGCTACCAGCTAAACCCCTTGCGGAAGATCGCCGCCGCCGGAGAACGGTTCGAGATAGGGCTCGAGCACAGGTGGCTTCCAGCCTGACGTGGCGACGAAGCCGCGATTGAGGAAGGCGCGCTTGCCGTACTTCAACGGCTTGCCATCGATCCCATCGACCAGCCCGCCGGCGGCCAACAGCACGGCATGACCCGCGGCCGTGTCCCATTCGCTGGTCGGAGCCGCGCGCGGATAAATGTCCGCCTCTCCTTCGGCGACGATGCAGAATTTAAGCGACGAACCGACCGATACATAATCGCACTTTCCCGCCGCGACCTCGAGATAGTCGATCGTTGCCTGGTTGAGATGCGACTTCGAAGCGACGGCAGTCATGATTCCGCCGCTTTGCCGGGTCTCGATTGCCTTCCGCCCTCGCCCCTCGTCCAGCCAGGCGCCCGATCCGACGATCCCGCCGTGCAGCCTGCCCGTGGCCGGCGCGAAGACTACGCCCAGCTTCGGCGTCAGGCCTTCGACCAGCGCGATGTTGACCGTGTAATCGTCGCCGCCGCGGACGAACTCTTTCGTCCCGTCCAGCGGGTCGACGAGGAAGAAGGTATCACCATGCGCCGGAATCCTGCCCGCCGCGACTTCCTCTTCTGCAATGACGGGCACGCCGGGCGCCGCTCGGGCCAGCGCGGCGAGGATTACAAGCTCTGCGGCTCTGTCCGCCTCCGTGACCGGCGAACTGTCGCCTTTCGCTTCGACGTCGAATCCGCGACGCACGACTTCAAGGATCGCCGCGCCAGCCTCACGCGCGGCATCGGCAATGTCATTCAGAAGCTTGGCGTGATCCAATTAGCGCGGCGCCATCCTGATGCCGCCGTCCAGGCGTATGGCCGCGGCGTTCAGGTACGGGTTCTCGACCATGAAGCAGGCGAGCCTGGCATATTCTTCGGCCTGGCCAAGCCGCTTCGGAAACGGCACCTGCGCACCGAGCGCTTCCTGCACATTCTCCGGCATCATTGCGACCATCGGCGTTTTGAAAACGCCGGGCAGGATCGTGTTCACCCGGACACCATCATTCATTAGGTCACGGGCAATCGGCAGCGCCATCGCCAGGACGCCGCCCTTGGAAGCAGAATATGCCGCCTGTCCAATCTGCCCGTCCTCGGCGGCAACCGACGCCGTGTTGATGATCACGCCGCGCTCACCGTCTGCCAACGGCTCCAGGTCGACCATCCCGAACGCGCTGTTCGCGATGCAGCGGAAACTGCCGATAAGGTTGATCCCGATCGCGAGCTCGAACTGCTGCATCGGATAGCGCTTTGCAGCCTTCGTTTCCTTGTCACGGCCGACGGTTTTCGCGGCATTGGCAACACCCGCGCAGTTCACCAGCACGCGCTCCTGGCCGTGTGCTTCGCGGGCTTTGGCGAAGGCCGCCGCCACCTTTTCGTCGCTCGTCACATCGACTTCGCAAAACACGCCGCCGATCTCCGACGCGACCTTCTCCCCGCGCTCCGTGTCCCGGTCGAACACGGCGACCTTCGCGCCACGCTCCGCAAGGGCCCGAGCGGTTGCCTCGCCAAGTCCTGACGCCGCACCCGTTACTACTGCGGCAATGCCATTGATTTCCATGCTTCCCTCATTCGTCGCTTTGCCGCCGCCTATGCGATGAAATGTGGCTGAGACCAAGGCCGCTCGATTTGTCGCTTGCAGGCAACAGGCCGTCCGCGACCCACAGGTTCATCCCAAATCCAGCTTGGATGATGGATAAGGTGCGCTACAATCGTGGTAATTCCACGTCCTGTTCATGGGGGAACGATGTTGATCCGTCCGAAAAAGCTGGCTGCTTGCGCTGGACTGGCGCTGCTTTCCGTCGGCGGCACCGCGCCGGCTCAGGCGCAGACTTCCGTCGGAACCTTCGCCAATTGGACGGCTCCGAAGATCTGGTTCAAGTCTGGCGCTGCCGACCCTGCCGTCAATCAGCTGGTTGCGATCCTCAAGCGAGCTCCGTTCGACGGGCTTGCCGCCGGCCCGCAGCTTGCTGCCCAGGTCGAAGCTGCCGTTGCTCAGGCGCAGAGCGGCAACCCGCAGTCGATCGCCAATGCCGAGCAAGTGCTCTCGTCGGCATGGGTCGCCTACGTGCAGCAGATCAAGCGGCCAACGACAGGCATGATTTACGCCTACCCCGTGCTTCAGCCACAAGGCTCGCGGCCTGAATTGATCCTTCTGACGGCTGCCGGCGCGCCCTCTCTCAGCGCGTACCTCGCCCAGGTTTCGAGCGTTAACCCGATCTATTCCCAGCTTCGCGATACCGCGTTCGCCCAGGCGCAGGCTTCGGGCAACTTCACGCCTGACCCACGGCTGCTGGCCAACCTCGACCGCGTCCGTTCGATCCCGGCCACCGGCCGTTACCTGGTCGTCGACGCCGGCACGTCGATGCTGACGCTCTATGAGAATGGCGCCCCGATCGATTCAATGAAGGTAATCACCGGCACCAGCGAACTGCCGACCCCGCTGATCGCCAGTTACATGTATTACATCACGTACAACCCGTACTGGCATGCGCCCGACCATCTCGTTCGCAAGACGATCGCGCCGAACGTGCTGAAGCTGGGCCTCGGCTACTTCAAGTCGCACGGCTACGACGTGATCGAGGACTGGGCGAGCGACAAGGTCGTCGATCCGAAGAGCATCGACTGGAAGGCTGCGGCAGCCGGGTCGCTGCACCTCAAGATCCGCCAGGACCCGGGGCCGCTGAATTCGATGGGAATCCTGAAATTCCCATTCCCCAATCCTGAGGACATTTATCTTCACGACACGCCCGATCATTCGAAGTTCGCGTTCACGAACCGCAACCTCAGCAACGGTTGCGTGCGCGTAGAAGATGCGAGGCGCCTCGGCCGCTGGTTGCTCGGCTCCGATCCGGTGTCACCTGGTAAGGATGCCGAGATTCGCGTGCAGCTTCCGCGCAGCACGCCGATCTACCTGACGTACATCACCGCCCAAGTGCGGGACGGCAAGCTCAGCTACATCAAGGATATCTACGGCTGGGACAGTTCGCCGCCGACGCAGTTCGCGTCCGGCTACCGGCCGCCCGTGACCGGTCAGTAACTGTACCCACAATCTGAGATGAGGGCGGCTCGCCACTGGCGGGCCGCCTTTTTCATGTGCGGCAGACAAAGAAAAACCGGCCCGGGCGAATGCCCGAGCCGGTCTCTCTTTCGCAGCGCCGGTTAACCGCGCTCTGGCGCCGGAGGCGGCGGCGGAGGCGGAGGCGGCGGAGCCGGACAGGTGTCCGTCGCCAGGATCACCGAGCCATCCGGGCACGTCTGCGTCGCCGGAGGCGGCGGAGGCGGCGGGGGTGGCGGCGGCGGAGGCGGCGGCGGCGGCGGCGGAGCGTAGAAGTTGTAGATTACGCTCGCCAGCAGGCTGTGAGACCGCCAACGCGTATCGAGAGTCGTGCCACCGTCCGAGAACTTCAGGTTCGGGACGTTGAAGAAGCGATACTTCAGGCCAACGTCGATGTTCTGGCTGACCGCATAGCGAAGGCCGAGAATGCCCTGCCAGGCGAGACCGCTGTCGGTGTCCGAAAACCCGATCGGGCCGAGCGGCGGACCGCCGTTGTTCGGACCCGCAGTGTCAGCGCTGTACTTGACGCTGGCAAGACCGACACCGGCGCCAGCGTAGCCGCTGAGACCGTCGTCGTTGCCGAAGTCGAGCAACAGGTTGAGCATGCCGGAAAGAGCAGTGCCGTGACCGCTCGCATCATAATTGTCGCCAGGTCCGCCACCCGCGATACGCGGATCGATACGGAGCTGGTTCACACCGGCACGCTTGTAGGCCAGCTCGCCTTCGAGGCGGAGCATGCCGAAGTCGTAACCGGCAATGACGTCGACGTCGTAACCGATGTTGTGCGAAACCGTGACAGCATCCTGCAGGTGGGTAGTGCCGTCGTCGACGTCGACGTCAGCGTCCTCCACCCACATCACGCCGCCTTCGAGACCCACATACGGCGAATGATCCCGGGCAAGAGCCGGTTTCGCCAGGGCCGTCGACGCGAGCGCCACCGCAATGGCCAGCTTGCGCATAATTATCCCCTTTCACATGCGTTCTAAGATTGAACCGCTCGAACACATTATGAGAGGGCCGGTTGCCGTGCAAGCGCAGGATTGCCGCGGAACTGTTGCGAAAAAGCCTCATTCAAAATTAGCCAAAATCGTAAGTCTCTGCCGTTTCAAGGTTTTTCAGGCATCAATCAGACCGTGCGTTCTGAGCGCTCCAAGAATTTGCGACACAGCCGTCCGCACCTCAGCGTCGATTGTCGCTCCGCCAGAGGGTGAAGCGATGGCCGCGCCTCGGCTTCCCACCACCTGTTCACCCTCCACGAAAAGCCCGGTTCGAAGCGACCTTCCGTCGATCATGCGCGATGCGCTGATCGCTCCGCTGGGCGTCTGGTAGGCGGCCGTGACGAGCGTGTCGCGAACGGAAGGAGGGAGGGAAATGGCCTGCAAAGCCGCTAGGTCGATCAGCACAAACAGGTCGCCAATGCCGTGCGTGCTCGCGGCTGCTTCGGTGGCGAAGCGTCCGCGCAGCAGCCTCGTCAATCGGAATTTCCCCGGACCAATCGCCTCCGCATCCGCGAATTGCACGAGCTCGTCGCCGATAAGCGCGAGGTTGGCGCCCGCTGCCAGCGCGCTCTCATCGAAGCTCGTCAGCCAATGCATCGGATCGACCAGTTCGACGTCGACCGAATTGAGTGTGTCGATGTTAGTCAGTTCGCTTAGAGGCAGACATGGCTTTCACCAAAGAAGAATTTGAAATCTGGCATCGCGCCAAGCTCCAAAGTGAGTTCCGCCCAACGTCACCTTATCGAAGTCAGCCAATCGCAACTTGCGTCAATTGTCAGTCGCCGTTCGGATCGAACGAAGGTGTGATCACTGATGAAGTCGCAATCTGCGACGTCTGCAACGGGGAATAGTCACTCCCCTACCCAACCCCCATGATCGCCTTAGCAGTCGCATGCCACCACGGCGTATCCCAGACCGCGTTCACGAACACGATCGTCGGCAGCCACACCGCCAGCCAGATCCAGTATGCGGCATGCACCCGATGGTTGCGGATCACGTCCCACGCCAGCATCGGCGACACAGCCGCGAACGTATAAAGGTCGGCCGCGAGCGGGCTCGCCGGCATCGTCGTCGGCAGCCATGACATCCTGTCGATCGCCGCCGGCAACGCCATCGCCGTCGCCAGGAACATCATCCGCTTGTGCATTCCCGAATTGCCGACCCGCGCCTTCAGCCCGATGACCAGCAGTATCGGGAACAGGATCCCGATCCGCCCTTGCATCAGCAGGATGTTCTCCTGGAACGAGAGCAGGTCGCGAAGCTTCCCTTGCGCTTCAGGCGGCGCCGACTGAAGCCCGTTCCACGTCTGGTGGTACATGGTCGGCGCCAGGATGAACCCGACAACAACGAGCAGCGCCGCCAGGCCCATGCCCAATATCCCGATCTGCATGTGCCGAGCCTTGTGCCCGGTTGCCATCAGCACCGTCTGGGTAAGCAGCAGCAACAGGAACGACCCCATCACGACCGCATGCACGTGCAGCACCAGCGGGAACGGCGGCCGCGCTCCGGCCTGCACCATCCCCACCTTCATGATCGAATCCGGGATGAACCCGGTCAGCACGATCGCGATGTACCACGCCGCCATGAACACGAAGATCCAGCGGTCGATCGCATGCGCCCGCGGAGTCCCCGACAGTGCGTCGGTCCGCGGATTCAGGTCGTCAAATTTACCGGCAATAGTCGCCATGGCTCGCCCCCTCGCCCAGACGATTCCGTCCCTATCACACGCGCCCGCGCGAGACACCTGACTTTGGTTAAGTCACCAAGCACTCACAACCTCGTCACCCGAGGCAGCCCCGACCGCGTCGTGCTCAGCACCGTCATCGCCCACACCATGGCGTCGGCGCGGTCGGGCGATCGCCCTGGCCCCTTGTAATCGCCGCCGGCGACCATCCCGCCAAGCTCCGCCTCAAGCTCCGGAAACTCGCCCAGGAACCACGCCTTCCCGCGCTCGAACTTGAGCGCGATCGGCTCGGCCCGGGCGCATTTCCCGCGCGAGGCATGAACCAGCCGCACGGACAGCCCGGTGTCCGCCGCCTTCAGCACGCTTTCGACCATCGCCCCCCCATTGTTGGCTTCGGCGACCACCAGGATCGTGCTCCACCTTGCAGCAGCCGCCGCGACTCTATTGGCCCAGCCCTCGGGCGACAGCCCGCGCACCGTCGCATCCTCCAGCACGAACAGATCCTCGCCCCGCAACCCGCACACCACGATCCCGCAAGCATCTGCATTCTCGCCCGCGCTAGCCGGCGGATCGACGCCCACGACCACGCGCTGAAAATCCTCCCCCAACGGGGGAGGGGGACCGCCGAAGGCGGTGGAGGGGCCCCCGAGCCGGCACTTCTCGATCATCTCCCTCGTCCACAGCGCGCCCTCCACATCGGTCAGCAGCACGCCGACGAGCTCCTGCGCGCCCAGCCGCGTCCCGCCATAAGTGTCGGTCAGCACCTCGATCACGCGCTCGTCCAGGTTGATATTGTCGCTCGTCCGCCCCCGCGTCGTGATCGTCCGCGGGTTGTCCATGATGCCGTGGATCAGCTGCAGAGGCTTCGGCGTCGTCGTGATCAGCGCGCGCGGCCTCGACCCCGCCCGCAGGCTGAATTGCAGGTTCATCCACGTCTCCTCCGGCTGCCGCCACTTGGCGAGCTCGTCGGCCCACGCGAAATCATGCTCGGGCCCGCGCAGCCCGTCGGCACTGTCGCCCGAGAAGAGCTCCGCCTGGCTTCCGTTGGGCCATTTCAGCCGGTTGCGGCTCGGCTCCCACGTGAGCTTCCGGCGATAGCGCTTGGCCACCGCCAGCAGACCGCTGACGCCTTCGACCATGATGCTCCGCGCATCGGCGATCGTCGCGCCGGCCAGCGCGATGCGGACGTCGGGCCGCGCATTCCCAAGACTGAAGATCCACTCGGCCCCGGCGCGCGTCTTCCCGAACCCGCGCCCCGCCATCATCAGCCAGGTCCGCCAGCCATTGTCCGGCGGCGGCAGCTGGTTCTTGTGCGCCCAATGTTCGAAGTCGGCGTCCCACGCCAGGGCGCGTTCAACCGTCAGTCCATTGATGATCTTCCGTTGCACATGCTCCGGCGCCCGCGACATCAGCTGCATCTCGTGATGCATCACTTCCCGCCGTTCGCCCCTGCTCTTCTTCTTGCTCATCGCGCTTCTTCATTCTCTGGAGCTTGCGGACGAGCCGCTCGCGGATTTCATCGGCGTCTTCGGTTGAGAAGTCGGCGTCGGCGTCGGCTTCCTTCGCGGTTTCGCGGTGCATGGACAGCAGCCTCAAACCGAGCTGGTTCGAATATTCCATCATTCGCTCTTCGGTGCCGTCGCGGCGCCTGATCACTTTCTCGACGCCGTTGAAGGCGCGGTCGAGCAGCATCATTTCCAGCCGCGAGTAACCGACCGCGATCGCGTCGTTCCAGGCCGCCCGGAATGCCGCGTCCATCTTCCGCCGCCGGTAAGCGACGGTCATCTTCACCTTCGTCCGCCGGCACGCTTCACTGACGTTGCACGTCTCGGCGAGCACGGTCAGGAAGTCCTCGGCCTTAGCAACCGACCAGTCCCGCGCCGCCCGTTTCTTCAGCTGCGGCCTCCCCGCAGCAACCAGCGTCATCTCTTTCTTCGTCGGCACGCTACCACCCCTCTCGTCATCCGCCGCCACACCTCTCGGCATCCCCGCGAAAGCGGGGACCCAGCCAAAACAAAAAGGCCGGACCGCCTCTTCGAAGGCGCCGGCCTGTTCGGGCCCGTCTGGCCCGACTCGCAATTCTTCACTGTGCCTACCGGATAGCCAAACAGCGTCACGCTGTCAAGAACTTTTTACCGGTATGGTTCGTTCGGAGCAGTGAGGGCTATTATATCCTCGAGAGAGCAGATTGATGTCAGATAACCAGAGTGGTGGCAGGCCGGCGAGCGTGCCGCCTCTCGTCGATTTGGTTGAGGGCATCATCTCCCGCCACGAACGCAAGGGCGGCAACACTCAGCGAGAGTTAGCTGCCCCTATTGTCAGAGAAGTGCTTCTCCGCCTCTCCGGCGAGAATCTGGACATACGCAGCGAAGGCCATGGCGAGCTTCGTGAGATCGCTCGTGATTGCGAGAAGCTCATCCATCGTGAAAAAGCGCTCTAGGTCTTTAATCGAGCCGTCAGCCTGAAATTCGTGCTTTATGAAATGCCAGGATTCTTCGGTGGACTTCCACGGGATCACGTATCCGTGCGCCATCCAATGGCGGTGGATGTAAAGTCCCTCTACCCACTCCAAGAGCGTCGCGGCCTACTCCCGCAATGATTCGAACGGCAGTAGGTCGCGATTGATTTTCTCAAAGAGTTGGATCTTCCAGCGAAGGCTTTGCGGAACGACCTTGGAAATGGATTTCCGAGAGTAAAGCCAGCCAAAGTGGTTTGACTTGTCGATTGCAGATTCAATTGCTGCCCAGAGTGCTATTATCGCCCCTCTGCGGCGGTCTAGCTCCCAGTTATCTGGGCCGAGATCGAGTTCGGACTCAGGAGGGTTTGCCATGACTAAAGCCGATCGAAAGCGAGAGGATGACGTTCTCGGCCGGATGCTGGCAACGAAGCCCGCGCCGCACAAGAAGCAACCGTAGAAGGGCAGGGTCGCGAAGATCCAATGGCTAAACCCGACTCCTACACGTCCACGTGGGGCTGTCTTGGAACAGGGATGGTCCTGTTCGGCGCATGGTTTGTCGGGATGCTGCACGCAGTTGGCGGCTCCGCAGATGACTTGGAATATGCGGCAATAGCGATGGCGGTTGGTGGCGTTGCTATTCTCGCTGTCGTGATCGCCAAGCACTTGTGCCGGTAACAGGTCGTGCCCGAACCTAATCCATGTCGTATTCCGGACTCTATAAAGCGCCTAGCCGCGAACAATGTCCGGCGAAGAAAGCGTTAGTCATCTGCTGGGCATGGCCGCACGCGCCCGCCGCCTGGCCGACAACATAACGGATCCCGCCGCAGCCGAAGTCCTTCGCGGCATGGCGGCCGAATATGACGCCGCCGCCGAAGCCGCCGGCGACGACCCGCCCAACAATATGCCGATGCCTGAAGAGTAGGGCGGAAGTACGGGTGAGGCCCGCCAAAAGAAGTGCGCGGTTCCACAACCAAGCGCAGGGGTAACGGGCGGGCCTCAATTCCCGCTGTACACAACACACATTAAGAAAAGTCTTCATCCGACACAACAACCGCAGCTTGTAGTTGGAGGCCCTCGGCGAAGACCCGCTCCTTAGCATCCGGGTCGTTACGCTCGCGTGGACCTTACCAACCCGCGGGCTGGTCCGGCCGACCGAGCAACCCGGGTTGGTTGGAGGCCAGGACGGATTCGAAAGGCGTCGTCGAAACCTCCACCACTGTCACCCCTTGTCCCTCGGTCGTGCGGCGCACGAAGACCGGCTCGCCGTCCACGGAGTCAGGACCCGCGCACACTTTCCCGATCGGTGCTTCGATAGAGATGACCGAATTGCTCCCAAGCGCCTGCGTCTGCCGTCCTTCTGCTTCGATCATGGTCGCCCCCGCCGACTTGCAAGGATCCAAAACCCCCTGATCCCGGGCAAGCGAAGCGGGGACGCCACTAACGGCGATCGAGAGACCTATCGCCATGTATACGAACATGAAGCTGACGCCTCCAACCGGGCCTGCGGACGCCGACGTTACTCGCGCCCTTCCTGCTTGCACTGGCCGGCGTTGCGGCAGTTGAACAGGTGCTGGTCCACGTAGTTCGCTACCGATCGACCCAGGGCAGCTCCGTGTACATCGGCCGTGCGGAAGTGCAGGCCGCCCAGGATTCGCGCTTCGATCACGTCGGGGACGACATCGGTGAAGTGGCTGTAGTGCCGCGTCGATCCAGTCCCCGTCCCCGGCCCCAGGCCCGCGCTTACGACATCGAACTCCGCCGCGTCATTGCCAAAGAATGCCTTGGCGCTGTTCATCAATCCGCTGAAAAAGCAGTTGGCGCCCGATGGCTCGTCTGCATATGGCGGCAACGGCAGCAGCGAGGTCCAGTCGGGATCGGGCTCGGTCGCTGCATTGCCGTCGGTATCGGCGAGCCGGATTGCCGACGTCGGCCGCCAGAAGCCCCAGCGTCCTTTCTCCGCGAAGCAATTGATCGCGCTGTCCGCCGTTGCCATGCTCGTCATGGCGTGGAACCGCGCTTGCTCAGTGATTGTCAGTCCCTTCGAGGCGGCCACCTGGCGCATGCTCGCATACAGCATCGGAACCGGATGTGCGGCCGTCCAATAGGCAAGCAAAGTCTGAGCGTCCGTCCGGGTAGAACCGGTCGCCCGGCCCAAGGACTTCGTCTCATTGAATTCGGCGGCATACTCGGCGCTGGTCAGCGCGTTTGGCCCTGACGTGTGGAAGTAATCCGGGTTCGGCAGGGCGAACGGCCGGACATTGCGCACCCAAGCATTCGGATCGTTTACCGGGTTCGGGCGCCATTGACCGGGCCCCGGCGGGTCGGGGAATGGAAAGCCGGGTGCGCCGAAGCGGCCGTCACCGGCGCGGTTGGCGAGCATTGCCGCGGCGGCTGCGGCGCCAACCTTGATCCCATCAGCCTTTGCATCGCCTTCCGGGATCTCGGCCAGCGAACTGGCGTATTCTTCATCGAGACGGGCCTTGATGGCTGTTTTGACGTCCGCGGTGAGGGTCGCCGTCAGCGGCGCCTGGTTGACGAGCCCAATCAGGACATTGTGCGCGGCTGTGGAAGCAGCGGCGCCCTTGGACGCACTGGTCGGCGCCTGCAGTCCGTTAAGGTAGGGATCATGGCCGCCCTTGATGGCGTTGACCGCGTCGTAGACCGCGCCTTGGACGATCGCCAAATGGATGACTGCGACCGGAGGCGTGAACTGGACACCTGGCACTGCGGCCGCGGGTCCATTGGTGAGCGTGGTTGCTGCCCTTTGGTTCCACACCGCCACGGCCTCGTTCTCGCTCGCGTAAGCGGGAGCAGGGTGCAAGACGCCGGTCAGCAAAGCGACGGATAAAAGGCCCGTAAACCGAAGATTGCGATGCGCTTTTCGCAGGCCAAAGCGTGATGTATTCGCGGGTTTTGAAGACTTGCCGGAATTAAGCGGGCCATCGAATTTCGAGATGATCATAACAGTTCCCCCTCGATAACAGCTTCGAAGTTCCCTTTGCTGTTCGGCCCCATTTCGATCAGCTGTACGGTGCCAGCGATCTTGTCCCGTAAGTGACAGAATCATCGGAAAGTGCTGGCACCGGCCATAATCCGAAGTTGTTTGTGCAGTAGGCGACACAAACCGCTGTTTCCGCTAGTGTCGAATGCTGATTTTTAGCTGATGGATCGCTGATTTTCGGATGATGGTTGATCGATGAGCTCAGACCTGGCGTCCGATTCAGGAGCACGCGTAATCCTCGCAAAAGCTCCAGACTTTGACTTGGGCGGGATGCGGATCTGCCCCGCCCGCCGGGAAATTCACGTCAATGGGACCGTTCGAACGCTCGAACCGCGCGTGTTGCAGGTTCTCGTAGCGCTGGCTGAGGCTCGCCCTTCAGTTGTTGCCAGGGATGAACTCGTCGCCGCATGCTGGGGCGGAGCAGCGGTGAGCGAAGATGCGATCAACCGTTGTATTCTGGCACTGCGCAACCTTGCTCGCGAATTCGACCCACCGCCTTTCACGATCGAAACGGTGGCACGCGTGGGTTACGCGCTACGCGAAGGCAGTGCCGAAGTAAGTGCCGGCCACAGATCTGCAGTCCGCCGCAAACTACTCGCCTTATCGCTGCTCATCGCAGCGGCTGCGGTGATCGCAGGCGCCGTGGCAATCTTGCGGCCGTGGCGATCCGACGTCGTCACTGTTGCCATCGTCCCAGCGAACTCATCGGAAATCTCGCGAGCTCTTGCCCAAGACGTGGGCGCCAAGCTGGGCATGCTCCACATTATCAGCGAAGGACGAGCCCAGCTGATCGATCTTCCGCGCGCGAAGGATGCCGACCTGCGATTTGCCGTCAGCGCGCCACGGGGCTCGGGCATGCCGACTAATGTCGTTCTGCTCAACAAGCGTCAGGAACTGTTGTGGTCAAAAGACTTTTCCAAGCCCGCACCCCAATCGGAATCATTCGAAGCGCAGATAGCTTTTGCCGCGGGTAAAGTCCTCGCCTGCGCCATTGAATCGCAAGAGGGCGATCATAAGCTGAGCGCCCGGCTGGCGAAGATTTACCTTAACGGCTGCGTCGGCCTGGCGGACGGCAACGAGAGCTCGTTTCGCGATCTCAATCGTCTTTTCGAACAGGTGACTCGATCGGCGCCGGACTTCGAGCCCGCATGGCGCAAGTTGCTAATGGGCGAGGCCGCGACCCTCGACTCGTACGATCGATCTGACGCCGAAAAGCTGCATGCGCGACAAATCGTCCAGTCGGCGGCAAAGCTGAACCCCGCGCTGCCACAGCTCGACGTCGTGAAGTCCGCGTTGCTGCCAAGCAACGACATACGTGGCCGAATGAACCTCGTCGAAGAAGCCTACAGCAGAGCTCCTGCCGATGGTTCCCTTGCGGATTATTACTCGCTCCTGCTGACTCGAACGGGACGCCTATACGAAGGCGTGACCGCGGCCAGGAACGCCGTGCGCGCCGACCCGCTATCACCAACTCACCGCGTCACCCTGGTCTTCGCGCTCGCGACTGCTGGACGGATCGCCGAGGCGCAGGAGGAATTGCGGCAGGCAGAGACGTTGTGGCCCGATTCAGCCGCGTTGAAGGAAGTGCACTACACTCTTTCGCTTCGCTTTACCGATCCCGGAGAAGCAATTCGTTTGCGGGATTCTGGTCAGTTGATGCCGGAATCCGCGCCGTGGCAGGGCTCATTCCTGGCAGCGCGCGCGGACCGGACGCCCGCCAAGGTGGCGCAAGCGTTGCGTGACGCTCAGGCGATGTATGCAAGCAACTGGCAATGGATCTCCCACGCGGCCCAGACTTTCGGCGAGTTCGGGCGCGAGGATGAGCTCTTCGACATTCTCCTGAACTGGAACCGCCTCGACAACATCGATTTCGTCACGGACGTTATCTTTCGTCCGCCCCTCCGCAACTTTCGCCGAGATCCTCGCTTCATGCTGGTTGCGAAGCGCCTGGGCTTGCTCGACTACTGGAAAAGCAGCGGCCATTGGCCCGATTTCTGTTTCGAGGCCGACATGCCTTATGACTGCAAGCGCGAGGGAACGAAGCTATCGGGACGATGATCCCACCCGTTCCTGTCACTCCAGCGTAATCGGCCCAGAAGACGTTTGAGACCCGCCCAATGAGAAACGGCGGACCTGCCGATCAAACCACGTGTTCGTTGTGGCCGTAGACCAGGATGGTCATGAAACCGAGCCGGTGCTGACCGGCGGTCGCCGCGGCCGCGGTCTCGAACGTCTCGCCTTTGGCTTCGTCGCAGCCATAAGCGACGCCGGTGTCGCCGGTTGTATCGACAACGCGGCAGCCGCTGACCTTGCCGGCATGGTCGATGGCCAGCGCCATCACTTCCTTGCCTAGCAGCTTCTCGCCGGCGCCGAGCTGGTCTTCGCCGGGCGCGGCGGTGCCGGGCGTGAAGCGCCGCTCGAACGTGATCATGGTCGTCGATCCGTCCTTCGCCGATGACTCGCTTGGCGACGATGCGGCCTGCGCGGCGACTCCGCCGCCTTCGACCTTGCAGTCGGCGCCGTCGGTCTTGACGACGCGGCTGGTGGTGTACTGGCAGCCCTGGGCTTCGCCGCCGGCCATCCTGATGGTCACCTTCTCCCACCACGCGGCATTGGGCAGCGGGGTGGCGGCGCTGGCGACGACGGGAACGGCGGCGAGGGTGAGCGGGATGAGCAAACGGAGCACGACTTCAAACTCCTTCGCCCCGCGCTCCAGCAGCCCGATTGCTGCCGCCACCTGCCCCGCCCAACGCGCAAAGGCGGTTCGGTTTCCTGCGGTTCGTCGAAGAGGTAGGGCGCGCCTCACGCGTCAACGCCGAGCCGCTGTCCCCATAAGCTGGGTTGAGCCTGACGTTGACGATGTCGCGCTTCCTGAAATGGAAACGGAGCCGCGCAAGCGGCGGAGTACCCATAT
>Ga0207648_10004034_pt1 | contig 15241 bp, 12 predicted proteins | sample KBSMisM32_FD_184310 | JGI IMG/M metagenome (GOLD analysis project Ga0207648, IMG submission 184310) | Miscanthus rhizosphere microbial communities from Kellogg Biological Station, Michigan, USA - KBS Miscanthus M3-2 (SPAdes) (version 2) | ecosystem: Host-associated > Plants > Roots >...
CGGCCGCCCACGCGATGAGCGTGGAAATGCGCTGGCCGCACCGCGCGCTGGACTGGGAGCTGGCCTTGCGCCACGCCGAAGGTCTTGTCGCCGAGCGCGACGGCCAAGTAATTGGCACCGGGCTGCGCTGGCGCTGGGGGCCGCAGCACGCGACGATCGGACTGGTCATCGTCTCGCCCGCCTGCCAGGGCCGGCGCATCGGCCATCGGCTGATGACGGCGCTGCTGCAAGGATTGGAAGGCTGCAGCGTGCTGCTGCAGGCCACCAGCGAAGGCCGCGGTCTGTACGAACGCCTGGGCTTCGTGCGCACCGGCGAGATCCGCCAGCACCAGGGCGTCGCCCTGCCCGCGCCGCTGATCGCGCTGAGCGCCGGCCGCCGCCTGCGCCCGGCCACCGGCGCCGACCTACCGGCGCTGCATGCGCTGGATACCGCCGCGCGCGGCATGCCCCGCCCGGCGCTGATCGACGAGCTGTTCCGCAACGCCGTCGCCACCGTGGCACTCGACGACGACGGCCACGCGCGCGGCTTCGCGATGCTGCGCCGCTTCGGCCGCGGCCACGCCATCGGCCCGGTTGTCGCGCCCGATGCCGAAGGTGCGCAGGCGCTGATCGCGCACCTGGTCGGGCTGAACGCCGGCCGCTTCACGCGCATCGACATCGACTTCGACAGCGGCCTGACCGAGTGGGTGGAGAGCCTGGGCCTGCTGCGCGTGGATTCGGCGACGACCATGGTGCGCGGCGCCCCCCTGGCGTCCGACGCCGACGCCCGGCTTTACGCCATCGTCACGCAGGCGCTGGGCTGAAGAAGCTGATGCGGCCGGTCTTCGTCTTCAAGTCCGACGGCCAGCGCGGCCTGCGCTGGGCGGACGTCTTCAGCCGCGAAGCGCCACACATCGACTTCCGGCTCTGGCCGGACGTCGGCGACTCGCAACTGGTGCGTTACCTCGCCACGTGGGTCGCGCCGGCCGACCTGGGCACGCAGTTCCCGAAGCTCGAACTGCTGTTCTCCACCGGCGCCGGTGTCGACCAGTTCGACCTCGCCGCGTTGCCGCCGCGCGTGTCGCTGGTGCGCATGGTGGAGCCCGGGATCGTGCAGGGCATGGTCGAGTACGTGACGCATGCCGTGCTCGACCTGCACCGCGACATGCCGGCGTACCGGCGCGCACAGCAGAAGCGGCAGTGGCAGCCACTGCCGGTGCGCACGGCGGCCGAGTGCCGGGTGGGCGTGCTCGGGCTGGGCTCGCTCGGGCAGGCGGTGCTGGCGCAGCTCGTCGCGCTGGGTTTCGAAACCGCAGGCTGGAGCCGGTCACGTCGCGACCTCCCGGGCGTGCACTGCCATGCAGGCGACGACGAACTCGACCCCTTCCTCTCCTGCACGCAGATCCTCGTTTGCCTGCTGCCGCTGACCGACGCCACTCGCAGCGTGCTGAACGAGGCGCTGTTCGCCAAGCTGCCGCGTGGCGCGAGTCTGGTGCATGTCGGCCGCGGCCCACAACTGGTGGCTGCAGACCTGCTGAGCGCCTTGGATGCAGGCCAGCTCGCCGAGGCCGTGCTCGACGTCACCGACCCCGAGCCGCTGCTCGAAACCGACCCGCTGTGGCGGCACCCGCGCGTGCGCATCACGCCGCACATTGCCAGCATGACGCAGCCGCAAACCGCGGCGCGCGTCGTCATCGACAACCTGCGCCGTCATGCGCAGGGCGAGGCACTTGTCGGGCTGGTGGACCGCGCGCGCGGGTACTGAGCTTCGCTGACGGCGAGCCATTGCAGCCCCGCTCAGCGCTGAGCGAGACGAACCCCGATGCACGCCGCACGGCGTGCTGTTCGATGGCCCGGAAACGGCAGCTTTCGCGCGGCGGAGGCCACAAGTCAGAACGTCTTTGCAGCAGCTGCATGCTGCAATGGCGACATCGCTTCGCCATCCGATCCACAGCACATCTGATCGACAGCGCAAAGCTGCTGCAAACGATGCCCCACATGAACACCGACGTCATCGAGCGCCTTGCTGCCGCCGGCCGTCTGGATCGCATCTTCATCGGCGGTGAGTGGGTCCTGCCCGCTGGGCGGGACCTAAGCGCCGTCATCGACCCGTCGACCGAGCAACCCATTGCGGAAATCGCCTTGGGGAACGCGCAAGACGTCGCCATGGCCGTGGCTGCGGCGCGGCGCGCATTCGCGAACTGGTCGTCAAGTTCCTCGCAGAAACGGGCCGCGCTTCTCGACCGCGTCCACGGCCTGATCCTCGAGCGCACCGAAGCATTCGCCCAGGCGATCTCGCACGAGATGGGCTGCGCCATCGCCGTGGCGCGCGGCGCACAGGTGCCGATCGCGGCAGAGCACATCCGCGTGGCCCGCGACCTGGCGCAAAGCTATTCCTTCATCACGCACCGCGGCGACACGGCCATCGTGCGCGAGGCCATCGGCGTATGCGGCCTGATTACGCCCTGGAACTGGCCGCTCTACCAGATCACCGCCAAAGTGGGCCCGGCGCTGGCTGCAGGCTGCACCATCGTCCTGAAGCCCAGCGAGCTGTCGCCGCTGAGCGCGCTGCTGTTCGCCGAAGTGGTACATGACGCCGGCGTTCCAGCGGGTGTGTTCAACCTCGTTAACGGCCAAGGTGCGGAGGTCGGCAGCGCACTGGCCACGCACCCCGACGTGGACATGATCTCGATCACCGGCTCCACGCGGGCCGGGGTGTTGGTGGCGCAGGCTGCCGCGCCAACCGTCAAGCGCGTCGCCCAGGAACTCGGCGGCAAGTCGGCCAACGTCATCCTGCCCGATGCCGACCTCGCGCGCGCGATACCGGCCGCGGTGGCGGCGGGCATGCGCAACGTCGGTCAGTCGTGCAGCGCCCCCACCCGCATCATCGTGCCGCGGGGCCGCCTCGCGCAGGTCGAGCGCATTGCGTGCGAGGCGGCAGCCGCGTTCGTCGTCGGCGATCCGCGTTCGCCGCAGACCACGCACGGGCCGGTGGCCAACCGCGCACAGTTCAACCGCGTGCAGGAAATGATCGGTGTCGGCGTCGCTGAAGGCGCGCGCCTGGTTTGCGGCGGCCCCCGCCGGCCGAAAGGACTGGAGCGCGGCTACTACGTGCGTCCGACGCTTTTCTCCGACGTCCAGCCGCAAATGCGCATCGCGCAGGAAGAGATCTTCGGGCCGGTGCTGGTCATCATCGCCTACGACACCGTCGACGATGCGGTGGAGATCGCCAACGGCACCGAATACGGCCTGGGCGCGCATGTGCAGGGCCAGGACCTCGCTGCCGCACGTACGGTGGCCGCACGCATACGTTGTGGGCAGGTGCACATCAACAACCCGCCTTGGAGTCCTGATGCGCCCTTCGGCGGCTATAAGCGGTCGGGCAACGGACGCGAATACGGCCTCGAAGGCCTGGAGGAGTACCTCGAGACCAAGGCCATCCTCGGCTACTGCGGCGGCCAGATGCCCGCTGCGGCATGAATGCGCCAACGCAAATGAACACCCGCAACACAAAGGAATAACGATCATGACCGTAGCCCTGCTGCTGCACCGTGCAGACGGCGCAGCGCCATCGACCTCTTTCCGCAAAGCCGCCTTCGGTCGGTCCGATCCGTTTGCGCGCAACCGAGAGATCGCCTGGGAAGGGCCGGGCGCGATGAGCGCCGGCCGGGTCGACTTCATGGGTGAGGTCGACGTCACGCACTTTCCGCACACCGAGACGATCGTTGTCGTCGAGGGCACGCTCAGCCTGACCGCCGCCGACGCCACGCCGCTGGTATTGCGCCGCGGCGAAGGCGCCGTCATCGCGCGCGGCACCGCTCTTCGCATCGCGGCCGCAACGCGCAGCGTCTTCGTGTTCTGTGCCGCCGAAGCCGAGCTGGCCAACCAGCCCGGCCTGACGCCGCTTCGCGCCGACGCGAATTTCAAGCCGTCCAACTCGCTGCCGGCCGAGGTGCTGCTGGGCCCTGCCCCGCAGCGCCGCAGCGACAACGTCTTCAAGGACGAGTTGACGGGGGTCCTCGCCGGCACCTGGGATTCGACGCCCTACCACCGCATCGTTCGTCCGCACCGCCTCAACGAGTTCATGTTCTTGCTGGCCGGCGGGGTGCGATTCGCTGTCCCAGATGGCAGCGTGCTGTCGGCAATGGCCGGCGATGCGCTGTTCGTGCCGAAGGGCGCACCGATCGGCTGGGAAAGCAGCGAGCGCGTGGCCAAGTTCTACGTCGTGCAGGAAGTGCGTGCCTGAAGCGGACACCGAGAGCAACCCATGTCCCAGCCACTGCGCCTACTCGAGACTTCGCCCAACCTGCCGGCCCGCGCCGACGTCGTCGTGATCGGCGGCGGCATCATCGGTGTCTTCACCGCGTACTACCTGGCCCGGCGCGGGGTGTCGGTCGCCGTGGTCGAAAAGGGCCGCATCGGCGCCGAACAATCGAGCCGCAACTGGGGCTGGTGCCGTCAGCAGAACCGCGACGCCCGCGAACTGCCGATGGCGACCAGGAGCCTCGAACTCTGGGAACAGTTTGCCGCCGACAGCGGCGAGGACACCGGCTTCAGTCGCTGCGGCCTGTTGTACCTCAGCGATGACGAAGCCCAGATCGCCGGCTGGGCCAAGTGGCGCGAATTCGCGAAGACGGTCGGCGTGACCACGCACATGCTGAGCGGCCGCGAGGCCTCGGAGCGCGGCCGGGCGACCGGCCGCGCGTGGAAGGGCGGCGTCTTCTCGCCCAGCGATGGCACGGGCGATCCGGCCAAGGCAGCGCCGGCGGTTGCCGCCGCGCTGATGAAGCTCGGCGGCACTGTGCACCAGAACTGCGCGGCGCGGGGCATCGAGATGGAGGGCGGCCGGCTCAGCGGCGTCGTGACGGAAGCAGGAACCATCAAGACCCGCACCGCGGTGCTCGCGGGCGGTGCCTGGGCGTCGTCGTTCTGCAACCAGCTCGGCGTGCGCTTTCCGCTCGCGACGATTCGCCAATCGATCGTGCGTCTGGCGCCGGTCGAGCAGCAACTGCCGGCAGCCTTGACCAGTCCGCGCGTCGCCATCACCCGGCGCCCCGACGGCCACTACGTCCTGGCGATCAGCGGCCGTGGGCGCGCCGACCCCACGGCGCAGCTGGTGCGCTTTGCGCCGCAGTTCCTGCCGATGTTCGCCAAGCGCTGGCGCAACGTGTTTCCCGGCGGCCTGGAAGGCATCCGCTGGGGCCATGAAACCCGGGCACGATGGAAGCTGGACGCTCCCACACCGATGGAAAGGGCGCGCATCCTCGACCCGAAGCCCGACCCTGCGGGTGTGCGCGAAATCCACCGCCGCGCCGTCGACTTGTTGCCCGCGCTGCGCGAAGCCCGCATCGCGAACACCTGGGCGGGCTACATCGACAGCACGCCCGACGGTGTGCCGGGGATCGGGGAAGTGCCGCAGGTGCCTGGATTCATCCTGGCCGCGGGCTTCTCGGGCCACGGCTTCGGCATCGGTCCCGGCGCAGGCCACCTGATCGCCGACCTGGTCACCGGGGCCGAGCCGATCTTCGACCCGACGCCTTTCAAACCGGGACGGTTCAACGGATCGGCCTGGGGCAAGGTGGCCGATTTCTAGGTGAGATCACACCGATGAAGACACTGTTGCTGAACAAGCAGGATGTAGGACGCCTGATTTCCATGATGGAAGTCATCGCGATGGTGGAGGAAGCGTACAAGGCCTTCAACAGCGGCCAGGTGATTCAACCGGCCTATACATGCATCCATCTCCCACCACCGCGCGGCGAGATCGACTTCAAGTTGGGGTATTGCGAGGCCAACGAGATCATCTCGATGAAGGCCTCGTCCGGGGGATTTCCGAACAACCCTTCGGAGCACGGCGTGCCCAGCGGCATGGGAACCATCCTCCTGTTCGACGCCAGGACCTGCGCACTCATTTGCGTGATGGATGGCAGCCTCATCACCGGCTTGAGAACAGGCGCCGCCGGAGCCGTTTCAGTGAAGGCGCTGGCCCGCAAGAACGCGAGGACCATCGCCTCCATCGGGACGGGCAATCAAGCCCGCATGCAGATCCGCGCGATCCGCGAGGTGATGACGATCGAAGCCATCCATGCCTGGGATCACTATCCCCAGAACCTTGCCCGGTACAAGGCCGACATCGAGCGCGAGTTCGGCATCCCGGTGGTGATGGCGAGCTCCAAACAAAACGCGGTGGAACACGCGGACATCCTCGTCACCACCACCCGCGGCAAAGGCTCGTTGGTGGAAGCTGCCTGGGTCCGACCCGGCACGCACGTCGTCGCCATTGGCACAGATACCCAAGGCAAGCAGGAACTGGAGCCCGAGATCTTCCGGAACGCCAAGATCGTCAATGACTCGGTCATGCAGTGTGTCGAGAAGGGCGAGACCTGGCACCCGCTGAACAAGAACATCATCAGCAAGGACGACATCCACGCCGAGATCGGCGAGATCCTGCTGGGCCAGAAGCCGGGGCGCGAGACCGACGACGAGATCACGATCTTCGACTCGACCGGGATGGCAATCCAGGACAACACGACGTCGCACCTGATCTATCGCAATGCCATCGCCAGCAGCACCGGCACGACCTTTGAGTTCTTTCGACCATGACGCTGCCCCTGCTTGAACACCCCACCCTGCGCGACATCCACCAGGCGCAGGAGCGGCTGAAACCCCACGTCCGGCGCACGCCCCTGCTGCGCGCCGAGAAGATGGAGGCCACCCTCGGCTGCGAGCTGTACCTCAAGCCCGAGATGCTGCAGGTCACCGGGGCCTTCAAGATCCGGGGCGCGCTGAACAAAGCCCTGTCGCTGCCCCGCGAGGTCATTGCCAACGGCATCATCGCCACGTCTTCAGGCAACCATGCTCAGGGGCTGGCCTACGCAGCGCGGATGCTGGGTGTGAAGGCGGTTCTGGTCGTGCCCGTCACCACGCCGAGGATCAAGGTCGAGAACACCCGGGCGCTGGGCGCCGAGGTGATTCTGTTTGACGGCGACACCGCGGCGCGATGGAAGCGGGTCTACGAGATCGCGGCAGCAAACCACTACGCCGTGGTCCACGCGTTCGAGGACCCTCTGGTCATAGCGGGCCAGGGAACCATTGGCTGCGAGATCCTGGAAGACCTGGACAACGTGGACACCGTCATCGTTCCGATAGGCGGCGGAGGTCTCATCTCCGGCATCGCCACGGCCATCAAGGAAACCAAGCCCTCCGTGCGTGTGGTGGGGGCGGAACCGGCACTGACCCCCAAGTACTACCACAGTCGCATCAACAAGGAGCGCACGTCGCTGCCGCTGAAGAACACGATTGCCGACGGTTTGCGCATCAGCGTGCCGGGCCAAAACCCCTATCCCATCATCGAAAGGTACGTCGATGAGATCGTGCTGGTAGAGGACGAACACATCATCGAGGGCATGCGCATGCTGGCCAAGGACGCCAAGCTGATTGCAGAGCCAGCTGCCTCGATCGGCATCGGTGCCCTGCTGGCGCGCGGCCTCAAGGTGACGCCGCGGGAAAAGGTCTGCGTGGTGTTGACAGGCGGCAACTGGGATCTGGGCGACCTTGCCGAAGTCTTTCGAGGCGGTGACTGATCGCTCTCGAGTTTGTAGTGTGGGGGTGCATCCGACAGGAGGGCAGCGCCGCCAAAGCATCATCTGCCGAGGCCCGCTTCACAACCACATGAAGCGCGGCCCTGGGCCCCCAAAGCGGCATCACGCAGCGGGGCCCCGCACCTAAGCTTATCGGCAGGACGACACACCCGACACCGCCGATGAACACGAACCGCTTCGATGAACTTGCCGCGCTCGACCGCGCGCACCTTGTCCACCCCGTCGCCGCCTGGCGCCAGCACGAAGCACGCGGCCCGCTGCTGCTGACCGGTGCGCACGGTGCCTGGCTGACCGATGCGCACGGCCACGAACTGCTGGACGCCTTCGCCGGCCTGTGGTGCGTGAACGTCGGCTACGGCCAGGAAAGCGTGGTGCAGGCCGCCACCGCGCAGCTGCGCCAGCTGCCCTACGCCACCGGCTACTTCGGCTTTGCCAGCGAGCCGGCGATCCGCCTGGCCGCCAAGCTGGCCGAGATCACGCCCGCCTCGCTGACGCGCGCCTACCTGACGCTCGGCGGCTCGGAGGCGGTGGACGCCGCGGTGCGCTTCATCGTGCAGTACTGGAACGCACGCGGCAAGCCGAGCAAGAAGCACTTCATCGCGCTGCAACGCGGCTACCACGGCTCTTCGTCCACAGGTGCCGGGCTCACGGCGCTGCCGGTCTTTCACCGCGGCTTCGACCTGCCGCTGGCCACCCAGCACTACATCCCCTCACCGAATCCGTACCGCCACCCGCAGGGCAACGACTCCGAGGCGTTGATCGCGGCATCGGTGCAGTCGCTGCGTGACAAGGTGGCCGAGCTGGGCGCCGACAGAGTGGCGGCGTTCTTCTGCGAGCCGATTCAGGGGTCGGGCGGTGTGATCGTGCCTCCCGCCGGCTGGCTGAAGGCGATGCGGGACACGGCGCGCGAACTGGACATCCTGTTCGTCGTCGACGAAGTCATCACCGGCTTCGGGCGCACCGGGCCGATGTTTGCCTGCGACACAGAAGGCGTGCAGCCCGACCTGATGACGCTGGCCAAGGGCCTGACCTCGGGCTACGTGCCGATGGGCGCGACCATGCTGTCGGAGGAGGTCTACGCGACCATCGCCGATGCTGCGCCTGCCGGCATGCCGATCGGCCACGGCGCCACCTACTCGGCGCACCCGGTCGGCGCCGCGGTGGCACTGGAGGTTCTGCGTCTGTACCAAGAAGGCGGCGTGCTCGCCAACGGGCAGCGCGTCGCGCCGCGTTTCGCCGCCGGGCTGGAGGCATTGAAAGCGCACCCGCTGGTCGGCGACGCGCGCCACCGCGGTCTGCTCGGCGCGCTGGAATTGGTGAGCGACAAATCCACCAAGCGCCAGTTCGACCCAGGGCTCGGCCTGCCCGACCGCATCTTCACTGCTGCATGGCGCAACGGCGTTGTCTTCCGCTGCTTCGGCGACGCGACGCTCGGCTTTGCGCCGGCCCTGACCTACACCGAAGCCGATTTCGACCAGCTCTTCGCGCGCCTGACGCGCACGCTGGACGACGTGCTTGCTCAAGCTGAAGTGAGAGCCGCGCTGGCATGAGAATGTCGCCACCCGCCTGACCTCGCGAGCATCGTCATGAGTGAAGTCTTCAAGCTCGACCGCCTGGACCTGCGCATCCTGACGCAACTGCAGAAGAACGGGCGCATGACCAATGTCGATCTGGCCGACGCCGTGAGCCTGTCGCCCAGTCCTTGCCTGATCCGGGTGAAGCGGCTCGAACAGGCCGGCTACATCGCCGGCTACGGCGCTCATCTGCGGCTGGAGAAGCTGGGCGACACACTGACCGTGTTCACCGAGGTCACGCTCAACGACCACCATCGCGAGGACTTCATCCGCTTCGAAACCGCGATCCGCGACGTCGACGAGATCCTGGAATGCCACCTGGTCAGCGGCGGCTACGACTACCTTCTGCGCTTCCTGACGCGCGGCGTCAACCACTACCAGCAAGTCATCGAAGGACTGCTCGAGCGCAACATCGGCATCGAGAAGTACTTCAGCTACATCGTCATCAAGTCGCCGTTCGTGAAGACGCATTGCGCGATCGAGAAGCTGTTTCCGGAGCGTGCTGCCTGATCTCGAGCGCGGTCGCAGCGGAACAAGCATGCGACTGCTGAGGGCGCATCGCTGGCGATCACTGCGTTCGCGTTCTTCACGCCGACCTCAGGTTCGCACTATGACGCGGCAAGCGCCATCTCGGCCACTGCGCAGAACCAGCGAACGCCGTGCGGCAGCGCTTCGTCGTTGAAGTCGTAGCAGGGGTGGTGCAGCGGGCGTTCGCCGCCGCCCTGGCCGAGCCAGAGGTACGCGCCAGGCCGCTGGCGCAGCATGAAGGCGAAGTCCTCTGAGGTGAACGCCGGCCGAGGCGCCTGCGTCGCGTGCAGCGAGGCAGCCTCGGCGGCCCGCAGCGCGAGGCGGACTTCCACCTCGGTGTTCACCGTCGCCGGGTAGTAGCGGTGGTAGGTCACGTCGGCTTCGACGCCGTGCGCAAGCGCAATGCCGGCGGCCGAGTCGCGCAGCGCGGCCTCGATGCGGTCCTGCACCTGCGCGTCGAAACTGCGCACCGTGCCCGTGACGGTGGCCTCGGCGGGCAACACGTTATGGCTGCTGCCGCCGTGCATGCGGGTGACGGACAGCACCGCCGACTCGGCCGGGTCGATGCGGCGCGACACGATGGTGTTCAGCTGCGCGACCAGCTGGCTCGCCGCGAGCAGCACGTCGGGCGTGCGGTGCGGCTGTGCGGCGTGGCCGCCCCGGCCGCGCAGCACGATGTCGAAGCGGTCTGCCGCGGCCATGATCGGACCTACGCGCGTCTGCGCGTGGCCCAGCGGCAGGTCGGGCCAGTTGTGCAGTGCATACACCGAGTCGCACGAGAAGCGCTCGAACAGGCCCTCTTCGATCATCACACGCGCACCGCCGCGGCCCTCTTCGGCCGGCTGGAAGATGAAGTGCACCGTGCCGTCGAAGGGTCGCGTGCGTGCCAGCTGGCGCGCCGCGCCGAGCAGCATCGCGGTGTGGCCGTCGTGGCCGCAGCCATGGTGCACACCGGCTATCCGGCTCGAATGGCCGAGGGGCGACTGCTCGGCCATTGGCAACGCATCCATGTCGGCGCGCAAGCCGACCGTGCGGGCGCTGCGGCCGTGGCGCAATGTGCCGACGACGCCGGTGCCGGCCAGCCCCTCGTGCACTTCCAGCCCCAGCAGACGCAACGAAGCGGCGACGATGCCGGCGGTGCGGCGCTCCTCGAACGCAAGCTCGGGGTGCGCGTGCAGGTCGCGCCGCAGCACGACAAGGTCCGGAATCAGGTCATCGATCGTGTGTGTGCTCATAGACGTACTCCATCCACAGCGCGGCGACATCGACCCGAGGTGCCCGCTGCGCCATGTCGACCACGATTTGCAAAGTGACGCGGCAGCTTAGACGCTAGCCCACGCTGCATGCTGCCGTTGCATGGATTCACTTCGGCAGCCTCGTGCGCGATCGGGGTCCGGTCCGGCATATCCAGCGGCCGGTCGCGGCCGAGAATTTGTGTCCTGCCACCACACATCGGCCGCGCGATGAATTCTTTGTCCTCTCGTCAGGAAAGCGAATCGCGCGCTCGAACCGATGGGGCGAGCGCGCGGCAGCCATCACCTGCTGCATTCGAACGACCATACGAACGCGTCGCAGAGCACGAGCCGGCTCGCGGGATGAACACCGCGTCCAGCTGCGGCATGCCGTGCACACGGCATCGCGTTGTCATCGTCGGCGGCGGCGCAGGCGGGCTCGAGCTCGCGACGCGGCTGGGCGACAAGCTGGGCCGACGAGTCGACGTGACGTTGATCGACCGCGAACGCGTGCATGTCTGGAAGCCCAAGCTGCACGAGATCGCCGCAGGCAGCATGGACATGTCGGCGCACGAGGTCGCCTACCAGGCGCAGGCGCACTGGCATCGCTTCCGCTACCGCATTGGCGCGATGACCGGGCTGGACCGCGAGCGCCGCGAGGTGCAAGTGGCCGCCTCGCACGACGAGGCTGGCCGCGAGGTGACGCCACGGCGCGTGTTCGGCTACGACACGCTGGTCATCGCGGTAGGCAGCCAGAGCAACGACTTCGGCACGCCGGGCGTGAGCGCGCACGCGATGAGGCTGGAGTCGCAGGCCGATGCCAGACGCTTCCACGCCTGCATGGTCAACGCCTGCATCCGCGCACATGCGCAGACGGGGCTGTTGCGTCCGGCACAACTGAAGGTCGCAATCATCGGCGCCGGGGCCACCGGAGTCGAACTCGCGGCAGAGCTACACCGCACGACGCGCGAAGTGGTGGCCCACGGCCTGGACCGCGTCGACCCCGACAAGGACCTCGAGGTCAGTGTGATCGAGGCTGGGGAGCGCGTGCTGCCGGCACTGCCGCCGCGCGTGTCCCGAGCGGCCGAGGACCTGCTCGTCAAGCTGGGCGTGCGGGTACACACTGGCGCCCGCGTTGCCGAAGTGCTGCACGAAGGCGTGAGGCTCGCCGACGGCCGCGTGCTGCCGGCGGAGCTGGTGGTGTGGGCGGCGGGCGTCAAGGCCCCCGACTTCCTAAATGGCCTCGGCGGGCTGGAGACCAATCGCATCAACCAACTCGTCGTGCGGCCGACGCTGCAGACAGTGCTCGACGACGACGTGTTCGCGATCGGCGACTGCGCGGCCTGTCCCTGGCCCGGCCACGGCACGGTGCCGCCACGGGCACAGGCAGCGCACCAGCAGGCGATGCATCTGTACGGGCAGATCAGACGGCGGCTCGCCGGCAAGGCGCTGCTGGACTACACCTACCGCGACTTCGGTTCGCTGGTGTCGCTCGGCGAGTTCAGCACAGTTGGCAACATGATGGGCGGCCTCGTCGGCGGCAGCCTGCAGGTCGAGGGCGCGTTCGCACGCCTGATGTACCTGTCGTTGTACAAGATGCACGAACTCGCGCTACACGGCCCGGCGAAGGTGGCGCTGGACACACTGGCGCGGCTCATCACGCGGCGGACAGAGCCCCAGGTCAAGTTGCACTGAAACTGTTGGGACTGGCGGCCGATGGATTGCACGGGAGGCTTTCGAGGTGGTGGCCAAAGCGGCCCTAGTGCTGGCGGGTCGCGCTTCTGGGTTTCGCGCCATTGCTCTGTATCCCGCGTTTTGTCGGATCCTCTCCCACTCCGTCGTCCTGCTGTATCGCACCCCCGACATCCTGCATCGCGGCTGCAATGGCTTCGACACGGGCCTCGGTCTCTTGGATGAGGCGCTGCGACTGCCCTTCTGCGACCTCTCTGAACCGTTCGAGCGATTCCGTCGTTTGAGTGCCAAATTGCTCAATCACTTTTTGCCATTGCTGAGCGCCAGCGCCCGTTTGCGCCTGGAGTAGTTCTCTCAGATTCTCGCCAAGGCGCGTCACCGCCTCACCGGTGCGTCGCGAAGTCTCCATGACTTGCTGAGTCGTGCTGATCGCTGCCAGACGAAGATTTTCCTCACTGCCGTTTCTCAGCCACTCCGTCCAGTCCGGAAAGCCGAATGCAGCGGCAGTGCGTGCGTGTGTTTCCGACAGTGCGCGCAGCGCGCTCATCTGCAAGCCGTAAAGCTGAGTTGCGCCCCGGACGGCCAGTTCTGTCAGCGCGAATGCAGGTTGCACCGGCCCGCGGCCAACCTGCTCTCGTGTGGTCGATACCATGATTTTCTCGCTCTAAAATGTGGTCCCCCGTGTCTATGCGGGTGACCCATTTCAGCAAAAACGGAGAACCGCTGGAACCCGAGAACCGCTTGCTGATTGTTTCAGGTTGTATCGCCTGTCGCTCACCCAGTGGACAAGAAAGCTGAGGCGCTCGCCGTCCTTGAATCGCTGCTCAAGGAGCGCCATCGAAACGTGGCAGCAGTGCGGGGACTGCTCGACGATGTGACCAGCATGTCCCGCCTGCGGGGGGGGGGGTCATGAGCATCGCCAGCTTGTCAACGTCGCCGAACTCTTTGGCCAGCTCTGTGAAGCGCCGCAGCCAGCGGCGATGAGCGTGCGCTCCACCTGCGCTGCGAAGGGCCGTCCCCCTTCCCGGTCGATGGCGACGCAGGCAAGATTCGCCGCACGCGCAGAACCTGATCATCAACGGCCTCAAGTACACGACCGTGGTCGGCGTCACGCTTCGTTGGCGGGAGGTCCCGCCTGCGCAAGAAAGCGATCCGCAACGACGGCTGTTGGAAGTCGAAGACACCGGCCCCGGTTTCCATGCCGGCCCCGGATCGCCGCCGCAAGATCCTCTGAAGGCAGCGACGCCTCATTCGCGTGGGGTCTCCGATGACGAAACGCTGATCGAGAGTCCCTCTCACTGATTGGCGGGAGAGCCGGTCTCGGGCAGCCCGCAAAGCGCTGGCGACGCCAAGTCAGCGGGGGAAAGCATCGGCTTGCCATGGTCCCGACGCGCAGTACCGCGAGCGGTTCGGCACCTGGCCTATAGCGGCAGCGCTGGCACCATCGTCGCCTTGCATCGCGCCGATGGAAGTCGGATAGTCGGAGCGGACGATCAGCCGTTGTCTTCGAACCGGCCGCCGGAATGCAGTTGACGATCGACAAGGGGGGCCGCGCGACAGCCGTAGACCGACTTGAGGCGGGCTTTCACTACTCGCCAGCCTTCCGCAGATTTGGCATATCGGTTCTCTGCGTGCAGAGGCTACTTCGTGCAATGGGTCAAGCGAGCCACGCCCCTCTTGGATGGCCTCGCTGTGGACCCGATAACGGGCATTCGAGAGCGTAGACTGTTCATGAAGTCAGAGCAGGCACTGACCGTGGCCTTCGGTTGTAGCGCCGACCGCAATTTCAGTCACTCCTTCGAAACGAGGCAAGGAACATGTCCAAGATGACACTCTGGGGATTCGACGGATCAACTTATGTTCGTACGGTAAAGATGCTCCTCGCGGAGAAGGGCTTTACCGACTTCGAACAAGTGCAGGTGAATGTCCTCGCCGGCGAGCCGCGGTCGGCTGAACATTTGGCACGTCATCCGTTCGGCAAGGTTCCAGTCCTTGACCACGATGGCATGCGCATCCTCGAAACGTCGGCGATCGCTCGCTACTTGAACGACGTCCTTCCCGGCAAGTCTTTGGTTCCGTCTACGCCCAAGGACCGCGCGAGAATGGACATGGTCATCGGCCTTATCGACTCCTATGGGTACGGGGCGATGGTGGGCGGTATTGCGGCATACCATCTCTTTCCGGACTTCGTCGGGGGCAAGAATGACTCTATGCGCAATGCTGGCCTCGAGAACGGGAAGAAGGTGGTCGCTCTTGCCATGAAGACCAAAGGGGCCTCGTCATTCATCGCGGGTGACCTGAGCTTGGCAGACCTGTATTTGACCCCGATCACGTTTTACTTGTCGCTGACGCCTGACATGCCTGCTCTTCTCAATGTTGAGGGTTTTGCAGACTGGTGGAAACGAATCCAAGCGCTCGATAGCTTCAAGAGCACACAACCAAATCTTGGTTGAGTTCGATCTTCCAAGAGCAATGGCTCATGTAGCGCCGAATGCTCTCTGGACGTCGCGCTTCGAATGACCTGCCCCCTACACGCGTGCCACTTCTAGGTTAGCGAGCCCAAGGTTGCGGAGGTTAGCTGACCTCCGGTGATTGCCTTGCGTCGCGGGCGTGCCGGCGATGCAAGGCTGCGAAC
>Ga0207648_10004035_pt1 | contig 15239 bp, 9 predicted proteins | sample KBSMisM32_FD_184310 | JGI IMG/M metagenome (GOLD analysis project Ga0207648, IMG submission 184310) | Miscanthus rhizosphere microbial communities from Kellogg Biological Station, Michigan, USA - KBS Miscanthus M3-2 (SPAdes) (version 2) | ecosystem: Host-associated > Plants > Roots > Rhizosphere...
TCTCGAAGCCTTCGGCGTACGCCTGCATCAGGCCGTACTCGATGCCGTTGTGGACCATCTTCACGTAGTGCCCGGCGCCCGGTCCGCCGACATGGAGGTAGCCGTCCTCCGGCGCGAGGGTCGTGAAGATGGGCACGAGCGGGTCGACCGCCTCAGCATCGCCCCCGACCATCAGGCAGAAGCCGACCTTCAGCCCCCAGATCCCTCCCGACACCCCGGCATCGACATACTGGATGCCCTTCGCCTTGAGCTCTGCGTAGCGGCGGACGTCGTCGTGGAAGTTCGTGTTCCCACCGTCGACGATCGTATCGCCGGGCTCGAGGTGCTCGAGCAGCTCGTCGATCTGCGCCTCCGTGGCATCGCCCGCCGGGACCATCACCCAGACCGCCCGCGGCTTCTCCAGCGAGGCGACGAGGTCGGCGATCGAGAAGAACGCCTTGGCGCCTTCGCCTTCCCCCTCGATCTCCTTGGACTTCTCTGGCGTCCGGTTGTAGACGTGGATCTCGTGCCCGTCGCGCACGAGCCGCCGGACCATGTTGGCGCCCATCCGACCGAGACCGATGAAGCCGAGGCGCATGGGGTTCAGCCCTCCGTGATGGTGGCGAGCGCGGCGTCCAGGGCCCGCTCCAGGGCGGCCAGCGCGGCGTCGGGATCGGCACCGAGATGGACGCGCATGATGGGCAGGTCGTGCGAGGCGATGGCGGCGTGGTCGCCATCGGCCTGCGCATCGATCAGTCGACCGAAGGTGTACGGCCACCCCGGGATCTGGCGATCCTCCGGATGGTCAGCGGTGAATTGCAGGAACCAGCCGGTCGCTGGTCCGCCCTTGTGCAGCTGGCCGGTCGAGTGGAGGAAGCGCGGCCCGTAGCCGGCCGTCGTCGCGTTCCGCGTCGCGTCGCGCAGGCGCCCGCGGATGCGCGACATCGCCTCGTCGCGAGCCGGAGTCGGGGCGATGAACGCCTGGAGGGCGAGGTAGGCGTTCGGCTTCCGGCGTGCCAGGTGGTCCCGCAGCTGGCCGGTGAGATCGGCGCCGTCGGTCCGGACGGACGGCACGTTCGAGGTCATCGGCTCGCCGCGTTCGGCCTTCTCGAGGACGTCGCGCGTGAGTTGCTTCGCCTCCTCGACGTTCGGCTGATCGAACGGATCGATGCCGAGGACGATCCCGGCGATCGCCACGGCGACTTCCCAGCGGACGAACTCGCCGGCAAGGTCGATCGGGTCGGCGACGGAGATCCGGATCACGGGATGGCCGGCCGCCTCGAGCGCGTCGGCGAGCGCGTCGCGTCCCCCGTCGGTGCCCTCCTCGAGCGACATGCGGACGAATGCGCGGTCATCGCCGTATGACGCGGGGGTGCCCAGCGGCTCGAGGTCGATCGGGACGATCCCGACCCCATGCTTTCCGGTGCTCTCCGCGAGCAGCTGCTCGGCCCACGCGCCGAACGACGAGATCTCGTCGTCGGCGAGGAACGTGAGCTTGTCGCGGCCGTCGCGGGCCAGGGTCCCGATGGCGAGACCGAGCGAGACGCCGGGGTTCGCGGCCGGATCGGGCTCACGGCAGGCCGCGAGCATCGCGGTCGCCGACTCGATGAGCGGATCCAGGTCGATCCCGATGAGCGATGCCGGGACGAGCCCGACATAGGTCAGCGCGCTGTACCGGCCGCCGACGTTCGGATCGTTCAGGAAGATCTCGCGGAACTCGTCGTGGTGGGCGATGGCCTTGGCGTTACCCGGGTCGGTGATCGCGACGAACGCCTCGCCAGGCCGGTCATAAGCGTGATGCTTGACGTGGTCGAGTCGCTCGACGAGGCGATGCCACGCGTCCGCGAGGAATGCGTTCGGCTCGACCGTCGTGCCCGATTTGCTCGCAATGATCATCAGCGTCTGCAGCGGATCGAGATCGTCCAGGACCGCCGCGACCGCAGCGGGATCGGTCGAGTCGAGGATCCGAAGGTCGAGATAGCCCTCGCTGGCGCCGAACGTCCGGTGGAGGACGTCCGGGGCGAGGCTGCTGCCGCCCATACCGGCGACCACCGCCGTGGTAAAGCCCGCATCGACGATGCCATCCCCGAATCCTTCGAGCGCCGGGATGTCGTCGGATGCGTCGGCCGGGGCATCAAGCCAGCCGAGCCGCTCGGAGATCGCGCGACCGATCTCGGCGTCCGTCGACCACAACGACACGTCCCTGTCGAACAGTCGGCGCGCCCACTCACCGTCTCGTGCCTGATCGACGGCAGCGCGATAGGCGGCCTCCGCGGCCCCCAACGCGAGGTCTGGCAACTGGACTGCGGACGAGACTGGGTCGGTCATCGTGGCCTCTGAAGCATAGTCGGGGACCTGCATGGTACGTCTCCACGCCCTCGGGATCGGTGCGTCACACTGCTTGCGATGCGGGGGAGATGGCTCGCTGTCTGGGCGATCGCGTCGGTGGTGCTGGCGTGCTCACCGGCACCCTCGCCGACCCCCTCGTCACCCCCTCCAGTCATCCCGGCGGATGTCGTTCCCTGGCCCGACATCGTGTGGACGCCGGCCGATGGCGTCGCATCGGCGGATCCCGGCGATGGAGAACAAGCGGTCGCCGTGACGGTCGGCCCCCAAGGGTTCGTGGCCGTCGGATACCGGGACGAAGGCGACGTGCGAAACGGGCTCGCGTGGTTCTCGCCCGATGGCAGGACATGGACGCGCGTCGGGGCGGACAAGGTCTTCGATGGCGTCGAGATGCTGGACGTAACGCCCGGGCCCAGCGGTTTCGTGGCCCTCGGCATGGTCACGGATGCGGTCGGCGATCGTCCGCATGCCGTGTTCCTTCGTTCCGCCGATGGTCGCACCTGGCAGCGCGTGCCCGGCGTGCGTGGCGCCGACACGACCTACCCGTCGTCGCTGATGAGTGGGGAGAAGGGCATCGTCGCGATGGGCATCGATGACGAGGGCAAGATCGTCGTCTGGCACTCGACCGACGGGCGCACGTTCGACCGAGGCACGCTCAAGGACCCGACGCTCGGCGAGCTGACCGACCCGCATGCGTCGCCGGAGGGATACGTCGCACTCGGGTCCGAGAATGCGCCACCGGTGCTGCTGCTGTCGCAGGACGCGATGACCTGGACCCATGACCCCATCGATCCGGCCCCACAGACCGTCGCGACACGCCTTGTGCCGATCGACCATGGCTATGTCGTGCAGGGTCTATGGGATCCCGGCTGCGACGAGACGGCGGTCGACTGCGAGCAGCGGCCGATCGGTTGGTGGTCGGCCGACGGGAAGGCCTGGACCCGGCTGCCTGACAAGGACACGCCGATAGGGAACGGAGCCTCCATCGTGGTCCCGGCTGGCGATCACGGGGTCATCGCCATCGACGGTGCGAGCGCTTGGGCCAGCCCGAACGGCTGGGGCTGGCAGCCGCTGCCCGAGCCGAGTGACGGCTCGATGGTCGTGTTCGATGCCGTCGTCGCCGGCGACACGATCGTCGCTGTCGGAGCGGTCTCCGCCGAGGACGGCAGGGGGCGGAGCGCGATCCTCGTCGCCGCGCCGCCGGACATGACGCCCGACGTCGGGTCGTCGGGCCCGGGCTCGGCCTCGCCGTCCGTTCCGCCAGCTTCCGACGCTGCGCCGAGCGCAGGCGTCGGCTAGTCGATCTCGGCGGGGCCCTCGATCTCGGCGGGGCCCTCGATCTCGGCGGCTTCGATCGCGAGGACCTTGTTCAGCCGCCGGACATGCCGTGGCTCTCCGCTGAACGTGGCGCCGAGGAACGCGACCGCGCATTCGAATGCGGGCTCCGGGCCGATGACCCGCGACCCGAGCGTCAGCACGTTCATGTCGTCGTGCTCGACACCCTGATGCGCGGAATAGGTGTCGTGGCAGACGGCCGATCGGACGCCACGCATCTTGTTGACCGCGACGCTCGCACCGACACCGGAGCCGCAGATCAGGATGCCGCGGTCGGCATCGCCCGCCTGGATCGCCTGGCCGAGGCGCTGTGCGAAGTCCGGATAGTCGTCGTCAGGGTCCGACCCATCGCCCCCGAGATCGACGTACGCATGGTCCGGCTCGGTATCGCGCAAGCGACGAAGCAGGGCGTCCTTCAGCGCCGCTCCGGCGTGATCTGCCGCGAAGGCGATGCGCATCGTCGAAGGATAGCCCGCGGTCAGCTTCGTTCGGCGGATGGTGGAAGGTGGACGGACGGATCGGGTCGCGGGGGACAGCGATAGGTAGGCTAGGGCCGAGATGACGGCCCCGGAGCACCTCGCGTATCGCGACCTCGACATCGCCTCGGCCCTTTCGGCGAGTCGATTGCCGTCGGGCGCCCGGATCGTGATCGTCGGGGGCGGGATCGCCGGCGCCTCGATCGCCTACCACCTCGCGCTCGCAGGCGAGTCGGATGTCGTCCTGATCGAACGCGGTCGACTCACGAACGGCACGACCTGGCACGCCGCAGGGCTGGTGTCGCAGGTCCGTGGCACGCACGCGTTGACCGAGCTTGCACGGGTCAACGTCGGGATCTATGAGCGGGTCGGCCAGGAGACCGGCATCGATCCGGGGATGCGTCGGGTCGGGTCGCTCAGCGTCGCACGGACCGAGCAGCGGTTCCACGAGATCCGCCTGCCCGTCTCCATCGCCCGCGACGCGGGGATCGCCTCGGAGATCGTCGATCGGGAGCGCATCCGGGAACTGTGGCCGGCCGCGGTCGTCGACGACCTCGTCGGCGGCGTGCTCTTCCCGGGGGACGGCACGGTCAACCCGGGCCCGGCCGCTTTGGCGCTCGCACGGGCCGCGGTCGATCGGGGCGTTCGCTACGTGCCGGAGACCGGGATCACGGGCTTCAGGTTCGGGCCGGACGGCCGGGGCGTCGTCGGGCTGACGACCAGCGCCGGTCCGATCGATGCGGAGGTCGTCGTCCTGGCCGCGGGTCTGTGGACGTCGGAGCTCGCTCGCCTGGCGGGTGCGAGTGTCGCGCTGTATCCGGCGGAGCACGTCTGGGTGATGACCGAGGAAACGAGCGCAGCGACCGCCGAACTGCCGTTCCTCCGCGACCTCGACGGTTACATGTATATCCGTCACCACGGCGGAAGGTTCGTCATCGGCGCCTTCGAGCCAGACGGCAAGCCGTGGCCACCGTCGGGCGTGCCGACCGACGGGTTCGTCGAGCTTGGGCCGGACTGGGAGCATTTCGGGCCCGTCATCGAAGCCGCGCGACTGCGTGTACCGACGCTGGCCGACGTCGGTTACGGGCACTTCCTTCGCGGGCCGGAGAGCTTCACGCCCGACGCGAACCTCCAGCTCGGCTTCGTCCCGGAGGTCCCCGGTCTCTTCGTCGCCGCGGGGCTGAACTCGCAGGGGATCATCTACGGGCCGGGCGTCGGTCTGGCTGCAGCGGATTGGATCTTGGCTGGTCGCATGACCATGGATCTTGCCGAGGTCGACGTGGCCCGGATGGGTCGCTGGGCCGACCAGCGCCGCTGGTTGCACGAGCGCACGGTCGAGTCGCTCGGCGGGCTGTATGCGATGCATTGGCCCGGCAAGCAACCGGAAACGGCACGTGGCCTGCGGCGCCTGCCGCTGCACGAGGCGTATCGCGCCGGGGGAGCGGCGATGGGTCAGGTCGGTGGCTGGGAGCGCCCGCTGTGGTTCGAACCGGACGGCGGTCTGGCTGGCCCGGCATTCGGCTACTCGTTCGACGATCCGTCGTGGTTCCCGGCGGTGCGCGACGAGGTCGGGGCGACCCGCGAGGGCGTGGCGCTGTATGACCTCACGACGTATGCGAAGTTCGAGGTGGCCGGGCCCGGGGCACTCGCCGGTCTGCAGCGGCTCGTCACGTCCGACGTCGACGTCCCGTCCGGCCGGATCGTCTATACGATCATCGCCGACGAGAACGGCGGGATCCTCATGGACCCGACCGTCACGCGCCTTGGCGACGACCGCTTCCTCGTCCTCGCCCCGACAGTTGCCCAGCGCCGGACCGAGGGTTTGCTGCGCAACGGGTTACCCGCCGATGCCGTCGTGACCGACGTGACCTCGGGCTGGGCCACCTTGCACCTTGCGGGCCCGCGCTCGCGGGAGCTGCTGTCTCGCCTTACCGACTCGGACGTCTCCGGCGAGACGTGGCCATTCCTCCACGGTGAAACGATCGACGTTGCGCGCGCCAAGGCGCTCGCGCTCCGGGTGTCGTTCACCGGTGAGCTCGGCTGGGAGCTGCTCGTCACGACCGAGTTCGTGGCCGACCTGTACGAGCACATCGTCCGAGCGGGGGCCGACCTCGGGCTCCGCCACGCGGGAGCATTCGCGTTCGAAGCGGCTCGCCTCGAGCGCGGATTCCGGTCGTGGGGCCACGACATGGGCCCGCTCGACGACCCGTTCGCGGTCGGCCTCGGATTCGCGATCTCCCGACGCAAGGCCGCGGATTTCGTGGGCCGCGAGGCGCTCGAGCGATCCCGTGAGCTACCCGATACCGAACGCGAACGTCGGCTCGTGTCACTCCACGCCCCGTCGTCCGTGTTGTGGCACGGCGAGTCGGTGCTGCGCGGGACGGAGCGTGCGGGGCACGTGACGAGCGCGTCGATCGCGCCGACGCTCGGCGGTTCCGTGGCGCTCGCGTGGATCCACGGCTCCGCCGACGGCGACGACTGGTGCGTTGAGATCGCCGGTGATCCCGCCCCGTGCCGGCTCAGCGTCGAGCCCTTCTACGACCCGCGCGGAGAGCGACTCCGCAGCTGAGGCGCGCTCGGGCTTCGCGTTCGTTCAGGAGTGGCCGGGATCCGAGCCGCCGGTCCGGTCGACGCCTGACTCGCCATGCTGGAGCGTCGGGTGTCCGCCCGCGGTCATATGCCCGAAGTGCCCGCCATCGAGCGTCGGGATGCGGCCCTTGAGCCCTTCGCGCACGACGCGCCGGCCGACGTCGACCACGCGGTCCGCCGTGAAACCGAAGTGCTCGAAGATCGTCCCGGCCGGCGCCGACGCACCGAAGTGGTCGAGTCCGATGATCGCGCCTTCGTCGCCGACCCAGCGCTCCCAACCGAGGGAGACGCCGACCTCGATGCTCACGCGCTTGCGGACGTCCGGCGGAAGGACGGCGTCGCGATACGCCTGGTCCTGCGCCTCGAAACGCTCCCAGCACGGCAGCGACACGACGCGGCACGCGATGCCTTCGCCGTCCAGCGTCTGCGCCGCCACCATGGCGAGTTGCAGCTCGGAGCCGGTGCCGATGAGGATCAGCTCGGGCGTCCCGCCAGCGTCGCGGAGCACGTAGCCACCGCGAGCCACCCCTTCCCGAGCCTTCTCGGCCGTCCCTTCCAGCACCGGGAGCTTCTGCCGGGTCAGTGCCAGCGCGACCGGTCCATCGCGTCGGTCGATCGCCAGCGCCCACGCGGCCGACGTCTCGTTCGCGTCGCCGGGGCGCACGAACCACAGGTTCGGGATCGCCCGGAGTGCCGCGTACTGCTCGACCGACTGGTGTGTCGGTCCGTCCTCGCCGAGCCCGATCGAATCGTGCGTCCACACGTGGACGACGTGCAGGCCGGCGAGCGCACCGAGGCGGACGGCGCCACGCATGTAATCGCTGAACGTGAGGAAGGTCGCGTCATACGGGATGAACCCGCCGTGATAGGCGATCCCGTTCGCGACGCCACCCATGCCGTGCTCGCGAACCCCGAAGCGCAGGTTCCTGCCAGGTTCCTCTGCGCTGAACTGCGGCTCGCCCTTGATGTCCGTCAGGTTCGACTCGGACAGATCGGCGGCGCCGCCGAACAGCTCAGGTAGCGCCGGGGCGAGCCCGTTGATCGCGTCCTGCGATGCGTTCCGGGTCGCGACCTCTTCGCCGACCGCGTACGTCTTCAGACCGCTGTCCCAACCCGGCTTGAGCCGTCGATCCATCCGCCGCACGTACTCCTCGGCCAAGTCGACGTGCCCCTCCGAGTAGCGCGCGAGCTTCTCGTTCCAGTCCTCGTATCGGCGCTCGCCCTCGGTCACCGCCTGTCGGAACAGGGAGAGTGCATCGGCCGGGACGTAGAAACTCCGGTCCGGATCCCAGCCGTAGGCCTCCTTGGTCAGCCGCACCTCGTCGGGACCGAGCGGCGACCCATGGGCCTTCTGCGTGTCCTGCTTATGCGGACTGCCGTACCCGATGTGCGTCCGAACGGCGATCAGGCTCGGCCGGTCGTCATCACGCGCCTCGTTGATCGCTGCCTCGATCGCATCGATGTCGTTGCCGTCCTCGACGCGGGTCGCATGCCATCCATACGCCTGGAACCGCTTCGGGACGTCCTCGCTCCATGCCATCGACGTCGGGCCGTCGAGCTGGACGTGGTTGTCGTCGTACAGGACGACGAGCTTGCGAAGGCGCAGATGGCCGGCCAGCGAGGCCGCCTCGGAGGCGATGCCCTCCTGGAGATCGCCATCCGACGCGATGACGTACGTCCAATGGTCCACGATCTGGTGCCCTTCGCGGTTGAACTCGTAGCCGAGGCGACGCTCGGCGATAGCCATCCCGACCGCGTTCGTGAACCCCTGGCCAAGTGGTCCGGTCGTCGCCTCGACGCCCGGTGTCAGCCCGGACTCCGGGTGCCCTGGCGTCCTGGATCCCCACTGCCGGAACTGCATCAGCTCGTCGAGCGGGAGGTCGTAGCCGGTCAGATGCAGCAGCGAATAGAGGAGCATCGACGCGTGCCCGGCCGACAGGACGAACCGGTCGCGGTCGGGCCACTCGGGATGCGTGGGCGCATGGCGCAGGAAGCGCGTCCAGATGATGTATGCCATCGGCGCAGCACCCATCGGGGCGCCGGGATGTCCGGAATTGGCCTGCTGGACACCATCGATGGAGAGGGTCCGGATCGTGTCGATGGCGAGTCGGTCGATGTCGGTCGTCACGGCCATGTGCAGCACTCCACGTGCGCGACGGCCAGGGGACGGGCCTGTCGGACGGTCATTGTAGGTCGAGCGAGGCGGGTATCCTCGGGTCATGCCCTCCCTCCGGCCGAGGCGGCCTCGGCGCTCACCCGGCCGTCCACGGATCGTGGTGATCGGGGACCTCGTGGTCGACGTGGTCCTCCGACCGGACCGAGCGCTCGAGCACGGCTCCGACGTGCCCGGACGGATCGCGTTGACGCAGGGCGGTTCGGCATCGAACGCCGCCCGGTGGCTGGGCCGGCTCGGGGCGAGGTCCGCACTGGTCGCGGCTGTCGGCCGGGACGCCGCGGGTCGGGCGCTCGTCGACGCGATACGGAGCGACGGCGTGACGCCGTACGTCGTCCGGGTGGCGGGGGCTCGTACGGGCAGGATCGGCGTCCTTGTCGCGCCAGACGGCGAACGCACCTTCGTCCAGGACCGCGCGGCCGCGCTCCAGCTCGGGCCGGCGGATCTCAAGCCCGCCTGGTTCGCCCGCGCGGATGCCGTCCACCTGCCGATCTACTCGCTGCTCGAAGAGCCACTCGGGCTCGCCGGGCGCCGGGCGATCGAGCTCGGTCGAGCATCGGGTGCCGCGATCAGCCTGGATCTGGCGTCGATCGGCCCGCTGCTCGCACGTGGTCGACGGGCGGCACGATCGCTGATCGCCGACATCGCGCCGGACATCCTGTTCGCGACGGCCTCCGAGGCGGAGGCGCTCCTCGGTCGCTACGCGGTCGAGGGACTCCTCGACGTGGCGACGGTCGCGGTCGTGAAGCGCGGGTCGAAGGGCGCAACGGTCCTCGCGCGCGACGGCGATCGGCAGCTTCGACTCGAGGTCGCGACGACACCGATCACCGCGACTGACACGACCGGCGCAGGCGATGCGTTCGATGCGGGGTTCCTCGTCGGCTGGTTCACCTCACAGGCGATCGGTCGTTCACTCCAGGCGTCGCTCCAGCGGGCGGCGCTCGCGGGCCATCGCGCGGCGACCCGGCAGCTCATGACACCGCGACCGGAGATCGCCATCACCTGACGTCGCGAACGGGACCGCACCGCCGGTTGACGGTCCTCGCACACTTCCGCCATGACGCGCCTCTCGCTCACGTTCTACATGGGCTCGGCGCTGATCCCCGTGGCGAAGCAGCTAGCTGCGACGCTCAGCGAGCAGCTGGAGACCAGCGTCGACTTCGACGACAACGCCACGGACGCCGACCGTCGAGCGGCGCTCGACGAGGCGCCACCCGGGATCGTGTGGCTGTGCGGGCTCGAGACGGTCGTGCGGCAGGACGACGGCCGGCTCCCGGCGTCGATCGTCGCAGCGCCGATCTTCCTCGGGCACAGCACGGCGGTATATCACTCCGTGGTCGTCGCCACGGACCGCTGGGACGGGATGGCGCTCCACGATCTCGATGGCGCGACGCTCGCCATCAATCAGACCGGCTCCTGGTCCGGCCATCACGCTCTCCGCGCGCACCTCGCGAGACATGGCCTGAGAAAGCCGCTCTTTCAGCGGGTCGTCGAGACCGGCTCGCATGAAGCCTCGATCGATGCGTTGCTCCGAGGGGACGCCGACGTCGCCGCGATCGACGAGACGGTCTGGGCCTCACGAGTCGCGCGCGATCCACGAGTCGCGACGCTCCGCTTGCTCGAACGCACCGATGCGCAGCCGGCGCCTCCATTCTCGGTGGTACACGGAGCCGATCTCGGCCTCGAGGCGGCATTGCGAGACGCCCTGGTCGGCGCGTCCGTGGGCGGTCTCGCGGGTATCGCGCCGGCGTCCGACGCCGATTACGCCGTGTTCCGCGATAACCTCGCTGCGTCGCGTTCGCTCGACTGGCCCTCGCCGTGACGGTCACGGTCGCAGCCGACCCGGTCGACTTCCTGCATGACACGACCTGGGAGTCGGTGCCTGCGAGCGTCCGCCATTCCACGGTGCGCTGTCTCGTGGACCTCCTCGGTGCGCTTGCCGCCGGTCGACGGACCCCGATGTCGGCGATCATCCGGGATCACGCAGTGACGGCATTCGGCGGCGATCAGGCGACGCTCCTGCTCGACGGACGACGCGTCAGTGCCCCTGGGGCCGCACTGGCGACCGGGATGACCATCGACTCCTTCGATGTCCACGATTCCCATCGTGAGTCGCTAGGGCATGCGGGGGTCCATGTGTTCGCCGCGACGATGGCGATCCTCGAGCTGCGGCGATCCCGGGGTGCTGCGCTGCCCGACGGCGCCGGCTTCCTCGCGACGCTGCTCACCGGCTATGAGATCGCCTGCCGAGCAGGCAGGGCGCTGCACGGGACGACGAGCGACTATCACACCTCGGGCGCCTGGGGAGCGGTGAGCTCAGCCGGGCTGTACGCGCGTTTGATGGGGCTGGATCGCGGGCGGACGCGGGAGGCGCTGGGGATCGCCGAGTACCACGGGCCGCGGAGCCAGATGATGCGTTGCATCGATCACCCGACGATGGTCAAGGACGGGTCGGGCTGGGGTGCCATGGCGGGGGTGAGTGCCGGGATGTTGGCCGAGGCCGGCTTCACCGGCGCGCCTGCGCTGACGATCGAGTCCGTCGACGCGAGGCCGTGGTGGTCGACCCTCGGCATCGAGTGGGAGGTGCTCGAGCAGGGTTTCAAGGCGCACGGCTCGTGCTGGTGGGCCCAGCCGGCGATCGAGGCCGCGCTCACCATCGCCCGCGCGAATCCGTTACAGCCCGAGGACATCGCCAGCATCCGGGTCGAGACCTTCGAGAAGGCGGTACATCTCGATCATCCGGCGCCTGCGACGACCGAGCAGGCGCAGTACTCGCTCCCGTTCCCGATCGCCGCGGCACTCGTCAAGGCTTCGCACGCGGACGATGGCTGGTACGGGCTCGGACCGGACGACCTCCTGGATCCCGGCCAGGCCGACCCGGAGACCCGCCGGCTGGCACGAGCGATCGAGCTCGTCGAGGCACCCGATCTGACTGCCGCGTTCCCCGGTCGTTTCCTCGCACGGGTCATCGTCACGCGCCGGGACGGCTCCACCATCGCGAGTCCCGACACCACGTTCCGCGGCGAGCTCGACGACCCGTTCGACGACGACGAGCTGACCGCGAAGGCTCGGTGGCTGCTGCTGCCGGTCGTGGGGGCCGAACGGACCGAGCGACTGCTCGCCGAGGCATGGTCGATGGCGGATGCCCCGTCGATCGCGCCGTTGCTGGCGCTGCTGTCGCCGCCCCCCCCCGTACGAGCCGGCGCGTCATTGATCGAGCTCCGGGTCGACGAGACGGTCGCCGACCGTCCCTTCGCTGCGCTCGACCGGACTGCCGAGGATGGCGAGGTGCTGCGCCGGATGTGGGCCCGGCTGCGGACACACGTCCAGGGCTTGGGCGTCGCGACCGATCATCCAACGCATCGGCTGGATCGCGTCACCGACGCCGCCGGTAGCGTTCACACGATGGTGCTGCCGAACCTGCGCCGCGCCATGGCGACCGATGACCTGTTCGGTGTCGGATTCTTCGGCCAGGCGCGGTCCCAGGTCGACCACACCCCGATCATCGAACTGGAGGCCGCGCTCATCGCCGATATGCCCAGCACGCCCGGACTGGTCGCCTACTACAACGCGTTCGACCCTTCAGCGGGCTGGGGCAACCTCGTGCTGTTCGAGGATCAGGGCGTCGAACGAGCCTGGGGTGGCGACCCGCGCCATGTCGATGCGGTGCGTCGGTCGCCCGCTCATTACCACTCGATCCGACTGCACCATGCGCGTGCCATCGGCGGGCTGCTCGGCGGCGGCCCGATCGAGATCGTCAGGACGCGCTACATCGATTTCGCCGATGACCCGCCATGGCGAGCCACCAGGGAGATCGCGGGCTGATCAGGTACCGCGAGTGACGCGGACGTCGTCGACCTGCGCCTCGACCGTGCTGTTCGCGCCGCCGTCGACGGCCTCGATGACGATCCGGATCGTCTGACCCTTCCACGCCTGGAGTGGCACGTACACGTTCCGCCACACACCGTCGACGTCGCTTGCCGAGCCGGTCTTCGTGAAGACCGGCGTCCGCGTCCCGCCGCTATCCTCGATCGAGACGACCAGCTGGTCGGCCGATGACGAGTTCGAGCCGTGTGCGAACACGTACCGGAAGAACAGCTGCTGACCGTTGGTCGACGGCAGGCTGATCGGCACCGAGCGGACCGTCGAGAGGCCGTCGAGATCGTTCGAGTTCACGCTCGTGCCTGCCCCGAGGCCGGTCGTCAACGCGCGCGACCCGGACGGCACGGTACCGAGCTGCTTGGCTCCGTTCGAGGCGGTCCCATCCGGGTTGCCGCGCTGCCAAGCGCCACTCGTCGCGGTATCGGTCCCGTCCGGGTTGGTGACCCAACCGCGGGCTGCCTCGAAATCGTCATCGAACGCGCCGCATCGCCACGTCGCGTACGAGGTGCCCAGGACCGCGTACGGGCACCATGCCCGCTCGGCGAGGTACAGGACCGCGTTCTTGTTGCGGTTCGTCTCCGACGCGATGAGGCTGTCGTCCATGTAGTCGCGGTTCGACATCTCGAACGTATACGAGAAGATCCGGTACACGCCGTAGGCGTAGTCGCGCGTCGTGCCCGAGGTGATGTACAGGTCGCTGGCCTGCTCGGGCCTGTAGCCATTGGTCGCGGCCATGTATCGACCCATGTGGACCAACGAGAGCTGGTCCTGTGCCGTCATGTCGGGCGGGAGGTTGGCGTAGGTGTAGCCGTACGGCCACATCACGAGGCGGCCCGTCTCGTGGAACGTGATGTGGGTCCGGATCTGTTGCTTGCCGTTGACCACGCGGCTCGCGAGGAAGTCGCGCATCGCCCGCGTCTCGGGGGCTGAGAACGCGCTCGGCCCGCGGTAGGTGATGGCCTGCGGGTTGGTGCTCGTCCGGCCGCCGCCGCCCCAGCGATACCCGTAGTTCCGATTGAGGTCAGTGCCGCGGTAGACGGAGCCCGGGGTCGGCTGGCGGTTCTTGCGCCAGTAGTGGAACTTGCCGTTGGCGATGTCGTACTCGGCGCCATCGGGGTTCATCGAGAAGACGAGCCAGATCTCGCGGCCGTTGACGATGTTGGTGATGCGGCTGTCGTGGCCGTAGCCGTTCACCAGCCAGGTCATGATCTTGAGCACCATCTCGACGCCCATGTGCTCGTCGGCATGGTGGCCGCCGTCGAACAGGACCTCAGGCTCGTTCTCGTCCGTCGCGACGTTGTCGGAGATCTTCATCGCGTACAGCTCGCGACCCTGGTAGCTCTTGCCGATGCTGAACCGCTGCGCGATGTCGGGATGCGCGTCGGCGACCGACTTCGTGAGTGCGGCGATCTCCGCGTAGGTGTGATAGCCCTCGTAGCCGCGTGGGAAGTCGGTGGCCGCGTGGGCCGATGACGGCACGAGGAGGAGGGCGAGCGCCGCTACCGCGATCGCGGGGATGGCTCGGGCTCGCTGGGGGCGGCGCGTCCGCGTCATGGCTCGATGATGACGACGGTGTCCAGCCGACGCGATGCCGGGATGGGGCCACGCCGCGATGGCCGAAACGTCAGGGTCTTGATCCCGACGCCCGCCGCGCGTCGCGGACATCAGCGCAGATATCGATCGAACCAGTCGATGATCCGGCGGTTGCGGTCGATGCGACGGTCGGGACGGCCCGCCGACGCGTAGACGTGGTACTCGTCGGGGTAGAGGACGTATTCGACCGTCCGGCCGAGGAGCTTCAGCGCGATGAAGAACTGCTCGTTGTCGGCGGCCGGGCAGCGCAGGTCCGCCTCGCCCTGGACCATGAGGAGCGGCGTGTGGACGTTCGCGACGTGGCGCAGCGGTGACTGCCGCCACAGCTTGTCGATCCCCTCGGGGGAGAGCGGGTCGCCCATCAGCGCCATCCGGCTGTACTCCGGGCCCGAGTCGGAGTTGGCCCACGCGTTGATCTGGTTGGTGACGCCGTTGTCGGAGACGGCCGCCTGGAAGCGATCCGTGGTCCCGACCATCCAGTTGACCATGAACCCGCCATAGCTGAGCCCCAGGATCCCGAGCCGATCCGGATCGGTGAGCCCCCGCTCGATCACGTGGTCGACCGCAGCGTGCACGTCGTCGGCGTCGACACCGCCCCAGTCGCCGAGCTGCGGCCGGATCCAGTCGCGGCCGTAGGTCGCCGAGCCCCGGATGTTGGGAAGCACCACCCGGTAGCCCGCCGACGCGAGGAGGATCACCTCGACGTGCGGCGACGGCGTCCACGCCCCGAGCGGACCGCCGTGGATGTCGACGACCGTGGGCAGCGGGGCACGGCGGCGGGTGAGGTGGTTCGTGGCGGGCGCGAATGCGTCTCGATCGGGGGGCCGCGATGAAGCCGGGCGGTATGTGCGCTGCAATCGTTCTGT
>Ga0207648_10004036_pt1 | contig 15235 bp, 10 predicted proteins | sample KBSMisM32_FD_184310 | JGI IMG/M metagenome (GOLD analysis project Ga0207648, IMG submission 184310) | Miscanthus rhizosphere microbial communities from Kellogg Biological Station, Michigan, USA - KBS Miscanthus M3-2 (SPAdes) (version 2) | ecosystem: Host-associated > Plants > Roots >...
TCTATGGCCTCGGCGGCGGTGCCGACGATCTCGGTGACTGGGGCGGTGGCGTCGGTGAGGAGGTCGCCATGACGTTGTTCTTGAGTTACGCACACCAAGACCTCGATGTCGTGACGGCCCTGCGGCGAGACCTGGAAGACCTCGGGCAGTCGGTGTGGCTCGACGAGAGCCTGCACGGCGGTCAGATCTGGTGGGACGAGATCCTTCGCCAACTTCGTCAGTGCAACGGTTTCATTCTCGCGGTCAGCGCACTGTCGCTCGAGTCCGAGGCCTGCCTGGCGGAGTGGCAGTACGCGGTCGACCTCGCTCGCCCCTTCCTCCCGGTGCGGATCGACGCCACCGAGTGGACAGCGGCCCCCGACCGCATGCGCCAGTCACAACGCATCGACTACAAACCCAACGACGCCGACAGCGTGAAGGCGCTCGTGCGGTCGTTGGGTGGGTTCTCTCAATCCGTGCCTCTCCCGGAGGTGCTGCCGCCTCCGCCGCCCACCCCCCTCTCCTACCACGAGCGCTACGCGAAGTTGTTCGCCGCCACGCCCCTGACGTTCGACGATCAGATCACGTACTTCGCCAGACTGACGACCGACGTCGACAGCGCGAACTCGAAAGAGGCCCTCGAACTGCTGAGCGTGTTGCGCAACCGTGAAGACCTGACGGTGAAGATGGGCAAGCGGATCGACGAGTTCCTCGCCCAACGCGACGGCCCAGCGGTCACCGGCGCAGGTGCTGTCGCGGTTGCCACCGCCGAGCCGCCACACCTCGACGCAACCGAGAGCGCCGAGGAAGTGGCGGGCACCGACGACGTTCCCGCGGTGCGCCCGAACCGCCGTCGGCAGTGGATGATCGCGGCCGGCGCCGCCGCCGTCGTGCTGATCGGCGTCGTGCTGGCGGTGGTGATGTGGCCCGAGTCGAAGACTCCGGCCGCGCCGCGTGTCGAGAACACGGAGTGCGACGCGAACAACTGCTCCGACCCGCCGATCCAATTCCTCGACATCACAGGCGATCCGGAGGTCATCAAGGTGACCGTCACCGACCCCAACCAAGTCACTCGCGACGCCGATCCGCCGACGCGTTACAACGACGGTCTGGAATGGCACTGGGCGCCGAACTATGCGGATCCGATCGGCGAGTACACCGTGCACTTCGCCGGCACCGATCAGGGTGATGTCGAACACAATTTCACTGTCAAGGCTGTCGACGACTCCTTTGGTGCCGTACAACGCGCCGGCCGCGCCATCGCGCAGCACCAGTGGGACGAGGCCGCGGCGATCGACCTTCGCATCAAACAAGACCTCGAGACCAAGGGCGAGGACACACTCAACGCCCAGTATCCGACGCCTGGCCAGCTGTACTGGGTCCCGTACGACGCGTCAGGAAGGGACAACGACAACGGAACGACGATCGTGGGCGCGGTCGTGTCGTACGTCGATGCCGACGACGAAACAACGCAGACTTGCCAGTTGTGGAGTGTCGACACCGGCAATCAGACGATGCGATCCGATCCGCTCCCCCGAACCGGTAAGCCCCATTCGGCGTCGTATAGCGGTGAACCGGACTCGAGCAAGGTCTCCTCGTTCGTGAACGAGTGCCCCGAATTCACCACGCAGAGCTAGTGCTGTTCCGCGGACTTCTGCCGGCGTTGGTGACGCTGACCGTTCTACCGGTCGTCGACCACGCTGACGCAGCACGTATCACCGACTCCGGCATCATCGCCGACCCCGGTCCGGAGTGGCAGCCGACGCAACCGATCGGGGGTGTCGTTGCCCCGGAGGTCGTGCAGGCATGGTGGAACGGCACCGACCTGTTGTCGATCTTCTCCGTGCCCAACGACGCGTGCGGCCCGATGGGTATGGACTCACGAACGCAGATGGCGTTGGTCGCGGTCACGTTCAACATCCCGCACACCGACGATCGCGACGGGGTGTCGCGGTACGACAATCGCAGCAAGCCCGGCGCGGTCGTGGACGTGTTCCAGGGCAGCGATCATTCGTTCGCGATCTTGCTGTTCTCCGACACCAGTTCGGCCGACGTCCTGGCCGAGAAGTTGGACCGCGTTTCGCGGCTGCAGATCGACGAAGCAGGCGGCGTGACGCCGCTCCCGGAGAAAACGCCCAGCCGTCTCGACGACCTCATCCTCGACAAGGATCCGGGGTCCGGAAAGGTCGAGGGCGCCGACGTCGACCTCAGCTCGTTCGGCTGCACGGACAGCGCGTCGAGTCCGGTGCTCGAATTCCTGCAACGCCACACGCAAGAACGCACCAAGCTGTTCGTCGAGCCGTCGGGGGCGTTCGTCAACGTCACGCTGTCGGACTATCCGTTCGACCTGTTCGCCGCAGCTTCGGTGGGTACACATCTGTCGACGGAGCGCTTCGTCGATGCAAACGTCAGCGGTCTCGAGGCCTTGGCCGACGCGAGCGCGTCGAGCCCGGTCGACCTGCCCCGGCAGGTGCTGGTTCGGGCGCGGCGTGGACGCATCGAACTGCTCGTCAGCGCGTTCGCGACGACTCGGGAGGAGGCCGGCCAACTCGCCCTGTCGTACGCGATGGCCCAGAACAAGGTGCTGCCCGCCGGGCCGACATCGGTCTACGTGCCACCTTCGCCGGCACGGAGCGCGCTCGACGCGGGCCTGCTCGTCGGGCTGGTGGGTGTCGTCACGCTCGGCACCCGGCGACTGCGCGCCGGTCGAAGGAACCGCGACACGGTGACGTCGACCCCCTTCGCCGAGGGCCAACTCGTCTCGGTGGACGAGCTGGCGGCGCGTTTGCGCCGGCACGGTCGAACGATCACGGCCGTGCAGATGCTCCTCGTTGCCGGGGTCGTCGTCGGAGTTGCGTCGGACATCGGTGTCTGGCGTTGGGTGATCGGTGTCGCCGGCCTCGCCCTCGGGATCGCCGTGACGTGGCTCGGGCGTCGGCAGGAGGACCGACTGCTCGGCGACACCGGCAGGCGCAACCGGCCTCGCCCATCGCTGTTGGCCGGCTTCACCCTGCTCGTCTCCCTCGCGGTCCTCGGTGCCGGCGGCTGGCTGCTGATCAGTGGTCTGCGCGAGGTGTTGTTCACGCCATCGTTGTCACACCTGCAACTCGCCGACCGCCTGAACGTCGAGCCACGACGGCTGGCGTGGACGATGGCGGCCCTCGGTGTGGCGTTGTTGTTCGTCGGCGCGTTCCTGTCGCGCACGGCGCGTGCGGTAGCCCGGATCGGCTGGAAGCGCGAGCGATCGGGTACCGGCGACGTCGTCTATCTGCGATCGTTCGGCGACGATCAGTTGGAGCTCCGTTCGACGCTGTCGGCGCGACGGCCATTCCTCGAGTGGTTCAACATTCGCGGGCGCGAACCGTTCGAGGAAGCGATCGCCTGGGAGCTGGCCGTCATCGGACCGGTGATCGCCATCGGCCGCCCGGGAGCCACTCGGGCAACGCTCGGCGCGGCCCGCGAGCACGTCTCCGACGAGAATTGGCAAGCGACGATCGCCGAGCGAATGGCGTCCGCTCAGCTGATCGCCGTGACGATCGGTGCGACGCAGGGACTGACGTGGGAGCTGTCGCACATCGCCCAGAACGCACACCTCGACAAGTGCGTCTTCGTCGTACCACCGACATCGCACGAGGACGCGTCGCTGCGATGGGTGTTCACGCGCGCCTCGCTGGTGGCTGCAGGCGCGTCGATCGTCGACGTGCCGCAGCTCCCGGTCGGAACGCTGATATTGCGCCCGGGTGTCGACGCACCCTCGACGGCGTATGTCGCGGCGCGATGCGACGAGGCGACGTACCGCGCCGCGATCGCGCTCGCGACATAGGGCCCTTTCGACCTCCATCGTCCGGAGCGGTGCGACAGCCCGACCGACAGGAGAGAGCGAGCGCAGCGAGCGAACGATGGAGGTCGAAGTTGTCAGCCGGCGAACACTCCGCCTTGGCCCTCTGCGTCGATCTTGACGCCATCGGCCACCTTGTACGTCTGACCTGTGGGGTCGTACTCGGCCATCACGCCGTACTCGGCGATGTAGGCGTCCTTCACTCCGTCGACCTTGGCCACGCCACCGATAGCAATCGGTGACTTGGTGTTGAAGCTCCAGAACGCGTTCATCAGATTCGCCCGCGTGAGGCCACCATCCATCTTGGCGGCCCGATTCAACGCATCGACGGTGAGGAACGCACCGTTGTATCCGGTGAACACGTTGCCGACCTTGGCGTCGACTCCGGGACCGTACGTACCGACGTCGGCGATGTACTGCTTGACGTCGGGGTCATCGGCGTATGCGGGGTCCGAGGGATCCTTGGCCACGACGAGCGTGAACACGTTCGCGGCAGCGTCGCCCGCGGGAACCATGAACTGCTGGATCGACTGGCAGGTGTAGGAGTTGAGGATCGGACCTGTGAAGCCACCCTGGCGGGCCAGCTTGATGAGGTTGGTGCAGAACGTCGACGTCGTGCCGCCGATGATCACGTCAGGTCCGCCGGCGAGCAGTTGGGTGACCTCGTTCGACAGGTCCGACGTCCCCTCGTGGGCGACGTCGGCGACGATCTGGTAACCGGCCGCAGGCAGTGCCTCGTCCAATGTGGTCTTGTACGTCTTGCCGAAGTCGTTGTTGTACGACAGGATCGCGACCTTCTTGGCGTCGGGGAACTTCTGCTTGATGAACTGCACCCACACCTTGGCCTCGACCGTGTAGGACGGGATGCCACCGGTCGTCCACGGCCAGTTCTTGGGATCGCCCCATGCCGGGAAGCCGGTGCCGACCAAGGCCTGAGGTACGCACGCATCGGCGTACTGCTGGCGCGTGCCGGCGACGTTCGGCGTGCCGATCTGGAACACCGAGGCGAAGATCTTGTCGCCCTGGATCGCCTCTTGGACCGCCGGACCGGATTGGGCCGGGTCGTAGGCGTCGTCCTTCGTGACGACCTCGAGCTGATGACCGTCGACTCCACCCTGTTCCTTGTTGATCTTGTCGAAGTAGACCTTCATGCCCTGGGCGATCACGCCGAACGCGGCGAGCGGGCCGGTCTGCGGACCGATGAACCCGATCTTGATCGGGGCACCGTCGGCCAACGGCTGGGTGGCGTCGGCCGGGCACTTGTCGGTGGGCACTTTGAACGCGGCCCCGGCGGCCTCCGTGGACGGCACCGACGTCGCAGCCGACGATGCGGCGGTGGTCGCCGCAGTTGTCGCGGCGGTCGTGGCCTCGGTGGCCGGCGCTGCGGCCGTCGCGGGAGCGGCGGAGCCGGCGGTGGCGGACGAACCCGAGTTGCTGTCACTGCCGCACGCGGCAGCAATGGCAGCAAGGCAGACCACCGCCGTGACCCGGAGCCGGGTTCTCATCGCGCGTTGTGTCATTGGTACCTCTCCTTTGCTGTTGGTTGGGCAATTTCGATCTCATGGTCGGGCTCGATGTGCGATCCGTCGAGCTCGTAGGCAACGATCGGAGCAGTCGAGAACTCCTGCGCCGCCGGCAGGCGCGGCACCATCACCACGAACTTGGACCGAATCTGGCGGAGCCCGTGAACGATCCCGCCGGGCATGAAGAAGATGATCACGACCAGGATGGCTCCGTACAGAACACCCGCCTGCGGACCCTCGAGCCGCCCGAGGATCGGCCAGTTGACCTCGAAGGCCCAGTACGGGAGCCACTCGACGAGCACACCACCGATGAACGGGCCGAGGATCGTCGCCACGCCACCGATCACCAGGCCGGCGATGAATTCGATCGAGCGCTGCAGACCGAACGTGTCGGGGCCGATCGTCGACGAGGCCAGGGCGAAACATCCGCCGCCGATCGAGGTGACGAGCGCGCTCGTGGCGAACGCCAGCACCTTGTACTGCGCCGGGTACACGCCCGACACCGCCGCGCCCGTCTCGTTGTCGCGCATCGCGATCAAGCCGCGGCCGACCGAGCTCCGGATGAGGTTCGAGGTCATCGCGAACATCAGCAGGGCAATCACGAAGACCGTGGCGAACGTCCAGTCGTTGGTCGTCCACCCGTGCGGTGCCCACGACGGTGGGTTCCAATGGAAACCCTCCGTCTTCGTCACGTCGCCGTTGCTGATGACCTTGCCGTTGCTGCCACCAGTGATGCTGGCGAAGTCGATGCCGAAGAAGTTGTCGGACTTGACGATCGCCGGGAACGCCAAGGCGAGACCGAGCGTGATCAGCGACAGGTACAGCCCGCGAATTCGCAGTGCCGGGATCCCGATGACCGCGCCGACGGCGAAACCGAGCGCGCCGGCGACGGGCAGTGTCGCCAGGAACGGCCAACCGTGGTCGGCGATCAGGATCATCGTCGTGTAGGCACCGATGCCGAAGAACGCGGAGTGGCCGATCGAGATCTGCCCGGAGTAGCCGGTGACGATGTTCAAGCCGAGGATCGCGACGGTGAGGGTGAGCGCGATCGCCCACCGGCTGGCGCTGAAGTTCTCGGCGACGTTGGTGACGAAGAAGAAGAACGCGATCACCGCGAGCACGGCCGCGAGCTGGAAGGCGCGGTGCCATGGCGACTTGCGTTCGACGATGACCGGCAGCGACCTCATACGCGTTCGACCCTCTTCGATCCGAACAGACCCTGCGGCCGGAAGTACAGCACGATGAGGATCACGAGCAGGACCATCACCAGCGACAGCTCACTGCCGACGAACGTGAACAGTGCCGGCGTGAACGTCTCGACGACTCCGACCAGCAGTCCCCCGACGACTGCCCCCAGAATCGAATCGAAGCCGCCGACGCACGCCGCGGCGAAACCGAACAGCAGCACCGCTGCCATGAAGTTGAAATCCAGGACGTTCCGATACTGCGCGATCACCGCCCCGGCGATCGCACCAATGCCCGCGGCCAGCGCCCAGCCGAGCATCAGCATGCGCTTGACCGGGATGCCGACGATCAGCGACGACTCCGCGTTTGCTGCGACCGCACGGTAGGCGAGGCCCAACTTCGTTCGCTTCAACAACAGGTTGAGCAGCAGCACCAGCACCACCAGAGTGATCCACACGCCGATCGCCTTGTAGGTGACGAAGAAGTGCGGAACGCGATTCGTGATGATGTCGACCTTGTCGTCGAGCTTCCCGGGAAATGGAGCCGGGATCGGCGAGTGCGGCTGCGTTCCCCAGATCGTTGCCGCACCGCCGTTGAGGATGAAGAACAGACCGAGCGTCAGGATCACAGGCGCCAGGACGCTGCGTCGCTCGAGCGGCTGGATGAGGATGCGTTCGATCCCGGCACCCACCACCATCGAACCGAGCACGACGAGCACGATCGCCGCCCAGACGTTGAAGCCCTGCTCGATCACGAGCACGTACACGATGAACGTCGAGAACATCGCCATCTCGCCCTGCGCGAAGTTGAGGTGTCCGGTGGTCTTGTAGATCATCACCACCGTCAAAGCCATCAACGCGTACACCGCACCGTTGGCCAAGGCGTTCGTGAGGTTCTGCAGGAACAGCGTGAGGTTGAAGAACTTGTCGTCGATCCCAGGCACGGCCAGAATTCCCATCGTTCCTCCCTAGAAGCCCAAGTACGCCCGTCGCACGGCGTCGTTCTCGCGCAGCTCGTCGGCGCCACCCGTCAGCACGATCCGACCCGCCTCGATCACGTACGCGCGATCGGCGATGTCGAGTGCGACGTTCGCGTTCTGCTCGACGATGAACAAGGTGACGCCTTCGTCCTTGTTCAACGCGCTGAACCGATCGAACAAACTCTGGATGACGAGCGGCGCGAGACCGAGCGACGGCTCGTCGAGCAGCAACAACCGCGGCCGGCACATCATGGCGCGGGCCACGGCGAGCATCTGTTGCTCACCGCCGCTCAGGCTGCCGGCCAACTGTCCGCGCCGCTCGCCGAGCCGGGGGAACAACGTGTAGCTGTGGTCGATGTCCTCGCGGATCGCGGCTCGGTCCTTGCGGACGTACGCCCCGACTTGCAGGTTCTCCTCGACGGTCAACTCGGGGAAGGTCCCTCGCCCCTGTGGTACGTGGGCCATGCCCTTTCCGGCCATCTTCTCGGGACGCATCCCGACCAGCTCGACACCGCACATGTCGACACTCCCCTTCGTGTCGATCATCTGGCAGATCGCCCGGATCGTCGTCGTCTTGCCGGCACCGTTGGCGCCCAGCAACACGACCACCTCGGCCTCGTCGACGTAGAGATCGACTCCGCGCAGCACCTGGATCGGCCCGTATCCGGCCTCCAGATTGCTGACCTTCAACATGGTGGTCATCGTTCGGCCCTCATGTCGCCTTCGTTCCCAAGTAGGCCTCGATGACGCGCTGATCGTTCTTGATCTGGTCGGGCGATCCCTCGGCGATCTTGCGGCCGAAGTCCAACACGACGACCCGGTCGGAGATACCCATCACCAGTTGCATGTGGTGCTCGACAAGCAGGACAGTGAGACCGAACTGGTCGCGCAATCCTCGAATGGTGTCGCCGAGCTCGTCGACCTCGGCGTGGGTCAGCCCCGACGCCGGCTCGTCGAGCAACAGCAGGCGCGGTTGCGCGGCCATCGCCCGAGCGATCTCGATGCGCTTCAACGTGCCGAACGGCAGCCCTGCCGCGGGGCGCAGCGCGAGCGCGGCGAGACCGAGATACGACAGGATGTTCATCGCGTCCTGCGTCAAGCGCCGCTCCTCCTCGCGGACACCGATGCGGAACGGCGCGGTCACGAAGTTGACCGCACACCGACTGTGTGCCCCGACCATCACGTTCTCCAGCACGGTGAGGCGCGGGAACAAGGCAAGGTTCTGGAACGTGCGAGCGACACCGTGACGGGCGATCTCGTGCGCGTCGACATCGAGCAGGTTGGAGCCGTCGAACATCACGACGCCCGAGTTCGGTTCGTAGATCCGGGAGACGACGTTGAAGAGCGTTGTCTTGCCGGCGCCGTTCGGACCGATCAGCCCGCAGATCTCGTGTTCGGCGATGGTGAACGACAGTTCGTCGAGCGCGACAACACCACCGAACCGCACCGACACTTCTCGCACGTCAAGTAGCGTCGAACTCCCCCTTTTGCCATGTCCCCGGTAAGGACATTACTTCGAACGACGAACCCGGTGTTCTCTACCCACGGACGATCGCCTCGAAACCTCTCGAGCCCGTCACATCGGCGCGGCGGAGCTCTCAGACGTTGCGGATGGCGCCGAGGAGGTCGGACATCATCACGCGACACCGCTGACCGACGTCCTGCAGCGGTTCATTGGCGCCGGCATCCAGCCAGCACTGGTGAGCGGTGTCCATCAGGAGGCTCACCAGACCGCTGGCGAGACGGGCACGCATCCGCGCCTCGTCGCCGTCGCCTTCGCGCTCGACAACCAGTTCGGCGGCCACCTCGGACAGCCGGGCGCGAAAGTAATCGGTTCCGATCGGCGGTTGGCCCGGGCGCTTGATGATGGCCAGACGCTGTTGCGTGCGTGTGACGCCACCCTCGAGTGAACCGGACAGCGTGCCGAGGCTTTCGAACAAGCTGGCGATCACCGGCTCGTCGGCGGGCCGGCGGTGGAACCCGTCGCGCACCGACTGCAGCAGCTCGTCGAACTGCGGGTACAGCACCGCCTCCTTCGTCGGGAAGTACCGGAAGAAGGTCCGCGGGGCGACGTCGGCGCGTTCGGCGATGTCGTTGACCGACGTCTCCTCGTAGCCGCGCTCGGCGAACAGCTCCCACGCCGCGTCCTCGATGGCGCGTCGCGACGATTCCTTCTTTCGCTGGCGCAGGCCCACGGCATTCACGCTGCTCACATTACCTCAAGCCGCAGAATTCGGCAGCTGTGTATTTTGTCACCATTGACTTTTGGCATTACTGCCACTTTAATGCTTCGAGACCCCGAAAGCGAGCATCGAATGGAAACCACACTCATCGACCAAGACGACATCAACGAGATCCCAGCCGACGTCTATCGCCGGCGGTGGGTGATCCTCGGCGTGCTGTGCACCAGCCTGCTGATCATCGTCATCGGCAACACGTCCCTCAACGTCGCCCTGCCGAAGATGTCGGAGGCACTCGGCCTCACCAACAGCCAACAGCAGTGGGTGGTCGACGCCTACTCGCTCGTGTTCGCCGGGCTGCTCTTCACGGCCGGCACGCTCAGCGACCGCTTCGGTCGTAAAGGATTCATGCAGGCCGGAGTGGTGCTCTTCGGAGCCGCTTCGGCATACGCCACGTTCGTGGCCAGCACGGCCGTCGAGGTCATCGGCGCCCGGGCAGTGATGGGAATCGGTGGTGCGCTGGTCATGCCGGCAACGCTGAGCATCCTCGTCAACACGTTCCCGGCACGGGAGCGGGCCAGGGCCATCGGAATCTGGGCCGGCGTCGCCGGCGGCGGCGGTGCGCTCGGACTCGTGCTCGGGGGATGGCTCGTCGAGCACTTCTGGTGGGGATCGGCTTTCGCCATCAACGTGCCGGTCACGATCACCGCGCTCATCCTCGGAGCACTGATCGTGCCGACCAGCAGGGATCGCCATCCGTCGAAGCTCGACCCGATCGGCGCGCTGCTGTCGATGATCGGTCTCGGCGTGTTCGTCTACGGCTTGATCGAAGCGCCGAAGTGGGGCTGGGCGTCGGTCACGAGCCTCGGCATCATCGGTGCGGGCATCGCCGTGCTCGGCATCTTCGCCCTGTGGGAACTGCACACGAAGTCGCCGATGCTCGACGTCCGTCTGTTCAAGGATCGCCGCTTCGGTGTGTCGAGCGTCGGCATGTCGCTGGTGTTCCTCACCATGTTCGGCTTCTTCTTCGTCGTCAGCCAGCTGTTCCAACTCGTGCTCGGCTACGGCCCGTTCGAGTCGGGTCTGCGCATGTTGCCGATCATGCCCGTGATGATCATCTTCAGCACCCGGGCAGCCGGCCTCGTCGAGCGCTTCGGTGCCCGCACGGTCGTGACGACCGGGATGCTGTTGACCGCCGCCGGCGTGCTCATCCTGAGCTTCCTGACGGCATCGTCCGGCTACGGACACGTGCTGCTCGGCATGTTCGTGATGGCATCGGGCATGGGCTTGACCATGACACCGATGACGGAACTGATCATGTCGTCGGTGCCACGCGACAAGGCGGGCGTCGGATCAGCGATGAACGACACGACCCGCGAAGTCGGCACGACCCTCGGCGTGGCGATCCTCGGCAGCATCCTGTCCTCGGGCTACACGTCCAACCTCGGTGGCGCAGTCAGTGGACTTCCCGAGTCCGCTCGGCACGCCGCTGAGGGTTCGTTGGCCGGAGCGCTCGGCGTGGCCCACCAGATCGGTGGCACGCAGGGAGCGGCGCTTGTCGACGCTGCCAAGACCGCATGGGCCGACGGCTTGCACCTGTCGTTGATGATCGGTGCCGGCATCGTGTTGTTCGCCGCGGCGATCGCCGCTCGCTACCTGCCCCGCAAGGCCGACGACGGGCTCGTTCACAGTGAGGATCTCGACACCGAGTTCGAGGCGTTGACCGTCGTCGCCGGCGACTGATCAGAGATCGCCGGAGCGTTGCAGCAAGACGAACGCCAGCCACCCCGGTACCAGCGGAACCCAGAACGTCGCCAACCGGAACAAGATCGTCGCCGCGATGGCAGCAGTGCTGCTCATCCCGGCGGCGGTCAGTCCGGCGATCAGCGTCGCCTCGACGGCACCGACGCCTCCCGGGGTCGGTGCCACCGACGACACCATCGAGCCGACGAGGTACACGATGGCCACCGACGTGAACGCCGGTCCCCCACCGTAGGCCGACACGGAAGCCGCCAACGCCAGGATGTATCCCATCGTGATGGTCAGGCAGCCGCCGAAGAGCTCGATCATCTTGATGGGTTGGCGAGCGACGTCGGCAACACCGACGATCGAGCGCTTGGTGCCGGGCCACAGACGCTTCGTCACCAGCGCACGGCTCCACGGGACGGCCACGCCGATCGAGGCGACGAGGGCCACTCCCCCGGCGATCAAGGCGATCACCCGCCACGAAGGCAGGTCGAACGTGCCCAGGCCGGAGCTGCCGGCCAGCAGGATGAACAGGCCCGTGAGCGTGAAGTGCACCATCACGCCGGCGAGCGTGTCGACACCGACCGCAGCCATCGCGCTCGTCGTGTCGAGACCACGCTTCTGGAGGAATCGTGCCGAGACGGCCAATCCACCGCCGGGTGCGGCGACGCCCACGAAGGATGTCGCCACCTGCACGCCCAGATTCGGACCGAGTGGTAGCCGGTCGGGGACGGAGCCCTCGAGTGCGACGGCAGCACCCACGTAGGTGACCGCCGACAGGGCGAACGCGGCGGCCGCCCAAGCGAGGTTGGCGCTGAACAGTTCGCCCCACAACGAGCCGACGCCGATGAACTGAGGCACCAACGACCACAACGCGAGTGCAACCACCGCGATGGTGGCGACCGTGCCGATCTTGACCCGCTCGAGAGGAGCGATCGGCACGTCGTCGGCGTTGGTGACCCGCCGCACTTCGGCACGCAGCTCGTCGAGGCATCCCGCCGCCTTCACCGCGGCGCGAGTGCGCGGCGTCAAGGCCAGCGGTTGCAGTCGCGGCAACGTCGCTGCCACAGCGGCGGGACCGACCCCGGCCACCGCGGCTTGCACCGCCCGCTCGACCCCGAGCGGCGCCGAGGTTGCCGCCAACACCTCGGCGACGTCGGTCGACAGCACGGACCCGACGACACCGAGCGATGCCGAGCCGAATCCGACCAGCACGACCTGCCCCTCCTCGTTGACCCACAGGGCGTCGGCGTTGAGCCGGCGATGCACCGTGTGACTGCGTTGCAGAGCATCGACGATCGCCCACACGGATTGCAGGAGCTCGGGCGTGCGGCGCGACGGTTCCAGCTCGCTCAACGACTGGCGCGATTGGGCGTCGAACCCCATCATCATCGCGTTCGGCGGATAGTCGGCGATCACCGCGAGCCGCGCGCACGGAACGCCGTCGGAATGGGCCTTCAGTGCGCAGAGAGCCTCGTGTTCAACCGCTGAACGAAGCGAGCGGAACGGCCGGTCCTGGCCCACGTCGCGGAATCTGGCCGCCCGGTACAACTGCACAGGCAGCACCGAGGCCCACAGGTCGCGATTGATCACCTTCACGATGAGCTGCTGGCCGTCGTCGAGGTACACCTTGAATCCGGCGAAACCGTGGAAGCCGCCGAAGCGTTCGACCGACGACGGGCGATACCCCAGCCGCACGAGGATGTCGCCCACCACCGCGGCGCGGGGGCTGGTGTTCAACGCTCCCAGGATCAGCTGAACCAGAGTCGACGCTGCCGCGGCGAGCGCAATGGCGGTGATGATCGTCGCCGGATCGGCGAAGCTGACACCGAGACGGGCGACGATGCCGAAGAACAGGACGAGAAGGCCGATCCGTCGCCAGAAGTCCGACCAGTGGACCCGGTCGATGAACATCCACGCGGCGATCACTCCGAGGTCCATGGTCGTTGGGAACGCGGCGCCGATTCCATACCCGCTGAGGCCGGTGCTGGTGCCCAGGAAGTCGCCGTTGCCGACTCTCGGCGGCCCGAGTGGAAGTGCGGCCGCGCCGACCCACCTCGACATGGCGAACAGTCCCGCGGCACACACGACCCCGGCGAGCAGCATCCGGCCGACCCGCATGAACCGGCGCATGACGATCTGGGTCATGAACCCGAGAACTGCCGCGACGAGGAACACGACTTGGCAGAAACCGACGATTCCCGACACGAGCCACCGCGGCACGGATGCGAGGAACTCGCCGAAGCTGTCCTGGAAGTTGCTGTCGGGCACGCCCCTCAACGCGAGATACGCGAATCCCAGGACCACCAGCCATCCCACGAGCCGGATCGCCGTGACCGACGTCCGCACATACGTCCGCTCGGGCGGCTCGGACACCACGAACGTGGGCGACTCCGAATCCGGGTTGGTGTGCGGCCCTGTGCCGACGTGCGCCAGATCAGCCGCCGTTGAAGAGGCCACGACTCAATTGTGGCATCTCGATGTGGCCGACAGCGCCACGGATTCCGGGCTGCGTACTACTTCTCCGCGAGAACGGAGTAGTTGGTGCCGCTGTCGTCGATGGCGACGGAGACGGTTGCCGGCACTTTCTGCGGACCGACGAAACCGACGAGGGCCTCGCTCACCTCGCCGGGACCCACCGAATTCCCGCCCGTCACGATTCTGAAGCAGGAGGGCACCACCCGCTTCCCGTCCACGATCAACGCATAGAACGGATAGTGGATCAAGGAACTCGGTGCCATGTCCGTCGCGTCGACCCGCACCATGACGTTGATCTCGGCGGAGTCGGCATCGAGGTCGTAGACGTCGAGCACGGCGAACTGCCACGCATCGCGGTTGGACTGACCATGGAGCCCGAGAGCCTTCCAACCGGGTTCGGTGGGGTCGGAACAGTCCGGCAGATGAACCGTGGTCGCATCGTACGGTACGGCCGCGATGGACGTCGTCGCGCTCGCACTGCTGTCACTGTCGCCGCGTGAACCGAGCCACACCGCACCACCCACGGCGAGCACTGCGACGGCAGCGACTCCCGCCGCCAAACCCCATCCACGCGAGGGATTGGGCGCGCCGCCCATCGCATCGACCAGCCGGTCGACGTCTTCGAGCCATGACTCGTCGCGGATGGAGATGGCCTGGCGAAGGGCGAGCGTCCTCATCTCGGGCGGCAACTGGTCCGCGGTCGGCATCGCCGCGCCACCGACGAGCACAGGAAACGTGGGTGCGTCCCGGGTGAGGGCGATCGTCAACTCACGGCGCACGTAGTCGTTGGCGTCGTCGAGGCGCGGCCGGCCACTGGCGTCGACGGCGGAGACCCACCCGGGCCCGATCACCGCGATGGTCGCATCGCAACGACCAAGTGCTGTCTCGATGGCGTTGTCGAACCGTTCACCCGGCACCACCGTGACGACATCTTGGAAGATGTTGTCCTGGCCGAAACGAGCTGCCAGAGCGTCTCTCAGTCGCCCCGCCCTCGGCGCCGAATCATCGCGCCGATAGCTGAGGAACACACGCACTCCGCCAATGATGACACCTTCCAAAGCACTTCAGCAGCGAGTCACTTCAGCAGACGTAGTGTCTTGCGCTCGGCGACGGTCAGGCCGGCGGGCCGACGCCCAACGGGACGGTGCCAACGTGGGAGCAGCGTGCCCTCGACATAGGCCTCGACGACGACCGGGTGAACGTAGCTGTTGCGGCACACGGCTCGGGTGTTGCCGAGGTGGTCGGCGACCTCGTCGATCACCTCGTTGACGATCCGCTGAGTGGGGTCGCTGCCGTCCTCCGCTCGACGAACCAAGCCTTCAGCAGC
>Ga0207648_10004038_pt1 | contig 15234 bp, 11 predicted proteins | sample KBSMisM32_FD_184310 | JGI IMG/M metagenome (GOLD analysis project Ga0207648, IMG submission 184310) | Miscanthus rhizosphere microbial communities from Kellogg Biological Station, Michigan, USA - KBS Miscanthus M3-2 (SPAdes) (version 2) | ecosystem: Host-associated > Plants > Roots >...
GGAGAAAATCTGAAAATCGTACTGAAGTCGACCAGGCGTGTATACACTCGCGTACACGTTCGCTGTTGTGGGGGAATCGACCGCAGCCGGTTTCGGTATCCCGGGTGCCGGCCCTTGGGTAATTGGCGGTGGTGTAGCGGTGGTACACCCGGCTGAAAGTAAGAAACCTGCTATTGCACTCCTGATCCAATAGTGTGTTAGGAACGACACGCGACTGGTAGCATAGCGCGAGCACATTGTTGTCGAATGCTGTTCTATTGCGGCTGAAGACATATGTGCGCAGATGAAGTTCAGCCCTCCACACTATTGAAAGGGCAGAGGGCTGAGACGTTGGACAGCGTAGCTGACCTATAAGCCGGGTTCTGTCGGGCGCGCCTTTCAGCGCATCCGGATAGTCATTTCTCTCGAGGCGTGGTCGCCCACACCCTCTAGCAGCCTACCCGTGGCGTCTTAGTCGGGAAGGACTGTCCCTCGCCACCTATTTGGCCTTGCTCCGGTTGGGGTTTACCATGCCATTCGTGTTACCACGAATGCGGTGGGCTCTTACCCCGCCTTTTCACCCTTGCCGAATGTGGAATCCTTCCACACCAGGCGGTTTGTTTTCTGTGGTACTGGCCGTCGCAAGCTCAAGTCTACCGTTGCACGGGTAGATCTGAGTTGCGCCCAGGAGTTACCTGGCAACCTGTCCATGGAGCCCGGACTTTCCTCGATTTCCAAACTGAACGAAAATCGCGACCATCCAGTCAGTTACGCATCGTCGTCTGAAGAATAACTACCGACCAGCATTTTCATCAATCGCAAAATGACGGGCCGCTGACACCTCGAAGTACAATCGGATGCAGCCGTATACCTCGTAGTTAGTCCCAAAGCGTGCTTTGCAGGAGGTATCTATGCTTCCGAACATCAGCCATCCACCGTTAGCTCCCGTGACTACAATCCTGACGCCGGCAGAACGCATTCGTGTCGACGCTGCTGGCGACGGACTGTACACTGCCCTGCATCGGGACAGCGTTGACGACGTCATCCGTGACCTGAAGGAAAAACGTGCTGCTGCTGTGTTAGTCTCGGTGGCACGATGTGGAACACGTGACGCTACTCAAGTAGCAATGCTCGTGCGCGAATTCCCGCGTGTTCCAACGGTTGCCCTCCTAACCGATCTGGAAGCCAGTGCACCGACAGCGGTTCTGACGTTAGGCAGAAGCGGGGTGCAGACGCTCGTTGACGTCCGACAACCGTCAGGTTGGCGTCACCTTCGTGATGTGCTACTAGCAGATCAATCGAGTGACATAAACCGCCTCGCCCTTGCGCAAATCTCGATTGACCTCACTGGTGCACACTCTGACTGCCGTCTCTTTTTCGAGATGCTATTCAATTTGCCGAGCGGCATTGGGACAGTTCGTTCTCTGGCACGTTCTCTCGGTGTCATCCCGAGCACTTTGATGAGCCGCTTTTTCCGAGCCAAGTTGCCTGCACCAAAGCGCTATCTCGCGATGACACGGCTCATTAGGGCAGCGCAACTCTTTGAGAATCCCGGATTGTCAGTCGCTAACGTTGCGAACCGACTTGACTATTCATCCCCACAAAGTTTTGGTCGACACGTTCGAGGACTCATCCATCTAACTGCGGTTGAATTCCGCCAGAAGTATGACGGTGAAGGAATGGTGCAACGGTTTCGTGAAGATCTCATCATTCCCTACCTTCCTCGTCTTCGAAACTTTGCACCACTTTCAGCAGCATTGATACGTCCGGTAGAACGGACCCGGAAATAAAGCAAGCATGAGCCTGTGGTAGACTACCTGCTATCATAGCAGCGCGACGATATCAGCTGCTGTTGTCAGCGCAATAACGGGGAACCCTTGTTCCTGAAGCGCTTCCCTTCCTCCTTCATTTCGGTCTACAACTGCTAAGACGCCGGCAACAATTCCTCCATTTGATGAGACAGCACTTGCTGCACGTAGTGCTGACGCACCCGTTGTGATGACGTCCTCCACGATTGCAACACGGTCGCCTCGCACAAACGGACCTTCAATCAATTGGGCAGTGCCATGAGACTTCGGCTCTTTGCGGACTGTAAAAGCGCGAACGGAACGAGCAGATAAACCACTTGCATACGCGATCGCGTACGCAACTGGATCAGCGCCAAGCGTCAAACCACCGACTGACTGGACATTCCACCCGCTCTGCTCGAGTGCTCGTAGTCCAAGTTGTCCGATCAGGACGAGCCCTTCCGGGCTCATTGTCGTAAGCCTCGCGTCAATGTATAAACTTGACTCACGTCCGGATGACAACGTGAACGTTCCACGCTTCGCTGAACGTTCCGCGAGCAGTTGCTGTAAGTCGCTGAGAGAAGCCATGGAGTGTGGCGGTTAGGTCTTGATGCTGGGTTCGATCGGTAAAGAAAGACCCCACTTCGCATCGTGAATACTGGCCTTCGTACTAGTCTGATGCCTTCCCCGGTAATACAGGCTCGTCTTGCTCCGGTCGCGCTTCTCGTCGCTCTGGCATTCGTCGTTGTTGGGTTTCTACGCGCTGATCGCGAGATGACACAGGCTGAACAAGACCGTGCGGCATTGATGGCATCTGAGACAGCGACGCTCGTCGAAGTCTTTCTACTACGACAGGTCACCCGACTTCAATCAATTGATCATGTAGCCAGCACGTCGTTGCAAGACTCCCTTATACTCGGCCAGTTGCAAAGCGCTCACGAAGTAGTGTCGAATCTTTATGCTGGACCGTTCGACCAGCTGTGGGCCGTCGTCCCCAATTCACGCGGCCATACCGTAACACAGCTACGAGGACAGGCTTCTCGCCTCGTCATTGACTCGAACAGCATTGCAGAGTTGGTGCAGAACAACAATGACATGGGGCCGAGAACAGTTGTAACTCGACGGAATGGGCAGACTCTATTGTGGCTCGTTCAATCCATCGCGAGCCGATCTCATTCATCGATCATAGCACTGATTTCACTGGACTCGCTGACTGACTTACTCCGCCACCAGAAACACTCTGGCTCAGTGGGTATAACCGTAGCTACCGTGTCGGATACTATCCTTTTCCTCCCCGATAGTCAGCCTAACAACCGACGTCGAAGCATTGGGCGATCGGTCGTAACTCCATTCGGCGAAAAATGGCTGGTGACCACGACATACATTCCAGCCGGGCGTGGAGTGCGAATCGCACTTTGGGTCGTGGGTCTTGGTGCGATTGTGGGCTTGGGTATCGGACTGCTACTTGAGCGTCGTGAAGCAAGCCGTATCGCCGATCGATCCAGCGAGCTTGAGCACCTCTCGACAGAACTTCTCCGCGCGAATCGCGCGAAAAGCGAATTCCTGGCGAACGTTTCGCACGAGCTACGGACGCCGCTCAATGCTATCGTCGGATTTGTTGATTTACTGCGTGACGGAGTGTATGGACCACTGAACTCGCGCCAAACAGGTCCGGTCGAGCGGATCGAAGCGTCCGCGAACCATCTTCGCCATCTCGTCGACCAGGTCTTGGATTTAGCGAAAATGGCGGCAGGTCGCCTGGAGGTTCACACGGAACCAGTCGAGCTCCGCCCATTCGTCTTCGATGTAGCGAGCGAAGTCGAACCCCTCATGACCGAAAAGGGACTCAGCTTCTCGCTTGCGGTTGGCGCAACACTTCCTCGGGTCCGTACAGATCCAACGCACCTTCGTCAGATCCTCATCAACTTGTTAGGCAATGCGGTAAAGTTTACCAACGACGGTGGCATTGCTGTTCGCGGCAAGTTGATCAAGCGCAATCAACACAATGACAATAGTGAGCTACTCACGTCGGCGTCGAATTCCGGGACGCTCTGGATCGCACTACAAGTAGCAGATAGCGGAGTCGGAATCGCCGAGAAAGACCGCGAACGAATCTTCGATGAGTTTGAGCAGGTAAATGCTGGCCCTCGAGGAGACTCGATGCGCCGTGGCACTGGGCTCGGGTTGTCGATCTCGCGTCGCCTCGCGCGTTTGCTTGGGGGCGACATAAGCGTCGAAAGCGAGCTTGGACGCGGCTCAGTCTTTACAGTCTGGCTCCCGGTAGACCCTGCTGACGCACGAGGAGACCAAGCTGCCTAGCTCCCAAGGGCAGCGACACACGACGCCGCTGTACCGTAATGGCATCAGCGAGACTATTTCGGACGGAATAGCCCCTTCATCTTCGCGAGAAATCCACCGTCGTCGGCTGACGTTGAGAGGAGAGCCTTTCGGAGCTCTGTCGCGAAAGAAATTACGTCTGGGTACCGATCAGTGGGTTGCTTGGCGAGCCCGCGCATAATCACCGCCTCAACCTGCGGCCCAAACTGGAGATTCGGACGCGCCTTGTTCAGCGCAATAGGCGGCTGCGACAAGAGTTGCGTGAACATTTCACGCGGCGTCTTCGCGAGATAAGGCAGACAGCCAGTCAGCAGAAAATACGCAATCGTGGCTAAGCTATACTGATCGGCGGCAGGTGTTACCAGCTCGCCACTCAGCGCCTCAGGCGCAACGTACATCAACGTCCCGACGAAAAACCCGGCGCGTGTCAAACGCTCATCGGGAGCAGTGTCAGTGGCTGCGGCAATTCCGAAATCGAGGAGCTTGACCTGATGCGATTCCGGATCGTACATCACATTGTCAGGCTTCAAATCGCGATGGACAATGCCAGCAGCATGAGCAGCTTGAACTGCATCGCCGATTTGCATGACGATCCGAGCCACCTCATCGCGAGGCAGCGGAGCATTTCGCTTCGCGTACCGCTCGAGAATCTCCCCGGCGGCCCATTCGATCGCCAGGTAGTGCAGCCCAAGTCCGGACTCCCCCGTTTCGATAGTCCGCACCACGTTCGGGTGCTGAACACGGGTTCCGAACTTCGCTTCACGAAGAAAGCGCGCGACCGCGGTCCGATCTTGTCTGAGCTTTTCTCGCAGTACCTTCAGCGCGACAACCCCGTGCTGAGGATGATCAGCACGGTAGACGGCGGAGGTTCCACCCTCCCCCACCATGTCCTTGATGCTGTACCCGGCAAGCGTGGTACCTACAAGCGTATCGCGCGACACGCGGCGAACCTAATTCTACAGACCCCTACCGGCAAGCGATCTCCAGCAACCAGAACGAAAGTTGGAGGTGGCTGTACGATCTCGATGGCCCGAACATGTCACGTGTAGTCATTTCGTCCTGGCTTCAGCTAGTCCTTATTGGGTTGTCAATCGCTTGCGGGCCTAGCCATCCTCCGGCGCAGACGCCCGCACCTGATCAGCAGCCAGTTCACCGCACTGCCCCATCAAGCCAAGCGGCGCCCAGCCAGCCCGAGGCGGTGCAGTTATACCGACGAATGGGCCTACTCGCCGAAGGAGGCGATACTCCGTTCGTTGGAAGCGTATCGTTTCTCGGGAGCAAATTCGCGGATTCGACGCTATTCATGCTGACTGTGTCGGTGCCTACCCGTGGACTGACATTCGTCCGCGAGAATGACCGATATCGAGCTTCCTATTCCGCGACGCTCTCTCTGACCCCTTCCAACGGAGTAGCCCGTCGCTTCGAAAGTCATCAGATCGTACGGGTTGCTGCGTTCAAAGAGACATCCCGTTCCGATGAGAGCGTTCTGTACCAGCAGATCATCTTGGTTCAGCCGGGGACCTACGATCTAGACCTAGCACTCCGTGATGATGCCGGAGCCAAAGGGAGTTCAATCGCAGCTTCCCTCAACGTACCGCGGATCAGTGTTGGATCTCTATCGTCACCGATCCCTATTTACGAAGTAGTCCCGCGGAGCAGACTGGATTCACTCCCACGTATAGTACCGACGCCCAAAGCAACATTCGCGCTTGGCCAAGACTCTGCGCTCTCCGTGTACCTCGAAGCCTACGCCCCTAACGGTCCGAGCTTATCGATAAGAACGGCGGTCTTTGGCGAAAACACATCGATACCTGTCTGGTCGGACACGGTGTCTCTGGCTTGGCACGGTGCGCTCTTCAGCGGTGTCGTCAACGTACCAGTTGCGCGGCTTGGCGTTGGAGCGTTGACAATGACCGCCGTAATCACCGGACACGCGGACACAACTAAAACGCCCATCTTCGTCACGTTCGGTGAGGATCTGCCGGTAGCGACATTCAATGAAATGGTCAGCTACCTCCGATACTTTGGTTCCTCTGCTCGACTTCAGGCGCTTCGTGACGCGCCTCCGAACGCACGAGCTGGAGTCTGGGCTGCGTTCCTGCGAGAGACTGACCCGGATCCTGCTACGCCGGTCAATGAGGCATTGCGTGACTACTTTGGCCGGATTGCCCAGGCGAACGCCCGATTCCGCGAAGAAGGTGAAATCGGCTGGCTGACCGACCGAGGGCGCGTTTTCGTCGCCCTCGGCGCGCCAGACCAATACTATGAGCCGAACACGACGGATATGAACCAGCGAGGTCGTGCCCAAGTCTGGGATTATCGTCGGCACCGCCTTCAGGTTGTTTTCATCGACCAAACGGGCTTCGGACGTTGGCGAATGACCGTTGGCAGCGAGGCCGAGTTCGAAGCGCTCGTACGGCGGGAACTGTCCCGCTAGAAGCGACGTAAGACTGTGATGCGGGTCACATTAGACATTCTGATAACGTCATTTGTTTTCACGTGCCCATAGTTGGGTTTGGTAGGGTATCTCGTTGCGGGACATAGCGTTCTCTTGACAAATTTGCAAGCTGCGTCTATATAGGGGCCGCAAACCGGGGTCGGTTTGCCCCGTGCACAGTCGCGGGCTCGGTTCACCCCGTAGGAGGCAGCTTGCATGGCCAGAGGGAAAGTGAAGTGGTTCAATGACGCGAAGGGCTATGGCTTCATTGAACAGGAAGGCGGCGAGGATGTGTTTGTGCACTTCTCGGCGATCATGATGGACGGCTTCAAAACGCTCGCCGAAGGACAGGAAGTCGAGTTCGAGATCCAGACTGGCGCCAAAGGTCTCCACGCGACGAACGTCCAGCGCGTCTAGCGCACACATTCGTTGGCCGTCCAAGCCTGCCTCCGCCTGCCGCCACCGGCAGGCGGTGGTGTTTTCATCCCCTTGGTTCCCAACGCTCGAGCCGTGACTCCAGTGCAATCCCGGCGACACGTCTTGGTCAGACGTTGGCGGTGTACTTTCCACGATGCCAACCTGACACCACGTCTGACAGTCGACATTCCACTACAGACGGAGCTCGAACACCCAAGTGGCCGACGTCCACCTCCCTTCGTCACCCCGCCTGTTCCTTATTGACGGCTACGCCCTGATCTATCGGGCGTTTTTTGCCCTGATATCTCGCCCACTCACTACAAGTAAAGGCGAGAACACTTCTGCGGCCTGGGGAGTCGTCAATTTCCTGCAGCGACTCTTCGCGAATCATCGCCCGGAATACATCGGCTGGGTACACGACTCCGGACTATCATTTCGCCACGAGACATACCCCGCGTACAAAGCCACGCGCGAGAAGCTGACCGAAGAACTTCAAGCGGACTTCAATCGCGGGATGGAGCGCATTAGCGAGATTCTGGACGCGTTTCAGATCCCGGTGCTCACGCTCAAGGGGTACGAAGCTGACGACGTTATTGGTACCCTTGCATCGCAATGCAGCCAGGCCTCGTTGAACGTCGTCATCGTTTCCGGTGATAAAGACTTTCAGCAACTCGTTCGACCTGGCGTCTGGCTACTCAATCCAGGCCGCGGAGGTCCGGCAAATGTCGAAGAGCAATGGGTTGGCGTAGAGAACGCGAACGAACGCCTCGGCATTCCACCTGACCGAGTTATCGATTACTTGGCTCTCGTCGGTGACTCGTCAGACAACGTCCCTGGTGTTCCAGGAATTGGTGACAAAACTGCGCGAGACCTCGTGATGGAATTCGGAACACTCGAATCCATTCTGGCCTCGGTTGACAAGATCACCAAGAAACGCCCCCGCGAAGCACTTCTGGAGCACGCCGCACGCGCTCGGCTTTCGAAGGAATTAGTAACAATCCGCGATAATCTTCCGCTTACGCTCGACATTGAACAGCTACGAGTACGTCCAGCAAACACAGCGCGCCTTCGGCAGATCTGTGTCGAGCTGGAATTCACGACGCTGATCAAGGACATCGCACCAGCGCCCACGCCAGTCGATACCACTCAACGCGCGTACACCCTCGTTGATTCGGTACAGGCTCTCGAGCGACTGGCCAACCGCGCGCGGAAAGCGGAATACATCGCAGTTAATACACAGGCAGTAGCCGAACCCGGAGCGACAACAAGAGGCGATCCACTACGGTCGCGTCTGGTGTCAATCACCATTGCACTGTCCGAGACCGAAGTGTTCTATCTGCCGCTCGCGCACCGCGAGTGGCAGCCGACACAACCCGCTCAGGGCGATCTACTCGTTGATGTGTCCGGAGATCGCGCTCCAACGGATGCGCCTGATGATCGCGGAGTAGCGCAAAACGACGACGGCGATGCCGAAACAGCTAGCCACCGGGCGCTCAGTACTCCAACCCGCCGGTCTCGCGGGTCATCGAAAAAGGCTGTAGCCCCGCAGCCAACTAGTGCTGCAGCGCGAGCTCTTGCCGAAGGTGTCCCGCCGGTAGCGAATCTTCCGGCGATCGAGAGCGCATCCATGGCACCGCTTCGTCAACTGCTCGAGGACGAAGGCGTCCGGAAAACAGCTCAGAATGCGAAGCGCGATCTGCTCGTGCTGCGACGAGTTGGCGTCACGCTTCGAGGGCTCGACTTTGACACGATGCTCGCGAGCTACGTACTCGACCCAGGGCGAAGATCCCACGGCCTGGATGTGCTCGCCCTCGAGTTCCTCGACCGGACGCTTACCTCTTACGAGGAGCTGTGCGGCAAAGGTAAGACAGAAATTCCATTTGATGCATGCCCGATCGAAGCCGCGCGCGATTACGCATGCGAGGAGGCTGAAGCGACTTTTCGGCTGCGTGCAGTCTTCGAGCCACTACTCGAGGCCCACGGCCTAACGAATCTCTTACGCGAGATCGAGCTGCCGCTTCTCCTTGTGCTCGCCGATATGGAATGGGTCGGTGTCTCGATCGACCTCCCGTGGTTTGCATCGCTCAAGGAGCGCTTCAAACGCGAACGCGAACGCGTCGAGAGAGAGATCTACGCCGAAGCCGGCGGAGAATTCAACATCAACTCGAACAACCAGCTACGGGCTATTCTCTTCGACAAGCTGCAACTGCCTGTCCGAAAACGCACCCCGACGGGCCCTTCGACCGATGCAAGTGTGTTGCAAGAGCTAGCTGATGCCGGGCATACGCTGCCCGAATTGCTTATGGAATACCGCGAACTGGCGAAGTTGGAGAGTACGTATCTCGATACGCTCCCTTCGTTGATCCATCCTAGTGACCAACGTCTCCACACTTCATTCAATCAGACCGTCGCATCGACCGGGCGATTATCCTCGAGCGACCCGAACCTGCAGAACATCCCGATTCGTCGAGAGCTGGGGCGCGACATTCGCAGAGGGTTCATTCCTCGAAAGGGATGGCTGTTTCTCGCCGCGGATTACTCTCAGATCGAGCTTCGCCTCCTCGCACATCTGTCCGACGACCCTGCGTTTGTCGATGCGTTCAATTCGGGTGGCGATATCCACCGCCAAACCGCGTCCATCATCTTCGGGGTTCCTGTCTCTGATGTGACGTCCGAGATGCGAGCGAGAGCGAAGACGATCAACTTTGCAACTATCTATGGGCAAGGCGCGCACGCGCTATCGCGGCAACTGAAAATTTCCAATGCGGAAGCGCGTGAGTTCATTGCCACTTACTTCGAGCGCTTTCGAGGTGTGCGTCGCTACCTGGACTCCATGGTCGAGCACGCGCGCGAACATGGCTATGTCGAAACCATCTTCCATCGACGCCGTTACATCCCGGAATTGCGCGATCGCAATTTCAACATTCGCGCCTTCGGTGAACGCACTGCAGCGAACTCCCCAATCCAGGGTTCGGCAGCTGACCTGATCAAGATCGCGATGATTCGCATCGACACTGCTCTCAGAAGAAGCGGGATGCAGAGTCGCATGCTGCTCCAGGTGCACGACGAGCTCGTATTCGAGTTTCCGCCACAGGAGCAGGACGCGCTGGTGACACTCGTGCGGCACGAGATGGAACACGCCGCCGAGTTGTCGGTGCCTCTTGTGGTCGATGTGGGGTTGGGAGACAGCTGGCTGGCAACCAAGATCGCCTAGCAACGGTAAGTCGATGAAATGACTCACCTTAAGGGATAAGCATCACAGATCTAACTATTGCAGAGTGCGCCATCCCGCGCGATGTGAGCGTGTCCCACGCACTTGGCGCATTCGGTATCGCGAGGCCAACTCTTCATGGGATAGGCACTTAGCCGACAAGAGCAAGAGCGGCCCCGGCATTGCCTTGCCATGTCCTGCCATTTACACAGGCGCCCAAAACACGGGCGATGTGCGCCTCGAAGCTTACCACGTGAGACGACTATGTCCTGGTCCAATCGCCGCGGTTTTACACTAATTGAGTTGCTGATCGTCGTCGTCATTATTGGCATTCTTGCGGCGATCGCCATTCCCAAGTTCCAGAATACGAAGGGAAAGGCCAACGCCGCATCACTCCGTGCCGACCTGCGCAACCTCGTAACGGCTGAGGAGGCGTATTTTTACGACAATTCCACCTACACGACGAACATCAACGCGCTCAACATCCGGCTTACGACTGGCGTGACTATCACCTTTGGTGTGGCCACGCCTGGAGGCTGGTCCGCCAAGGTCACGCATCCAATGGCATGGCCGATCCAATGCGCCATTTTCTTTGGCTCAGCTCCCGCACTCACCCCCGCAACGTCGGAAGGCCTGATGGCCTGCCAGTAGTTCGCCTTGGTGCCTAACACATTGCGTGACCACTGAAACGACACTCGCATTCCGCGAGTTTAGCCGCCGCCTTGACGGGATGATCTTCGCAATGGATGGTGGACTCTGGCTCCACCGCCATCGATGGAAAGGTCACCCGATGGCACACCTCGTTTCGACAGACCGCGAGCGTCTACTCGCCTACGGACGGGAGATCGGACTCGCTGCCGAGCGGCTCCAGTTCAAGCCATTGAAAGATCCGCGAACGGGACTTCGGCGAGACGCATGGCATTGGGACCTTGTCGGCCGGTTCCTCCCGCCTCTGAACCTGACTCCTCACTTTCGTTAGGTCGCGCCATCGCTCCAGTTTCGGGCACATTCGACAGCGCACGACCGCCTTGAATGAATCGAAATGAGGGTAGCCTCTCCCTAATTCGGGGTCGTGGCGATCAATGTGTCGAGCGCGATAGCCTCGCCACGTAGCCAGACCAGATCATCATGCAGGCGCCGGTGAATGCTTGCATCCTGCCGCAATCGAAATAGGTCCGGACTCGAACGGTCCCACGACGTAGGCGATCGCGTAACGGAAATCCCACGTAGCTGACAGTGGCAGTGACGCGCCGTACAGGGACGCCGCGCCCCAGCGATGATCGGGATGCGTGAATCCGACGTTGACTGCCGTGCATTCGTGTCAGGAAGCACCGACGGAAATCAACCCCTCGTCGGCGGCACGAGCCGCCTCCTGGCCTTCGCTCACGCGCACACGGCTGAGGAGAAGCGCACCAATGGCGAAAAACAGGATGACGGAAAGAATCGCATTCCGGCTGCTCCCCGTCATTGCAATAGTCACCCAGAAGAGCAGCGGGCCGAAAATGCTCGCGAACTTCTCGAAGACGCTATAAAACCCGAAAAATTCTCCGGACTTGTGTGCTGGAATCAGGCTCGCAAACAATGAGCGACTCAACGCCTGAGTTCCGCCCTGAACAGTGGCGACCATCACTGCGAGCAGAATGAAGTGGGCCGCCGTCTGCATATAGAAACCCAGGATACTTATCGCCGCGTAGACAACGAGACCAATGAAGATCGCTGGCTTGGCTCCGATTCGAGCCGCAATGCTACCGAACAGAAAAGCGAACGGAAAGCCGACAAACTGCACGATGAGAATTGAGGCGATGAGGACCGTATCCGCTATGCCAAGCTGCTTGCCGTACGTAGCGGCCATCTTCTGGATGGTTTGGATTCCATCGTTATAAATCATGAACGCCAGCAGCATGAGAAATGCCTGCTTGTAGCCGCGTAGCGCGCGGAAGGTCTCGCCCACCCGGACAAACGGAGCGACGAGTATACCTCCGCCCGTGAGTTCATCCGGTTCCCGAGTTCGCGGCGGTTCCGGAACGCCGCGGAACAGTGGAATAGAAAACACCAGCCACCACACCGCGACGGATAACAGCGCGAGTCGGGTTGGCAGCGTCTTCTGTGCACTCGAGAGCGTGGGTCCGGTGGGGAGGCCGAACCATCCAGGTTGAAGAATCCATGCGAGATTCAACGCCAGCAGCAGCCCGCCGCCGATATACCCGACGGCGTATCCTGCGCTCGAAACACGGTCTATCTCGTCCTCCGCGGCAATGTGCGGCAGCAACGCATCGTAGAAAATCGTACTGGCCGTTGCACCGATCAGTGAGATGACGAAGAGCACCAGCGCGAGTCTATAGTCTCCTTGTTGTACGAAGAACATCCCAGCAACCGCCGCTGCTCCTACGATCATCGAGGCTCCAAGCATCCGCTTCTTGGCCGCTACGTAGTCCGAGACAGCTCCGAGGATCGGCGAGAGCACCGCAAGTATGATCGCAACGATGGTATTCGCAGTCGCAATTGCCTGGGTTGTCCCGCTCTCCCCCAAATCCCCCTTGGCTATGTTGGCGAAATACACGGGGAATACGGCGACCATGATCGTGGTTTGAACTGACGAAACAGCCCAGTCATACATCGCCCAAGCGCGAAGCTCTGGTCGATCGAGACCGAGTCGGCTCAAAACGCCACGCTTGCGCGAACTCCTGTTGACTGCCGCGCTGTCATGCGCACGCTCGCCCATTCGTGCTCTCCGATGGAATGAAGAGGTGTTACGGCCAGGAGAACGCTAGGCTCTCTCGGTGACGGGGCCCATACGTCGCCTGACGTAGCTTACCCTCTATCGGGCGTGTTTCATTGACGCTAGGGGTTGGCCGTACAGATTTCGTTACCATGCACCGGTGCCCCCGAACCCCTCGGCATTCGCCGCGTGAAGCCCTTGCGGTCGTGCTCCTTGTTCTCGCCTGTGAGCGTAGCACCCCGGTCGGGGGCCGAAAGGATACGGTCGTACCATCAGTGCCGCTACCAGAAAGCAGTATCGTCGTCAAACCAGACGCGTCACCATGGGATTCATCAGCCGGGCCCGCGCTGTTCGTCGCGGGCTCCTCCCCCACGGAAGCATTTCTGATCGCGCCGCAGTACACCCACACTGCTGCTCTCGACTCCGTACAGCCTGACTCCACTCTGCTCCGCTCCCTGCGGATCGATCTATTCGGAAGCGGAAAGAAGGTCGGAACTGCTCGCATCAGCTCGATGGCAGCGAGCGCGCGAACTGACTCATGCCGCACATGGCCAATCGCACGGCTCGAATTCGCGTCCGGCGATACAGGATCCGCTCAGCCGTGGAACGTGGCATTCGAAAGTGGCCACGCGTCAGAGCCTGTCGTCGATTCCATCGAAGGATTACCAACAGCCGATTCCGCCAAGCTTGCAGCCGACATCGCCCGGATTGCATCAGCATTGCCCGGCGATACATCCGCTGTCTTCCGCGGACTGCCCTTTGTGGTCAACAAAGCGTGGCGTGCGCAACTACCAAACGGTCAAACGCTACTCGCCTCCGTCGTTGTACGAAACGTGAATCAGGAAGCGAACCCACGACAGGAAAGGATTCTCCTCATCGCAGAACGGGACAGCGCAGCGACTCGGTTCACACCACGCTATACGGACCGCAAGGTTGGTCTTGAGGAAACACTCGAGACTACCGATCCGATCGCCATCGTGTTGCTCGGCGTCGATCGCCATCCCACCGTGATCATCGCCCGCGACGCCGGCAATGGACTTTCCTACGCGCTGGTTGAACGTATTGCCGGCCAGTGGCAACGTCGTTGGGCCAGCGCCTATGCTGGGTGCTGACGCGGCGAACGGAGTCGCATGACGAGAATCTCCGGTGGACACAAGACCCGAATCGGCAACGGTAGCTGCTCACCGAGTCCGCGCGTGACGAGGAGTGGCGCGCGTGGATTCGGAACCCACCCGTGAGCACTTCGCCGTCCGCATGTCTGAGACATCGTCACCGGCGCGCCGTACCATGGGATGACGATTTGTCCGCCGTGTGTGTGTCCTGCCAGCATCACGTCGACTCTCAGTCGCGGGTCGAGCCGCCGAATCCCGTCGGGTTCGTGAGACAACATCACCGTGGGGGGTTGGTCGATCAGGCTGCAGCCGGCCAGCGGGTCTGGCGTTCCTTCCTTCAGGTCGTCCAACCCGCCGATGCGCAGCATGCTGCCGGACCTGGCCACAATTTTGGCCGAGTTCACGAGCACGTCAGCGCCAGTCGCGTGCAGCCATTCTCGTACGACCCCAGCATCTGCGTAGTAGTCGTGGTTGCCTAACAGGGCAACCACACCATCCCGTGCGCACAGTTGACGGAGTTCGCCTGCCATGGCGGGCAATGCTCGGGCATACCAGCGCCTCGACACCACCGGCGTCTGTTTGAAGGACGAGGCATAGTCGCCGAGCAGTGCTACGAGATCCGGCGATACCGCGTTCGCGCTGTGGACTGCATGACGAAGCCAGCGAAGATCCTCGAAGGGGTGCCGATGATGAAAGTCGGAGAGTACAACGATCGTGTACCTATCGAAGGGGTCACCCAAACCAGCAACGGTGCTGTGACATTCGGTGATCCGAGCGAGAGTGCGTCGTGGTGCGAACGCGGCCCCGGCAAGCTCAAGCATCCTGGAGGCGATGCCATTCAGCACGGGTAACGACATGCGCGCGGCCACACGAGTGACGCCTTCGCTGGCTCTTTAGGTGGGTGCATTCACTAGCCAGTTTGATCAGGACGTACGAAGCCAGGCACGACCGAGTGCGGCCGGCGGCGCGTGTCGGCCGGCGATACCGGCGAGAGCGACCAACGTCAGAAGGTAGGGCAGAGCCAGGAATAGCTGGTACGGCACGTTCCAGCCAAGTGACTGGAGGACGAACTGCAGGGCACTCCCAGCGCCAAAGAGCAACGCAGCGAGCGCGACCCCCAGGGGAGACCAACGGCCAAGCGCCACGATCGCGATCGCAATGAACCCTCGGCCCGCAGACATCCCTTCCGCGAACGTACCGACTTGGGCAACCACGAGACAGCCACCACTGAGACC
>Ga0207648_10004041_pt1 | contig 15229 bp, 12 predicted proteins | sample KBSMisM32_FD_184310 | JGI IMG/M metagenome (GOLD analysis project Ga0207648, IMG submission 184310) | Miscanthus rhizosphere microbial communities from Kellogg Biological Station, Michigan, USA - KBS Miscanthus M3-2 (SPAdes) (version 2) | ecosystem: Host-associated > Plants > Roots >...
ACGGCGACGAGGAAGGCCTTCTCGACCGGTGTCTCGAGGTCGATCATGTGGCGGGCCATGCGCCTGCAGGATACCGTGACCGTCCGCCGCGAGCGGGTGACGCTCCTGTAAGGCGACGCGGGCACCATCCGATCACGAGGAGGTGTCCCGTGACCGACGCCCGTTTGTACAGCACGAAGCCGATCGACGACGAGGTCCCGTTCGAGGACTCGCAGGATCTCGATGACGCGACCCCCGAACGGTCTGACGCGCTCGTCCATCCCGCCGCCGCAGAGCACGCGAAGCGGCCAGACCCGGACATCGAACCATCGGTGCTCGACAAGGACGGATCCGCCGGCTGAGGCCTGCGGTCGCCCTACTCGATCACCGGTCGGATCCCTTCGAGTGCCTTCTCGAACGGGTCGCGGCCGTTCAGCCACGTGACGTCGGGCTCGGCTCGAAACCACGTCCGCTGCCGCTTGGCGAAGGCGACATTGCGGCGTGCATCCTGGTCGATCGCAGCCTCCGTCGTGAGATCGCCGTCCGCGACCGCCCAAGCCTCCTGATAGCCGATCGCCGAGAAGGCGGGCAGCGATGGGTCGTAGCGCTCCCGGAGCGCGACCGCCTCCGCGATGAGGCCGGCGTCGAACTGGCCGCGGGCGCGTCGGGCGATACGACGTCGATGCTCATCCCCCGGCAGGTCCAGACCGAGCCAGATCGACGGCCCGTCGTAGCCGCGCGGGGCGGGACGCGGTCCATCCCCGCGGAGCTCGGCGATCTCCAGCGCGCGGACCACCCGGCGCGGGTTGGCGAGATGCGTCGTCGCTGCGAGGGTCGGCGCCGTCGCCTGGAGGCGTGCAGCCAGCGGCTCCAGTCCCTCCGCTTCGAACTCGGCCTCGAGCCGAGCGCGGACAGCCGGATCGTCGGGTAGGGCCTCGAGATCGAGGCCGCGGGCGACGGCTCGGAGGTAGAGCCCCGTCCCTCCGACCAGGAGCGCGACGCCATCGGCTTTCGCGACGTCCGTGAGGACGCCGGCTACGTGCGTCGTGAAATCGGACACCGCGAACCGCTCGTCGGGGTCGACCAGGTCGAGACCTGCGTGTGGGACGCGCTGGCGGTCCGCGTCTGTGACCTTCGCGGTCCCGATATCAAGGCCACGGTAGACCTGCCGAGAGTCGGCCGAGATGACGGTCGCTGGGCGACCCTGAGCGATCAGCGACTCGCCGAGACGGATGGCGAGCTCGGTCTTGCCGGTCGCCGTCGGCCCGGCGACGACGATGAGCGGCGGCAGGCTGACCATGGCCGCATACTGCACGGCCCATGCCCTTCCCGCACGTCTTCGAGCCATTGACGATCCGCCATCGGACCCTCAAGAGCCGGATCAACTTCGGGGCGCACACCGCCAACATGGCCGAGGGCGGGCTGCCGGGCGATCGCCATGTCGGCTATTACCGCGAGCGGGCGCTCGGTGGCGCGGGGATGATCGTGGTCGAGCCCGTGCCCGTGCACCGCACAGCTGTGCTGACCCGCGGGAACTTCCGCCACGACGACGATTCGATCATCCCGGCCTTCCGCCGTCTCACCGACACGTGTCGGGAGGCGAACCCGGACATCGTCATGATCCAGCAGCTGTATCACGTCGGACAGCACGGCGACGCCGATGTGTCGTTCGCGCCGAACTGGTCGCCATCTGGACTGCCCTCGTACCACGATGCCGACGGCAGCCACGCGATGACCGAACCCGAGATCGACGAGGTGATCGCCGGGTTCGTCGCCGGCGCACGACGCGCCCAAGCGGCCGGCTTCGATGGCATCGAGATCTTCGCCGCGTACAACGCGCTCGTCGATCAGTTCTGGACGCCGTGGTCGAACCGCCGGACCGATGCCTGGGGCGGCTCGTTCGACGCGCGGATGCGGTTCTCGTGCACGCTCCTTGAGCAGATCCGCGGGGCCTGCGGGGGCGACTTCATCCTCGGGCTGGCGGTCAGCATGGACAGCCGCTCGGAGCCGGCCCTGACGATCGACGAGCTGGCGGAGATCGTCGCCTGGCACGACCAGCGCCGGCTCATGGACTACGTGACCTGCGGCACCGGCTCCTACTTCGACTTCTACCCGATCATCCCGGTCTCGCTTTATGAGCAGCAGCTCGGCGTGCCGTTCGCCGCGGCGTTGAAACGGGTCGTGAAGCATGCGGTCGTCCAGGCGGAGAGCCACATCCGGACGCCGGCGGCCGCCGAGGCCGTGCTGGCCGCGGGTGAAGCGGACATGGTCAGCATCGTGCGCGGCCAGATCGCCGACCCCTATCTCGTCACGAAGGCGCGCGAGGATCGCGCCGAGGATGTCCGGCCGTGCATCTCGTGCAACCAGCTGTGCTGGGGCCGCCGATCACGCGATTACTGGATCTCGTGCCTCGGGAACGCGTCGGCGGGTCGCGAGTGGCGGGCGGGCGACAACCCACCACGGACCGAGGCGCCCCGCTCTGTGCTGGTGGTGGGCGGTGGACCCGCCGGCCTGGAGGCCGCTCGCGTTTCGGCCGAGCGCGGTCACCGGGTCACCGTGCTCGAGCGCGAACTACAGCTCGGTGGCCAGTTCCGGCTCGCTGGACGCCAGCCGTCGCGCGGCCAGATCCTTGACCTGCTTACCTGGTTCGAGCATCGGCTTTCGGTGCTCGGCGTGGATGTACGTCTCGGCACGGGAGCCGGCGCTGATGACGTGGATGCGTTCGGTGCCGACGACGTGATCGTGGCGACCGGGTCGCGGGCGCCGGTGACCGGCTTCCAGCGCGCACTGCCGATGGTGGAGCGGATGCCCGGCACGGATCGTCCCGATGCCGTCTCGATCCAGGCGGTGCTCGCCGAGACCGTCGATGTCGGTCCGCGCGTGGTCGTGGTCGACGATGTCGGCGATTGGCGCGGGCTCGGCACCGCGCTGTACCTCGCCGAGCGCGGGCACGACGTGACGATCGTGACGTCGGCGGCCGTCGTGGGTGGTGGCCTCTACCACAGCGCGGCTGACGGGCCGTTGCGCGCTCGGTTCAGCAGTGCAGGCGGCACGATGCGACCCGGCACGGTCGTCCTCTCGTGGGACGGCGAGGGCGCGACCGTGCGCTCCGGCACGGGCGACGCCGAGGAACGGCTGCCCGCCGATACGCTCGTGATCGCCGAGACAGCCGTGGCCGAGACGGGCCTCGCGGACGAGCTACGCCGCCGCGGCATCGCGTTCGAAGCCATCGGCGATTGCGTCGCTCCTCGCCGGGCGAGCCTTGCCATCTATGAGGGCCGCGAGCTCGCACTTCGGGTGTGAGCCTTGCGCGCAGGGCGCGTACGATACCGGCGATGGCGACCGAGCAGATCGACCACTCCGCCCCCGTTCGCCGCGGACGTTCCGCGCGCCAAGCCGAACGGCTCGCTCGCGCGATGGAGTCGGTCCCTTACCTCACCCGAAAGCTACCGCCGGTCGAGGTGTTGTCCACGGACGGTCTCGAGGCGATCGAATACAACGCCGACACGCTTCTCCAGGAAGTCGGCATCGAGATCGTCAACTACCCCGAAGCGACCGAGATCTTCCGTGCGGCCGGAGCGGACGTCCAGGGGCAGCGGGTCCGGTTCGAGCGCGGGATGTGCCGCAAGATCGTCCAGGCCACGGCGCCGAAGTCGTTCACGCAGGTCGCCCGGAACCGGCATCGGAGCGTGGTGATCGGCGATCCCCACATGGTCCTCGTCCCGACCTATGGCTCGCCATTCATCCACAACCTCGACGAGGGCCGGCGGTACGCCACGATCGAGGACTTCCGCAACTTCGTGAAGCTCGCTTACACGAGCCGTGTCCTGCATCACGACAGCGGCACGCTCTGCGAACCGGTCGATCTGCCCGTGAACAAGCGCCATTTCGACATGGTCTACAGCCACATCCGGTATTCGGATCGGGCGTTCATGGGCTCCGTCACGCACCCGAGTCGCGCTCAGGACTCGGTGGACATGGTCAAGATCGTGTTCGGCCCGGAAACGCTGGAGAACGAGCACGTGATCATGGGGCTCGCGAACGCGAACTCGCCGATGTCGTGGGACTTCAACATGCTCGGCTCGGCCAAGGCGTACGCCGAGGCAAACCAGATCATGCTGATCACCCCGTTCATCCTCGGCGGGGCCATGGCGCCGGTCACGGTCGCGGCGGATGCGACCCAGACGCTCGCCGAGGCGCTGGCGGGCATGGCGTTCTGCCAGATCGTGCGACCGGGAGCGCCGGTGATCTTCGGTTCGTTCGCATCGTCGATGTCGATGCAGACGGGTGCCCCGACATTCGGGACGCCTGAGCCGCAGCTGGTCCTGTTCGTGCTCGCGGCGCTTGCGCGTCGTCTGGGCGTCCCGTTCCGGAGTGGCGGCAACTTCACCGCGTCGAAGGTGCCCGACTACCAGGCGGCCTACGAGAGCGCCATCAGCTTCATGGCCACGATGCAGGCCGGAGTGAACTTCAACCTGCACACCGCAGGCTGGCTCGAGGGTGGCCTCGCGATCGGCTACGAGAAGTTCATCCTCGACGAGGATCAGGCGTCGATGGCCAGCAAGTACCTCGAGGGCGTCGACGTGTCCGAGAATGGACTGGCGCTCGAGGCGATGCTGCAGGGCGGCCCGGGCCAGCATTTCCTGGGGTCGCCGCACACGCTAGCCAACTTCGAGACCGCGTTCTGGCGCTCGGAGCTGGCCGACAACAACAGCTTCGAGCAGTGGGAGCTCAACGGGTCGCAGGACGCCGCGCAGCGCGCGAACGTGCGTTGGAAGCAGCGTCTGGCCGAGTACGAGGAGCCACCGCTCGACGAGGCCATCCACGAGGAGCTGCTCGCGTGGATCGAGCAGCGCAAGGCGAGCTTCCCAGACTCCGACGTCTAGATCCGCCGCGCGAGGACCGGTCCGGGCGCAAGCGGTTCGCTGAGAGCGAACGTTTCGGTGCCGACGCAGCTCGGATCGAACCTAGGAAGGTCGAGCCCTCGCTGCCAGCAGACGTTTCGGCTCCTCAGCCCCCTCGGCCGGTCCCTGCGGCGTCGATTCCCTGCGGCGTCGATTCCCTGCGGCGTCGATCGTTCGCGGCGAGCGAACACCGCGCCCCGGCTTTTCGATCTAGACCTCGTCGAGCGGGGCTACCGACTGCTCCTCGACCACCAGCTCCTTGCGCTGCGCCTGCAGCCGTCGCAGCTCCTCGAGCGGGATGTGGCACTTCATCAGGTGGCCCGGTTCGACCTCGGCCAGGGGCGGCTCGGTCACCTCGCACAACCCCTGGATGACTCGCGGGCAGCGGGTGTGGAACACGCAGCCGCTCGGTGGGTTCGCGGGGCTCGGCACCTCTCCGTCGAGGCGGATCCGCGTCCGCTCCTCGCCGTCGATGTTCGGCACGGCCGACAGCAGCGCCTCGGTGTAAGGGTGGTTCGGCCCACGGAAGATCGTCTCGGAGTCGCCGACCTCCTGGACGCGGCCGAGGTACATGACGGCGATCCGATCGGCGAGGTAGCGAACGACGCCCAGGTCGTGCGAGATGAGCAGGTAGCTCGTCTTGCTCTCGGCCTGGAGCTCAGAGAGCACGTTCAGGATCGCCGCCTGTACGGAGACGTCCAGGGCGCTCGTCGGCTCGTCGGCTACGACGATGCGCGGGTCGCCTGCGAATGCACGCGCGATCGCGACCCGCTGCTTGAGCCCGCCGGAGAGCTGCCGCGGCTTGAGGTCGAGATGACGCTGCGTGAGGCGGAGGCTGTCGGCAAGCTTGTCGACCCGATCGTCGACAGCCTTGCCCGACAGACCCGTCAGCTTGCTGACCGATCGACCGAGGATGCTGCGCACGCTCTTGCCACGGTTGAGTGCCGAGTCCGGGTTCTGGAACACCATCTGGATCTGGCGCTTGTCGCCGCTCGGGCGCTGCGCAGCCATGGCACTGAGATCGTGGCCCTCGAGCTTGATGTGACCGCCCGGGTCCGGCCCCTCGATCCCCAGGATGGTCTTGGCCAGCGTCGATTTGCCCGATCCGGACTCGCCGACGAGGCCGAGCGTCTCGCCATCGAACAGCTGCAGGTCGACGCCTACGAGTGCCGGGACGTCATGTCCTCCCGCACGGAACGTCTTGGAGACGCCTTCCAGCCGCAGGGCCAGATCGTCGTGCGGGATGGGTTCCTGGGCGATCCCCGGAGCGGGCTCCTTGATCTGGTCGATCCGATCCCAGTGGTGGCAGCGCGTCCACTGGCCATCGCCGACGTCGACGATCGGCGGCTCGGTCTCGCGACACAGATCGGTCGCCAGCGGACAGCGATCGACGAACACGCAGGTCGGTAGCGGCGTGCCGATCTGCGGGAGCGTGCCCGGGATGGTCGCGAGTGGCCGTTCCGACTTGGTGACGCCGTGCCGCGGCAGGGCGCGCAGCAGCCCGAGCGTGTATGGGTGCTCCGGTCGTTCGAAGACGCGCGACGCCCTCCCCTCCTCCACGATCTTGCCGGCGTACATGACCCCGACCCGGTCGCACATCGTGCGGATGACCCCGAGGTTGTGAGCGATCAGCAGGACCGCCGACGACGTCTCGGCGATGAGTGCTCGGACGAGGTCGAGGACGCTCGCCTCGACGGTCGCATCGAGTCCGGTGGTCGGTTCGTCCAGCACGAGCAGCTGCGGGTCCGATGCGAGCGCCATCGCGATGACCACGCGCTGCTGCATGCCGCCTGACAGCTGGTGGGGATAGCGGCCCATCACGCGCTCGGGGTCCGCGATCTGGACGCGCTTGAGCGCGGCGAGCGCACTGTCCATCGCTTGATCGCCGTGCTGGCCTAGCACCGTGAAGGCCTCGACGACTTGCGGGCCGATCTTGGTCGATGGATTCAGGGCGGCGCCCGGGTCCTGGTAGACCATCGAGGCGTGGTTGGTCCGGAACTTGCGCAGGTCGTCGCCCGACTTCTTCGTGATGTCCTCGCCGGCGACAAGGATCCGGCCGCCGGTGATCCGCGCGTTCCGCGGCAGATAGCGGACCGCCGCGTACGCCGTCGTCGACTTGCCGCAACCGGACTCGCCGACCAGACCGTAGCTCTCGCCTGGCTTGACCTCGAACGAGACCCCGCGGAGCACCGGCCGCGGGATGCCGCGGACCATGTAGGCGAGGTTCAGGTCCTCGACCTTGAGCGCAGCGTCCGTCGCGGATACGGGCGCCGCAGGCTGGGTCTCGACGTTCGGCAGGGCGCTCATTCGTCAGTGACCGACGATAGGGCGTCGGCGATCAAGTTGACGGCGATGACACAGGTGGCGATGGCCATGGCCGGGAAGAACGTGGGCCACCACTTGCCCGAGATCATGTTGGTGTACTCGTCGCTCACGGTGAGCCCCCAGTCCGCCGAAGGAGGCTGGATGCCGACACCGAGGAAAGACAGCGTGGCGATGGTGAAGATCGCGTAGCCGAAGCGGACCGTCAGCTCGACCACGATCGGACCGAGGACGTTCGGGAAGATCTCGCGGGTGATGATGTAGGACCCCGACTCGCCACGCAGCTTGGCTGCGGTCACATAGTCGAGCTGCCGTTCGGCGATCACCGCCGATCTCACGGTCCGCGCCACGATCGGCGTGAACAGGATGCCGACGACCAGGATGACGACCTGGGTCGACGAGCCGAGCACGACCAGCGTCAGCAGGGCGACCAGGATCACGGGCAGCGATAGGAACGCTTCGACCACTCGGCTGATGGCGTCGTCGACCATGCCGCGGTAATAGCCCATGGTCAGACCGACCAATGTCCCGGCTACGACGCCGAGGAGTGCGGCGATCGGCGCGACGAGAAGGACATCACGGGCACCGACCATGACGCGCGACAGCACGTCGCGTCCCAGCCGGTCCGTCCCGAAGAGGTGCTCCGGGCTCGGCGGCAGATGGCGTCGGGCGAAGTCGTTGAACGGATCGTACGGCGTGATGTTGGTGCCACCGATCGCGCAGAACGCCCAGACACCGAGGATGATGAGGCCGACCAGGAACCCAGGCTTGCGGAAGAGGACCGTCAGGGTTTCACGGCGCGCCTGAGATCGCTCCGAGCGAACGGCGCCCGAGGGCGCTCCTGCGGCGGGGCCGGGCGTGACGGTCGCGGCGGCGTCCATCAGCTGGCCGTGTCCAGTCTGGCGCGCGGATTCATCCACGCGATGATCAGGTCGGCGATCAAGGTCGCGAGCATGTACACGATGCCGATGACGATGACGCCGGCCGTAAGCATCGGGATGTCCTTCCGCTGCGCGGCAAGCAACATCAGCTGCCCCATCCCGTTGTAGTTGAAGATCTTCTCGACGCCGATGATCCCGCCGAACAGGTAGCCGATCTGCACGCCGATGACGGCGACCGTCGGGACGAGCGCGTTCCGCAGCACGTGCCGTCGCATCGTCTGCTGGGTCGTCAGACCCTTCATGGTGGCGGTCCGGATGTAGTCAGACTCGAGCACCTCGATCGTGCCCGCGCGGGTCATACGCGCGATATAGCCGAAGTACACGATCGCCATCGCGAGCGCGGGCATCGTCAGGTAGCGGAGGACTTCGAGCGGCCCTGCCTTCGGCGGCGGCGTCGCCAGGACGGGTAACAGGCCGAGCTGGACGCCGACGACGACGACCAGGACCGTGCCGACGACGAACTCCGGGATCGACGACATCGTGACCCCGGCGAGCACGATCCCTCGATCGGACGGTCTGTCCCTATGTCTGCCGGCATAGAGCCCGGCGATGATCGCGACGGGGATCGTCAGGAGCAGCGCGTACAGCGCGAGGATGCCCGATCGTCCGATCGCGGCCAGGATCGTCGGCAGGACCGGTGTCCGGTTCTGGAACGAGTTGCCGAAGTCGAACGTGACGAGGTTGCGCATGGCGCGGATGTATTGCTCGGGCAGCGGGTCGTTGGTGCCGAGCCTCTCGTTGAGCGCATCGACACTCTCCTGCGGTGCGAACGGCCCAAGGATCGTCCGGCCGACGTCGTTGGGCAGGACGTTGGCGATGATGAAGACGATCGAGGCGAGCAGCCACAGCGTGATGAGCGAGAGCACGAGCCTGCGTGCGAGCCAGCGAACCATCGGCCGACGGCGTCCTCGCGACTACCCGTGATGGATATGAACGAGGAGGGGCGCGACGTGCGCGCCCCTCCCCTTGCTGATCGGCTTATGCGACCTGTGAGGCGGAGCTGAAGAACATCTGCCCGAGTGCGCTCGAGTAGATGCCCTGGTACTTCTTCGAGCTACCGGCGAGGTAGTTGTAGAAGTACGGGAGTCCGATCGGCACGTCCTCGTTGAGGATCGTCTCGATCTTCTTGCAGGCCGCCTTCTGGGCCTCGACGCCGATCGACTTCTGGAACTCCGTGAACGCGTCGTCGAACTCCTGCGAGTTGTACTGCGACGAGTTCCACACGCCCTTGGTCTTGAGCGCGGCGTTGAGATACACATCGGGCGTGGCGCGGTGACCGTAGTCGACGATACCGAGCTCGGCGGCGCCTGAGCACGGCGGGTCCTTCGGCTCGGCGGGGCACCACTGCGCGCCGTAGAACGTGTCGAGGCTTTCCACCGCGACGTCCAGGTTGAACCCGGCGTCCGCCGCGTTGCTCTTGATGAGCACCGCGAGGTCCGGGATCTCGAGCAGCTGACCGGCGTGGAGGGTGGCGTTGATCGTCGCACCGCCGAGGAGTGACTTCGCCTTCTCGACGTCGCGCGTCCGCTGCGGCACGCTGTCGTCGAAGTACGGATAGATCGGGGCGATGACATGGTCATTGCCGAGATCCGCTTTGCCGCTGAACAGCTGCTGGATCATCGCCTCGCGGTCGAAGGTGTAGGCCAGCGCCTGGCGGACCTCCTTCTTCGCGAACTGACCCTTGTCGCAGCGCATCCAGATCTGGCGGTGCAGCGCGGCTCGGGTCGCGATGACGTTCGTGTTCGCATCGGTGAGGAGCGCCTCACCCGACAGGACGTCGAACTGCACGATGCAGTCGACCTGGCCGCCCTGGTAGGCGGTGACCATCGGGCCGGTCTCGTCGAAGTACACGAACTCGAGCGTGTCGAGCGGGGTCTTGCCACCCCACCAGTCGTCGTTCCGCGCGTAGGTCGCGCCGGTCGCGTGGTCATACGTCTGGAGCTTCCAGGCGCCTGTGCCATTCGGCATCGCGTCGAGCGTCGTGCCCGTCGCGTAGTCCTTCGGCGTGATCACCGTCTGGGCGTTGAACACCGAGACGAGATACGGGAAGTTGCCGTTCGGGCTGAGCAGATTGAACGTGACCGTGTTCGCGTCGGTCGCGACGGCTGACTTGTCGTCGATCACGCCCTTCAAGCCAGAGTTGCCTGCGGCGACGAGGCGGCCCATCGTCGCGACGACGTCGTCGGCGGAGAAGGGCTTGCCGTCCTGCCACTTGACGTTCTGGCGGAGCTTGAACGTCCAGACCGAACCATCCGCGTTCGGCTGCCACGACTCGGCGAGGCCGGGGGCGATGTCGGACCCGTTCTTGTCGAGCGTGCACAGGAATTCGAAGCACTGGGCGACCGTGCCGTAGCCGCCGAGGTCCTGCATGTTGATCGGGTCGATCTGGACGGGCCGCTGGATCGCGACCTTGATCGATCCGCCGGTCACAGCGGATGCGCTGGCCGAAGCGCCGGCGCTCTCGCTCGCGCCGGCCGACTCGGACGCGGCGGGAGCCGTCGCACTCGGGGTGCCGGAGCTACAAGCAGCGATGACCATGCTGACGGCCGAGGCCGACAAGCCGATCACGGCCGCTCGCTGGATGAACTGACGTCGGGTGACCCTTCCCTGGGCGAAGGATTCGACGAGGTCCAGCTCGACGGGCGTCGCCTTTCGACGCACGAGATCAAGCCGGGAATAGTCCATGGTGCAATCCTCCTCGACCATGTGACGGACCCGTGATGCACCGCACCACCATCCAGCCGGACGGTCCGTGCTTGGGAACTCCTCCGGAAGCCTGCAAGGTAATGGCGCGTCACCCCGGAGTCAACGCGGATATGGTGGCGTCTGCGTTACAAGGCCTTCACGACACTCGCCCTGAGCGCGTATGGACCGGCATGGTCGACGCGTACGCGGACCTCGTGGCCGACCAGCGCAGCGTCCCCCGGGACGTGCACGAGCTTGTTGCCCCGGGTGCGACCCGTGACGACGGTCGTAGGGCCCGCAGGATCAGGATCGGCGGCGGCCGCATCCACGTGGTCGTGGCCGTGCGAACGGACGGGGGCGACGGCATCCACCAGCACGTCGACCTCGCGACCGAGCCACGCCTGATTCCGTTCGAGCCCGATGCGCTCCTGATTCGCCAGGAGCTCGTTCAGACGACGCCGCTTGACGTCGGGTGGCACGTCGTCGGCGAGCTTGGTGGCCGGTGTCCCAGGCCGAGGCGAGTACGCCGCGGCGAAGACCTGGTCGTATCGGACCTCCTCGAGCAGCGCGAGCGTCCGCTGGAACTGCTCCTCGGTCTCCCCGCAGAACCCGACGATGACATCCGTCGAGATCGTGATCCCCGGCACCGCCTCGCGGATCCGGTCCAGGCGCTCACGGTAGTGCTCGATCGTGTACTGGCGGCCCATCCGCCGCAAGACGGCATCGTCGCCTGACTGGACCGGTAGGTGGAGGTGTTCGCAGACGCTCGGGCAGTCGGCGAGCGCCGAGATCAGCCGGTCCGACAGGTCCCACGGGTGCGACGTCACGAATCGGAGCCGCGGGATCGCGGGCCGGCCATCGGCCGTGCGCAGGGCGTCGATCGCCCGGATCAGCTCGGCCAGGTCGGGTCGGCCGTGCAAGTCGAGCCGCCGGCCTGCCCAACGCTCGGCATCGACGTGCGCGAACCGCGCCTCGGGTTCGAGATCGTGGCCGTACGAGTTCACGTTCTGTCCGAGCAGCGTCACTTCGCGATACCCGGCCCGGGCCAGCGCTCGTGCCTCGTCGACGATGTCGTCGAAGGGCCGGCTGCGCTCCGGTCCGCGACTGAACGGCACGATGCAGTAGGTGCAGGTCTTGTCGCACCCGTAGATGATCGGCAGCCAGGCGCTGATCCCCGAGCCGCGCGCGACGGTCCCCTCCGCGATCGCGCGGGCACGCGTCCCCGACAGGTTGTCTGCGGCACCGACCACCGTCCGCCCCACGGTGGTCGTCGTCCCCACGGCCCCGATCGCGCCCTGTGCCGACGCGAGCCCGAGTCGATCGACCAGCTCCGGCTCCTCGTCCGGGCGCAGGAAGAGGTCGACGGCCGGGAACCGCCGGCGCAGCCCGTCACGTTCGGCCTCGCGGACCGCACAGCCCGTCATCACGACGCGCAACCCTGGGTTCGCCGACTTCAGTCGCGCGAGGTGGCCCTGCCGACCGATGACCTTCTGCTCAGCGCCCTCGCGGATCGCGCAGGTATTGATCACGACGAGGTCGGCGGTCTCGAACGTCGATGCTTCCTCACACCCGACGGCAAGCAGTCGACCGGCCATCTCCTCGCTGTCGCTACGGTTCATCTGGCAGCCGAGCGTCCAGACGTGGAACCGCGGGAGCGCTGCCGCCTCAGGCCGGTACTCGGTCAGCCGATCGTCGAGTGGCGCGTCCGGCGCGCGAGGGGCGGCGCGAACCGGAGCCTCGACGTCGAGGACCGGCAGTGCGCGCGTCAGGGGTCGCGAGTCGGTCACAGCCGCTCCATCGTACCCAGCCTCATGGCCTTCCGATCGCGGCGAGCAGGGCGTCGCCGACCTCGGGCGGCACCCATAGGCGCGAATGCGTCTCCGAATAGGGACCGAGATCGCCGTGGTAGTCGCTTCCGCCCGTCATGACGAGCCCCTTCGCGCTGGCGAGTGCTGCCATGGCGTCGACGGTCGCCCGGTCGAACGTCCGGTAGAAGACCTCGAGCCCGGCGAGTCCCGCGTCGACGAGCTCGTCGATCACGTCCGGGCGTCCTGGCGCTTCGCGGAAATGGGCAAGGACCGGCAGCCCGCCCGCATCGCGGATCACGTGGATCGCGGCCTCCGGCCCGAGCCCTTCGCGACGGACATAGCCCGGCTGACCGTGGCCGATGATTCGACTGAAGGCGTCCTCCACGCTGGTCGCGAAACCCGCGGCGATCAGGGCACGCGCGATCGTCGGTCGGCCAAGGGCGTCGTCATCACCGGTCTCGAGGCCCTCGACCTGCGCGTCGATCGGCATCCCGATCTCACGGAGCAGGGCGACCGTGCGATCGAAGCGGGACCGGCGCGCATCTCGCTGGGCGACGAGGGCGCCCTCGAACGCCGCGTCCGCGGGATCCATCCCGAACCCGAGGATGTGCAGCTCGCCTTCCCACAATCCGAGGTCGCGCGTGACGAGCGCGTTGATCTCGACGCCAGGGATCAGCGTCATGTCGTTCGGGACGGCATCCGCCGCGATCAGGTCGTGGTAGCCCGCCAGCGTGTCGTGGTCGGTGAGCGAGAAGACCCTGACCCCGGCCGCCGCCACGTCGCGGATCAGCTGCTCGGGACGCAGCACCCCATCCGAGCGCGCCGAATGCGCGTGCAGATCGACGGTGGATGGCGACGGGGGCATGACGCCCATCTCGCTCGCCGCGGGATCGTGGCGCCGGGAACGCTTCGGTCGAGGACCGCCGGACATCGGCGGCTAGACCTCCAGCAGTCGCTGGATCCGCTCGATCGCGAGTGCCCGCCCCGTGGCTGGATCGATGTCCACCTGGACAGCGTTGAACACCACGGGTCCCTCCCCCACCTCGAACCTGGTCGGCAGCGCGTTGATGAAGCGCGGCAGGACCGTCGACGGCGCGAACCCGATGACGCTCCAGATCGGCCCGGTCATCCCGATGTCCGTGAGGTACGCCGTCCCACCCGGGAGGATCCGCTCGTCGCCGGTGACGACGTGCGTATGCGTGCCGACGACCACGCTCACCCGCCCATCGAGGTGCAGGCCCAGCGCGTTCTTCTCGGACGTCAGCTCGCAATGGAAATCGACAAGGCGGATCGGCGGCAACGGCTCGGGCGCCGACGACTCATCGAGCAGCGTGTCGGCGTCGGTGAACGGGTTATCGATGGGCTGCATGTACGTCCGGCCCTGGAGGTTGATGACCGCGATGTGCGACCCGTCGAGCGCGTCGTAGGTCCCCCATCCACGTCCGGGCACCTCGTGCGTCCCGTAGTTGTGCGGCCGAAGCACCCGTTCCGACGAATCGAGGAACGGGTAGATCTCCTTCTTGTCCCAGATGTGGTTGCCCGACGTGATCACGTCGACGCCGGCGGTCAGCAGTGCTTCGGCGGTCGAAGCGGTCAGCCCCATGCCACCGGCGACGTTCTCCCCGTTGGCGGTGACGAAGTCGATGCCCCGCTCGGCGCGGAGGCCCGGCAACGTCTGCTCGATGGCCTGGCGACCCGGTTTGCCGATGAGATCGCCGATCATCAACACCCGACATGCTCCCGCCGGCCGCGGCGCATCGCCGTTCGGCGGATTCCCGAGGCGCGTTCGTCCGACAGGCGTGGGTGCGTCCATCGCGAGAGTCTAAGGGCGCTTGACGTGGTCGTTACGATGGCGCTCCGGTGCGCCAGCGCACCACGGACCAGGGGGATACCGCGCGCCGGGACGGGCGCCGCGAAGGGTGGATCGGGTGATCGAGCGCGCCCAACCACGCCGTCGTGCCAGTGACCTCGCTGACGCACGCGCCAATCGCGCCGCGACGCGCGGCGATATCGTCGGACTCTGGGTAGCCAGCGGCCAGGCCGATGCGGCCCGTAAGCGCCGCGAGGAATGGGCTGAGCGCAACCGCGCCCCGGACATGCCCCCGGCCGACGCTACCCCCGCCGACTGACCGTACCGGCTAGCCCGTCGCGCAGGATCCGCTCCGCGTCGTCCGGATCGTCGCGTTCGATCGCGTCGATCACGACATTGACGAGCGCCGTGTCCTCGTCGTCGCAGTCGACGTCAACGACACGATCCGCGTCGTTGAAGAAGATCTCGATGTGCTGCCCCGGTGTCGGTGGTGTTCGCATGGTCCGACCGTACCGCGCACTGGGTGACAGGCGCCTAAAGCGCGCATGTCATGCAGGGGCAGGTATCGCTAGAGGGGCCTTGACTCGGTGCTTGGAGGCACCGTTCCGGGTCGGAGCCGCGAGCCTGAGCTCGCGGAGTCCCGACTACTTGGCGTACTCGACCGCACGCGTCTCCCGGATGACCGTGACCTTGATCTGGCCCGGGTAGGTCAGCTGCTCCTCGATCTTCGTGACGATGTCCCGCGCGAGACGGGTCGCCGTGAGGTCGTCGATCTCCTCG
>Ga0207648_10004042_pt1 | contig 15227 bp, 13 predicted proteins | sample KBSMisM32_FD_184310 | JGI IMG/M metagenome (GOLD analysis project Ga0207648, IMG submission 184310) | Miscanthus rhizosphere microbial communities from Kellogg Biological Station, Michigan, USA - KBS Miscanthus M3-2 (SPAdes) (version 2) | ecosystem: Host-associated > Plants > Roots >...
AGATCCAAGTCACCGCCGACCTTCATGCCGTTCGGTCCGACGCTCGTCCCGGCCTGCTTCGTGACCCAGCCGCAGGATCTGCAGCTGACGCTGAAGCTGAACGGCCAGACCATGCAGGACGAGTCCACGGCCGACATGCTGTTCGACGTGGCGCGGCAGATCGAATACATCACGGCCCATGTGCAGCTCTGGCCCGGGGATCTGATCGCCACCGGCTCGCCCGCAGGCAATGGCACGCACTACAACCGCTTCCTGCGCGAGGGCGACGTCGTCGAGGCGGAAATCCAGGGCCTCGGCCAACAACGCAACGTCTGCGTGCGGCCATAGCGCGGGCAGCGAAACGGCGGCGAGACCGCCGGGAGACAAGCAATGACACATGCGAAAATGAAACGGATTCTGGTCGTCGGCTGCGGCATCGGCGGCGCGACCCTGGCCTACACCCTGCGCAGAGCCGGCCTGGAAGCGCACTGCATCGACATCAAGCCGTCGACGCCGACGACCGGCTCCGGCATCAACCTGATGCACAACACGCTGCGCGTCCTGAGCGCGATCGGCCTCGCGGAACAGTGCCTGGACAGCGGCTTCCCGTTTCAGGCGTTCAAGCAGCACGATGCCGCGGGGCAGTTGCTGATGACCAACCCCGCCCCCTCGTGCTGCGGCATCCGTCGACCGGAGTTGGCACGGATACTCGAGACTGCAGCGGAGACGGCGGGTGCCACGCTGGAGAGAAACCTGACGGTTTCCGACCTGACCGACCGAGGCGATGAGGTCGAAGTCACCTTGTCGGATGGTCGCCAGCAGACCTATGACCTCGTGGTCGCGGCGGACGGTGCCTATTCAAAGCTGCGCGAGCGTGTCTTCGGTCTGCAGCACCGTGCCTGTTTCGCAGGGCAGAGCGTCTGGCGCTTCAACGCCCCTCGGCCGAGCGATGTCGACGCCTTCTGCCTGTATCGGTCCGCGGACGGCAGGCGCACCGTGGGCGCGTTTCCGACATCGAAGGAAACGTGCTACTTCTTCTTTCTCGAGAACAGCACCGAACACCTGCACTTGCCGAACGATGAGCTGCAGGCATTGCTGCTTGACCGGCTCGCCGGATTCAGCTCCCTCGCGATCCGGCAATCCCTTGCGCATTTGACGGAGCCCGGCCAGGTGATCTTTCGGCCGATCGACATCACCATGGTCCCGGCGCCCTGGCACAAAGGTCGCGTGGTATTGCTTGGCGACGCGGCCCATTCGCCGACACCCCAGATGACCTCTGGTGGTGGCATGGCGATCGAGGACGCCGTGGTGCTCACCGAATGCCTTGCTCAGACGGACAGCGTGCCACAGGCACTCGAGGCCTATTCAACGCGGCGTTTCGACCGCGTGAAGACCGTGTGGGAAGCGTCGCTGCAGCTTTGCAAGTACGAGCAGGAAACTGTGCCGAATCCGCAGCGGTCCGCGGCCCTGCTGCTACAGACCTACCAGTACCTCGGTCAGCCGATGTGACCTCCCCCGGGGACCGCTGAGGCTCCTCATCAGTGAGCGGGTGCGCGACCAGCGCCCCGACGGGCGCAGCGTTGCCTGATCGATCGAGATGGACACAGAGCAAGAACCAATGAGAACTTCAACGAGGAGACACAAGTGAAACGAATCTGTCGAGAGAATCGCTGTGCGCTGCGCCGGGTGGCCGTCGCGGTGGCCGCATGTGTTGGCGTCGCCGACGCGCTCGCCGTCGAGTTCGACACCGGCAATCCCGACCTCAGCGTCCGCTGGGACAACACGATCAAGTACAGCGCCGCCGTGCGCATGCACGAGCAGGATGCGGCCTTGCTCGGCAACCCCAACACCGATGACGGGGACCGCAACTTCGGCAAGGGCCTGATCTCCAATCGCTTCGACCTGCTGACCGAACTGGACACCGTCTACGCCAAGCGCTACGGCCTGCGCTTGAGCGCCGCCGGCTGGTACGACGCCGTCTACAACCGCAGCAACGACAACCCCGGGTTCGCTGGCGGTGCCTTCCCGAATCAGGCATCGGTGTCCTACGACGAGTTCACCGAAGCAACTCGCCGCTTGCATGGCCGCAAGCTCGAGGCGCTCGACGCGTTCGCGTTCGCCGGCTTCGATGTGGGCAGCGCGCGCGGCACCGTCCGGCTGGGCCGGCACAGCCTGGTCTGGGGCGAGAGTCTCTTCTTCGGCGCGAACGCCATTGCCGGCGGCATGAACTCGGTGGATGTCATCAAGCTCGTCTCGGTGCCGAACACGCAGTTCAAGGAGGCGATTCGTCCGGTTCCGCAGATCTCCGCGCAGTTGCAGATCACCCAGAACGTGTCGGTCGGTGCGTACTACCAGTTCAGATGGCAGGCCAATCGGCTGCCGGCCGCGGGCAGCTACTTCTCCGGGATCGACACCAACCCCGAAGGTGCCGAGCAACTGCTTCTGGCGGGGCCGGGCAGCCCGTTTGCGGCCAATGCACCGCGTCTGGACGACCAACGCGCGCGCAACAGCGGGCAGGGCGGAGTGCAACTGCGCTTGCGCTCGGACGAGACCGACTATGGCGTGTACCTGATCCGCTTCCATGAAAAGACGCACCAGCAGATCATGTCCATCGGCCTGGCGCCGGCGGCGGGCGGCGGGTTCATTCCCGGCCCCATCGGGTACAGGCTCGTGTACCCGGAGAAGATCACGGCCTTTGGGGCGAGCGCGTCACGCACCTTCGGTGACGTCAACGTGGCCATCGAAGCATCGTTGCGCCGCAACCAGGACCTCGCCAGCAGCAGCGGTGCGGTGGACACGTCCTTCTTCGGTGGACCCGCGAACAACAACAGCGACAACCCCGCCTACCCGGTCGGGAAGACGGCCCACGTCAATCTCAACGTGTTGTGGACGGTTCCGCGCACGCCGCTCTTCAACGAAGCGACTTTCCTCGGCGAAATCGCCTGGAATCGCGTGCTGTCCGTCAGCAAGAACCCGGGCGCGGTGGACGCCAATTCCGCGCGCGACGCCGTCGCGCTGCGGATGCAGTTGGAGCCGCTGTACCGTCAGGTCGTCTCGGGCCTGGACCTCGGAGTTCCGATGGGCCTCGGCTACAGCCCCAAAGGTTCCCGCTCGCAGGCGCTTGGCATCGCCATGCCACCGGCGGGCGGCGGCGACTTCACCTTGGGTGTGAACGGCACCTACCTCGCCGTCTGGAAGTTCGGTCTGGCGTACACGCGGTTCTTCGGGCCGGAGGGAACGCTGCTGGACGGGAACAACAACTTCTCCTACCAGCAGTTCCTGCGCGACCGGGCGTTCATTGCGCTGTCGGCGAGCCGCACCTTCTGACCTCAGCCATCGAGAACCTTCCATGACACCGAACATGATCAAGTGCAGCCCCGTTCTGATCGTCGCGCTCGTCGTCGCAGGCAACGTGCATGCGGGCGTGAGCGCCGAAGAAGCGGCCAAGCTCAAGGGCGAACTGACCCCCGTGGGCGCCGAGCGCGCCGGCAACCGTGAAGGCACCATCCCTGCGTGGTCTGGCGGCCTGACAACGCCCACGCCCGGATTCCAGAACGGCGGGCGGCGCCCTGACCCGTTCGCGGCCGAGAAGCCGACGTTGCAGATCACCGCAAAGAACATGGACTCCTTCGCGGACAAGCTGCCCGAAGGCGCCAAGGCGATGCTGCGCAAGTACCCGGACAGCTTCCGCATCGATGTCTATCCGACGCACCGCACGGCCGCGGCGCCGCAATGGGTCTATGACAACACGAGCCAGAACGCCACCCGGGCCAGCGTGCAGGAAGGTTCCGCCGGCCCGATCAGCAAGGGCGCATTCGGCGGCTTCCCGTTCCCTGTCCCGAAGACCGGTGTCGAGGTCATGCTCAATGCCCAGGTTCGCTGGCGCGGTGCGGCCTGGAACCAGCAAAGCAGCGGCTACCAGGTGACCGCCGATGGCCGCCCCGTGCTGGTTCACACCGTCAACGTCGACAACATCGCGCCCTACTACTACCGCGACGAGAAGCCGGAGACCTTCGATGGCGCCTACTGGATGGTTCGCGTGTCGACCTCGGGGCCGGCGATCCGCGCCGGCGAGGCGATCCTCGGGCACCTGCTGCTCGACGAAAGCAAGACGGCGACCTGGGTCTATCTGACCGGGCAACGCCGTGTGCGCAAGCTGCCCAACTCCTGTTGCGACACGCCGCATCCCACGTCGGCGGGCATTGTGAGCTTCGACGAGATCGAAACCTTTGCCACGCGCCTGGATCGCTTCGACTGGAAACTGGTGGGCAAGAAGGAGATGTACATCCCGTACAACTCGAACCGGTTGCTCGTGCCGACCAAGGACACCGACGTTCTCGGCCCGCACCACCTCAACCCTGACCACGTTCGATGGGAACTGCACCGCGTGTGGGTCGTGGAAGCCGCGCTGAAGCCCGGACAGCGGCACACCTCGGCGAAGAGCCGCTACTACATCGACGAGGACAGCTGGTGGCCCGTGCTCGCCGACCGCTGGGATGCCAACGGCCAGCTGTGGCGCATGCCGTTTTCCATCCCGGTCGCCATGCCGGACATTCCTGCCGTGGTGGGCACCGCGTGGGGCACCTATGACCTGTTGTCGGGAACCTATTTCGTTGCCGAATTGATGAACTCGGCCAAGGCGCAATACACGCTGCTCCCGGAGCGCCTGCCCGAGAAGCATTTTTCGCCCGACGCACTCGCCGGCGACAGCGTGCGCTGAGAAGACTCCGTGCAGATCCCCAGGTTGGCGTGTTGGTGGCGGGCAGAGGATAAGATGCGATACGAAGCGAATCGCAATAGTTTGACCAGAGAGAATCCACGTGAACACTGAAGTCATCATCAAGAAGCAGGGCGAGGACGCGGCCGCGGCGCTGCGGCCGGTGCGCCGGATCGTCACCGGAGAAAACGCGCTCGGCCGGTCCGTATTCGTGTCGGATGGGCCAACGCCGAACCACACCACGGATCCGGGCACACCACGCGCGCAGGTCGTCTGGGTCACGGGCGAAGCCGCCGTGCCCGGGAGCGACCCGGCGCCGGCCGGCCAGGCCTTTCCGTTTCACTCGAAGGGGGGCTCGCTGCTGCGCGTGGTCGATTTCCCGGCCGACGAGACCTACGACACCGCGCATCTGGCGCGCTTCCTGGACGACCATGGCGTGCGCGACAAGGGCGATGCCCGGCATTTCTGGTTCCACAAGACCCAGTCGCTGGACTACGCGATCGTGCTGGAGGGCGAGATCTACGCGCTGATGGACGAGGGCGAAACGCTGATGCGGCCCGGCGACATCCTGATCCAGCGGGCGACCAACCACAGCTGGTCCAACCGATCGGGCAAGCCTTGCCGCATGGCATTCGTGCTGCTGGACGACGTCCCGGATAATGGGGCGCCGTAGCAGCCACTGGGAATGCCTTTGTCTTCCAGAATCCCTTCTCCATCGGCGGTAGCCAAACCCAAGGCTGGCGAACGTGCCGTTGCCAAGATTGCAGACGTGGTGCGTCCGCGAGCGCCCGGACGATCGCGTAGCGACACTTCGCGCGTGGCCATCCTCGATGCTGCGCTGAAGCTCCTGGAGACGACTCCGCTGCAGCAGATATCGATCGAGTCGATTGCCCGCGAGGCGGGCGTGGGCAAGGCCACGATCTATCGGTGGTGGAGTTCCAAGGCCGCAGTCGTCATCGACGCGTTCCTGCATACCCACGTGCGCCACACGCCGATGCCGAAGGGCGTGAGCCCGCGCGATGCGCTGATCCGTCACGTCCATTTGCTGGTGGAGGAGTACGGCGGCTGGTCTGGGCGGATCGTCTCGCAGATCCTGGCGGAGGGGCAGGGCGATACGGACGTGCTGCGCGAGTTCCGGGAGCGGTTCTGGTACGGACGGCGCGCCGTCGTGCAAGAGGTGTTCGAAGAAGCCCGCCGGCTTGGCGAGTTCCGCACCGACATCGACACTGAAATGCAGATGGACATGCTGTATGCGCCGATCTACTTCCGTCTGCTGATGCGGCATCTGCCGCTGGACAAGAAGTTTGCGGATGCGCATTGCATCGGCATGATGAAACTTCTGGCCCCCCCGGCACAGGAAGCGGGCGCGGTGCCCGCCAAGCGGCGCAAATCCGCCTAACTCCGTACCGGCGTGCGGCCCCCGCGGCCGCTCGTCCATTCGTCGGCGGAAGAGAGACGCTGCTCGCCCGCGGCGACGCCTGAAGGGTTTTTACCGACGTCATTACGATACGAGTCGTCTAGTATTCTATATAGACACATCATCGATTGGCAGGTGTTGCGAGGCGCACCATCTTCGAGAAGGAAGAGCATGAAAATTCTGGGACCGGACTCTTTGATCTTCGGCGTCGATGACGTCGCCGCGTGCACCCAATACTTCACCGACTTCGGTTTGACGCCAGTGGGCGTCACGGACCGCGGGGGGCGCTTCGAGGCAGTCGATGGCACGTCGGTCGTGATCGCGCGACGTGACGATCCTTCACTGCCCGCGCCGATGGAGACCGGGACGACGTTGCGCAAGACCACCTATGGCGTCGTTGATCTCGAGACGCTCGAAGCCATTGCCCTTGAACTTGGGCGCGACCGCGAAGTCAAGCGCCTGCCCGATGGATCGATCGAGGCGTCCGATGACATGGGCTTCGTCCTCGGATTTCAGGTCTCGGTCCGGCGCAAGATCGACGTCTCGGGTGAGACCGTCAATTCGCCCGGCAGCAAGCCAGGGCGCCCACCCAATGTCGTGGGCGCGAGCATCAATGCCGAAGCGCTGCCGCTCACGCTCTCACACGTCGTGTACTTCGTGCCCGACCAGGAGAAGGCTGCGAGGTTCTACACCGAGCGTCTCGGCTTCCGTTGCTCCGATCGCTTCACGAACGCGGGGACCTTCTTGCGTCCTGCCGGAACGCTGGACCATCACACGCTGTTCCTGATCCAGACGCCGGCGTTCATGAAGGGTGTGGAGCACTTCACGTTCCACATGTCCGGGCCCACGGCCGTGCTCCAGGCAGGCTACCGATTTGCAGCAAAGGGCTACGAGTCCTTCTGGGGGCCGGGCCGGCACAAGTTCGGCTCCAACTGGTTCTGGTATTTCAACAGTCCGGTCGCCTGCCATGTGGAGTACGACGCCGACATGGATCTCCACGACGACAACTGGGTCGCGCGCGAAGCACCGATGCAGGTCGATGAATCGCAAATCTTCCTGTTCCAGCATCGCGACAAGTGGGCCCCCGGCGGCGCTCCGCCGCCTGAGCAGGCGCACTGAGCCGCGGCCGCGATCCGTCGCATGCCGACCCATCTCTGCAGATTGGACGAGATCGTCGACGGTAGCGCGCGCGGGTTCGCCCTCGCGGGCGGGCTGCGTGACACGATGTTCGTGGTGCGGCGCGGCGACTCTGTGACCGGCTGGCTGAACGCCTGTCCACACGTCGACGGTGCGCCGCTCGCCTGGCGCAAGGACGCCTATCTCAGCGCCGACGGCCAGATGATCGTTTGCTATGGTCATGGCGCCGTGTTCGATCCGACCACTGGCGTTTGCACGAGCGGGCCTTGCGTGGGACAACGCCTCTCGCCGGTGCCTCTCGATCGCGATGGCGAAGGCATGCTCTCAATCTCGGATGCGCCGCCATCGCCTTCGCGATGAACACGCGCGTCGCATGGCGGCGCGGCGAGAACCTCAGGCATGAAGCCCATCATCGACGCTGGTTGGCACCACTTCGTCAAGGTGGCGGAACTGGGGGCGGTGTCGCGAGCGGCCGTGGCGGCGGACGTTCCGCAATCCGTCGTGAGCCGGCACATCGCCCAGCTCGAACGTGATGCGGGGTCGCGCCTGTTCCGTCGCACCGGGCGCGGCGTCGTCCTGACGGAACTCGGGCAGCAACTCTATCCACGCATCAAGCGGCTGATCGCCGAGTCCGAGAGCTTCGCTGATGAGGTCCGCGCTAGCCGCGGTGTGCCGGTCGGCGATGTGCGTCTCGGCCTGCTGCCTTCAACCGTGCCCGCGCTGGCGGGTCCGCTGTACCAGCGCGTCCTGAAGCAGTTCCCGAAGGTTCGCTTGCACTTGACAGAAGGCTCGAGCACGCAACTGCAGGAAATGCTGGACGAGGGCCGACTGGACCTTTCGCTGTTGCTGTGCGACGGTGGCGAAGCCAGCGCGGACGAGCCGGTGCTGATGGAAGGCGCGCTTTGCCTGGTCATGGCCAGCAGCGATCCGCTTGCCGGCCGGCAGGACATTCGCTTCGAGGAAGCGGCGAGGTTGCCGCTGGTACTCCCTGGCGAACCGCACCCCTTGCGAGAGAAGCTGTCTTCGCTTGCACGCAAGCTCGGCGTGACGCTGCAAGTGGCGGCAGAGGCCAACTCGATTCGCTTGCAGCACGAGATCGCGGCGTCCGCTGCCGGCTATGCGATCACGTCGCTGTCCATCGCTCCACATGATCGCAAGCGCCTGGTCGCGTTGAAGATCGTCGAGCCGGTGCTTGCGCGCTCCGTGGTGCTTTCAGTGGCTCGCCATCGGCCGCACACGCTGGCAACCCGCGAGATCCAGGCGCTGGTGCTTTCGATGGCGCCAGGAATCCTGACGGAAGCCGACGCCGCCTGATTTCGCCGGAGCGGATAGCTGATATCGCGCCGGCGATCTCGCTCCCGGCGCGCGCCAAACCTACAGTCTTGCTGTGTTCCAGGCCGTAGTTCCATGGCTTGGCGGCCCATCCCACACAAGCGAGTTCATCATGCTTCCCTACAAGCGCGCAGACGCCCGAGCCTGGGCTCGGGAGAACCTGCTCGGCTGCTCGGCCGTCACCATCCCGAGCTACTCGGCAGATCTCAAGCAGCTCAACGAGCGCGGCATCCGCCATGACATCGCGCTGGCCAAGGACCTCGGGTTCAAGCACACGCTGCTGTGCGCTGAGGTCGCCATCACGCCGCAGGAGAACGCGACGTTCACGGCCTGGGCAGCAGAAACGGCCGGTCCGGGCTTCGGCCTGTTCTTCCATGCGGCCTTCAACACGCTCGCGGAGAACATCGAGGCCGTCAAGCTGGCGGAAGACGCCGGCGCGACCATGGTGCTGCACTCGTATCCCGCGCAGTTCTGGCCCACGACCGAGCAGGAGGTCTACGACTACACCAAGCAGTTGTGCGACGCGACCAAGCTGGCCGTGATGCTGTTCCCGTTGCCGGCCTGGGGCTTCGAACGCATCCATCCGGCAGGCATGTCGGTCGCGCTGGTGCGGCGGCTGCTGAAGGACTGCCCGAACATCGTGGCGATCAAGTCCGAGCAGGGATTTCCGCTGCCGGCCGGGATCTGCGAGATGTACCACCACTTCCGCGACGAGGTGGTCATCAGCTGCCCAATCGAGGGTGATGCCATCCCGCTGATGAGCGTGATGAAGATGCAGTTCTCCGGCACCAGCAACACGCAGTGGATGGGCGACTACTATCCGCGCGCTTTCGAGCTGGCCCGCACCGGCCGGTTCGAAGAGGCCATGGAGCTGTACTGGAAGGTCAATCCTGCGCGCGGCGCGAATGGGGCGGCGACCCAGGCCTACATCGGCGGCACCTCCGTCCTGAACCGGACCATGTGGAAGTACCAGGACTGGCTCGCCGGCTTCAACGGTGGCCCGCTGCGCGCCCCTGCGATGCGCGTCCCGGACCGACTGATGAAGATGTTCCGCCAGGGACTGGTGGCCTCCGGGCTGCCCGTGACATCGGATCCTGACAGCGCGTTCATGGTCGGACGGCATCCCTGCTAAGGCCTGCCATGAAGGTCCTCGCACGCCGCGCCTTCCTCGCTGGCATCGGATCTCTTGTGCTCTCGTCGGCCACGGCCGCCGAGGTGCTCCGCGTGATCGTTCCCTATGCGGCCGGTGGCATCACCGACATCGGGGCGCGCGTCATCTGCGAGCAGTTGAGCCAGGTCCTGGGACAACCCGTGATCGTCGAGAACCGGCCGGGAGGAGGGACGCGGATCGGCACCGCAGCCGCTTTCGCGGCGAAGCCGGATGGCAACACGCTGCTCCTCACCAACATCGCCTACAGCATCCTGCCGCTCGTCGACCGCTCGGTGAAATACGAAGCAGCAAGCGCGGCCACTCCGGTGGGCCTCGCCTCGGTGTACCCGATCGCTTTGGTCGTCAATGCGGCTCTGCCGGTGAAGACGCTGCAAGAGTTCATTGCCTACGCGCGCAAGAACCCGGGGAAGCTCAGCTACGGCAGCGCCGGCCCCGGCAGCGGCGCGCATCTGGGCGGCGAACTGTTCAAGGCCTTGACCGGCACCTACCTCGTCCACATCCCGTATCGATCCACCTCCAGTGCGCTGACCGACGTAGCGGCAGGGCGGATCGACCTGACCTTCGACGCCACGGCCTTCGAACTCGCCAGGACCGGGCAGGTCCGGATCCTGGCGGTGTCGGGCACCGAGCGCGACCCGCGGATGCCCGAGGTGCCGACCGTGGCCGAAGCCGGGCTGAAGGGCATGGAGACGGCCTCGTGGCTCGGCATCTTCGCGCCGCTGGGCACGCCGGCGCCGGTTGTCGAGCGCCTGAACCAGGCGCTGAACGCCGCGCTGCAGAGCGAAGGACTCAAGGCGCGCTTCCGCGAATTCGGAATGCTGCCGCGTTCCGGACCACCGAAGCTGCTGATCGATCAAGTGCGCCACGACACACAGCTGTACCGGCGCGTCATCAACGACTCCAAGCTGACATTCGAATGAGCACCTCCGACATGAACTCTTCCGCGCGGGCCGGGGCCGATGCGCCCCTGTTCGTTTCCTCCGAAACGGCGGCCGCCGTCTTCCAGTGGTTGCCGGCGGTGCGCGCGCTGCAGGAAACGTACGGCCGGCCAATGGGTCCGCATGCGGTTCCCCGGCGCACGATCGCCGCAGGAGCGGCTGAGCGGGCATCGCTGCGAACCATGACCGCGGTACCGCCTGGATCCCGTTACTACGGAGCCAAGCTGATGGGCATGGCGTTCGGGCCAGCAGGGCGGCAGCTCGAATACTGCGTGGTTCTGTTCGACGCCACGAACGGTTCGCTGGCCGCGATCGTGGACGGCAACCTGGTCACCGCGTATCGCACGGCGGCCACGTCCGCCGGGGCGCTGGATCGGCTGGCGCCACAGGGTGCGTTGCGTCTCGCCGTCCTGGGAAGCGGGCTCGAGGCTCGCATGCACACGCTCGCCATCGCCGCGGTGCGCCAGCTGAACGAGATCCGCGTCTTCAGCCCCACGCCGGCGAGTCGCGCGGCATTCGCCGACACCATCGGCACCGAGCTGGGTGTTCGTGTGACCGCCGTCGGGTCGCCCGCGGAAGCCGTTGCCGGCGCCGAGCTCGTGCTGGCCGCAGCGCGTTCCCATGGAGAGAAGCCGATCCTGCATGGCGACTGGCTCGAGTCCGACGCGACAGTTGTCTCCATCGGTTCGACGCTCCCTGAACAGCGCGAGGTCGACAGCAGCGTGGTGGCGCGCGCCGGCCTAATCGTGTGCGACAACGTGGAGGAAGTGCTCGAAGAATCCGGCGACATGCTGGCTGCCCGGCAGGATGGCCTCGTTCTCGAGTCGAAGTGCGTCAGCCTGAACGACCTGATGGTCGGCAAGGTGAGCCGCGGCAGCCGCGCAGGGGCGGTGGCCATGTACAAGTCGGTTGGCTCCGGTCTGCAGGACGTGGTGGTGGCCGGCATGATCCTCGACCTCGCGCGCACGGCCGGACTGGCCGTGCCGCTGCCGATCCGATTCGAAGCCAAGCGCATCGGCTGATGCGGCACACCATGAAAGATCTTCTGAAGGACCCCGAACTGTTCCGCACCGATGCCTTCGTCGGCGGCGAGTGGATCGGTGCTACAGCGCACGGCAAGTACACCTTGCGCAATCCGGCCACCGGTGAACCTTTGGCCGATCTGCCTCGCTTCAAGCAGGACGAGACGGCGCAGGCGATCGCGGTCGCGCACCGCGCGTTCCTCGATTGGCGCCGGACAACCGCCAAGCAGCGTTCAGACGTGCTGCGGCGCTGGTACGACCTGATGATCCTCCACGCCGATGATCTGGCGACCCTGATCACGCTGGAGGAAGGCAAGCCACTGGCCGAAGCGAAGACCGAGGTCCAGTACGCGGCGTCTTTCCTGCAATGGTTCTCCGAGGAGGCCAAGCGCGTGCGCGGCGATGTGATTGCGGCGCCCAAGGACACCCAACGCATCGTGGTGCTGAAGGAGCCCATCGGCGTCTGCGCGGCAATCACACCCTGGAACTTCCCTGCGGCGATGATCACGCGCAAGGCCGGTCCGGCGCTGGCCGCCGGTTGCAGCATGGTGGTCAAGCCGGCGAGTCAGACGCCGCTCACGGCGCTGGCGTTGGCGGAACTGGCACGGCGCGCCGGCGTACCGGCCGGCGTGTTCAACGTGCTGACGGGCAACGACACCCGCGACATCGGGAACCAGCTCACGTCGCATCCGCTCGTACGCAAGATCACCTTCACGGGTTCCACCGAGGTCGGGCGCATGCTGCTGGCGCAAGCGGCGGCCACCATCAAGAAATGCTCGATGGAACTGGGCGGCAATGCGCCATTCATCATCTTCGACGACGCGGATCTCGACGCCGCGGCCGATGGCGTGGTCGCGGCGAAGTTCCGCAACACCGGCCAGGCGTGCATCAGCGCCAATCGCGTGCTCGTCCAGGCCGGCGTGTACGACGCCTTCGCTGCCAAGCTGGTCGAACGCGTCGTCAAGTTGCGGGTCGGCAATGGCCTGGAGCCGGACGTGCAGCTCGGTCCGCTGATCGACGATGAGGCAGTGCAGAAGGTGGAGGAGCACATCGCGGACGCCGTCGCGCAAGGTGCGACGGTGCTGCACGGCGGGCAACGCCATCCGCTTGGCGGCCGCTTCTTCGAGCCGACCGTCGTGTCCGGCGCGACCGCGAAGATGGCACTGTCGCGCGAAGAAACCTTCGGGCCCCTCGCGCCGCTGTTTCGCTTCGAGAAGGACGAAGAGGCGTTCGCCATCGCGAACGCGACGGAGTTCGGGCTTGCCGCTTATCTGTACAGCCGGGACGCTGCTCGCATCTGGCGCGCGTCGGCGGCCATCGAGGCCGGGATGATCGGCATCAACTGCGGGTTGATCTCGAACGAGGTCGCGCCCTTCGGCGGCGTGAAGCAGAGTGGGCTGGGGCGCGAGGGCTCGCACCACGGCATCGAAGAGTTCCTGGAACTGAAGTACCTGTGCTGGGACGGCCTCGCGCCGGTGTTCAGCTGAAGCGTTGTGCAAGATGGCCGAGGGCCAAATGAATCGGAGTGAGTGAATCCATGCGAGCCGCACTGTTGAAGTCCTATGGGGGTGTCGATCAGTTCGTGATCGACGACATTCCGATGCCCGAGCCGGGAGCGGGCGAGGTCCTAATCAGGATCGAGGCCTCCGCGGTCAACCCGTTTGACTTGATCGTGCGGCAGGGCAACATGGCCAAGCTGATACCGCTTCAACTCCCCGCGGTGCTCGGTGGCGACGCCTCCGGCGTCATCACCCGAGTGGGGACAGGGGTGAACGCGTTCTCGGTCGGAGATCGGGTCATTGCCGACTTCGCGACCAACGGCCGAGGCGCCCATGCCGAATACGGCGTGGCGCCGACCACCGCGATCGCGAAGCTGCCGGCCAATCTGAGCTTCGAGCAGGGAGCCGCGCTGCCGAAGGCCGGCCTCACGGGGCGCGAGACGGTCGATGCCCTGGGTGTGGGGCCGGGCGCGCGGGTCCTGGTCTCGGGCGGCCTCGGCGCGGTCGGCCGGACAGCGATCCAGTATCTTCAGGAGATTGGTGCCCAACCGGTCGCGGGTGTGCGCCCGGAGCGGCTCGACGAGGCGCGCGCGCTGGCGGGCGAGGCGATCGACATCACCGCTGCTCCCGCAAGCGCAAGCTTCGACTTCGCGATCAGCACGGCCGGCACGGTCGTGCCGAGCCTCGTCGCCAACGTCCGCAATGGCGGCAGGATCATCAGCATCGTGCCGGTGCCCGATGGGTCCGACGCCGGCGGGCGCGTGTCGATCCAACCGCTCTACCATCGCACCGATGCGCACATGCTCGCGGCCGTGGCCGAGGCGGCGGCACGCGGTGCCTTGGTCATTCCGATCGCGAAAGCCTTCCGGCTCGAGCAGATCGGCGCGGCCCACGCCGCAGTTGCCGCAGGATCGCCGGGCAAGGTCGTGCTGAGTCACGCATGAATGGCGGCACGCGTGCGCGTTGCCGGACGAACGCAACGCGCGTCGATGGGACTGGACGGCGTACGTGAAGCAGCCCGTGCCCGCAGGGCATCAGGCAAGGGATGTGCGGTTCACCGCGCTGATGCACCACGTCACACCACATCTCTTGATCGACAGCTTCATGCAATTGAAGCGTACGGCAGCAGCCGGAGTCGATGGGGTGACTTGGTGCGAGTACGAGTAAGGCCTCGTGGCTCGAGTTTACGAATTTGAATGCTCAGAAGTTGCAGATGGCATTAACGAAGAGCCTGACGCGCAACGCATCGAACCGGAGCACCAGCTCCGATTTCCGTGGATCGTCATGTTTCCGGTGATGGCGTAGTGCTTGTCGCCGACCCTTCGGAACCGCGGTCGAAGCGAAGTTGATGCCCAGGTTCCCGGGCGTCGAACCAGTCAGCGAAGCGCGCGGGGCAGCGCCAATCACTGCCGGCAACGATCGGCGCCTGGCATCTGGACTTATGGAACTGAACACCGGTTACCGACCTGCCGATTCGCTGGCCGCAGTGCAAGGCTATCGACCGGCGCGCGCCGCACGGTGAATCGGCGCCCGCCCGGCGCCGCGACTTTCCTCAATCGAAACAGCAACTTGCACACGCCATTCCGGGTTTTCCCGCGAGCAGGCGCGAGCTGGCTCGGCCTCGGCCCGGCCTTCGTGCCGCAGATCGCGCACGCGATGGAGACCAAGCCGCGCACGCCCGTGCTCTGGCTGCACGGCCTGGAATGCACCTGCTGCTCCGAAAGCTTCATCCGCTCCGCGCACCCGCTCGCGAAGGACGTGGTGCTGTCGATGATCTCGCTGGACTACGACGACACGCTGATGGCCGCCGCCGGCCACCAGGCGGAGGCGATCCTCGAAGAGATCATGAGGAAGTACAAGGGCAACTACATCCTGGCGGTAGAGGGCAACCCGCCGCTGAACCAGGACGGCATGAGCTGCATCATCGGCGGCAAACCGTTCATCGAGCAGCTCAGGCACGTCGCGAAGGACGCGAAGGCCATCATCAGCTGGGGCTCCTGCGCGAGCTGGGGTTG
>Ga0207648_10004043_pt1 | contig 15226 bp, 14 predicted proteins | sample KBSMisM32_FD_184310 | JGI IMG/M metagenome (GOLD analysis project Ga0207648, IMG submission 184310) | Miscanthus rhizosphere microbial communities from Kellogg Biological Station, Michigan, USA - KBS Miscanthus M3-2 (SPAdes) (version 2) | ecosystem: Host-associated > Plants > Roots >...
TGTAGAGCGCGTTCGGTACATTTTGGTTCACGTCCGGACTGGTGATAATGCTAGTCCCATTCCATGTGTAGAACTGGCCCGGTGTCGCGGGCGCAATGCCATTCGCGATGATCTGCGCGAAGTTACGCACCTTAAATGCCGTCGGGAAACCTTCCCGCAGCAGGATGGAATTGGTAGTCAGACCAGGGGTCGCGTTGCATTGCAGGAAGGTGGCAAAATTCGCTTGTACCGTTGCAGTGCTTTGGGTTGCGATCAAACCAATGCGCACGGTACCGTTCTGCACGTTCACGATCTGGTTACCACCAAAGTTGGTGCCGTTGAAGGACACGGTGGTGTTGATCGTCGTCAAGCTGAACGAATTGCCCAGATTGTAGACGTTCAATGCAACCGAGTTCACGCGCAGGTTGGTGATGCGCATGGTGCGCGTCGGAGCGACGCCATTCACCAGCACACTGCCCGGGGGGTCGATCGGCACACCGATGAACTGAATGGCCTGTCCAAACGAGCCATCCACCACGCGTCCCTGAAATACGTTCGGACGACCGACCGCGCCGGTATAGTCGCCGGTGCCATCGCCGTTAGCCGAAGTGATATTGCAGGTCAAATCAGCGGGGGTGGTCTGAAACGGGGCATCAACACTGCCGCAATTCAGCAACCCGTTACCGCTGGTGGACGAACCGGCTTCATCCATGATCAACAGAGCTTCATCCCAGTTCGGAGTGTCTCCGGTCTGGGTGAGTTTGCTGGTGATCGCCGTGTTCGTTACGAAAACGGTGATGGTGGCCTTCGGAACCGAAGTGCCTACGGTCGTCGGAATTCCGCCCGTGCAGGTGACGAACACGTCACCGGCGAGCGCGGTATATTCTTCTGCCCGAATCAAAGGGTTGTTCGCTGAGCCTGCGCACTGCATCAGCGTTGATTGTGCGCTTGCCGGGGCCGAAAGCCCCGCCAGGAGCGTTACTCCAGCAAACGCGTAAAGCCATTTGCGAAAATCTGCCATTTCCTTCTCCTTGTGAATTGTTGGAATTGAATTGATGGAAGTTCTCTTGTTCAACCTGAGCCTCAATCTGCAATCCCCTTAGCTTTGAAGAACCTCGGGAACCGAGCTTCCCAGCCGCACTTCACCTCTGGCTGATCTCCGCTCGACTGCTGTGTTAATAATCCAGCTCATCTTGACCGACTTCTCTACTTCTTTTTTGTTCTGTGCTCGCGGGAATGACGGCACGTACGCCGCCCTGCCCTGAAATACAACTAACAACTGCTGTGAAACCCTTGGACGCAGTCAGACTTATTGATACCATTGCCGAACAGGTTCCGTCAAGGCAAAAGTGTCATTCCCGAGTATAGTTTGCCCGTTTTTTGGGCCCTAGTCGCCAGAGCGGCCCATAGAACGGCGAATTTGCGGGGGTGACTGGGGATTTTTGCGGGTAGAAGGCCGCTTTCACCTTAGTTTGATATTAAAGCAGCTTAACGTACCTTCGCAGCTTCTTGACCCGGTCGCGCAGTTCGTTGCTGGCTTCGATCATGTCGCTCTCATCCAAAATGACGTGCGGGGTCATGAAAATGATCAGCTCACTGCGGCTGTGCGAGGTGCTCTTGTTGCCGAAGAGCAACCCGACTCCCGGGAGCCGCGACAGATACGGAACGCCGGTGGAGCTGGAGGTGGAGGTGTCGCTGATGAGGCCGCCGATCGCGATAGTGTCGCCGTCCTGCACCGTGACCTGCGTCTGCACCACTTGCTGATCGAAGGAGGGCGTCAGCGTGCCACTCCCGCCTGCCGGCGCACTGACCTCCTGATTGATCACTAGCGTGACTACCCCGCTCGGATTGATGCGCGCATTTACCTGCATGGTTACACCGGTGTTTTGCGAGGAGATCGAATTGGTGACGGTGCTTGAACCGGCCACCGTGGTCGACGATGAGGTCTGCACCGGAACTTGCGTGCCGACGTTGATGGTGGCGGGAATACTGTCAGTGGCGATCAGGCTGGGCTCGGACAGAATCGTGGTGCGGCCCGTGTTTTCCGACAAGTTGAGGAAAGCTAAAAGCTCCTTGCTGCGGCCCACCAGAAAACCCATTTGCGTGGCCAGGCTGGTCACGCCGGAGGCACTCGTTATGGACCCTAAGAGTCCGCGGTCAGCACCGCTCACCCGCTGGAACTGCGACGAGACGCCACCGGCGAACGATCCCGTGAGACTCACCGAATAGATTTTCGCTTCGAGCAAAATCTGGCGTGGCGGAACGTCGAGATCCTTCAGGATACCGAGAATCCCCTGATATTGTTCAGGTGTCGCCTGTATGAGCAGTGCGTTGTCGAGGGGGTTGGCCACAATGCGCACAGGCGGCTTGCTGTCGGGGGTCTGTCCCGTGGGTGCGGGAGCCGCCGGGGGCGCGCCACTTCCCAGGATGGAAGGGGTACCGGCTTGGGCCGTGGCGGCAGCCGGCACTTGCGCTGCATATCCGCCAAACACGGGGTAGCCGTAGCCGCCACTGCCGCCCTGATAACCGCCCATGCCAATTCCCGGGCATTGCCCCATGCCGCCAAAGTTGTTATTGAAGTTGTTGCCGTTCCCGTAGGTGCTGTTGTTGTTCAGGCCGCCTCCGGTGGCGGCGTAGGTGTTGGGATAGCCGTAATTTGCTCCTCCGAACTGCCCTCCTCCGAACTGCCCTCCACCGAATCCTCCAAAACCGCCTCCGTAGCCCATGGCGGGATAACCTCCATAGCTTCCCGTGTTTCCGCCTATGCCATAAAGTTGGTTCAAAGCCATCGCCACGCACTCGGCACGCCCGTAGCGCAGACGGTACACGTGATTTTCGCTGCCACCGCCCAGTGCGATTTTGACCGGAATGTCTAGCTTCTTCAGCCAAACTTCAATGGTGTCGAATACTCCCGGATTGGGCGCCACGGCGATCAGCGTGTTGATGCGGTCCACCGGAAGAAAACGAACTGTGACATTCTTGCCGTCGAGGGAAACCGCTTTTAAGACGCTCTCGAGGTCCCTCACCAGGTCCGAAGGACGGGTATTCTTCACTTCAAACAGTCGCACCCGCTGGTTCGCAAAACTGTCATTGTCGAACAAATCGATCAACTCCATGGTGCGCCGCATATTACGTCGGCTGTCGAGAATGAACAGCAAATTGGAGGGAGAGTAGGAAAAAATGGAGGCGTTTTCACCCAGGAACTCGCTCAATACTTTGGTGAGCTCGTCCACCGTCACATATTTCAGGAACACCAGATTCAGCATGATCTGGTCATCTTCCGGGATGTTCTGCGCGTTCACCTGCGGGCGCAACGGCATCTTGGGCGCGTCCTTGAGCGGTACGATGCGGTAGATCTCGCCCTCTTGAATCATGGCGGCGCCATTAATGCGCAGGATCAGGTCCAGCAAACTGCGCGCGTCCAGGTTGGCGGTGCTGCCGTAAGTGTTCAACACCACGCTGCCCCGCACCGCGGGATCCAGAATGTAGTTGATCTTCAACTGGCGCGCGAGTTGATTGATCACTTCCACTAACGAAGTATTTTGCAACTGCAGGTTCCCGATGGGCACGGGGGCCGGGGCCGCCTGCGCAGGCGCGGGTTGGGCCGCTGGAGCTTGCGCGAAGGCCTTGCCCCCCCAGTCGATCAGCATAAAAACGGCCAGGGAAAGTGCCATCCCCGAAACCACCATGGAACGCGAAATTCTCATTTAACGGGCTCCCAATCGCAAGACGGACCAAAGATGCTCATAGCCTGAACCTTTCTGTATCCCGAATGAATGGTACCGGCGGGCGAAGTATCGGCGGGAACACACGCGCGAAAGCCTCCGGTTAACTCCGGACCTAACATGCCGTCGTCGCTGGCGTTAGTGGCGCTGTTGCCATCACCAGTTTTGGAGGCGCTCGCCCCGTTTAACGAAGTCACGGGATTACTGCGGGCCGCAGGCGAGTTTGCCTCAGGCAACGGCGCGACGCTACCGGGAGCCGGGCCCGAAGCGGGCGATTTCGAGCCCGCGTTCCCGCCCGGGCCGGTCTGCGCGACGACCTGCTTCGGCCGCAATTCATCCAGTTTGCGTTCGATACTTTTGCCCTTCCACTCAAAGGCGATGTTATCCTCGTCGAAACTCACCAGCTTGAAATCACCGATCTGCTCACCGGCGTGATAGCTGTTCTGCACATTGTTAGCGCCGCTCAGAAAAATCACAGGCTCGCCAATTGCCATCTGGCCGTTATAGCTGGGGAGCGGGGGCATCACCGGCTCGGGCGCGGGCTTGGGCGGCTCCACAACCACGGTGGGATTGCGGTCTTTCGAGAACAGCATTTTGCTCGCGACATCGAGATACTCGGCCGGCGTGGCGGGCTGCGCTCGCGGGAGACTGGGCGGCGCCAGCACCGCCTTGGGCGCGACTTTGCGCAGCAGCATGGCGCGCTCGCGGGCCTGCGCTTCGAGCCAATTTGCCCGCAGAATCCAGCCCAATGCTCCTACCAAGGCGAGCAATGCGAGGTTCAACAAGATGATTCGGCGATTCACAAGGCTGCCCCTCCCGTCTTCTTCCCCAACTTTGCTTTTTCTGGAACCAAGCGACGCGGCACCACACCCGAGATGGTCACCCGCACGGCTACCGTCTTCTCTTTGGCGTTGGAGGAAAGCACCCGCAGGTCGCTGGTGGCGACTAGTTCGGGCTGAGTTTCAAGGGATGCCAGCAGGTTCACCAATTGATCGATGCGGCATTCGATCTGCACCGCGACACTGGCTTCCCCATAGGAATCGCCAAACGGACGAATGGGATTCAGTTCAGTGGAGCGAATATCGATCGCAGGATTTTCGGCGGCGCCCAGACGGCGAATGATCTGAATTAATTGCGCCTGTGCCTGCGCCGCGGTATCCGCCTGGATGATTCCTTTCTCGCGCACTGCGAGATCGGCGGAAACTTTCTTGAAAACATTTTCTCTCGCCGGCACCGTGGCAGCGGACTCGCGCAACCGAGCCAGGCGCGTTTCCGCGAGCGTCACGGGATCGCCCGCAGGAGCTACCACGGCTACAGCGCCCTGGTTGGTGGGCCAGAAGTAAACGATCAACCCCAGCAGCGCCGAAACGGCCAGCCAGGCGAGTGCGCGGCGATCGCGTGGGCGCAGGTTCATTTGCCTACCTCCCGGTTGGTGCGAATGCGAAAGGTCTCGGCGGTGTTCACGCGCGAGGGTGGAATTACGAATTCCGAACCTTTAAAGAGCGGGGAGGCATCGATGGTGTGAAGGAGCGGGGCGGCCTGCGCGGTTTCGCCGGCGAGCGTCACCTGCGTACGGTTGATTTCCAGCAGATTGAGCCACGCGGGCGGCGTCAGAATGCGCGTCATCTCGTTCAGCACATCCATATCGGCCTTGGTGCGGGCGCGCAGGTCATCTAACTGTAGCGTGTTGCGCCGCGCGATTTCAATCTGGCGATCGAGCGCCGTCGCCCGGTTCGCAGCCGGAGCGACCCTGGCAATCTCAGCGTTCAAGGAAGCCAGATAGCGCGCATTGTCAAGGCGCGGGAATAATCCCAATGCGAGAGCAAGCAGCAGGACCGCAGCGCCCAGAGCGGCTGAGGGAATCCACAGCCAGCGCGAGCCGGATGGCCGCAGATCGGCGGGAAGCAGATTGAGCGGAAGGGCCATCAGCGGGCACGCCGATGCCAGCGCCGCCGCATACGGCAACGCCGGAGCCGCATTCAGCAGCGAATCCAAATTCGCGGGCGCGGTGTCCGGTTCCAAACGCAATTCCGCCGCTGCCATCGCCGCGGCGCGTTCCAGCGGCACCGCGAAGCTGGCCGAAAATACCGAGCGGCTGGCGCTCTCACCATAAATCTCGAAGCCGGATTCGGTGCTTTCATACGCCAGCAACCCGGACGGCGGAGGGTCCGCGCGAAACATGCGCAACGCGGCATGGATCACGGCCGCCGAGCAACTGAATGCACCCACCCGAATGCCGGCTTCACCAAACAACGTGACGAAGCGCTCGATCACCGCACGCCGCGTGATCGCGACCAGCACCGATGACGTGCCCGGAATGCGCGCCCAGCTCGCAGCCACATCTTCTTCGCGGTAGGGATGCAGGCCGTCCAGCTGAAACTCGATGGCCGCAGGCAGATCTTTGTCGGAAACGCCGGGTAGCGACAGATGCCGCACCATCACCTCGCGGCGCGGCAGTAAAACAGTAGCCGCCACGTGAGCGCATCCATGTTTGCGCACGAACTCCGCATATTCGGTACCCCACACGCCGGCGGCATGATGCATGGCGTCGTCGAACGAAAGCGTGCCGGCTACACGCGCTCCACCGGGATGCACGCGCACCGCCGTGACGCGCAGTGATTCTCCGCCGTGTGGCCCGACGACTTCAATGCCCACGCCGTGGCCGAACGCCAGCCATTTGCGCAGCCCGCTGGGCACGAGCGTTCGCAGGACGCTCATGGCTGCGCGTCTCCCGTAAACCCCGGTTGTCCAGGAACGTTACCGCCGCGGATCGCCATTCCCGCATACGGCGGAATCGCCGCTTGCGACCAGGCATCCTGGTACCAGCGCAAAACATCCATCTCGCGCGGAGCTTTCCGCGGATCAAATAATTTGATGGTGGCCGCGGCCGTGCGCGCCACTTCGGAATACGTGCCGTCCGCACGCCGCAATCGCGCGCTGGCGCGCAGCGTATAAATTGTGAAGCCATTCCCCAAGGCAAGGCGCGGCGGCAGCGGACCAGTCTCCTGCGAATTTTGAAATGGCTGCTGCTGGCGGCGCGCGACGATCGCCGCCGTCGCCTCCGGCGTCATGCCCATGGCTTCGAGCAGCGCGGGACTCGCGGTATTCACATCGAACGGCCCCTGCGATCCCCACGGCGAAAGACAATCGCGCAGGCCTCCGCGCGCGTACAGACGACCGTCCGGCCCAGTGGTGTAATTGCCGTAAAACAACTCGGGACTCATCCCCTCGACCAGCAGTAATTCCTCTACCTCCACAAAAGACGCGTGACGCGCCCGAAAAGTCGGACCCAGGCTGAAATAGTATTGGTCGAAAACGCTGGGGCTCAAGGAAGGCGTTCGCCAGTCGACAATGCCGTCCGCGATCCGCCGCGCACGCACCGGGTCCCCCGTGACCGCGAAGATCACGCGATAGAGATCCTCCGGATCGGCCGTGTTGATATTCAACTTGGACGTTTCCGGGATCACTTCGACCAGCGCATCGCCGCTCGGAAAGCGCATGGGCAGGCGCCGCATATCGGAGGTCCAGAAGCGTGGCAGCCCGTCGGGCGCAGCATAATTGAAACCCGAATTGCCCCACAGCACCCACAAGATTCCGCGTTCGAGCGCACCCGAAGCCAGATAGGACGCGCGCAGGCCATCGCCCGCCGTCGAAACGCGATCGGTTTCCGAACGCACGTTGGACGAAACCGAGAGCGCGATGGCTGCGAGTCCTGCCGACAGCCACAGCACCGCCAGCAGCGCACCGCCGCGCGAGCGTCGCCGGCGATGATTAGTAGCGGTCGTCATACACCGATCGTGGGTCGCGGTCGACCATAATGGGCACCGTCACGTTCAGCACGGAAAGCCCGCCGCTCTCCGGCACCATGGGCCGCATCTCAATATGCACTCCTGCGGGCAGCGCGGGTCTGTCCCACAGGGGCAGCCAGGGAGTTTCGAGAAACGTGTTTTGGTTGTAAGGCTCGTGATAGGAGAACCGGCAGTAAGCCAGGTTTTCCCCAAGCACATACGCCGTGCCCCCGGGTGCTGACGCATTGCTACAAAACGTAGTGGTGCTCGCGGGCCCCGTGTAAGGATGTTCCGTCGCCACCAGCCGTACCCCGCCGCGGTCGCTCGGGAGAACGTGATATTCGACTATTTGCGGATAGCCGCGCGCGCCCTCCGCAATGGAGTAACTGGTAATCAGGCGCAGCGCATCCACTGACCCGCTCAGAAAAGAGGGCACCGCGACAGGCTGGCCTTCAGCTGGCACACACAACCCTTGCGCCGGAATTACCGCTGCAATCTGGCTCGACAGTATCTGCTGAGTCTTCACGAAGCGGCGATTGGATTCCAGTTTCTTGGCGGTCTTCTCATACGTGAGCAAGCTGGTGCGCATGGCCATGAGCATGCCCGTCGAAAGGCCCGCGACCAGCGTGACCGCGATCATGAGTTCCAGCAGCGTGACGCCGCGCTGGTTGCGATATGTGGAGCGGTGATGCATTAGAATTGCCGGTCCCCTTTTTGCAGGATGTTGCGGCGAAAGCCTTCGAGCGCGTAAGTGCGGCGGGTCTGCCCGCTCATCCACCAGATTTCAAGTTCCACGCGGTCGAGGTCCCATAGGGATCCGCTAGCCCCGGGCGTGGCTTCAAACGGGGTGACGCGAGCGCGCCACCCGGAACGCACGCCCCCCGTGAGTGCGGGATCGAAGTCCGCGGCGATGTCTTGATTGCGCGGCGCGGCGCGGTCGATCAGCAGCTCGTCCATCTTCTGTCGAGCCAGCAGCGTCGCGCGGTCGATATCGGTAAGCCGCGCCGCGCTGCGCGAGGCTCCCGCCATGCCGCTCAGAATACCGGCGACGGCGATGCCCATGATGAGCGTCGCCACCAACACTTCGAGCAGCGTGAATCCGGCCTGGCGCGATGCGCTCATGGCGCCTTCTCCGCGCGTGTTAATTCAGTGAACGGATCCACGCTGACCATACGCTTGTTTCCGGACCGATTCGCAATCTCGACGCCGATGCGCGGCACCGCGCCGCCCGGATACAGCAGGAAGCGGCGTGGCTCGTCCGGATTCACTTCAGCCGCCGGCAGAACCGTCTGGATGCGATATCCCTCCGGCAAGTCCAAGCGACGCGAAAATTGCAGATCCGGTGAGCGCGAAATCAGCACGTTGTCTTTCGGAGAAATCCACACTTCGATCACCTGCTGGCGGCGGCTGGCGCGGTCGATGGCAGTATTGAGAAAGCTCACCACCGTGTCCGACACCGAGCGCAGGCGCAGCGATTCGACACCGGCCGCGGCGCTGGGGAAAGCGATGCCGGTCAGCAGCGCGATCAGCGTCAGAACGATCAGCAGCTCGATGAGCGTGATGCCCGCTCGCCTGCGCCTATTTGTTGCTCCAACTGACAATGTCGGCGTTGTTCCCTTCTCCGCCAGGCTGGCCGTCGGCGCCCAGCGACACGATGTCCGGCTCATCGCCATGATCGCCGGGAAATTTGTAGAGATAGTGATGACCCCATGGGTCGTCAGGTGCGTCCTGCGGCAAATACGGACCCGCCCACTGATCCAGACCGTCCGGCTTCACGCGCAGCGCGTTCAGTCCCAGGTCAGTGGTGGGGAAGTTCCCGGTGTCCAGTTTGTAAGAACCCAGCGCCGTCATGAACGAATTGATCTGCGCGTGAACCTGCGTGCGCTTGGCCTTATCCACGTTGCCAAACAGCTTGGGACCCACCAGGGCCGCGAACAGCGCGATGATGGTCACCACCACCAGCATTTCAATCAGCGTGATACCGCGTTGTGTCCGTCTTGTTTTCCGCATACGTTTCCTTCTAGCCTGCGATGTCATTGATGCTGGTGATGGCCAGCATCAGGCTCAAAATCAGAGTGCCGATCAACAGGCCCATCACTAAGATGATCAGCGGTTCGAACAGCGACGTAAAGCGCCGGATGGCGCTGCGCGTTTCCGTTTCGTAGATGTCGGCCATGCGCACGAACATGGCGTCCAGGTGTCCGGTCTCTTCGCCGACGCTCAACAGATGCGCGGCCAGCGGAGGAAATTCTCCGGCTTTCGCGAGCGGCCCCGCGATGCCTTCGCCGCGCTTCACGCCGGTAATCACACGCTCGAGTGACCCCGCGATGCGCCGGTTGTTTAAAATTCCGCGCGAGATGCCGATCGATTGCACCAGCGGCACGCTAGCCGCAACCAGCGTTCCCATGGCGCGCGCAAATCGCGCCGTCTCGGCTTTGCGTAGCGCATCGCCCAGCACCGGCACGCGCAGCCGGAACGTATCCCACCACATCGCGCCGCTGGCAGTGCGTATATAAGTGACCAGCGAGATGATCGTCGCCGCCAGCACAATCGCCCCCGGCAGCCAGTACATCTGCAAGTAGCGGCTAGTAGCCAGCAGCATCTGCGTAGGCACCGGAATGGTCATGCGCGGGTCGGAAAAGATTTGCGCGAAGCGCGGTACCACGAACTCCAGCAGAACAATGATGGATGAGATGCCCACGATGGTGAGAAGACCGGGGTATATGAGCGAACTGACGATGTAACTGCGCAAGTCGTCGCGAGTGCGCTCGAACTCCGCCAGCCGGTCAAAGATTTGCGAGAGCGATCCCGAAGCCTCGCCCGCGCGCACCATGTTGACATAGAGATCGGAAAAATAAATGGGATGCGCCGCCAGACTGTCGGCGAGCGACTTGCCGCCTTTGATCAAACGGACGATATCCAGCACCAGCGTGCGGAAATTCGCGTGTTCCGTCAGCTCCGCTGTGATCGACAACGCACGGTCGAGCGGCACGCCGGCGTTGAGCAAGGTGGCCAGCTCCTGCGTGAAGAACAGAATGTCTCTGCGTCTGCCGCGCTGAAACGCGGGAATCTTGAACGCGGACGCAGCCTTCTGTTCCAGGCCCACATACACCGGGATCAAACCCTGGCGCTTGAGTTCCGCGGCGACATGGCGGTCAGTTTCGGCGGAAAGCGTGCCCGTGCGGAGCTTGCCGTCCGCCGCCACCGCCCGAAAAAAGTAGGCTGTCGCCATCTAGAGTTCCTGTGTCACACGCATCACTTCATCCGCCGAGGTCATGCCGCGGCGCACCTTATTCCAACCATCTTCGCGAAGATTCTGCATGCCGTGGCGGCGGGCAATCTCCGTGATCCTGCCCGAATCTTCATTGCGCATGATGGACGCGCGCAGTTCCTCGTTCAGCTCCATCATTTCAAAAATACCCAAGCGTCCGCGATAGCCGGTGTTGAAACACGCCTCGCAACCCGTGCCGCGGAAAACGTTGATGGTCTCACCTTCGGGCGTAATCGCAGTGCCGCCGGGGACTTTGCACTCGCTGCAGATCACGCGCACCAGACGCTGCGCGAGCACTGCCACCAATGACGACGTGATCAAGTAATTCTCCACCCCCATGTCGGTCAAGCGCGTAATAGCGCTAGGCGCGTCGTTAGTGTGCAGCGTCGAATAAACGAAGTGGCCGGTGAGCGCCGATCGTATGGCAATGTCGGCAGTCTCGCGGTCACGAATTTCGCCCACCATGATGACGTCGGGATCCTGACGCACAATGTGGCGCAGCCCCTGCGCGAAGGTCAACCCGATCTGCGGATTGACATGAATCTGATTGATCCCGTCCATCTGATATTCGACGGGATCTTCAATGGTGATGATTTTCTTGTCGGTCTGGTTGATGCGCTTCAACGCCGAATAGAGCGTGGTCGATTTGCCGCTTCCAGTAGGGCCCGTCACCAGAAAGATGCCGTGCGGCAGGGACGTGTAATGTTGCATGCGCGACAGCATGTGCTCGTCGAAGCCCAACCGTTCCAGATCGTAAAAATCGCCCGCCGAACGGTCGAGCAGACGCATCACCACGCTTTCGCCGTAAAGCGTAGGCAATGTCGAAACGCGCAAGTCGACTTCACGACCCAACGTTTTGACCTTGATACGCCCGTCCTGCGGCAAGCGGCGCTCGGCGATATTTAAGCGCGCCATCAGCTTCACGCGCGAGATAATCGCCGCCTTCAACTCGCGCGGCGGCTGGTCCTGATTCACCAGCACACCGTCCACGCGATAGCGGACGCGGAATTCTTTTTCGAACGGCTCGATGTGAATATCGCTGGCGCGCTTCTCGACGGCCTGCGCGATCAGCGCATTGACCAGGCGGATCACCGGCGCCTCGCTGGCCATGTCGCGAAGGTGTTCCAGATCTTCGCTGGCCTCGCCTACGGGAGTCGCAAACTCGGTTTCTTCTTTCTCGGACTGACCGTAGTAGCGGTCGATCGCGTCGAGAATTTCCCGCTCCCCGGCGAGACCCGGGTTCACCATCAGTCCAGTACACGCAGCCACCGTCGCACGCGTTTCAAAATCCAGGGGATCGGCCATCGCCAGCGTGACTGTGTGATCGTGCAGCATCACCGGCAGGCAGCGGAACTGGCGCAGGAACTTGGGCGATAGCGTTTCGGTTTCAGGCGAAACCGCAGGCGGGCCTTCGATCACGATCAGAGGCACCTGCAACTGCTCCGAAAGCGCGAGCAACACATCGCGCGCCGCGACGAAGCCCAGATCCACCAGGATCTTGCCCAGTTTATCGCCGCGCTCACGCTGCAATTCGAGCGCGCGATCCAGGTCTTCGCCGGTGATCAGATGTTTCTGGATGAGGATCTCGCCAAGCCGCATAGCCGTTAGTACTGCACGGCGTGAATGGCGGATTCAAGAGCCGCACCACCCAGGTGCTGCGCCTCCATCAGTTGCTTCTTCGACCCCTGCATCGCAATCTGCGCGGGCACGCCGTCCAGGTCTTCCCACGGGAAATGCGAGAGGAAAGCCACTAATACAATCTGTTCGTCGGGCGGCACCGCCGCCATTTCCGGAGACGCCGCGGTATCGGCCAGCGCTTTCGCCAGCGCCTTCTTCAACTCCGGAATGCGCGCGATCTTTTTCTGTTTGTGCTGCGCGATATCTTGTTTGGTCATGGGCGGCGTCATGATCCCCAGCGTGGGACCCGCCACCAGATTCACTTCCGCCGTGAACACCGCGCCGTAGCCTTCTAAATAAACGCCGCGCGTGGGACCGAGCACTACGAACGGATTGTCACTCCATAACTTGGTGAAGCTGTTATCGAGTTTTCGTTCCGTCGCAGCCAGCGTGTTCCTAGGCACGCGCGGCAAGTCACTTGCAATTGCAGAGGTGGCAATCACAAGGAGGAGGAAAGGCTTCGTTAGGTGTTGCAAAGTCGAGATCTTCATTTAGCGAACTCCCGCCCCGGTGTTCAGGGCATACATACGCGTAACTTGTTTGTTGAGAAAATCCGCGGCGTCGGAATAGCGCTGTTCGGTCGCCGAGAGCAGCAAGGCAGTGCGCTGATCGTCGCGCTTTTCAGTCTCGGCGACCGCCTTCGTAACCGCCGCGTTCAGCGCCGTAGCCATTTCGCTCTGCAACCGCGCCATGACTTCAGCGCTCACGCGAGCCTCGATCGCCCGCGTATCCACCGGCGCCGTAGAATTGACCGGCACACTCGCCGGCCGCACGAAAGCGTGTACTAAAATCGCAGCCGCAATCACCGCCGCCGCCGCGAACGCAGGCCGCAGGAACAACTTCTGATACCAGCGCGGTTCAAAAACTTTGTCGGAGACAAACGCAATCCGCCGCGGCAGTTCTTCCTCGCGCAGCGTCGCCATCGCGTCCAGTGTCACCCGCAGCCCCGCCAGTTCGTCCTGGCAATCGGCACACGCAGCGACGTGGTTTTCCGCCTCCTGCCGCACGCGCCCGTCCAACTCACCCAGCGCATACGACTTCCAATCCGGTCTGCCATCCCCCAACTTGCAACTCATGACGCACCCCCCCCGTTTTTACGAAATACCGCCGGAGCCAGCGTGGCCTTGAGAAGATCCAGAGCTGTATACAAGCGCGATTTCACAGTAGAGACCGGAATTTCCAGAATCTCCGCCATTTCATCGAACTTGAAACCTTGGTAGACCTTCAACAAGACCGCCTCGCGTTGATCCTCACTCAGCACCTTCAGCGCACTCTCGACGGCTAGCGACAATTCGATCGGCAACATCCGCCCACCGAAATCCCGCGGACGAGGCTCGGAAAGCTCACTTTCCGGTTTCCGCCGCCGCAGCAACGAAAACGCCTCGTTGTGTGCGATCCGGAACAGCCACGCCGAAAAGCGCGCCGGATCGTCGAGTTTGCGGAGATTCTGATACGCTTTCAAAAAAGTTTCCTGGCTGAGATCGAGCGCATCCTCGCGATTCGACACCAACCGCAGCAGATAGTTGAAGATACGCTTCTCCCACCGGGACACGAGAAGGTTATACGCCTCGACGTCTCCCTGCCGCGCTTTGGCAATCAGGTCGCGATCTTCGACCTCGCGAAAGATCAACGTTTGCTCCGTTCGTAAAGACGCCCCCAACTCAGAAAAAGTTGGACCGGGGCGGGAATCGAGTCACCTTCATTATGAACATAGCGAGACGGAAATGGTTTAGGGGATCGCAGGTGCGCTCGGATACCATTGAAAGTGAAGCACATCATCTAGACCAATGAACTTACTGAATTTCGAACTTGCGGCTCCGTCTTTTGCCATCGAACTGGTTGGTCTCGACTTCGTTTGGGACTTGCATAACGCGGGCAGGTTTCTCGGAATCCGTTTAGACGCCGGGAACAATACAGCCTTGATGAAGTGGTCAGTTAGTGGCCACCCGGCAGCAAAATATGCGGGATGTAGCTTGATCTTCACAGGCCTAAAGTTGTTAGTTGTCTCCGGCCGAGATGACGATCTACCTCTATCCGAGGACTTTTGCATCAGCAGCATTTCCAAGGTTCTTCCCGAACCTCGCGGAGAATCCCCGCTGCGTATGAAGGCTCAATGGAATGAAAAGGAGCCATTTCATCTGCTATTTGAATTCCAGAGCCGTCGATCAATTGAGATAAACGCCGAAACGGTGGAACTGGCTGGGTGGTGACAGCGCCGGGATGTCCTCGATCCAGCGGCCGTCCGTTTCGCGATCAGTTTCGCGCCGCGCAGCCGGTCCAGAATAGAAAGACATGAACTATCCCGATTCCGTCCAGTTCCTCTACGCGCTGGGCAACGAAATGAAGACCGCCAAGCTGGGCCTGGACCGCATCCGCGCGGTTCTCGGCGCTTTAGGCAACCCCGAAAAGGCGTATCGCGTGGTCCACGTCGCTGGGACCAACGGCAAAGGTTCCACCAGCGCCATGATCGCCGCGGGCTTGCGCGCGGCGGGCGTCCGCACGGGGCTGTTCACCTCGCCCCACTTGGTCGAACCCACCGAGCGCATTCAGATCGACGGCATCCCGGTCTTGCAAACCCAGTTTTCGCGAGCGTTCGACGTGGTCCACCAAGCCGCCGGCTCGCTCGATCTCGACGCGCATCCCAGTTATTTCGAAACCGTCGCCGCCATGGCGTTCTGGTTATTCCGTGAGCTGAGCGTGAAGACGGCAGTGATCGAGGTCGGTCTGGGCGGCAGACTCGACGCAACCAACATCGTCGACCCGGCGCTCACCGTCATCACTCCCAT
>Ga0207648_10004044_pt1 | contig 15225 bp, 7 predicted proteins | sample KBSMisM32_FD_184310 | JGI IMG/M metagenome (GOLD analysis project Ga0207648, IMG submission 184310) | Miscanthus rhizosphere microbial communities from Kellogg Biological Station, Michigan, USA - KBS Miscanthus M3-2 (SPAdes) (version 2) | ecosystem: Host-associated > Plants > Roots > Rhizosphere...
AGCGGCATCACTCCGAAAATGAACGCGAAGCTGGTCATCAGGATCGGCCGCAACCGGATCCGCGCGGCTTCGATCGCGGCGTCGATCACCCGTTGGCCTTCGCGTTCGGCGCGCTCGGCGAACTCGACCATCAGGATCGCGTTCTTGGCGGAGAGCCCCATCGTCGTGATCAGCCCGACCTGCAGGTAGACGTCGTTCTGGAGGCCGCGCAGGGTGACGAACAAGATCGATCCGACGAGGCCGAGCGGGATCACCAGCAGCACCGCCACCGGGATCGACCAGCTCTCGTAGAGCGCCGCGAGGCACAGGAAGACGACAATTAGCGCGACCCCATAGAGGATGGGCGCCTGGCCCGACGACAGCCGCTCCTGGTACGACTGGCCAGCCCATGCGACGCTCAGGCCGGGAATCCTGCTGGCGAGGCTTTCCATGGTGTTCATCGCGGTTCCCGAGCTGACGCCAGGCGCGCCCTGGCCTGAAATCTCGAACGACGGATAGCCGAGGAAGCGCGACGAGCTCGTCGGCGTCGTGATCCACGACGTCTGCGCGAATGAGGAGAAAGGCACCATCCCGCCTTGGCCATTGCGCACGAACCATTGGTCGATGTCGCTCGGCTCGGAGCGATAGGTGGCGTCGCCCTGGACATAGACGCGCTTGACCCGTCCGCGGTCGATGAAGTCGTTGACGTAGCGGCCGCCCCACGCGGTCGACAGCGTGTTATTCACGTCGGAGGCGGCCAGGCCCAAGGTCGCGACCCGCTGCTGGTCGATGTTGACCTTCAGGCTCGCAACGTCGGGCAGCTCGCTAAGACGGACCGAAGACAGCTGCGGCGTCGCGGAGGCCTGCGCGAGCAGGCGATCGCGAGCATCGGCAAATTGCTCCTTGGTGAGCCCACCGGCGTTCAGCAGCTCCATCGTGAAACCGCTCGACTGGCCGAGGCCGCGGATCGCTCCCGGAACCAGCGCGAACACCTGCGCGTCGCGAAGCCCGCGGAACGCGCCGGAAGCCCGTTGGACGATGGCGTCGGCGCTGTTCCTGGCACCCTTGCGCTGGTCATAGTCAGCGAGGTTGAGGAAAGCCTGCCCGGTGTTTTGCCCGGCGGCGCCCTGGCCGCCGCCCGCGACGCTGAAGAAGGTCTTCACGTTTCGCTTTTCCGGGCCGCGCCAGAAATAATCTTCGACCGCCCGCTGCACCTGGAGGGTGCGTGTCATCGTCGCGCCTGCGGGAAGTCGGAACTGGACCAGCGCAGCGCCCTGATCCTCGGTCGGGAGGAAGCCGGTCGGAAGACGGAAGAACAGCAGCGCGAGGAGCGCCAGCACGCCGGCGTAGATCGCAAGGAACAGCCATTTGCGGTCGACCACGCGACTGACCGAGGCGACGAACCAGTCGCGGAATCGGTCAAATCCCTCGTTGAACCTGACGCGGGCGCGTTCGATCGAATGAGCGAGGGCCGGTGCCCGCCTTCCGACCCAGGTCTGTTCGACCGTCGCATGCTGCCGGCGAAGCAGATTGGCGGCGATCGCCGGGCTAAGCGTCAGGGCGATGAATACCGACAGCGCCATCGCAGAGACGATGGTCGCCGAGAACTGGCGGTAGATGACCCCGGTCGATCCGCCGAAAAACACCATCGGCAGAAACACGGCGGATAGCACCAGGGCGATCGCGACGAGCGCCATCTGGATCTGTTCCATCGAGGCGATGGTCGCGTCGCGCGGACTCATCTCCGGATTCTCATCCATCAGCCGCTCGACATTCTCGACCACGACGATCGCGTCATCGACCAGCAGACCCGTCGCGAGCACAAGCCCGAACAACGTCATGGTGTTGATCGAAAAGCCGAGCGCGTAGAGGATGGCGAACGTGCCCAGCAAGACGACCGGGACGGCGATGAAGGGTATGAGGGTCGCGCGCCAGCTCTGCAGGAAAACGAACATGACGAGGACGACCAGCAGGATCGCCTCGAGCAGCGTTTTCACGACCTCGTAAACCGATAATTTGATGAAATCGCTCGTGTCGTTGGCGAAGGCATAGCTGTAACCCGCGGGCATCCGCGGAGCGATCTCGGCCATCTTTGCCTTGACCAGGTTGGCCGTGCGCAGCGCGTTCGCTCCCGGCTCGAGCGAGATTCCGATGCCCGCCCCGGGATGCCCGTTGGTCCGGATCGTCGCCGCATAATTGTCGGCGCCGATCTCGACCCGGGCTACGTCGCCGAGGAGGACTCGGGCGCCCGACGGATCCGACTTCACGACGATGTTGCGGAATTGTTCGGGGGTCTGCAGGCGACCCTGCGCCGTCACCGTCGCATCGAGTTCCTGGCCCTGCGGCTGGGGCAGCCCGCCGATCTCGCCGGCCGCCACTTCTGTGTTCTGGTTCTGAAGCGCGGCGATGATGTCGCTCGGCATCAGTCCGACACCCGCGAGCTTATGCGGATCGAGCCAGATGCGCATCGCATATTGCGAACCGAAGACGTTGACGTCGCCGACGCCGGGAACGCGAGACAATTCGTCCTGCACGTTGCTCGCCAGCCAGTCGGATACGTCGAAGTTGGTGCTCTTGTCGGTCTTGTCGAAGATCGCGGCAATGAGCAGCAGGTCCGGCGAGCTCTTGCTGACCCTGACCCCCTGCTGCTGAACCTGCGCAGGGAGCCGGGAAATCGCCGCTTGGATCGCATTTTGGACCTGGACCTGCGCGATGTCCGGGTCGATGCCTTTCTCGAGAATGACGCTGATGGAGACCGACCCCCGGGCCGTCGACGACGACGAGAAATAGAGCATCCCGTCGATGCCCGTCAGTTGTTGTTCCAGGATTTGGGTGACGCTGGATTCAAGGGTTGCCGCGGACGCTCCCGGATAGCTTGCGCGGATGTTGATCTGGGTCGGCGCGACATCGGGATATTGCGCCACCGGCAGCGAGATGATGGCGCCGATGCCGGCCAGCATGATGATGATCGCGATCACCCAGGCGAAGATCGGGCGATCGATAAAGATCTTGGACATTCGCTAGCCGCTCTGACGCCGGCTCTTTGCCGCCCCAGGCGGCCGAGCTCCGACGCGTTGCGGCGCGCTGGCCGGGACCGGCTTGATTTGCGCGCCGTCCTTGAGGTTCGCGGTGCCCTGGGTGATCACCTTCTCGCCCGGCGCGAGGCCGCCGGTGACGACCCATGAGTCGCCGAGCGTGCGGTCGGCCTGGATGGTGCGCTGGACGGCACGGTTGCCGGAGCCGACGACGAACACCGTCGCGTCTCCCTGTGGGCTGCGGCTGACTGCCTGCTGTGGAACGAGGATTGCGGACGTCTGGACCGCCTGAGCGAACTCCGCCGTCACATACATGCCCGGCAGAAGGATCGACTGGGGGTTGGCGAAGCGCGCGCGGACGGTGACCGTGCCTGTGCCCTGGTCGACGATCACTTCGCTGAACTCGACCGTTCCTGTGAAGCCATAGATTGACCCGTCGGGCAGCTTCAGCCGGACCTGCGCTCTCGACGGCACCGCGCCGCCCTGGGACAGTGCCTGGCGCAGCTTCAAAAGGTCGGCTGCGGATTGCTGGATATCGACGAACACCGGGTCGAGACGAGTGATCGTCGCCAGCGCATCCGGCTGATTGGCAGTGACGAGCGCGCCCTCGGTGATGCTGGACAATCCGATCCGGCCGGTGATCGGCGCTGGAACCCGCGTGAAGCGCATGTTGACCTGAGCCGCTCGGAGCGCCGCGCTGTTCTGCGCGATCGCCGCATCGGCCTGGCGCGCCTGGGCGAGCGCGTCGGTGTAATCCTGCTTGGAAATCGCCTCCATCCTGGCGAGCGGCGCATAACGTTGCGCGCGGGTGCGAGCGGCGACCGCACTGGCTCGAGCGCTCTGCAGGTTGGCGGCGGCCTGGGCCTGTTGCGCCGCATAAATGCTGGGATCGATCTGGTAGAGCGTCTGGCCCTGCCGGACGATCGAGCCTTCCCGGAACAGGCGGCGCTGGATGACACCGGAGACCTGCGGCCTGACATCGGAAACCTGGTAAGCCGCGACGCGGCCCGGAAGCTCCTGCTGGAGCGGAGCGCTGGCTTCCCGAACGACGACGAAGCCGACCTGGGCTGGTCCACCCGGACCGCCGCGCCCGCCGCGGCTACCCTGCGACCCCGTCGTGCTTCCGCCGCCGCTGCATCCGGCAAGCAGAAGCGCAGCTATCAGAATGGCGCCGAAACGGCGGCGCATCGCGGGGAAGTGATTCACAGTGGCGGCCAATTCCGATAGTCGGTGCGGATTGCAAGTCCTGGCCGCCTGTGACGCCGGGGACATGAACATCGGCGGGCCGCTAGGTTAACTTTCGTCAAGGGTGCCCGTTCCTTTCGACGAAGCGGCAAGCGGAGCCGACGACGGGTTGCAGTCGAAGACGTTCCGACCCGCGCTTCTTGGTCGCGGCGAGCTTTGCTGTAAACGGTTGCGGCCATTCAAAGGCTGGAGGGACAGTTGGCGGGCGCCGAGCAACCGGTTCGAAAGGTGACGATCGTCGGAGGAGGGACGGCCGGCTGGATGACCGCCGCCGTCCTCTCGCAATGGCTGAGCAAGATCGAAATCAAGCTCATCGAATCCGACGAGATCGGGATCATCGGCGTCGGCGAAGCGACCATCCCGCACATCAAGAATTATTTCGCGCTCGCCGGCATCGACCCCCTCAAGATGATCAGCGAGAGCAAGGCGACGTTCAAGCTCGGCATCCAGTTCGTCGACTGGGGCGCGCCCGGCGAAACCTACATCCACGGGTTCGGCAAGATCGGCCGCGACATGCTGTGGCTTCACCCGCACCAGTTGTGGCTGGCGGCGAAGGCGCGGACGCCCGAGCGGGTCCAGCATTTCGACCGTTATTCGCTGAACTGCGTCGCGTGCCGCCAGAACAAATTCGCGTTCGGCGACCCGCGCAATCCGAACTCGCCGCTGGCCGGACTGGACTATGCCTACCATTTCGACGCGTCGCTGCTCGCTCGCTTCCTGCGCAGCGAGAGCGAGGCGCGGGGGGTCGAGCGCGTGGAAGGCAGGATCGTCGAGACGATGCTCCAACCGGAGACCGGCTTCGTCGACCGGGTCAAACTGGCCGACGGGCGCGAAGTCGGTGGTGACTTGTTCATCGACTGCTCCGGAATGCGCGCGCTGCTGATCGGCCAGGCGCTCGGCAACGGATATGAGGATTGGAAGCATTGGCTGCCGTGCGACCGGGCGCAGGCGGTTCCGTGCGAAAGCGTCGAGCCGCTGACGCCGTACACGCGCTCGACCGCGCGCAAGGCCGGGTGGCAATGGCGGATCCCGCTGCAGCACCGGATCGGCAATGGTTATGTCTATTCGTCGGACCTGATCGGCGACGAGGAGGTTGCGGAAGGCCTTCTCGCCAACCTCGACGGCAAGGCCCTCGCGGATCCCCGGCCGGTCAGGTTCGCGCCGGGCCGGCGGCTCAAATCATGGGACAAGAACGTCATCGCGATCGGTTTGTCATCCGGGTTCCTCGAACCTCTGGAATCGACCAGCATCCACCTCATCCAGACCGGAATCCACCGCATCCTCGCGATGTTCCCCTCGACCGGCTTTTCCGCCGCCGACATCGACGAATACAACCTCCAGGCGCGAACCGAATATGAGGACGTGCGCGACTTCATCATCGCTCACTACAAGGTCACCCGCCGCACCGGCGATCCGTTCTGGGACCATGTGCGCACGATGGACGTGCCCGACAGCCTCCGCGACCGGCTCGAGCTGTTCCGTTCCTCGGGGCGCTTCTTCAAGCACAATGCCCAGGAGCTGTTCGGCGAGGAAAGTTGGGTCCAGGTCCTGCTCGGCCAAGGGTTCGAGATGCATCCCGATCCGGTCACGGAGTTCGTCGCCGACGACGAGCTCGTCGACTTCCTCGGCGACATCGCCGAGGTCAACGAAGACGTCGCCTCGAAAATGCGCGATCATGGAGAGTTCGTGCGCAACCTGCCGCCCAGCGGCGATGTGGCGAGGACGAGTGCGCCTGCGCCTTTGACGGCCCCGCAGGTCAGCTTCGCCTTGCGGTACGAACGGGGTGAGACGACAGCTTAGCGGGCAACCGCCGTTACCCCCAAGCCACAGCTGTTTGAAATCCTTTAACCTTGCGCCCCGGGCGCAATTGACTTGCGCTGCGCGAAAGAGTTTCATCCGATACCAAAGAGCCAAATGGCCGATATGGTTGTGTAACCGGTTACATTACCGGATCTGGAAGAGGGGACACGTGTGAGCACGACTTCCGATAAGCGCCGGCTTTCGTCTGGCATTTCCGTAATTGCAGTCGCCGTCGCACTCGTCGTTGCGACTCCGGCCGACGCTCAGACAACCTCGAGCCTCCAGGGGCACGCCGCGGCCGGCTCTACGGTCACGGTCACGGACGTCAACACCGGCCACAGCGACAGCGTGAAAGCCGACGCAACCGGGAACTACCAGATCGTCGGACTGCCCCCGAGCACGTATCGCGTGCAATCCGGTTCTGCTGCTCAGACGGTCGTCGTTCCGCTGGGCCAGGCGGTTACAGTCGACCTGGTCGGTCCTGCACCGGCGGCCGGCGGGGCGATCGTAGTGGTCGGAGCCCGGACCAAGGACGTCAAAACCCCGGCCATCACGACCAACGTCTCGCGCTTCCAGCTTGAAAACCTACCTAACGGCGACCGCAATTTCCTGAACTTCGCCGCGCTCGCTCCGGGTGTCACCGTGTCGCCGCCGACCCTGGGCGGCAACGCCCGTCAGGTCCAGGCCGGCGCGATCAGCTCGGATTTCACGAATACTTTCATCGACGGCATCAGCATCAAGAATCTCGTCAATCACGGCGGCACTCTTGGGCAGAACTATTCCTCGGGTAACCCATTCCCGGCTTCCGCGGTTGACCAGTTCAATGTCGAGACGCAAAACTTCAAGGCCGAGTTCGAGCAAGCCGGCTCAGCGGTCATTTCGTCGGTCACCAAGACCGGCGGCAATAAGTTTCACGGCGAAATCTTCGGCGAGTGGCAGCCCAAGGCGTTCATCAGCCTGAATTATGATGACCGCGCCGGCAACGCGAACAACTCGACGATACCGTACCGCCCGAAACCCAACTTCCACACGCGATATTACGGCGGCAATCTCGGCGGCCCGATCATTCCCGGGAAGCTGACGTTCTTCGCCGACGTCGAGGCTACGGACAAGCTGTTCGGGTCGAACGACATCAACGTGTTCAACGGTACGTTCCCAGGGCTCTCGCCAGGTGCGCAATCCTACGTCACGACAGCCCGGAGCACCTACAACGGGAGCTTCCCGGCGACCTTTAAAGAGCAGCTATATTTCGGCAAGCTCACCTGGTTCGCGACGCCCGATGACACGGTCAACGTGAGCGGGTTCATCCGGCATGAGTCCAACCTGCAGATCAACGGCGGAATCCGGATCGCGGAAGCCTCGGCCCGGAATCGGAACAACGAACATCGCTATCAGGCGTGGTGGAATCACCGCGGATCGAATTGGCTGAACGAATTCATCGTCGCTCGGGATTCGGCTGCGAATGGGCAGGTCCCCAACTTGCCCGGCTCAGATGCTTTCGTGACCTATACCGCGCCCCAGGTTGGGGCCACGCCGGCCGGCTGCATTACCGTGACCGGCTCGTCACCCAACGCGTTCACCTGCCCGAACATCGGCAACAATCGACTGATCGAGCTTGGCAACAATTTCGCCCAGGACGATCATCAATATCAGCTGCTGTTCAAGGATAACGTCACCATCACGACGGGGGATCACACCGTCAAATTCGGCGGCAAGCTCAACTTCACAAAGCTGCAGCGGCTCGAAGGCAACAACGTCACCGGAACTTACTTCTACGACGCTGCAAACTTCACCGGCGTGAGCACCTCGACACCCTATGCCGCGACCATCAATACTGCCGCGGTCCGGCCGGTAAGCGCGAAGAATACGCAAATCGGTTTGTTCGTGCAGGACGACTGGCGCCCCGACGACCATTGGCAGGTCAGCGCCGGCGTCCGCTGGGATTTCGAATCGAACGCGAAGAATGAGAAATTCGTCACTCCCGCCGACGTGGCGGCGGCCCTAAGGGCTTATCCGGGATGGGCGGCGGCAGGGATCAATCCTGACGATTATATCTCGACGGGCAATAACCGGAAGCCGTTCTACGGCGCGATCCAGCCAAGGCTGGGTATTTCCTATGACGTCCGCGGCGACCGGAACCTGGTGCTGTTCCTCGGCGCCGGCCGCTATTACGACCGCTCGCTGTTCATCGATTCCGCTCTGGAAACGATCAAGGACTATTATGAGTCAGTCGCGACCATAAACACCTGCCCCGCGGCCCCGACACCAACCTGCCCCGCGGTTTTGCCGACTGATCCCAATGCCTTGCGGGCGCTGGGCGCGATGCAGGGCGGCGAAGTCTTCCTCCTCAACAATCACCTCAAGACGCCTTACTCGGATGAAATCACCGCTGGCGTCCGGAAGCGCTTCGGCGTCATCAACACCTCGATCGCGGTGTCTTACATCAAGTCGCACAACATCTTTCAGTACGTGGTCGGAAACCGCCTGCCTGATGGGAGCTACAGCGGCGCGATCAACCCGGTCATTGTCTACAAAGGCGTCCCCTACGGGACCGGAATATTCTTCGGCGGAGGCGCGATCGGTGCCGCGCCGTTGCCGGGCCACGGAAACATTTTCATCAGCAGCGACAATGGCGCCGCCAACTATGCGGCGCTCTATTTGCAGGCCGACAAGCCTTTCACCCGCGAGTCGGGTTGGGGATTCAGCTCTGCATTGACCATTTCCCGGGCGCGGTCGAACGATGGCGCCGGTTTCGGCGATCCGTTCTGGTTCGACACGCCGAATGTCGGCGATCAGGGCTGGCAGCCGAGCCGTGGCCTCGAACGGTGGCGCTATGTCGGGACCGCTACGGTCGGCTTGCCATTTGACATCAGGCTCTCGACGGTTGTCACTCTGTCGTCCGGCCCATCGTTCGGCAGCGTGATTTGCTGCAACGTCCCGCAATCGGTCGCGGGCCCAGGGGGTCCGAGTGCTTACTTCACCGATTTCGGGGTCCTGCATCCCAGAGCATTCTTCGGTTACAAGAATGTCGACTTCAACATCTCGAAGTCGTTCAAGATGCCATGGAACCCAGCGCAGGAGCTGACGGTCTACTTCCAGGCGCTCAATGCGTTCGACTTCGTCAACCGCAACTATTCGATGTGGGGCGGTGGTTTCCAAAATTACGGCGGTCCGGGACCGACGCGTGACCCGGATCCAACCGGCGTTGCCAGCCAGGGCCAGAACTTCAAGGTCGGCGCCAAGTTCACTTTCTGACGAAGGTTGTGGAAATCGGGAGGGGGACGGAAACGTCTCCCTCCTTCTTTATTGGGGCTCTAGCGTGAAGCCTGAACTTCGCCGCGTCGGTAACGGGCAGAACCCCATCGTCGTAATCGACGAGTTCACCGGCCGGCTTGGCGAAATTCTGAAGATCGCCGAAACGCTTGCTCCGTACCCGGCGTTGAGCGGCAATTACTATCCCGGGCTTCGCCGAATCATCGCGCCGGCCGATGAGGCCGCCTATGGCTATGTCGAACAGCTGTGCGAGGCCGCGGGACCTTTCATCGCGGGAGCATTTGACGTCGAGGGCTTCACCCTCACCGAGGCCAGCTTCTCAATGGTGACGACGGCGCCCGCGGACCTGTCACCGCCGCAGCGCGCCCCGCACTTCGATTCCACCGAGCCGAAGCACTATGCGCTGCTGCATTATCTGCGCATCCCGAAAGCGAGCGGCACCGCTTTCTACCGCCAGCGCTCGACAGGTATCGAGCGCGTGACCGAGGCCAACGTCGCGCGTTTCGTCACGACTGCCGAACGCGAGGCTGCACTGCTGCCCAGGGATTCCGGCTATATCTCGGGCTCGGACCGATATTTCGAGCAGGTCGCGGCGGTCGAGGCTGTCCCGGACCGGCTACTCATCTACCAGGGCGGCCTGTTGCATTCGGGGGTCATCCCCGATGGGATGTCGTTCAGCTCGAACCCGCACGAAGGCCGGTTGACCGCCAACCTCTTCGTGCTCGGTGATTGAGGAGGCAAGCAGATGCGTCATCCGGTCTTGATTGGCGCCGCCGCGCTCGCGGCCGCCGCGCCGGCCGTTGCTGACCAGCGCACCTACGCCAATCCCGTCGACATCGATTACCGCTACAATTTCGAGCAGATCAACCAAGGCGTCTCGTACCGCACCGGCGCTGACCCGGCGATCGTCAACCACAAGGGCGCCTACTATCTCTTCATGACGCTCGCCGACGGTTATTGGCGTTCGACCGACCTCATTCACTGGACTTTCATCACGCCGAGCCAGTGGCCGAACGGCGGGATCGTCGCTCCGGCGGTGGCGTCGGACGGGGACCGGCTGATCCTCCAGCCCTCGATGTCCTTCACGCGCCCGGGCTCGATCTACGTCTCGACCGCGCCCGAGACGGGCAAGCTCGATTACCTGGTGCGGTTGATGCCCGATCTTCCGGGCGCCGTCGACAAGCCCCCGGAGGAAATGAAGCCCGGGGAAGTCCCGCCGGGCCCATGGGACCCGGGGCTGCTCAAGGACGACGACGGCCAATGGTACCTCTATTGGGACTCGTCGAACGTCTTCCCGATCTACGGCCAGAAGGTCGCTTTTTCGGACGGCAAGCTGATCTACCAGTCGCCCGCCGAGCCCTTGTTCGTGCTCCATCCCGAAGAACACGGCTGGGAACGGTTCGGCCAGGACCATAACGGCCTGCTCGCAAATGGGCAGCCGACCAAGCCTTATCTGGAAGGCGCCTGGATGACGAAGGTCGGCGGGCGCTATTACCTCCAGTACGGAGCGCCTGGCACCGAATTCAACGCCTACGCCAACGGCACCTACGTCTCTGACAAGCCGCTCGGGCCCTTCACCTACGCGCCGTACAACCCGATCGCCTACAAGCCCGGTGGGTTCGTGCACGGCGCCGGGCATGGTTCGACCTTCCAGGACCGCTACGGCAATTGGTGGAACACGGGCACGCCGTGGATCGGCTACAATTGGACGTTCGAGCGGCGGATCGACCTGCTTCCGGGGAAAATCTACCCAGACGGGCAAATGGGCTTTACGTCGCGCTTCGCCGATTTTCCGTTCTATGTCCCAACATCGAGGGTCGACGACCCCGACAGCCTGTTCACGGGCTGGATGCTCTTGTCCTACCGCAAGGCGGCCACCGCCTCGTCAACCCTGGGCGAATTCGCAGCTGGGAGGATCACCGACGAAAACCCGCAGACGTTCTGGGTCGCGGCGCAGAACAGACCAGGCGAGACGCTGACGGTCGATCTCGGCCGCATCGCCACGGTTCGCGCTGTCCAGGTCAATTTCGCCGATTATAAGTCGGGCCGGTTCGCCGACGCACTCGACATCTACACCGAGTTCGTGCTGCAGTCCTCGAACGACGGCGAGCACTGGCAGGAAATAGCGCGGACCGAACCGCCGCGGCGAGACCGCCCGAACGCATATTTCGAGCTGGCCTCACCGGTCCGCGCTCGGTTCATCCGTTACGTCCACGGCCATATCGGCGCGGCCAATCTCGCGATCAGCGATATCCGGGTGTTTGGCAATGCGGATGGCCAAGCGCCTTCCACGCCCGCGCGCCTGGCGGCCTTCCGCCATTCCGACCAACGCGACGCGACGATCCGCTGGGCACGGGTCTCCGGCGCGGTGGGCTACAACATCCGCTTCGGCATCAGGCCCGACCGCCTGACGCTCACGCATCAACTGTGGGCCGACGAGCTCGGCAATGGGCCGACCCTCGAGAAAGAGCTGCGCTCGCTCAACGCCGGCGTCCCTTATTACGTCGCCGTCGAGGCGTTCAACGAGAGCGGCGTTTCGAAGCTCAGCCGCGTTCTGCGGCTCCGTTAGCCAGCCATCCGCCGGTGAAGCCCGCCAGATTAAGCCCGCGCCGGATCGCTGGCACTCGCCGCATGTACCGCCATATGAAATCGTCGCGATAATTCGCCGCCTGGAGCAGGATCGGTCCCTGGTCGAGACCTAGATAATCGGTCGCGACCCAGCCCTGGTGAGGATCGACGGAGCCGGATTCCACCCTGACATCCTGATAAGTGAAGCTCGGGTTGAAGCTGTCCTTGAACCCATAATGGTCGAACAGCCGCGGCTGCCTCGTCAACGCTTGCGCGCACGGGATCACGATCTCGGGTGCGAAGGGGAGTGACCCGAGCGCCGCGGTCGGGGCGATCGTCCCGTCGTCGCGGCCGTCGGGCTCGGTGGTCGGGCCGCGCGCTGCATAGCCGAAGAAGATCCGCTTCTGGCCCTTGTACGGGAGCTCCATTCCGCCCGGACCGTCGCAGGCGCTCAGGCCCCAGACGTCCCTCGAGTAGCCGCGCCAGCCCATTGGGTTGGCGATGCAATAAGCGCGGTTGGCGTAGGTCTCGCGCCGGCTGTTCTCGAAATAGTCGAAGCCCGCTTTGCGCATCGCCGCGTCGCGGATGCCGCGGAAGTCGATCCAGATGTGGCTGTACTGGTGGCCGAACAGAGGCGCGAAGGCGAGGCGGCGAGTCGCGCCCTGTCCGCGCCAGAACGGCCCGTAGGATGCCGTCCACACGTTCCAGCTGTCCGCCGGCACCGCGTGCACCGGAGCGCCAAGTGCGAGGATGTAGATGAACATCCCCTCGTTCATTCCCTCCCAGTTGTGTTCGATGAGGCCATTTTCCGGGTGCCAGCCCATCGAGATCCCGGCGCGGCCGTCGGAGCGAAAATGGTTCCAGTCCGCGCGTGCGTAGAGCTTGGCGGACAGGTCGCGGATTTCGCGCTCGCCCGCATCATCACGGTCGAAATATTGCCCCGCGAACAGCGCGCCCATCAGCAGGATGGTCGAATCGACGCTCGACAGCTCGACGTCCTTGAACCTGACGCCGCTTCCCATGTCGAGGAAGTGGTAGAAAAAGCCCTTGTAGCCGGTGACTCCGGTTCGGTCGGGCCCTTGCGGCGCATTCCAGAAGAAGCGCAGCGTCGTCAGTGTCCGGTCGCGAGCCTCGGCTCGGCTGCACCAGCCGCGCTCGGCCCCGATCGCATAAGCGGCGAGCCCGTAGCCAACCGCGGCGATGCTCGAAAAGCTCGGCGTCGGCCAGCGGTCCGGAACCAGCCCGTTGAGCGGATTGGTCGTCTCCCAGAAGAAGCGGAACGTCCGGTGCTCGATCTCGCTATAGAAAGCAGGCAGCGTATTCGGTGCCGCGCCAAACGCTCCGGCCCATCCCGGCACGCTTGCACCGGCGGCAAGCAATGAGGAGCTCCTGAGCAGGCCGCGGCGATCGATGCGCATCAGCAGTCCGCTCTCGGATCGGTTGTCGAGCGGATCACCAATTCAGGCGCATGCAGCTCGTCGCCGCCCTGGTCTTTGCTGAAGCCGTCGACCAGCCGCTGCAGCGCGCGCTCGCCGAGCTCGGCGATCCGCACTCGAACGGTGGTGATCCCCATGTGGCGCGCAAGCGGGATGTCATCGAAGCCGACGACCGCGACCTCTTCCGGGACCCGCTTGCCGGCTGCTCGAAGAGCCTCGAGCGTCCCGATGGCCATATTGTCGTTAGCGGCAAAAACGGCATCGAACTCAATTGCTTCCGCGAGCAGCCGGCGGATCGCGGCCTCGCCCGATTCCATCTCGAAGTCGCCCCCGACGATTCGGCCCTCGAGACCGTGAGCGGCCACAGCCTCTCGAAAAGCGGCCTCGCGCTCCTGTGCGTCGATATTGTCGGCCGGACCCGCGATGTGGATCAACCGCTTGCGGCCGAGCGAGGCGAGGTGCTCGACCACCGCGCGCACTCCGGCGGCATTGTCGAGGTGGATCGACGGATGCTGCCCGGCGCCCGCTCGCGTGTTGATCAGGATTGAGGGCAAACCTGTCGGCAGCGCCGCCGATAGTTCATCGGCGCCGAGGTGCGGCGCCATGACGATGAGCCCGTCGACTCGCCCGCGCATCGCGCGCATCGCGTTCGTCGCCTGCTCGCCACCGGCGTGAAGGGTCGAGAGCAGCAGCAGATAGCCGCGCCGGCTCGCCTCGCGGTCCATTCCGCGCACGATCTCGGAGAAGAATTCGCCGTGCAGGTCGGGCAGGACGACGCCGATCGCGTTGTTGCGGGCGAGGCTGAGGCTGCGCGCGCCGGCATGCGGAACGTAGCCGAGCTCGGCAACTGCAGCGGCGATTCGCTCGCGCGCCTGCTCGCTCACATTCTCGAAGCCGTTGAGCGCGCGCGAGACGGTCGCGACCGACATTTGCGCCCGCCGGGCTACGTCACGGATGGTCGCTTCGGCCATTCCATTCCTTATCGGCAGCAATTCTGGGAAAAGTCACTGGGCGGGTGATTGCATTCGCTGGGGCGCTGGCTCATGTAACCGGTTACATCCGACGTCAAGACGGTCGGCAAATAGTGCCTGCATGCTCTTGCGCCGTGCCGAAAGTGGTTGGAGGGGGAATTCATGTTCGACACGCGCATCTCCCGACGGGCCGCGCTGTTGGGAAGCGGAGCGATCGCGGCCTGGCTCTCCAGTCCCGCGCGTGCGCTTCTCCAGGCTGTTGGACAGGCTCCGACGCCGGCGCTGGTCAATGATCTCATCGGCCGGATGACGCTCGAGGAAAAGGCCGGGCAGCTGCAGTTGATGGCCTCGGCGTGGGGCGGTGGCGCGGCGCTCGCGCTCAACCCGCCGCAGGGTAATGCCGATTTTCCCAGGCAGGTCGACGAAGCGCGTCGCGGCCAGCTGACCGGCGTCTTCAACGGGAATGGCGCCACCATGGCGCGTATCCTCCAAACCGCAGCCGTCCGCGAGTCGCGCCTCAAAATCCCGCTGATCTTCGCCGCCGACATCATCCACGGCCACCGCACGATCTTCCCAGTGCCGCTGGCCGAGGTGGCGAGCTTCGAACCCGAGCTTGCTCGCCGCACCGCCGAGGCGGCCGCGTTCGAGGCGGCGGGGGCGGGGATCGATTGGACCTTCTCGCCCATGGTCGACGTCGCGCGCGACCAGCGCTGGGGCAGGGGTGTCGAAGGGGGCGGCGAGGACGTGCTCCTCGGCCGGCTGTTCGCCGCCGCGCGCGTCCGCGGCTTCCAGGGGGGCAGCCTCAAATCCACGGAGCACATGCTCGCCTGCATCAAGCATTTCGCCGCTTACGGCGCGGCCGAATCGGGGCTCGACTACAACACTGTCGATATGTCGGAGGCGCGGCTGCGCGAGGTC
>Ga0207648_10004045_pt1 | contig 15225 bp, 16 predicted proteins | sample KBSMisM32_FD_184310 | JGI IMG/M metagenome (GOLD analysis project Ga0207648, IMG submission 184310) | Miscanthus rhizosphere microbial communities from Kellogg Biological Station, Michigan, USA - KBS Miscanthus M3-2 (SPAdes) (version 2) | ecosystem: Host-associated > Plants > Roots >...
CGAAACCGGTGACGAAGAGGGCATCATCCAGCGCACGATCAAGCGCTGGCGCGGCCACGGGCGCTAAGCCGCTCTAGAAATCGCCGGCCAGGGTAACGACCGGGCCTGACCCTGGCTGGGCGGTTCCCGCCAGCCGTTGGCGCCAGTCGAGATGGACGCGGACGTTCCGCCGTACCTGCATCGTCACGCGCGGGCCGGCATCGACGCGGTACAGCCCAGGTTGCACGCCGCCCCACACGCCGAAACCGGCCGAGAACTGGCGATAGACGGGGCGAGTAAAGGCCAGTGCGCCGTCGGCGAACAGGTCGCGACTGCTGATGCCGACCACACCCGCCTGTCCATAGCCGTCGAGCGTGAAACCCCATGGCATCGGCTGGTTGTAGACGCCCGTTTCCGCGAACAAGGCGAAGTCGTTCCGTCCGCCGCCGAATTTGCCGAGCCGCTGACGACGCTCCGCGGTCACCCACACGGGAATCGAGCGCAGTGGATGAACCCTCACGCCAAGGGCGAGCTCGCCCCCACGTCGGCCCACATCGGAACTTGAGCGAAACACTGCAGCAATCGACGGCGTGAAGTTGTAAAACAGCCGGGCGCCTGCCTGGCTTCCGCCGAGTGTGCCGCCGCTCGCCAGCGAATTCGCACTGCCGATGGCGTCCTGCGGGCGTCGAAGCATCGCCCACGTCGCCAGCTGGATGCGGTCTAGGCGATGGGCAATCACTGAGGGGGCAGTGCTCTGCATCGGCTCGGTGACTCGCGACTGTGCGGGGATACCGGAAGCCGCCAGCCGCGAGATCTGCCAGTCGTCGGCGCGGTCGGTCGGGAAGTAGAGCTGCCTGCGCGGCTCGGGCAGGTTCCAGGCAACCTGGTTCGATGATTGAGGCGGCGGCGTGGCGCGATAGACGTAGTCGATGGGAACCACGATCGGGCGCGGCGGCGCCATCATCTGCACCGGGTAGCCGGCGTACGGCATCGCCGCCTGCTGGTAGGGCGGCGGCGTATACATCGGTGCGGGCGCGATCGGCTCGATCTCGGGGAATTGTGTCGTCATGAGCGGCTGGGCCGTCGCCGGCTCGCTCTTGAACATATCCGCACCGGGAATGATGCCAAGCGATGCAGCGCGAACGCCCGCCCAGCCCACAACCGCAACAGCGAGGAAGCGCAGCGAGGGCCTCACCGCGGTAACTCCGCCGGGAAGACATGCTGCGTCTTGTCCCATTTCGTGGCCCCGCCACCGAGGTGCAGCGAAAGCGCGCGGGCGGCAGCGAGCATTGCGATGACATTGCCGACGATCATGCGCGGAATGGACCGCAGTCCTTCACCCAGCCCATAGGCCGAGGTGGTGAAGCCAGCGCGCACTACGATGCGCCAAGCCAGAAGACCCGCGTTGATGGTCAGCAGCTTCACGAGAAGCGGGTCAAAGCTGGTGTGGATTGGAGCGCCAAGTTCCTCGGCAACCCGGATTTGCGCCCAGAGGAACGCCGCGCAATAGGCGGCAACGAGCAACAGCGCCGCAATCGGGCCGCGGCGATCGCGCATCCGCATCCAGCGTTCGCCCAGCCCGCCTTCCCAGCCAAGCCGGTCCCACCCGGACAAGGCGATGCCGCCGAGCCATCGTGCCTTTTGCCGAACGGCGCTCCCGAGGGTGGCCGGAAAGTGCCCGCGACTGGAAACGACGCCCCGGTCGTTGGGTCCGGCCGGAATGCGAACGAACATGGTCTTCAGGCCGAGCGCGCCGATCCTTAGTCCAACCTAGTAATCCTCGGTCAGGCTGACTCCGGCGAACGGACGCCCGTCCTGCATCGCGGCAAGCTGAGCCAGCGGCTTGCGAGCGATGGCGCAGCCGACGCCGGCGAGTGGAATGGACGCGCCGACGGCCTCCCGGACGACGAGTTCCTTGATGTGCGCCTCAGCAAACTCGTCGCAATAATGACCCGAAATCCACCGCGAATGAGGATCGGGCAGCGGGAGAACGGGGAGCTGGACGACGGCCGCGCGATCAATCAAGCCATCGAAAGTCCTAAGCTCGTAACGGTGGACGACGTCCTCAGCGTCGTGGAGCACGACCGCTTTCGCGGAGCAGTCGGCCTGGAGCTCATAAGCGACGAGGGCGTCATACAGATGGTTGAGGCAATCGGCCTTGGTCGTGGGACCATCGACATCGACGGACACCGATTCGATTCGCGGGTCCTCGACACTGGCGATAGCGGCGGCTGTGGCCGGATCGTTGCGGTAGTGGCCAACGAAAATCCGGTAATTGTCGTAGTCAGTTCGATCGAGCGTCGCCTTTAGCATCGGCGCGATCACTGCGGCCTCGTCCCAGGCGGGAATCAGGATGGCAATGAAGCCGGGGCTGTCGCGAAACACGAAATAGCTGGCGTAAGCGCGTGGATGGCGGGTGTAGACGGTCAGCCGGCGCCACAGCACGCGGCCGAAATAAATCAGGTCGACGATAAGGTCGTTGATCGCGAAGATGAAGAAACCGACGCCGGAAAACAGGGCGAGCTCCGCCGCCACCCGGGTGAGCAGGTCCGCAAATGACATGACGGCAGCCGGTTAGGGCGCGGTTCGCGGCTTGGGCTGGAACGCTCGATACATACAGGCCTCCCCACAGGCGAAGAAAGAACCGAGCGGGCAGATTGCTCGCACAAGTGAATCGAAACGGCAAGATCGGATGGAAAACAAACCGTTAGCGACTGATCCAGCGGAAAATGGTGAAGACGGCGCAAACCGCGCGGTTACCCTTTCCTAAGACTCAAGGGCGCAAACATCTCCGGGACATGGGAGCGGAGTTGAATATGGGAGCGCCTGCGCAAGGCATGGAGGCGGCCGACCAGCCTGCGGCGGAGACTTTGCTCGACGCATTCAAGACGATTTCCGCCGCCGAGCGCCGCAAGCACGCCAGCGTCCTCAATTACTGGCTCTCGATTCGCGGCGACAAGGAATTTCCGCCGCTGCACGATCTCGACCCGCTGGAAATCTCCGATGCGGGCAGCAATTCCATCCTGCTCGAACTGATCAGCGGCGGCCACGACGCCGAGATCCGGCACCTGGGCGAAGCGCTCCGCTTCGAGGACAAGGTCGAGCGGATCATCGACGCGCCGAGCAACTCGCTGCTCGCCTGCACCGCCAAGAAGCTGCCGATCGTCGCCATCAGCCGCGACTTCCTCGCCTTCGAGGACGAGTATGAGGGTTCGGATGGTCCGGTACGCCTTTCGGCGACGCTGCTGCCCCTGAGCGCCGGCGGTGCCTGGGTCGATTACGTCTACGCGCTGGTGACCGTTGACGGCGCCCCGAAGGCGGCGAAGGCGGCGAAGACGCCCAAGGCCGACGAGGTCGAGACCGCCGAAGAGGCCAATGTCGAACAAGCTCCGGAAGCCGAAGTGGCCGAGGAGCCGGTTGTGGAAGAGCCGGCCGATGAACCGTCAGTCATGGAAGAGGCGCAAGCGCCGGCTGCACTCGAGGAGGCTGCTCCAGTTGACGAGCAACCTGAGGTCGAGGCCGCTGCGGAAGTAGAAGGGCCGGCTATTGCAGAGATCGAGAATGCTCCAGGGGCTGAACATTCGCCTCCCGTCGATCAGGACGAGGACAATGCGTTTGAGCTGGACGAGCCGAACAAGGCCAAGCCCGGCTTCTCCAAATTGTTCGACAACCTGGTCGGCCTCACCGGCTTCTACGGCCACGGCTACAAGGTCGATGAAGGCGACGTTTCGGGGTCATTGGAAGAGCGTGCCACCGACGAGCCGGCCGCTGCTGAAGAGCCCGTGACCGCTGCGCAGCCAGCGGACGAAGCGCCGACGCCAGTCGAAGAGATCCAGCCCGAGGCGATCGCGGTCGAAGAGACCACTCCGGAGGCAATCGAACCTATTCAGCTCACCGAGGAAGCCGAACCCGTCGTCGAAGAGCCGCCCGTGGCCGAACAGCCGGACCCAGTATCATTGGAGGGACCCTTGAAGAACAAGCTCAGCGATGTCCGCGCCAAGGCGGACGAGGCCCGCCAGGCCAAGCTCCGCGCCAACAGCGCCCTCTATGACGGGCTGAGTGCGGCGTATGATTTCGCGCTGGATGCGGAAGATGCGCCGGAAGAGTATCTGCGGCTAGTCGAGGCCGAGGGCCTGAAGATCCAGCTGCGCTCGCCGATGCGACCGGTGGTGAAGCTCGCCTTCAACGGTCTGTGCGACGACGCAACGATCAAGCAGCTCGAGGCGGTGCTCGCCTGGGCGCTGGACAACGAGCTTCCGCGCGGCTCGCTGGCCGAGCAGATCGAAGCGGCGGGCGGGATCGGGCCGATCCTTAGCGGTGATGCCAAGGAAGCCGCCTGACACGAGGCGGCGCGTCCGTCCTTAGTTCTTCTTGGGTTCGCCGCGCCGGAGGCCTTCAACGAAGGCGTCTTCGGCACATTTGCGCGACAGTTCGGCCAGAATCGCGATCTCGTTATCCCCAGCCTGGCGAGCGAGCCAATGCGTTCGGCTGGCGATCTTGCGCAGGTCGTTGATCGTGCTTTCCGGAAGCTCCTGGTGATCGGCCAGCAGCCGCTCGAACACGGCGTCCGACAAGGGCTTGGCGAATTCGAGGCCGATGAATTCCTGGCAATGCCAGGCCACCCGGCAATATTGGTTCTCGAGCCCGGCGATGCTGAGCCAGATCCAGCTGTCATCGGCGACTTGCGACGTGCATTCGATGCGGCAGCCGTGCGTCGAGATGTCGATCACCCGCGCCTTGACGCGCGTCTTGCTGCCGTCGCGCATCGTGGCCGACAGGCGCAGCGCCAATCGGTTGACGCGGCGGCGATCAGGGGTGGTTTCTGCGGCTGTGGCCATGCGAGTCTGCTCCCGACCGGATTTTGCGGTCCGACAGGTGAACAAATGGTTGGCGCTACTCGATTATTTGTAAGTTACATTTACGTAACGAATGGAACGAAACGTCATTTTATGTCGAAAGTTCCGTGACTTAGTTTCGGCTCGTTTCGTCCGAACAACGGCGCGGATCGTCGTTATCCGAAGAACCTGGGCAGGACTGAAACATTGGTTCGTCATGATGATGACGACCACCAGAATGCATTATGCACGAGCCAGCGCTGCCGCGATTGCCGCGGTCTTGGCGCTTTCTTCAACCCCCGCGATCGCCCAGGATGCGCAGCCCGCGCCGACCGACGCAACGCCTACCACTGTGACCGAGCCTGCGCCGGCCACAACGACGGCACCGGAGCCGGCGACAACGACGACGGGGACGATTGAAACGACGACGACAGCCGCACCCGCGACCAAAGCCCGCGCCGCGGCCCGCACGGCAACCCGCGCGGCCACGAAGGCGCATCAGGCGGCCAAGGTAGCGACCCGAACGGCCGCGAAACCTGCCCCGACGGCAAGCGTCGCGCCAGCTGCCGCAGCAGCCCCAGTCGCCGCAGCCGCCGTCGCGAAGCCGGCACCCGTCGTCGACATGTCGGCACAGCCGGCTCCGGCGCCTGCGGCCGCAAAGGCCACGGCGACCAACAACGACACGGCACTCGAGCTTGGCGGTGGCGCGCTTGCCATCCTCGCGCTCGGCGCCGGCGCCTTTGCGATCTCACGCCGCCGCCGCCACGCCGACGACGAGGTCTGGGAAGACGGCGTCGCGATGACGGAAGAGCCGATGGACGACACCATCCATCACGAGCCGGTTGCCGCGTATGACCCGCCGGTCCTGGCCCCCGAGGAGCCAGCCTTCGCTTGGGGCACGATGTCCCCGCGCGAGGAGCATGTCGAGCGTTCGATGGACGAACGGCAGCCAGGCGAGACCTGGGTCGAGCGTGCCTATCGCGGGCCCACCGCCGACAACCCTTCTCAGTCGTTGCGCAAGCGGCTGAAGCGCGCGGCCTTCTTCGACAAGCGCGAGCGCGAGATTGCCGCGAACAAGGCTGCGCCGGTCGAAGCCGATGCCGGCCTGCCGGAACGGGCGATGGAAGAGCGCCAGCTCGAAGCTGCCTAAGGCTTAACTATTAATTGGAGAGGAAGCCGCCGCCCTTCGCAGGGCGGCGGTTTTCTATTTCTTGGGCTCTTGGTCAGATGTCTCGACGGTCTTGCTGAGCACCTGCTCCATGTCCCCGCGCTGATAGCTGGCCAGGTAACTGTTGTCGGTCGAGTAGAGTGACTTGAGAAAGCCCAGATCCCAATACGTCAGCGTGACGGGCACAGCCTTGTCGGCAGGCGCGGTCAGGGCGCCAAGGATCGTCGAAACGCCGAGCCCGGTAATCCGGGCGGGAGCGACGTCGGCAAAGGTGCGGAGCGCCGCATAATCGGCAAGCTGGGTGAGAGTCAGACCCGCCGCCGCCTTGACATCGATGACCACGACCGAAGCCGTGAAGGTCGGCTTCGAATTCGCCTTGATGTGCGACGGATTGTCCGCGCTTTTCACGGTGTAATAATCGTGGCCGGGGGACTTGGCCGCCTCCAGCCCGTCAGAGGTCAGGAGACCTTTCACCTGCCACGCAGCCGCGGGCTCCGGACTGTCGGTAAGGTCGCGGACCTGCCGCGCCGACATTTGCGAAAGGTAAGCGGGGAAGCGCTTTTCCAGTTCCCGGATCGCGGCAGCCTTGTCGGGCGCAACGATGACGAAGGCATTGGGCGTGCACTTGGCCGGAGCAACCTTGATCTTCGCTGCGGCCGCGACCTGGCGCATCCGCTCTGCAATGCGGTCGTTCTGAACCTGGGGAAGACCCATCGCCACCGGGCAAACGGCCGCATGGAAACGGCTGATCTGGCCGTAAGAGGGAACGGCGGTCAGCGCGCGGACGAAGTCTCGGACCTGGTGGTCGCTGGGCCGTGTTCCCTGGATGACGATGGCATCGTCGCTGGGCTGCGGCGCAAACATCGTGAATGGCCCCGCCGCCAGTGCCAGAGCCGCGCTCAAAAGCATGTTCATAACGCCACCTGTTCCCCCAACTAGCACCTAGCAGGATAACGGCGTCTTTTGAAGACGATAGCGCCGTTCGACGAACGAACGCGCCGATGCAATGAGCGGCTGATCCTGGGTTATTGGGCGGCGGAGGCCGACGCTGCCGATGCCACGGCCGTGCGCGGGGTGGGCTGCGCCCGTGCGATGTGCGGATAGCCATGGATCCAGAATCCGCCGTACCCGAACGTCAGCATCGGCGTGAACTCAGGGCGCCGGCTCGTCGGATATGGCGGGCCGTCAGTGTCATCGAGTACGTAATAGACCTGGTTCTGGCGCACGACGAGCACGGTCTCGGGACCGCCGACCTTGTCCTTGCCCATGGTGAGGTAGAGGTTGCGCGGCGAGAAGCCCAGCGCCAGCAGCGCCTGCATCTTCACAATCGCGCGGTCTTCGTCATCGCCATAGCCATGCTGAAGCGTTTCCGCAGCGCTGGCCCAATAATCGTGCTGGCCCCACTCGGTCGCATCCGAGCGCCAGTGGATGAGCTTCGGAACCGCAGCCTGGACGTAATAGACCTGCTGATCTGGCATCAGCTCGCGAGCGCCGGCAATGAGATGCTGCAGTGCCGGATCCCTGCGGTCGTCGCGACGGGCGCGCTCCCAATTGTCGAGATAGCGGTCAGGCTTGATCGGGATGGTCATGGTCCCCGCGAAATTGGGCGGGGTGGCGTTGCGGATGACGTAGATCGGCCTGGTATCGATATTGCTGGTGTCGGCTGCTTTGGCGACCTCGGATAGAAGCACGAGGCAAGCGGCAAGGCCAGCGCTTCCAAGCGCTGCGCGCAGCAGCAATGGATGTGACATTTGCTCCCCTTCCACGGCGGTCGCCGGTTTCCCGACGGGAAGAGGAACATGCATGCCCCCGAAACGAAATGGCCTATTTAATGGTTACCAGCGCGCTAACGACAGGCGGAGTTGGGCGCGGGACGAAGCGAGGCGCTACGTTTACTTTGGTTAAGCCGGTTAGTCGCTCCGTTTACCTTCGGGCACAAGAAAAAGGGCGCCTCCTTCAGCGAAGACGCCCTTCCTCATCGCGTGCTCTTACGCGAATTTTGTGCGGTTACTTGTTGTCGGCGCTGTTGCCGTCTGCATCCGCGCCATTGCGGACCGCATCGGCCTTCTGCTCGCCCTCATTACGAACCGCGTCCGCAGCATTTTGGGCGTTGTCGTTGATGTTGTCCGCGACGTTCGCGCCGTTGGCTTCGATATTGTCAGCGGTATTCTCGGCATTCGCCTCGATATTGTCCGCGACATTTTCCTGCGGGCTTTGCTTGCAGGCGGCGAGAGCGCCGAGCGCGAAAGCAACGGCGAGCGTAGAAGTGATCTTCATGGACTGTCCCCTATGTTTCTAAACAGCCGTGCGAAAGCGCTCTAGGGCCGTAACGGTTCCGTCATGTCGGCAGTAAATTACTTCTTCAGCCCCTTCACCGCGGCAAGCGTCTTGGCGACGTGCTGGCTGAAATCGAGGTCGTCATGGACCATCACGACCTTGCCGGTGCGATCGATGACGTAGGATGTACGGGTCGTGATCCCGGGATGCGCGGCCCAGGCGACGTCATAATCCTTCTGAATCGCCGGCGTCGCCGTAGCGACGGGGAAGGCGCTGCGGCATTCCTTCGCCGAGAAGTCGTGAAGCGTCTTCAGGTCGTCGGCGGACATGCCGATCACCTGGGCGCCCGCCTTTTTGAAATCGCCAATGGCTTCACTGAAGGCGTGGGCTTCCGCGGTGCAACCGCTCGTGAACGCCTTGGGGAAGAAATAGATGACCACCGGGCCCTTCTTGAGCTGCTGCGCCAGATGAAGCTTGAATTCCTTGCCGCCAACGGCGCCGGTCGTGGTGAAATCGGGCGCCTTCGTTCCGACCTTGAGCGCGGCGAAAGCTGGCATGGCGATGAGGCTGGCAGCAGTGGCGACGAACAGAAGCTTTCGCATGGCAAATCCCCTTTTGAGGTCCGGTTCGTGCGCTGATTAGGCTTGAGCGTTCAACAATGCGAGCGTCGCGTCGTCGCGCTGTCCACCGAAGAACGAGTCGAGCACACTGCCGAACAGCGGATCGCCCGATGCGGCTTCGAACAACGTCATGCTCGATTTAAGCTTCATCGCGTCGATCGGGCCGAGGATTTGCTCAGCGGTTCTGCTGGCGGCCCAAGGCATCAACGCTTCGACACAGTCCCTAAGATTGGGGCCTAGGGTCGAGTGACCAAGATAGGCGCTGGCTTCGTCGAGCGAGCCGATGCCGTAGAATATCGCGGTGGGGCTGCGGCCAAGGCCGGCAAGCTGGGGAAAGATGTACCAGATCCAGTGGCTCTGCTTGGATCCGGCGCGGATCTCGCTGAGCGCGATGGAGAAGTCGCCTTCCTGTGCGTCGACAAATCGCTGGAGATTGAAGGGATCGCTCATGCCGCCACCATGCGTTGAGCGGTGGCGAGAAGGAAGCGGCTCGCGCCTATTGGGCGGGCGCGAGCAGCCCCGCGAGGACGTAGAAGAGAAGCATCACCGGGCCGGTCATCAGCGTCAGGGCAACAAAGCCCAGGCGGATGAGGGTCGGATCGACGCCGGTGTAGTCGGCAAGTCCGGCGGCGACGCCCATGACCTTGGCGTCGCGCCGGTTGATCAGGAAACGTTGGTTCATCGAGGTTTCCTTGGGTTGAAGTGACTTCAGGCGATCGGCAGCGAGGTGGCGGCCGAAACGAGCAGAAGCGCGGAAACGAACGCGCCGGCAAAGATCGTGGCGGTTTCGCGAGCAGAAGCGAAATTGGCGAACATTGGTAGGTCCCTCTTTTTGTAAACTCTGTCGGACCCGACCATCGGACCCGATGCGAGATACATTGCAGGGAGCGTGCCAATTAGGAATTATCGTTGTTTTTCAATGCAGCGGATTTTTGGATGGCGCAAATGGCCGGTTCATCGAACCGCGTGTTGGTGATTTTTACCAACTTGTCCGGGTCTTGACCGGCAGGCCATGTCCTAAACCGGACAGCGGCGCTACAAATGTAGTCCGATAATGGTCAGTCAGCGTAGCCGAGCCGTTCAGCCCACGGCAGCAGGACGGGCAGCACTGGCGTCAACTGCTCTTCATACCGCCGCCAGCGCCCGCTCGGCGCCTTGCTCAGCGGCTGGACGACCTGGTCGTAGCTGGGCGTGATGATGGCGCCCCGCGCCCTCGCCGTCGCGCGATGGTCGAGCAATTCGGCCCGCCATTCGAGGCCGAGAAAGTCGATCAGCGGCGTCAGCGCCGCCTCCGGGTCGCTCACCAGCTTCTCGTAGACCAGCGTGTGCACCTGGACGGGAAGTGTGTCGCGGCTGGCGGTGAACATGCGCATCGCCGCATCGTACAGCTCCGCGGACCCCTCGATCGTCAGGAAGCAGGCCATCGCGTCGTTCAACGTGAAGCTCTGCATGAAGCCGCTGAGCACGCAGTCGCACGGATGGCGCTGGGCGAAGATGATTTTCGCGTCCGGGAACAGCGAGCGAATGACGGGCAGGCCGAGCATGTTGAGCGGAAGCTTGTCGACGACCAGGCCGGTGAAATCGCGGTCCACATGCTTGTCGAGCTCGGTGAAATAGGCGCGGCGCGCCGTCTCGAACTGGTCGCTGGTCCGCTCGGACAGGCGAGCCACGTTGCCAAGGATTGTCTCGGCGGCGCCGAGCACATGCCGCTCCTCCAGCACCTGCGTGTCGGGGTGGCCCATGAGGAAGGTGTCGAGCAGGGTGGTGCCCGAGCGGGGGAACCCCACGAGGAAGGCCGGCGAGCGACGCGATGAAGGCGCGAGCGGCTTGATGCATGCGGCCCAATCCGCGGTGACCGTGTCAGCAAGGCCGCGAATGCGGCGAGAATATGCGTTCCCCTTGTGGACCCAGCCGTCGAAATCCGGGACGGCGCGGTTCATCGCGACCGCGGCAGCGAATGCGCCTGCGGTGTCGCCAAGCGAGTCGAGGATCTTCGCCATCAGCCGGTGCCACCGGACCGGGTCGGCATCGGGGCTTTCCAGTTCGAGGAGGCGCCTGGCATCCGCCGCAGCACCGTCGCGGAGCGCGATCGCCGCCGCCGGGTAGCCGAGCCGTTCGCGCGGAATGCCGAGCGTGGCGGCATCATCGAGCAGTGTCTTGAGCTCGTCCAAACGATTGGTGCGTTCGAGCAGGGAGCAAAGTTCCCGCAGCGCTGCGACCTCGGCGTCTGACGCTGGCGCCGAAGCATCGTCGCGGTTGGGAAGTGCGATCCGGATCAGCCCGCCCTCAGCCGAATTGCCGCGCACCGCGGCCTGCGCCGCCTTGTCGAGTTCGGCCATCGACTCCTCGTCGCGACCCATGATGGCCAGCAGGCGCGACAGGGTGAGGCGAGTCCTGGCATCATCCGCGCCGGATTCGAGCCTCCCCCGCAACTGGTCGACGGCTTCATCGTGGAAACCCGCCTTGGTCAGTGCCGACGCGAGGTTTTGCCGGATTGAAAGCTCGTCCGGTTTGAGTTGCCATGCGCGCCGCAGGGCATTTGCGGCCTCGGCCCAACGACCGAGCCCGGCGAGCGCGTCGCCGTAATTTGCCGAGAAGCGCCAGTCGTCAGGACGGGCCACGGTCAGGATGTTCCAGGCTTCGGCGGCGGCAGCGTGATCGCCCAGCGCCTGGGCAGCCTCGGCCCGCACATGCCAGAGCGCCATGTCAGCGGCGCTTGTGTCTTTGGAAGCGGGCGCGGCCTCGAGCGCCTCTGCGGGACGGCCCGCGTCATTGAGGGCCCGGGCAAGCATCACTCGGAAGGCGGCGTTCGCAGGCTGGGCGTCAACGGCCGCGCGGAGATGATCGACGCCGCTCTCGACCCGTCCCTGGCGGCATTCGATCAGGCCGAGAAGGTGATGAACGTCCGGCGGGCCGTTTTCGGCGTCGATCTGCGCCTTGGCCAAGGTGCGGGCGCGATCGAGATCGCCGCGACGGAAGGCGGCAATCGCTTCAGCGGTGCGGGAGTTCGGCTGCACCACCTCGCGCTACGGTTGCCGCGGGCTCGCGGTCAATATTCAGCTGGTCGTGGTGTTGCCGCCGTCGGGGTGGAGCACCTGACCCGTCATGTAGCTGGAGTCCTCGCAAGCGAGGAACAGAAAGCTCGGCGCAACCTCGTTCGGCTGGCCGGGACGGCCCATCGGCGTGTACTTGCCGAACTGCGGAATCTTCTCGGGTGGCTGGCCGCCAGACGGATTGAGCGGAGTCCAGATCGGGCCGGGCGCGACGCCGTTCACGCGGATGCCCTTCTTCACGAGGTTCTTGGCCAGCGACCGGGTGAAGCCGAGGATCGCCCCCTTGGTCGAACTGTAATCGAGCAGTCCCGGTGAGCCCTTGTACGTCGTCTCAGACGTGCAGTTGATGATGGCCGAGCCCTGCTTCAGGTGCGGCGCAGCCGCCTGGGTCAGGAAGAACATGCTGAAGATGTTCGTCTGGAAAGTCCGCTTCAGCTGGTCTTCCGTGATGTCGCGGATGTCTTCGTCAGGGTGCTGCTCGCCCGCATTGTTGACGAGGATGTCGAGGCCACCGAGCTCGCGCACGGTCTGCTCGACCAGTTTCTCGCAATGCGCCTTGTCACCGAGGTCGCCAGCGACCGCGATGGCCTTGCGGCCTTCCTTCTCGACAATTTCCTTTGTCTTCGCCGCGTCGTCATGCTCGCAGAGGTAGGAGATGGCGATGTCCGCGCCTTCCCGAGCGAACAGGGCGGCGACGGCGCGGCCAATGCCACTGTCGGCGCCAGTAATCAGCGCCACTTTTCCTTTGAGGCGGTCAGAGCCTTTGTACCGCGGCTCCCAGTCGGGCTTGGGCTCGAGCTTGCTCTCGTGGCCCGGCAACCCGTCCTCATGGATCATCGGCTCCATGACGTCAGACATACGCTAACTCCTTCTTCGCCATGGCAAACCCACGGCCAAGGAGCGCGGTTCCTACGGCTTAGCCGCGGCGAGCGTGCGGGAGCGACGGCTTGTCGCGCTGCAGGTTGTCGCCGAGCGGATTATTGGCCGAGCGGCAGCGCGCAACGAGCGTCGGGTAATCAAAATTGCTGTTGGCCTCGAGCGCAGGGATGGTGGCTGCAGAACAAGCGGCTTCGCTCGAGTATTGGGTCTGCAGCGTGGCCACTGGAGTGCACGCACTGCCGCCATCGGCGCAGCCCAAGATAGCGATGACGAAATACCCCGGTCCCATGATCAAGTCCCTGATTACTTGCCCGATTAACAGACGATTTTGGGATCGGTTCCGGACGTTTCGCTCCCGTTGTTTGCGGCTCGGGGAACGCGCTCCTACGTAAGATGCATGGCAACAGCGGAGCAGAACAAACCCAACGCCGGATTCCGGGCGCTGTGGCGATTCCTGCCAATGCTGTGGCCCAAGGGCGAAGCCGAGCTGAAGGCCCGCGTTGTGTTTGCGATGCTGATGGTGCTCGCCGGCAAGGCTGTCACGCTGGCCGGCCCGTACGCGCTGAAACTTGCAATCGACCGGATGAGCGCTCACGCGGCGTTCGCCGTCGTGGCGGGGCTGGTGGCGGCGTACACGCTCGCCCGATTCGGCGGCGTGTTGTCGGATAATCTTCGTAACGCCATTTTCGAGAAAGTCGGGCAGGACGCCGCGCGGCGACTGTCGGCGAAGGTCTTCCGGCACGTGCACGATCTGTCGCTGCGCTTCCACCTCGAGCGACGCACCGGTTCGCTGACCAAGATCGTCGAGCGCGGGACCAAGAGCATCGACCTGATGCTCTATTTCCTGCTGTTCAACATCGGCCCCACGATCATCGAGCTAACGGCGATCTGCATCATCTTTGGCGTGAAGTTCGGCATCGGCCTGGTCGCGGCAACGCTGGCGATCGTCGCCATCTACATCCTGTTCACGCGCAAGGTCAGCGACTGGCGGACGGGCCTGCAGCGGCAGATGAACGACGTCGACAACAAGGCGATCGGGCGCGCGGTCGACAGCCTGCTCAACTACGAAACGGTCAAATATTTCGGCGCCGAGGACCGCGAGTCCGCGCGCTACGAAGAGGCCGTCGGCGCCTTCGCCAAGGCCGCAGTGCGCAACGAAGTCAGCCTGGCGTGGCTCAACATCGGCCAGGCGCTGATCACCAATGCGATGATGGCCGGCGCCATGATCTTCACCGTCTGGGGCTGGAGCCAAGGCCGCTTCTCACCGGGCGACGTGGTGTGGATCAACGGGTTGCTGCTGCAGCTATTCCGCCCACTCGACGCGCTCGGCTGGGTTTATCGGTCGATCCGGCAGGGACTGATCGACATGGAAGCAATGTGGGACCTGCTCGACACGCCCGCCGAGGTCAACGACGTGGCCGACGCGCCTGCGCTTCACGTCACCAAAGGCGCGGTGAAGTTCGACCATGTGCGGTTCGGTTACGAAGCCGGACGCGAGATCCTTCAGGGCCTCGACCTCGACATTCCGGCGGGGACGAGCTGCGCCATCGTCGGGCCGTCGGGCGCGGGCAAGTCGACCATCGCGCGACTGCTCTACCGCTTCTACGACCCGACCGCCGGACGCATCCTGATCGACGACCAGGACATCGCCGAGGTGCAGCAACGCAGCCTGCGCGCCGCGATTGGCATCGTCCCGCAGGATACGGTGCTGTTCAACGACACCATCGGCTACAACATCGCCTACGGTCGCGGCGAGGCTGGTCAGTCGGACGTCGAGGCCGCGGCGCGCGGCGCGGCCATCGACCGCTTCATCGAGGTGCTGCCGGATAAGTATGAATCGATGGTCGGCGAGCGTGGGCTGAAGCTGTCTGGCGGCGAGAAGCAGCGCGTCGCGATTGCGCGGACATTGCTCAAGAACCCGCCGATCCTGGTGCTCGACGAAGCGACGAGCGCGCTCGACAGCCGGACCGAGCAGGCGATCCAGGAAACGCTCGACCGCGTCGCGCAAACGCGCACCACCATCATGATCGCGCATCGGCTGTCGACGATCGTCGAAGCCGACCAGATCGTCGTGCTCGACCAGGGCAAGGTCGCCGAGCGCGGCACGCACGAGCAATTGCTCGACAAGGGCGGGCTATACGCGGACTTGTGGTATCGTCAGGCGGCGGAACGGCTTGCGGAAGAAACGGCGGAGGCCGCTGAGTAGCTATGTTCGGCGCAGGCCGCGCAGGACGTTGCCCTCGGTGCTGAGGTAGAACTTTCGGTAATCGACGCGCGGCGTGTTGGCGAAGATGAGGTAGTAATACTTCATCTGTTCCGACCACCAGTAGCCGGGGCAGTGATCGCTGTGCACTTTCGGGTTCGCTGTCACGTCGGCGAGGTCGGCGTAGCCGTAGCGCGCGCGGTTCCAGCGC
>Ga0207648_10004046_pt1 | contig 15225 bp, 10 predicted proteins | sample KBSMisM32_FD_184310 | JGI IMG/M metagenome (GOLD analysis project Ga0207648, IMG submission 184310) | Miscanthus rhizosphere microbial communities from Kellogg Biological Station, Michigan, USA - KBS Miscanthus M3-2 (SPAdes) (version 2) | ecosystem: Host-associated > Plants > Roots >...
CTACTGAATAACGGGTTTCTTCGCGGGCTCGATCCTGATCGCCCACAAGCCGGAAAAGACGTCGTTCACCCACACCAGCCCGTTCTGGTAGAACGCCCCCCACGCCATCGCCGCGTTAGGTAGCATCCCGTCCGCGTCCCCCGTGTGCACGTGCGCGATCTCGCGATCCTGCGCCAGCAGGTCACCGCGCAGATCACCCGAGATGTCGAGCACCCGCAAGCCGCCCTGATAATCCCCGAGATACAGCGTGTCGCCCGCGACCCACACGTTGTGCGTTCCGCCATCCTTCGGCTCGTACCACGCCACTTCCTTCGGCTTCGTCACATCGCTCACGTCGATCACGTGGAGACGACCGTTCGCCTTGCCCAGGCCGAGCCCCGGGAGCGTGACCCCCTGTGGCGTCGCGCTGAAGACCTCGTCGCCCACGAACACGTAGTTGTTGTGTCGCCACGCCGTGTGCGTCCCGCGAATGAACCCCGGGCCGCCCTCCGCCTCGACGATCCGATAGAGGTCGTCGAGATCGTACTTCAGCTGGCCCACCAGCTTCGGCGCGTTAGGCGAGCCGCCCCACTTGCCGTTGCCGATGTCGAGAATCACGAGCCCGTCGTTCCAGTACGACAGGTAGGCCATCCCGTCGCGAACGTCGATGTCGTGCAGCACCCGCCCCGTCGGCGCGCGGTCGGTCTGCCACCGCGCGATCTCCTTCGGATTCTTCGGGTCATTGAGGTCGATGACCCGCATCGACCCCGTCGCGTCGTCCGTGAGATAGACATGCGTCCCGAACTTCGGCTGCGTGTACACGTACGCCGAATGCACCCCGCCCGAGACCGTCTCCGTGTACTCGGCCAGCTGCTTCGGGTGCGCCGGGTCCTCGAGCGACAGGATGACGATGCCGTTCCGGCGGCTCGACGCGTTCTCGCGCGTCATGACGGCGTACTTCCCATCCGCCGTGGACATGACGTCGTTGATCACCCGGGCGTCCACCACCAGCGAGTCCGTGATCTTCGGCGCCGCCGGGTTCGAGATGTCCAGCGCGTACAGACGGTCACCGATCGTGGTCATGTAGGCGTTCTTGCCGTTCGGGTGCGGCCAGAACTCGGCCGTGAGCTGCCTCGCGAGCGGCACCCGGCCGACTTTCGTCGCCACTCGGCGCACATCGCGAGCTCGGGCGCGGACGGTCGCGTCGCCGCTGGCCGAGCCGAAGCTGGCCGAGATCGTGTACTGCCCTGGCTCGTTGGCGACGAAGGTGCCGTCGTTGTCGATGAGTCCGCTGCCAGGCGCCATGGTCCACGCGGGGGTGAGGCCTGCGATCTCCTTTCCGGCAGCGTCCCGCGCAATGGCCTTGAATCGTATCACGTCACCCGTGCGTGCTTCCGCTACGCCGCCGGTGATTTCGACTCGGCGAATCGTATTCGCCACGACCTGGACCGACACTTCTCCGCGAGCACTGCCTGCCGTGGCGCGTATCGTCGCGGATCCAGGAGCCACCGCGGTGATGCGGCCGGTTGACGATACGGTGGCGACCGACGGCGTCGTTGACGCCCACGTTACGGGATCGCGACGACGGTCGCCGTTGGCCGCGAACACGTCGGCGTCCATAGCCAACCGCTGACCCACTACGAGCTTGGACGCGGGGTGGTTGAGTACGACTCGGGCTGCGGGCTGAGCAACGATCCGGACGGGGATCGGCGTCGGACGCGCCGGCTTCCCGTCGACGCTCGGCACCGCGTAGGCCACGAACGTGCCGACGGCGCCCGCTTTCACCAGGCCCGTCGAGTCGATGCCACCCTCGAAGGAGCCCCCCAACCATCGAATGCGGGCGTTCGGCACCGGGCGGCCTGAGGAATCGCGTACCTCTCCAGCGAGCCTGATCGAGTCGCCGACGACGACGCTGGGATTCGCGGGCCGAACGGAGACGGTCAGCGCCGGGCGCTGGGCCGCCGGAGCCTGGGTGACCTGAACGGCGAGGCTGAGCAACACCGACAGCATTGGCACGGTCTCCGCATAGAGGTTGCGTGATCCAACGATGGGCGACCACTGTTGTCAATGGCGGAGGCAAGCCGGGTGTACAGACGGCCAATACCGGCCTGACTCGCCAGCGAAGATGGTAGTGGCTGTCCGTCGAGCCGGAGCTCATCGGTCGTACAACCCTTCCACGCGGTACGAGGCCACCATGTCGATCCTCTGGACCATCATCATCGGACTCATCTGCGGAGCGCTCGCCAAGCTCGTCATGCCGGGCAAGGATCCGGGCGGGATCATCATCACGATCCTGTTAGGCATCGTCGGCGCGTTCGTCGGGACGTTCATCGGGCGCGCGCTGGGGATGTACGGCCCAGGCCAGGCGGCCGGATGGATCATGTCCGTCATCGGCGCGGTCATCGTCCTGGCTATCTATCGGGCGGTCACCGGCCGGCGCGGCCCCGTCGTCTGACGTACGGTGGATCAAAGGGGTCAGAGTCGTTTGAATTCACGGAACCTCGGAATTGCCGAGATCTCGAATTCAAACGACTCTGACCCCTTTGATCGGCCTGCCTAACGCGCAACGCCGACGGCCAGGCAGCCGGCCACGATCAGCGCGACACCGACGCGCTTCGGCACCGAGATCTGCTCCCGCAGGAACCACCATCCGAGCAGCACGCCGAACGCGATGCTGAGCTGGCGCAGCCCGATGACATAGCTCGATGTTCCCGTGCGCAACGCCACGAGCACGAGCAGGTACGACGTGATGTTGAGGAAGCCCACCTGCAGGATGGGCCAGCGATGCGCGCGCCAGTGCCGGGCGACCTCGGTGCGCGGATAGCGACGCCAGATGAAGGCACCGTACGCCATCGCCGTGATCGCCGTGTAGAGATAGATGTACGCGAACGCCGGGACGCGCTGCACGGCGTGCTTGTCCCACAGCGTGTAGCACGCTGCGGCGAACGCGGCGAGGAGCGCGAACGTCGTCGCCGGGCTCCGGAGTCGGTGACCGAGCGACGACAGCGCGCGCCACTCCAGCGCCGGCAGCTGCAGCGCGACGATCCCGCACACGATGAGCGCGAGCGCGAAGGCTCCCATCGCGCTCACCCGCTCACCAACAGTCAGGAACGCGAGGAACGGGAGGAAGAGCAGAATGCTTCCGCGGGCCAGCGGATACACGAACGAGAGGTCGCCGTGCCGGTAGGCCCACGCGAGGCAGACGTAGTTCACGAGCACGAACACCGCGCCTACCGCGGCGAGCATGAACAGTCCGTCCAGCCGACCGATCCTCGGCGCCACGAGCGCGAGAAAGAACGGCGCGAACATCACCACTTCACCCACCTTGCTCAGGCCCACGAACAGCTGCGTTCCCCCGCTCCGCTTGAGCAGGAAGTTCCAGTACGCGTGAGTGGTGGCGGAAAGGACGACGAGGAGCGCGGCGGTGAACGTCATCCGTCAACCTGATTCCCGGGCGACGGGCTCGCGGCTCACCAGAATCGAGTGAGCAGCCTAACGTCTCTCAGCGCCCACCCGTCGCTGGTGTAGACGGCAAGGCCACTGAACCGTGCGAGTCGATCGTACGGGCGCCCAGTCTGGTTGCGCCACGTGAAATGCATCGCGGAAGTCAGCTCCACGCCTGATACCCCCGGAGAACCGACGTGCACGCGCTGCACGCTGGCGAGTGGCTTGGCATCCCGGAGAAACGTCAGAAAGTCCCGCTGCATCTGCGCGTCTCCCGCCCGGGCGCCACCGGCGAACACCCCGCTGACGCCCCCGAGCGCTCGTGCATTGATGACCGCCGCGAGCGCGTTGAAGATCGTGTCGGCCACGGCCTGTGTGAGCACGGGCATCGCCGTCGATGCTGCGGTATCACGTCGCGCGGTGGACGGAGCGCGCCCGGCCGCCGCTGCATCGGTCGTACGTGACGCTGGCGCCGACGCCGCGGGCTGTTGCGTCTCGCTGACCTTCGGTGGGGCGCCCGCTCCCGCGACAACGCCCCCGGCAGCTCGCGGCAGCACTACGCGCACGAAGACGGATTGCTTCATGGTGTCCGCGCTGATGAGAATTTCCGTCTCTCCGGGTGCGATGGCCTTCACCCAGCCCGTCGCCGACACGCTCGCGACACCGTCAGCCGAGGATCGCCAGGTGATGCGATCCGCAGGTACGTCACGCCGGTCGGCATCGAGCGCATGAACGACGATGCGTGACGAGTCGCCTGGCGCCAGGTCCGGTAACGCGCCTGGGGGCGACACACCGAGCGCAACGACGCCGGGGCTCCTGGGAGGTGCGGTCCTGGGCGCTGCGGCGGCTGGGGCCTGCAGCACGGTTTGCGAAGCCGTCGTCGGTGCACTGGTCCCGCCGGCCGGCGGCGTCATGACTCGGGCCGTGTCGCGCACTGGCGCCGCCGGGACCCGCGAACCCGCGGCAGGCAGCGTCCCCAATGAGTCGTTAGGCGTAAACGGCCGGGACGGCGCGGGCTGGGACGCCGGTGGCTCCGCCGCCACGCCGGTATTGCGCCACGGGTGACGAAGAAGCAGAACCGCCGCGCCGAGGACCACGACCGCCGTGGCGGCGGTCGCGACTCGCCAGGACTTGGACGGCCGCGATGGCGCGGTGCTAACGGCCTGAAGCGCCGACTGAAGTGGCGCGGAGTCGGCAGCCGGGATGCGCTGCGCCCGATTCACGGTGACAGCAGCGGCTGGCACGTCGACCGGCGGCGCCTCGAGCGCAACGGGAGCTCTCAGGAGGGGACTGACGGGTGTCGAGGGCAACACCCGCAGCGGCGGGGCGGACTCGCTCGTCACCAGCGCGGCAAGATACTGCCGCGCGGCCAACTCCTCGGCTGGCGCGACCGCCGTGGCATCGACGACGTGCTGCAGCGAGAGCCACCGGTCTTCCGGTTTCTTCGCGAGCATGCGCGAGACGAGCGCCTCGAGTTCCTCCGGACAATCCGGCCGCAGCGTACGAAGCGGCTCCGGCGTCTCTCGCGTCTGCGCCCACTGCATCTCGAGCACCGAGCCCTGGAAGGGCGTCCGACCGGTGAGCAGCTCGTAGGCCACCGTGCCTAACGAATACTGATCGGCGGCCGACGTCACCCGCCCTGCCAGACACTGCTCAGGACTCATGTAGGCCGGAGTCCCGATCACCAGCCCGGTTCTCGTGAGGTTCGCCTCGTCGACCGCCTTGGCAATCCCGAAGTCCATCACGACGAGGTTGCCCCGGCGTTCGACCATGACGTTCGCCGGCTTCACATCCCGGTGAACGACACCCTCGCCGTGCGCATAGTTCAGCGCGTCGGCGATCTGATGAATCACGTACTGCGCAACCGGTATCGGCAGCGGGCCACTCTGCCGCAGGACGCTGCTCAGCGGGCGGCCATCCACCAGCTTCGTGACGATGTAGAGCAGGTCCTTCGACTCGCGCACCCCGTAGATCACGAGGATGTTGGGGTGGTCGAGCTTGGCCGCGACGCGCGCTTCCTGCTTGAAGCGCAGGTCCATGCCTTCCGTGTACAACAGCTCGGGGAGGAGCGCCTTGATGGCGACCCTGCGATTCAGCTGCATATCATGCGCAAGGAACACCACCGCCATCCCGCCGCGCCCCAGCTCGCCGGCAATGTCATACTCGCCGAGCGTGGCAGCGCGCAACGCCTCGAGGATGCGATCCACGTGCGGCCCACTCTGCGGCGGCGGGAATATGTCCGTTGCACTCGGCCCCAGTGATCCCCCACAAAAGCCACAGAAGCGATCAGACGGATTGGCTGTCCGACCGCAATTGCGACAATGTGCTACCGATGGCGACTGCATTCGTGAGATCGCAAGGCACGCAACGAGCCGAGAGTGGGCGGCAAATATTGCGAGCGGACATCGCATGCGATAGTGCGTTTGCGCGTCCAACATCGACGAACGGTACGCGCATGTCCGTGCCGAGTCGCGCCGATTACGAGTCCGGCGCAGCGGTGTCGGCGGGCGATGTCCGCAGCACGAGCGTAAAAGTCGATCCCCTGCCTACCTCCGACTCGACCCGGAGCTCCGCGCCCATGCCGAGCGCCAGGTCGCGGCTGATCGCGAGCCCGAGCCCCGTGCCCTCCGTCGTGCGGGTGAACTGTCGGTGCACCTGCACGAACGGATCGAAGATGGCCTCGTGCTTCTCCGCCGGGATGCCGATGCCGGTGTCCGTCACGCGAAGCCGCACAACGTCCGCATCGCCAGGCTCGACGTCGACCGTCACGCTGCCACCAGGCTCGGTGAACTTCACCGCATTCGTGAGGAGGTTGAGCAGGACCTGACGGAGCTTGTCCTCATCGGCCCAGACCATCGTCCCCGACTCGACGCGGCGCTCGAATGCGATCCGCTTCGCCTCGAACTGTTGCTCGACGAACGGCGCGGCAGCCGCGACGACGGCGCCCAGATCGACCGGACGCATGTCGTACTCCACCCGCCCAGCCTCGATCTTCACGAAGTTGAGGACGTCGTTGATGAGCGACAGCAAATGGTGCTCGCTGCGCTGGACTCGGCGAAGGACCTCGCGCTGCGTGTCGCTCAGCGGACCATGCACTCCCATCTCGAGCAGCTGCACGTACCCCGCGATCGCGTTGAGCGGCGTGCGCAGCTCGTGCGACATCGCGGCGAGGAAATCGCTCTTCGCGCGATTCGCCCGTTCGGCCTCCTCACGTGCCACCTCGGCGTCCTGGCGCGCGCGATCGGCTGTGTCGGCTGCCGCGGTGCGCTTGCGCGCGAGCGTCAGGTGCGAGCGAACGCGGGCGACGAGCTCCTGCGCCGAGAATGGCTTCACGAGATAGTCGTCGGCGCCGATGTCGAGCCCTTCCACCCGCGCCTCCTCGCCCGCCCGCGCCGAGAGCAGGATGATCGGCGTAGTGCTGGTGCGCGGGTCGGACCGAAGTGCGCGCAGCAGGCCGAATCCGTCGAGCCGCGGCATCATCACATCGCTGAGGACGAGGTCGGGGAGATCGCGCCGCACCGCATCCAGCGCGGCCGCGCCGTCGCCGGCCGTTTCCACGACCCACCCCTGCGCGCGCAGCAGGCGTGCCGCGTAGTCTCGCATGTCGGCGTTGTCGTCCACGACCAGCACGCGTTCACCCTCGAGTGCAATCGATCGTTCAGCGTCCGGTCGCACCCCGCCGATCGACGCGTCGCTGTCATCGGGAAGCCAACGCTGGGCTTCTGCCGTGAACGCGAGCGCGCCAGACAACGACGTCGGCGCCCGCGCGGCGCTCGCGTCGCCCGACGAGACCCGGTCGGCTGGCAGATGCGCGCTGCCCACCGGGATACGGACGGTGAAGATCGTCCCCTCGCCCTGCACGCTGTCCACCGTGATGGTGCCGCCGTGCAGCTTGACCAGCTCCTGCACCAGCGCGAGCCCGATGCCCGTCCCCTCGTGCGTCCGGCTGCGGACGTTAGGCACCCGGTAGAACCGCTCGAAGAGCCGCGGGATCTGGTCCGGGCTGATGCCGATGCCGGTGTCGCGCACGACGAGCTCCACGGCGCTCGCTCGCGCACGCAGCGAGACGGAGACGTTGCCGTCGAACGTGTGCTTGAACGCGTTGGACACGAGGTTCAGGACGATCTTCTCCCACATGTCCCGATCCACGTACACGTTCCCGCCAACGGGCGCGCAGTCGAGCTCGAGCCTCAGGCCCGCCTTCTCCATCACGGAGTGGAACGCGCTCACGAGCTCCGCCGTCAGCTTCGAGAGATCGGTCCGCTCATAGCGCGCGTCGATCCGCCCCGCCTCGATGCGCGAGAAGTCGAGCAGCGTGTTCACCAGCTTGAGGAGGCGCATCGCGTTGCGATGGATCACCTCGAGGCTCGCGCGGTTCCGCGGAGTCGTGTCCGGGTTCGCGAGCACATCCTCCGTCGGACCCAGGAGAAGCGTGAGCGGGGTGCGGAATTCGTGGCTGACGTTCGAGAAGAACTGCGTCTTCGCCCGGTCGAGCTCCGCCAGCGCCTCCGCGCGCCGGCGCTCGCGCTCGCGCGCTCGGGCGTTCGCGAGGCTCGCCGCGATCTGGCCCGCCATGAGGTCGATGAAGCCGAGGTAGCCCTCGTCGAGCTGGCGATACGGGTTGGTCGCGGCAACCAGGAAACCCGCCGGTCGTTCATGCGCGGCCTGCGAGATCGGGACGACGACGGCCTGATGAGGCGGGACGTCCCACGCACCGGTTGGAATGTCGTCAAACCGCTCCGCCAGATCATCGATGACGGTGCGCTCGGGACGAGCGCGGATCGCGCGGGCAGGCCACGGGTGATCGCTGTCATCGACGGCGATTTCCGCCGGGGCGGCCGCATGGCCGGGATCTATCCCGGTGGCCCCGGCAAGCTGCGCGCGGACGAGCGCGGTGTCGTCGCCGTCATACAGGTACAGCAGCGAGAACGGGATGTCGCGCCGATTGTCGCCAATGCCGATGCGAATCCCTTCGATCACGTCGGCTTCGGCGGTGACCGTCGCGAGGGACGCTCCCAATACGCCGAGCGACGCGAGCCGGCGGGCGCCGATGACGCGATCGGTCTCCTCCGTGACGACGCACAACATGCCCGCTACCGCCGTCGCATCGTCCGTGAGTGGACTATACGAGAACGTATGGTAGGTCTCCTCGACGTAGCCGCTTCGCTCGAGGAAGAGGAGCAGGCTTTCGTCCCACGTGGCGGTCCCGGTCTCCATCACGCGTTCGATGCGGGGGCCGATGTCCCGCCAGATCTCCGCCCAGACCTCGCGCGCGGCGCGGCCCAGCGCCCACGGGTGCTTTTTCCCGAGGGTCATGCGCGCGTAGGCGTCGTTGTAGAAGAAGGTGAGGTCAGGTCCCCACCCCATCCACATCGCGAAGCGCGATGTCAGCAGGATGCGCACGGACGTCCGGAGGCTCTGCGGCCACGTGGGAATGGGCCCGAGCGGCGTGGCGGCCCAGTCGACTGCACGCATGCGCATGGCCATCTCGGACCCCGAGGGAAAGACGTCCTCGGGGCCTGCAACAATGCTCTGGTGCGGCAAGAGCTCAGGGGGTGTAGTAGTCAAACTGGATAACGCGATCGAGTCGGGGCGAAGCGCCAGGGAACGGCGACCCGTCACCCGCTTGGCCTTTTTGCAAGTTGCAGGCGCGCCTGAGAGCCGCAGCGCCGCCCCTTCAGAGGAGCGGCGGTGTTCCCCGACTGGCCCGGTCGAGCGGCTACCAGCGTAGCGAATGTCGTGCCGGCCTGTGCCATGACGCCGACGCCACTCCGACGCGGTTGTCGTCCGCTAATCGCCCTCGGCCGCCCGTGCCGCCGCAACGACGCGTGCCCGGCGCCCGGCAACGGCGTAGATCCCCGCGCCTAACAGGTTGGCGCCGACGACGATCCCGCCAACCTTGAGCGCGAATATTTGCCAGCTGGGGACGTCGATGATCGGGAAGATCGACAGCACCGAGTACAGCACCGTCACGGCGAGGCCCGACGCCGAGGCGAGCCGCAGCCATAGTGGCGGCTGCCATCCGAAGCGGCGGGCGCCGAACAGCGGAATCGCGAACAGCGCCACGTAGGCCATGGCGTAGAAGATGCCGCCGGCGTTCTCGAGCAGCTGAAACGCTTCCTGGGTACCGGTGCCGACGAGGCTGCCTAACGTGAGCACCAGCGTCACCGCGCCGACGAACACGATCGAGTTCGCCGGCGTGCGCGATCGCGGGTGCAGCCGCGTGAACCAGCTCGGCAAGAGGCCGTCCCACCCCGCGACCATCGGGAGGCGCGTGTTCCCCGCGAAGATCATGTTCAGCGCCCCGAGCTGGCGCGTGAGCAGGAGTACGATCAGCACCGGCGCCACGAACGCCGCCACGCCGAGCCCCTCGACCCCGGCGCGCAGCGTCTGCGGGATCGGGCTCACCAGATCGATCTGGTCGCGCGGCACGAACGCCAGCACCGTGGCCGTCCCGAGAATGAACATGAGCGCGATGAGCGGCGTCGCAATCACCACCGACCGCGAAATGTTGCGCTCCGGGTTCCGCGTCTCGCCGGCCATGAGCGCGACGAACTCGAACCCCGACATGGCGCCTAACGCCATCTTGCCGAAGATGTTGAGGCTGTAGAGCGACAGCTCGGGCAGCTCCGTGGCGAATGGCCGATAGCGCGGCAGCGTTCCCCGCGCCAGCGCGACGAGCGGGATGGCGATGAGCGCGACGTACGTGAGAATCTGCGCGAAGCCGCCGAAGCCGGTGAACCACTTGCCGACGCCGAGCCCGCGAATCGCGACGAGAATCAACAGAAGAGACAGCACCACGCTCAGGAGCGGCATGTACCACGCGGCCGTCGCGAATGCGGCCGGCGTGAGCCCTCCGATGAGGTACCCGATGTTCTGCCCGACCATCACGTAGAACGACGAGATGACGAGGATGGCGAACAGCCAGAGGTTCCAGGCGACGAGGAATCCGCCGAACTCACCGAACGCCGCTTTCGCCCACTGATAGAGTCCGCCCTCGAGCGGCATCCGCCGGTTGAGCGCGATGACGACGGCCGCCTGCGGGAGGTAGTAGGTGGCGATCGCGACGAGCCAGAACACGAGCTGTGACGGGCCGAGCTTCGCCGCGGTTCCCACCCATCCGGATCCCACGACGAACACGACCTGCATCAGGACCAGGTCGGCGAGACCCAGCTCTCGACGAAGCTCGGTGGGGGAATTCATGAGGGAGCGAACCTAGTTGCGGGAGGTGGGAAGCGGAACCGCAGGGATGAGGGATGGGGGATGAGGGAAGGGGGTAGAAGGCGAGAACCCTCGGGATGCTCATCTCACCGCGAGATGCATCCCGAGGGTTTCCGCTTTTAACCCCCTTCCCTCATCCCTCATCCCGCTTCCCTCCTACAGTGTCACCTGCTGCGTCGTCTGCAGCGTCATCTTCGACCCGGCCGGAAGCACCGCATCCACTTCGCCGGTACCGAGCGAGACGACCGTGCCGGCCGCGGCGCCGATCGCGGCGCCACCGAGGATCTTCGAGACGTCGCCGCCGCCGAGGACCGCACCAAGGACCGCGCCCGCGGCCGCGCCGATGCCCGCCTTCTTCAGCGTCTCGTTGCGAGAGTCCTCGCCCTGCGTCTGCAGTTGCGTCGCCGTGATCTTCGCTTCGAACGGGCGCTCCACACCGTTGATGTTGATGCGCTCGAAGTCGAGGCGGATGGCCGCCTTTTGACCCGCGTTGTTCGAGTCCTGCAGACCGGTCACCTTCCCGTACACCTTCGCGCCGGCGGGGACCACCGTCTGGCCGTTCCCGGCCACGACCGGTTCCACCACGGTTGCGCTGAACGTGTCACCGACCTTGCTCGCCTTCGTCCCGACCTGCTGATCGAGCGACACGGTGATCACCGAGCCGCTCGGCAGGCTGTTCGCGTTGACCGGCGTCGGAGTCGCGACCTCGCCGCCTGACGATTCGACCGTCGTTGCGCGCGAGCACGCGCCGAGCGACGCAGCCAGCGCGAGCACAAGTGCAGCTGTCTTTTGCATGAGAGCCTCCTGGATGTTCATTCCCACCTAGAGACCTCATCAAAAGCAAACCGCACGCCGAACGGCAAACCCGAGCCCGGTACTGCTGGAGCGCTGCCGAGGTCGAAGCCGTCTCGCCAATCACGAGCCGGAGCCCCTGATCACGAGACCAAGGGCTCCGACCCCTCGAACCAATCCTAACGATGCTACGGCTTCGCGGGTTTGGTCGTGTCCCCGGTTGCTTTCTTGACGTCCTTCTTCAGGTGATGGATGTTCGTCTCCGTCGCCTTGGCGGCGTGACTCGCGTTCGTTTTCGTCGCCGATGCGGCGTGACTGGCGTTGGTCTTCGTCGCGTTCGCCGCATGGCTCGCGTTCGTCTTCGTCGCGCTCGCCGCATGCGACGTGTTGGTCTTGGTCGCGCTCGCGGCGTGCGACGCGTTCGTCTTCGTCGCGTGGCCCGCTGCCTTGGCGTTGTGCTCGGTCGTCTTGGCCGCCTTGTCGACCGACGTCCCCGTCTGCCGACCAACCTTCTCCGCCGTGCTCTCCTTCTTCACCGTGTCCCGCTTCACCGTATCGCGCTGCTGCGCGTGGCCGACGGCCGGCGCAGCGACAAGGGCGATTGCCAGTGCAATCAGCTTCATCCGATTCATACCGCGTCCTCACTGTTGAGTCGATTTTCAGTGGGATCCCACAATGCAAGACGCGGACACAACGCGCGCCGCTGGTCGCACCGGCGCCGTTTCGTTTGGCGAATCTCGACAGCCTCGGCGCTCGAACCTTAACGTTTGATAAATGAATCGGTCCGCTGCGGTCCTACGGTTCCACCTGTCCGGCGGTGCTCGCGTCGCGGCCCGAAACGCGATCGCGACGATCGGCCTCATCATCATCGTCCTCGGCTCCGCGCCGGACCCATGGGCGTGGCTTCGCTTTCTCTCGTTGGGTGTAGCCGCGAACGGCGTAGGCAGCGGCCCACTCATGGGGCTCACGCTGATCGCGTTCGGTCTCGCACGAGATGCCGTGCAGCGCCTAACGCTTGGCCTGGGTGGCTGGACGCGCTCGCTGCCGGTCACCGGCGTGCAGCACCGCCGGGGCGTAACCTATGCGTTGCCCATCATCCAGCTCCCGCTCGCCGCGGCGGTCGTCGTCGCCGCTACACTCACGGCCGCCGCGTATCATGTCCCGCTGTCGGCGCCGAAGCTGATCGGCGTGCCGGTTGCGCTCGTGGCCGCGGGCGCTGCGGTCATCCCCGCTCGTCGAGCGTTCCTCAGCGCCCCGGGCTTTCTCGCGTCAGCGCTTGCCGCGGCACTTGGACACTGGGCGACGCTCGGCATCGCCATCGCGCTGTTCATTGCAGCGGATCTCGCAGCCGGTCCGCTGCGATTCGCCACCCGACGTTCGGCGGTCGCGTCGCCGGCGATGCCCGGGACGCTGCCGATGTTCCGGTTCACGTGGCGGGCGGTTGGCTGGCGACTCCTCGCGCCCCTGCCCGTGCCGGCACTCGCGCTCGCCGCCGCATGGTTCTATACGCGGAACAACGAGCTCGTTGCGCCCGACGTCGGATTCGTGGCGCGACTGTGGAGCGTGATTGCGCTCGCGCTCTACGTGGGCGCGCTGGCCGACATCGTCGTGACGAGACGGCCCGCGTGGCCTTGGATCCGATCATTGCCGTGGTCGAGCACCGCGCGCGCGGCCGACGACGCGGTGGCGATTGGCCTGCCCGCCGTGGCCGTGGCGCTCGCGTCGGGCATCGTCGACGTCCGCACCGTGATCGTGTCGCTCGCAATGCTGCCGCCGATCGCCGCCCTCGGGGTCGTGCTCTCGCATGGCGCCCGCCGGCGCCTAACGCGCGTCAGTGGCGCGCTCATGGCGATCGGCATCGCGCTCGGCATCGCCGTGGCGTTCTACCCGCTCCTGTCAGTGGCCGCACTGGCCATGACCCCCTTCCTCATCCGCGTCGCCGCTCGACGCGACCGCCGGCAGATCGTCACGGGATGGCACGAGCTGCACCACGATGCCGCCGGTGACTCGCTCGCGTGGAGCGCGCGATGATCTCGCTCCGGGATGTCCGATTCGCCTACACGAGGGGAACGACCGCGTTCGCGTGCGGCACGCTGGACGTCGGTCCGGGTGTCTCACTGCTGCTCGGACCGAACGGCGCCGGCAAGAGCACCCTGCTCAAGCTCCTCTCAGGTGTGGAGCAGCCGACGGCCGGCTCGGTGTGCGTCGACGGCCACGACCTGTGGCGTGAAGAAGTCGCCGCGCGTGCCGCGCTCGCGTACGTGCCCGAACACCCGGATCTCACGCCGTATGCGACCGTCCGCGAAGTGCTCGGGCTGGTGTGTCGTCTTCGAGGCCGACCGGTGGACGACGGCGCCGTTGCGCTGGAGGCGGTTGGCTTGCGCGACCTCGGAGACCGATCGGTGCGCGAGCTCTCCATGGGCCAACGTCGGCGGGCGGTGCTGGCCGCAGCGTTCATCGGCGAGCCCACCACCTTGCTGCTCGATGAGCCACTGGAGGCGATGGATCGACCGATGCGGCTCTGGCTCACGTCGTGGATCAGCGACGCCAGCGCCCGGGATGCGACGATCGTGATCGCGACGCACGACGTCGAGCCATTCGTGCGCATGGCGCGGCGCGCGATCGTCGTGGCGCACGGCGCGGCGCGAGTCGTGTATCCCCTGCCTGACGAGCACGACGCGAGGCTGACACTGCTGGATCGCTCGGCGCACGGCACACTACCTTAACAGGCATGATCCCGAATCCGATCCGCGTCCACACTTCGATCGTCGCCATCCTCGCCAGTGTCGGCACGGCGTCCTGCGCGTCCAACCAGGCTCCGAGGACGACGCCCGGGAAGGTCGCGGCAGTCCCTCACCCGGCGCCCACTCAACTACCGGCGCCGCGGGCTGGTGCCTTCAATCCGCGCGAACCACTTACGCCGGCTCAGGCGAAGTGGGTGGACAGCACGCTCGCGACCCTTTCGCTCCGCGACCGCGTCGGTCAGATGGTGATGGTGTGGGTGCTGGGCGACTACACGAGCTACGGTGACTCGTCGTACGCCGAGGTGCGCCGGTGGATCGAGCGCGACCACATTGGCGGCGTGAGCATGTCGTTAGGCACCCCGATCGAGGTCGCGGGCAAGATCAACAACATGCAGCGGCTGTCACGCGTCCCGCTGCTCACGTCCTCGGACCTCGAGCCCGGCCTCGGGCGGCTCGAGGGCGGCACGTTCACGCACTACCTGCTCGACGCCGGGAGCGCCACCGTGTTCCCGAGCGCGATGGCGATCGCGGCGACGGGCCGCGATCAGGACGCGTACGACGTCGCGAAGATCATCGCGCAGGAAGCGCGCGCCGTCGGGATCCAGATCAACTTTGCTCCCGTCGTCGACGTCAACAACAACCCATCGAACCCGGTCATCAACACACGGTCGTTCGGTGAGGACGCGCAGCGCGTCGCGCGCCTGTCGGCCGAGTTCGTGCGGGGAACCCAGGACGGCGGTGCGGTGTCGACGGCGAAACACTTCCCCGGCCACGGCGACACCGACGTCGATTCGCACGTCGGTCTCCCCATCGTTGGCGCAAACTGGGCCCGGCTGGATACCCTGGAGCTCGTGCCGTTTCGCGCGGCGATCAACGCCGGCGCCGGCATGGTGATGACGGCACACATCGCGTTGCCCGCCGTCGAGGGCGACTCCACGACGCCGGCGACGCTCGCGCCCAAGATCATCACGGGCGTGCTGCGCGACTCGCTGCGGTTCGGTGGCATCGCCATCACCGACGCGATGACGATGGAAGGCGTGGGCAA
>Ga0207648_10004047_pt1 | contig 15223 bp, 14 predicted proteins | sample KBSMisM32_FD_184310 | JGI IMG/M metagenome (GOLD analysis project Ga0207648, IMG submission 184310) | Miscanthus rhizosphere microbial communities from Kellogg Biological Station, Michigan, USA - KBS Miscanthus M3-2 (SPAdes) (version 2) | ecosystem: Host-associated > Plants > Roots >...
CGACACTGCCTAACGCCGGCTCGCCAGTGTCATCGAACCAGCGCTTCACCCGTGAGAGATCGCCCGTGCCTGCCGCATGCGGCAGGTCCTCCGGCAGAGGCCAGATGCGGGTGAGTAGCGGAATGAGGTGCAGTTTGGCGTAGGTCAGGGCAAACTCGAAGGCATGCGCTGGCGGCGGCGGCTGGTGCCGCAATAGTGCGGGCTCGAGGTCGAGCAGTGCGACGATGAATTCCGCGCGGTCCCGCATCGTCGCTCGCTCGATGATTCCCACCTGAAACCGCACGTGCTCTTCGCCGAGCAGCCAGCGCTCGTGCTGCAGCCCGGTGGCGAACGCCGTCAGGTCGCCATCCTCGACCGCGCGCATGACCTGCTCCATCACGAACACCTGCCACGGCCCGGCCGGGTTGGCATGCGCGAACGTCAGCGATCGTCGGTCGATGAGGTAGCGAATGAAGCCGCGGCGGCCGACGCTTGCATCCACGTTCCGCCCGAGCTCCGGATCGAGCGCGATGGATCGGTCAAGCAGAACCGACGCGACCGTCTCGTGCTCGAAGCTGCACGCGCACATGAATGCATCGTTGACGGCGGCGAGATCGTTCCCGTTCTGACCGAGGGTGGTGCGCACCGCGTCCAGATCGCCAAGCGCCGCCGAGTATTTGAGCGTGTGCGGAAGGAGCCCTTTCCGCCGAAACAGCTGCAGCAGTCCTCTGGTGCGAGACACGATGAGGCCGTCGAGCACCGATGGCAGCACGACCGCGCCGGCATCGATCAGCAGTTCCGCGCACTCGGCGCGAGTGAAATTCCGTTCTCTTTCCGGGTCGAAGCCGTCGCCGTAAGAGCTCGTGGCGAATCCCAGCAGGCCCCCATCGCCGTCGCCGCCCGTCCAGGACAATAGCGGCGGAAAATCACCCAGGAGCTTCGTTAGGCGTTCGACGTCGTTGTCGTGAATGGCGCGTCGCGCCTGGGTCGCTGCCCACGCCAGGCCGTTGCCGAGTCGCTGGCTGACTTCCGCGACGAGGTCGTGCCAGCCGGCGAAGCCGTATTCGCGCGCGATCACGAGCTGCGCGTTGCGCTGCGTCAGCGGTACACGGGCGGTGGGCAGGTGTGCGCGCACGCGCGTGAGCGCAGCGGCGTCACCGGCGGCGACGTCGCGTGCGAGCTTCTTGGCCTGTTTTCGGAGGGACTCGAGCGACGGACGCTCGGGGAGCGACCTGGACGCAGTCATTGCGACCTCCTTTCATGAATCGCCTGTACCCCGCTGAAGACCAGGCTGAAAGAAGGTGCACACGCACGCTATTCAGACCGAAACAGGTGGGAATGTTCCCTTGCCGCGGGTTGGTGGCGCCCTGTCAGCGCGCTATCAGCAGTATCGAGGGGCGCGGCTTCGGTGTCAACGGCGACGAGCGGGCCGGCCCACGGATGCATAGGTAGTTGAAACTCACAGCCTCGACTGCGCCAAGGTCACCGCGTCCGCCCCCGCCGGAAATCGGAGCTGCCCGGTCTCATCGTTCACGGCGCGCCAGACACCCGCAGCCACGTCCTGCTCGGTCGTCACCACGGACGTTTGCCCGAATGCAGCGAAGATCCGGTTGGCGTACGGCGCATACTCCTCGGGAATCAACCCTTCCATACGGTGCCCGCCGTTGCTGGTGAAGCGCGTAGTCGGCCCGTAGCCCGGTTCGACCAGCTTGACCCGCACGTTGAACTCCTCGAGCTCCAGCGCGAGCGACGCGGTGAACCCCGCGATCGCCATCTTGGTCGCGGTGTACGCGGCCACCAACGGCATCCGCGCGAGCGTCACGCTCGACGTCACGTTGACCACCACTCCCGACCTTCGCGCGCGGAACTGAGGCAGCACCGCCTGCGTCATCGCCATCACACCGAACGTGTTGGTCTCGAACAGCTCGCGGACCGTGGCCATCGGCGTGGCCTCGAACGCGCCTAACGCTCCAATACCCGCGTTGTTGACGAGCACGTCGATGGGCCCGGCTGCGTCGAGCGCGGCCTCGATGCTGCCAGGCCTCGTGACATCGAGCGTCAGCACGCGCAGCCGATTCGTGCGAGGCAGCACGTCTTCGCGCGGCGTTCGCATCGTGGCGATCACGTTCCAACCCTGGGCGTGGAAGTAGCGCGCGGTCTCGAGGCCATAGCCAGAAGAGGCCCCGGTGATGAGCACGGTTTTCATGGTCGGTACGCTGGGTGAAGGTGGATCGGTAAAGCCTTCGGGGGTCCGCCGTCATGCAGACGAGGGGACGATAGCGAAGCCGTTCAGGACTTACTACAATTCGGGGTCCACATTTCATTAGCGATCGTCCAGAAATGAACGACCCACTCTCGGAAGTCATCGCGCTGCTGCAGCCGCAAACCGTCTTCTCCAAGGGCATCAGCGGGGCCGGTCGGTGGGCCGTCCGCTATTCGGCTTTCGGCCATCCGAGCTTCTGCGTCGTGCTCGAGGGCCGCTGTCGGTTGAGCGTCGACGGTCACCGCCCTCTCACCCTCGAGGCGGGCGACTTTCTGCTTCTGCCGGCGACCCCGGGGTTCACGATGTCGGGCTTCGAGTCTGCGAACCCCGTCCGCATCGACCCGAAGGTCACCCCGGCACCGACGGGTGAAGTCCGACACGGCACTCGCGGCGGTCGGCCTGACGTTAGGCTCCTCGGTGGGTATTTCGTGTTCGACTCGCCCGATGCCGCGCTGCTGGTGTCACTGCTGCCGTCCGTCGTGCACGTACGCGGCGTGGAGCGGCTCTCGGTGTTGGTGCGCCTCGTCGGCGAGGAGTCGAGCCAACGGAGAACGGGCCGCGATCTCGTCCTCGCGCGACTCGTGGAGGTGCTGCTCATCGAGGCACTCCGGGCGGTGCCGGGCGACGACGCGCCTCCAGGCCTGCTGCGCGGATTGGCCGATGCGCGGCTGGCGCCCGCGATTCATCAGATGCACAACCACGTCGCGCGCTCGTGGACGGTGGCTCAACTCGCGAGGGCGTCCGCGCTTTCGCGCTCGGCGTTCTTCGAGCGCTTCACGCGGACCGTTGGCGTGGCACCAATGGAATACCTGCTCGCCTGGCGGATGGCCGTCGCGAAGGACCTGCTTCGCCAACCGAACCTCGGGATAGCCGAAGTCGCAAGGCGGGTGGGGTATGGGTCCGCGAGCACGTTCAGCACCGCGTTCAGCCGGCACGTGGGTCAGCCACCGAGTCGTTACGCGCGTCAAACCCTCACCCTGGCTTTCGCGGGTGACCGCGGAGTGCGAGTATAAAATCCCGCAACGACTGATCACCGAGGGGGCGATCATGAAGAAGATCCAGGTTCAGGGCGTTCACCACACCACCATCGTCGGATCGACGAAGCAGAGCGCGATCGACTTCTGGTCCGGCGTGCTCGGCATGCCGTTCGTGCTCGAGCAGCCGAATCTCGGGAAGCCGGACGAGAACCACCTCTACTTCGATCCCGGCGATGGACGCCTGCTCACGGTGTTCACCAACGAATCCCGGGACGATGCACGACGGCCGGCGCCTCGAGAGGTCGGCTGCGTGGAGCACCTCGCGTTCAACGTCTCGAGGGCGACCTTCACGCTGGTACCGGGCCGTCTGCGCGAACGCGGCATCGATTTTATCGAACGCGATCGCGGGTTCATGAACTCGATCTATCTGCAGGACCCGAACGGCCTCAAGATCGAGCTCGCCTGCTACAAGTTCGAGACGCCGGAGGGCTTCCGTGACGTCGACGTGCTGATGGCCGCTCAGCGTTTGCGCGTCGAGCGCGGCGATCACCACATCGCCGAAGAGCATCTCGCCGACGCGATCGAATCCCTCCTGGCGACGCGCGACCGACTGGATCCGGCCGAGACGCCGGAGCCGGCCGCACGTTAGGCAGGGCGCCGGCCGGCGGGGCGCAGGCAGGCACTTGACTTCGAGCGCGCTCTAACTCGTAGCATGACACCGTCCCCCAGAGGAGTCACGCTATGCCGACGTCCACCATTCAGCGCATCAGCCCCGCAACGCTTCCCACGCCGCCGGGATACAGCCAGCTCGTCGTGGCATCCGGCGGCACCTTGATCGTGATCGCCGGTCAGGTCGCGCTCGATGAGCAGGGCCAGCTCGTCGGACCCGGAAACTTCGCGGCGCAAGCCACGCAGGTGTTCCGTAACCTCATCGCCGCGCTCGACGCCGCCGGCGCCAGCCCGCGCGACCTCGTCAAGCTCACCACGTTCGTGACCGACGTCTCTCACCTTCCGGTCTTCCGCCAGGTTCGCGACCGGTTCCTGGACGCGGAGCACCCACCCGCGAGCACCCTGGTGCAGGTGTCGCAACTCTTTCGGCCGGAGTTCCTCATTGAAGTCGAAGCCATGGCCTGCCAATGACCATCACCGAGCTCTCCGGCGCCACGGGCGTGTCGAAGCACACGCTCCGCTACTACGAACGAGTGGGACTCGTCCCGCTCGTCGAGCGCGATCCCTCGAGCCACCACCGCCGCTACAGCGACGGTCACGTCCGGTGGATCGGGTTTCTCCGGGACCTGCGCGCATGCGGCATGCCGATCCGCGATGTTCGCGCGTACGCACGGCTGGTGGCCAAAGGCGACAGCACATGGTCCGCTCGGCAGGTCATGCTCGCCACGCATCGCAAGCGCGTGGTGGCTACGATCACGGCCCTTCACCGGCACCGCGCGTTATTGGACCGAAAGCTTCGCGCCGGATGTGCTCCCGGTGACTTGAAGCCGCGGACGTGACACGCCGGCGCGTTAGGCGTCAGCACCGCTGACGTTTGACGCGCCGGCGTCGCCGGGCGTGGCCAGCGCTGGAGCTCAGCTGACCATCGCCCAACGATCTATGACAGCTACTGCGCGTTCGCGCAGCTCACCTTCGGGTTCCACAACCCGAACATGCCGCTGGGGTTCGGACGCCATCCCCAGATGTGCAGCGCCCACACGTTGAGCGGCGGCCCGAGCGCCGTGAACGGCTGACCGAGCAGGGTCGGCGGCGTCGCGGACAACGAGAGCGGGACGATGTAATCCACTCCGACGAGGTTCATCTGGCCGTTCGGACCAGGCTCGTACATCACGAGCTCGGGACGCAGCAGCTCGACGTTCGCGTCCACGAGGTCCGGGTTGAGGTAATGGAACCCTTGTGCACCGTCCGGCGAAGCCGCACACCCTGCCGGGAACTGCTGCGTGTACCCTCCACCGCCCTCTGACGTCGGACGTGTCGCGATCGCGATGTCGTGGAACCGCTGCGTCGCGTTTTTCACCGCCGCGACAGCCTGCTTCTGCGCGGGCGTCAGGTCACCGTTGTTGGTGACGCGAATCATGCCGGCATGACTGGCGTGGGCGGTGGACAATTGGGCGGCTGTACTGGGTGCCTCCGGCGAGGGGGAACAGGCCGCGGTCAGGGTGACCGCAGCACCTGCGAGGAACAGGTGACGCTGGCGCATGTCGAGCTCCGGTTTGGGGCCAAGAGTGAACACGAGAGAGCGAGGGGGCCACCGGTAGAAGCCGAAAACAGCGCCGAAGCGGCTCATCGCCGCTCTGCCCCACCTTGCTTCGCCGTCGCGCGGCCGCGTATGATCTGCCGCGACGCGCTTTTCCTGTCGCGCAACCACGTCTGGGCGCGTGGGAGCGCTCGGAGGCCCGATGGCTCCCTCGCACGAGAACGGCTCGACCCCGCCGGGCGACGACCCACCAGCCTCGCTCGGGCCGGCGAGCGCGGCCGGCGACGAGTTGGACGCCGTGTTCCCGGCAGTCTACGAGGAGCTGAAGCGGGTCGCGCACCGCCATTTACGCGGTGAGCGCACGGAACACACGCTCGGCACGACCGCGCTCGTGCACGAGGCCTATCTCGAGCTGGCCAAGCTCGATCACGTCCGCTGGCCGGGACGCCCCTACATGCTCGCCGCGGCCTCGAAGGCCATGCGCCGGATCCTGATCGACTACGCGGTCGCACGGCGCGCGCAGAAGCGCGGTGGCGGCGTCGCCGCCGAGCCGCTGGAGGATGCGGTCGCCATGGCGATCGCCCGCGGCGATGAGCTCCTGGCGCTCGACGAAGCGCTCGATCGGCTCGCCGGCGTCAACGAACGATACGGCCGCGTGGTCGAATGCCGGTTCTACGGCGGCATGAGCGTCGAGGAGACGGCCGAAGCGTTAGGCACCTCGCCAGCCACGGTGAAGCGCGACTGGACCGTGGCGCGCGCGTGGCTCAATCGCGAGCTCGGCGACGGATGACCGGCGCCCCCACGGAGCGCTGGCGCCGAATCGAGGAGCTTCTCGCGGCGGCGCTGGATCGCGAGCCGGCTGCGCGCAACCGGTTCCTCGATGCGGCGTGCGCCGGCGATATCGATCTCCGTCGGGAGGTGGAGTCGCTGCTCGCGGCACACGAACGGTCCGGCGCGCTGGACCGGCTCGGACCGGAGGTGGCGTCGATCACGGCGGAGCTTCGAGGAGCGTCCGCGATGCTCGCCGGCCGGACGATCGGACACTACCAGGTGATCGACCGGGTTGGCGGCGGCGGCATGGGAGTCATCTACAAGGCGCTCGATACGCGCCTTGGCCGCACGGTCGCGCTCAAGTTCATCAAGCCGCGCCTGGACGCCGACGCCTCTGCCGCGGAACGTTTCCGCCAGGAGGCGCGCGCCGCCGGCGCACTCGAGCACCCGAACATCTGCACGATCCACGACATCGGCGAGACAGAGGACGGGCGGCTCTATCTCGCCATGCCGCTGTACGACGGCGAGACACTCGAGCAGCGCATCGCGCGCGGGCCGCTCGCGATCGGCGACGCGACGGACATCGCCGTGCAGGTACTGCGCGGGCTGGCCAAAGCGCACGGGCGCGGGATAATCCACCGGGACATCAAGCCGGCCAACGTGTTCATCACCACGGACGGCGTCGTGAAGCTCCTCGACTTCGGCATCGCCAAGCTCGCGGACGTGTCGCTCACCGGTCCGGCGGCACGCCCGTTAGGCACGGTGGCGTACATGAGCCCGGAGCAGGCACACGGCACGCCCGTCGATCACCGCACCGATCTGTGGTCGGCCGGTGCGGTGCTGTACGAGATGCTGAGTGGGCGGCGCCCGTATCCGAGGGGAGTCCCCGGGACGACGGCCGAGGCAGCCGCGTCGGTGCCCGCGTCGCTCGTGGCTCAGCGGCCGGGCGTCACGCCAGCGCTCGAGCAGGTCGCCATGAAGGCACTCGCGCGCTATCCGGCGGATCGGTTTTCGTCGGCGGACGCGTTCGCGCAGGCGCTCGTGGCGTCGTTAGCCCACAGTAGCTAGTGGTGAGCTACCGACTACCGCCCGACGGCTATCGTCGCGACCCGTGATATCGCTCCATCAGGCATCCGAAGCCGATTCGGCGCTCCTGTCCAACCTCCTCGAGCTGTACATCCACGACATGAGCGAGGTATTCCCTCACGTCCAGCTCGGCCCCGACGGCCGTTTCGGTTACTCGCGATTGCCGCTGTACTGGTCGGAGCCGGACCGTCGATTCGCGTTTCTCATTCGCTGCGACGACCGCATCGGCGGGTTCATTCTGGTGACGCGCGGATCGCCTGCCGTGCCCGATCCGAACGTCCTCGACGTGGCCGAGTTCTTCGTCCTTCGCCAATACCGGCGTGCCGGCGCGGGACGTCAGGCGGCATCCCTGTTGTGGCAACGTCTCGGTGGCAAGTGGATCGTTCGCGTGCTCGAGAGCAACGCGGGTGCACTGGCATTCTGGCGCGACACGATTGCAACGTTCACGGCCGGACGCTTCGACGAGCTCCCGCTGAGCACCGAGCGTTCCGACTGGCGGGTGTTCTCCTTCGAGAGCGGGCCTGGCAATGCCACATGATCGACGCTGATCCTGCAACGCGCCATCGCGCCGCCTAACGCGGGGATGAAGCACTCGATCGCCCACGTCGCCCTGGTGGTGCGCGACTACGACGAAGCCATCGCCTTCTACACGCAGAAGCTCGGCTTCACGCTGGTCGAGGACACATACCAGCCCGAGCAGGACAAGCGCTGGGTCGTCGTCGCGCCCGCGGGTTCGAGCGGCACCACGCTGCTGCTCGCCCGTGCCTCGACGCCGGACCAGACGCCGTTCATCGGCAGCCAGGCCGGCGGGCGCGTGTTCCTGTTCCTGAGCACGGACGACTTCTGGCGTGACTACAATCGGATGACTGCCGCCGGCGTCCGGTTCGTGCGGTCGCCTAACGTCGCGGCGTACGGCACGGTGGCGGTGTTCGAGGATCTGTATGGGAATCGATGGGATCTGATCGAGTACGGATCCAAACGGCGCGTTTGACCTAGAAGACGGCAGGACGGCAGCGAACTGAAGCAGGCAGCGGGCAGACGGCAGGGGGCAGAGGGCAGAGAGAGCGCCACGCATCTCGTTTCCCCCTCTGCCTCTGCGTACTGCACACTGCCCACTGCCGGCTTCAGTGCGCCGCTTACGGCCGTCTATCCCGGCTCGTGGCGCGACGCGCCCGCCTGACGCAGCGACCCTCAACGCCGGGCCGCCGCTCGCGAGGACGGTATGGACGCATCCGCCTGGACCACGAGCCGCACGTACATCCCTGCCGCCGCATGACCCGGCACCGCGCACGCAATCAGAAACTCGCCGGCGCGATCGGCGGTAAACCGGAAGACCTGCCTCCGCCCGTACGCGAGACCCGCTTCGGCATTCGAGCTCTCCGCGCCAGCAAACACTGCCCGGGAGATCGTGAGCGGGATCGTGTCCCGCGCCGCGATCACGCGCGCCGAATGCGGCGCGGCGTCTCCGTTGCGGAGACGGACCTCCACCGTCCAGCCTAACGGGACCACGAACGTCTCGCCGCCGTGCGCGGCCGCATTGAAGCTCATCGCGCGGCTGTCCGCGTCGACGCCGATCCACGCCACGCGCTGTGCGCTGGAATAGGCGAGACGCGAGGTCACCCGCGTCGCGCTGTCGGGCGGCCAGGCCTCCGCGTGATCCGCGGGCGACGACGGCGCTGCTGGGCGCTCGACGGCCATCACCGGCGGTGCCGCGCGACCGCCGCCAAGGCCGAAGACGAGCAGTGCGGATCCACGAGCCTCGGAGTAGCGGCTTCCGGCGGCAACCACGGCGATGAACTGCTCGCCATCCAACTCGAAGCTCACCGGAGGCGCGTTCACGCCGGCGCCGCAGAAAAACTCCCATACCGTGCGGCCGGTGTGCGCGTCGTACGCACGGAACCATCCGTCGTTCTCTCCCACGAACAGCAATCCGCCCGCGGTGGCGAGCGCGCCGCTCCACAGCCACCCGGTGCGACGCTGCCACGCGATCTTTCCGGTCGACGGACGGATCGCGCTGATGGTGCCGTACGTCGACTCCGCCGCCACAGGGTCCAGGCGCCCACCAGTCCATATCTCCCCTTTCCTCGCCTCCTCCTCGGCGCGAGTCAGGGTGAACGGGAGGTGCATTCCGAGCACGTACAACAGATCGGTCGACGACGAATACGCGGAGGGCGGCCAGTTCGCACCGCCAGCCGGACCGGGCGCCGTGACGACGCCTTCCCTGGTCGGTACGGCGAAGAGATTGCGCTGCGGCACGAACGGCTCGGAGCGACGAAGCAGACGACCGCTCGACGCATCGAGCACGTACACCCATCCCATCTTGCTGGGGACGAGCAGCAGCTTCCGGCTCCCGTCGGCCACGATGACGGGCGGCGTCGCGAGATCGTAGTCCCACACGTCGTGCGGGACAGCCTGGAAGTACCAGCGCATCTTTCCGGTCGCGACGTCGAGCGCCACCACCGACCCCGTATAGAGATTGTCGCCCGGACGGTTTCGGCCGTCATTGCTCGGCGCGGGATTCCCAACCACGACGAACAGCGTTCGGGATTCCGCGTCGTACGCGGGCTGTGCCCACACCGGCCCGCCGCCGGTTCGCCAGCTCTCGGCATACGTCGCCGAGTCTCTCCGCTCTCCTGCGATGTCGCGGCCGAGCGGCTCGCCGGTCGGCGCGGCGGCGGCCCACTTGCCCCACCAGCCGCCTTCGTCGGGCGAAGGAATCGCGTACCATCGCCACAGGCGTGCGCCGCTGGCGTTGTCGTACGCCGTGACGCTTCCGCGTGTCGGGAACTCGCCACCCGACGTGCCGACGATGACACGATTCCCGACGATGACGGGCGCCATCGTTATGCTGTAGCCGGAGTCGGGATCGGCGTTCGCGGCTTCCCACTTGACGGAGCCAGTGCTCGCGTCGAGCGCGATGACGCGCGCGTCGATCGTGCCGAGGTACACCGTGCCGCCCGATACGGCGACACCGCGGTTCACCGGGCCGCAGCACGGCTTGCCCTTCTCGATCGCCGGTTCGTATCGCCACAGCTGCTTTCTGGTTCGCAGGTCGAACGCCGTGACGACGTCGTAGTCCGACGACACATACAGGCGTCCGTCGACGACGATCGGCGTCGCCTCCGCGCCCGAATTCGGATGCGCCATCTGAAGCTGGAACAGCGCGCGCGGCGCAAGCCGAGCGACGTTGTTTGGGGTCAGCTGACGGAGTGGCGAGTATCGCTGGTTGTAGTAGTCGCGCCCGGTCTGCGGCCACTCACCTGGTGCAGGCCGTTCGAGATCGCGTGGAGGCGTCGATGGGATGACCGCAGGAGTCGCTACCTGGGCGCGAGCGACAGCGGAGAGCAGCGCGAAGCTGGCTATGAGGCGAAGCCGCATGATCGGTCGCTGACGAAGGATGCGCGCGAATATGGGACCGCCGCGTGACGAGTCGCAACTCGATCGACATGTTGGATCATGCTGAATCCGCGAACCATTAGCCGGTCGGAGTGAATCGATGCGACTCGATATCTATGTGAACTATCGTGGGAATTGCGAACAGGCCTTCCGTTTCTACGAGCAGCATCTCGGCGGCAGGATCGCCGGGATTGTGCGACACGGCGACCGGCCCAATCCCAACATCCCGACCGAGTGGAAGGACAAGGTCCTCCACGCTCGCATCGAGATCGGCGGCACAGTGCTCATGGGCGCGGATATTCCGCAGGCCGAGCCGACGCGCAGCGCGTATCTGACACTCACGCTCGATCGTGAAGCGGACGCGGAGCGCATCTATGCTGTACTTGCGGACGGCGGCGAGATCTTCATGAAGATGGAGAAGACGCCCTTCGCGAATCGCTTCGCGATGCTCCGGGACAAGTTCGGCGTGTCGTGGATGCTGCTGCAGCAGCCCGAATCGACATGACGCACCTCCCGGGTGGGCACGCGCGCCGGACGTCCGTGTGAAAGGTGGTTACTCTGGCAACCCCGCCGGCCGTAGTGCGTCCGCCAGCATGGCCATCCGCTCCGGCGTCGTCACCTTGCCCGAAACGAAGCCGCTGAGCGTGAAGCCGGGCTGAAGCTCGAGTACGAGCTTCGCCATCGACCTTGCTTCTTGAACCCGCCCGAGGCGGACCAGCGCCGCCGTATGGAGGATTCGGGGTACGCTGAATCGCGGATTCGACGCGGACGCCCGTGCGGCCGCGATTGCGACCTCCGCGTCGTTACCCACGAAGAAGTTTGCATAGGCCAGGCCGACGTACGGCATATAGATCAGCGGGTCGTACGGCCCGAGGCGGATCCCCATCTTCCCGTGGTCGATCGCTGTGGAATCGTCGCATTTCCACGCGCGAATGATTGAACTGACGCCGAATGCGATGGCGGACGAAGGACTCAGCGTCAACGATCGGTCGATGGCCTGGAGCGCCGTGTCGTAATCCTGTGTCAGTACACCGACGACAAAGCCCCCCATCGCCAATGCCAGCGCATCGTCGCTGCCCGTCTCGATCGCCAGCCGAGCGTGTCGGAGCGCCGCCTCGCGAATTTCGGCGCGCAGCCCACCACGCACGTACCGCTGCTCATGACACCACGCGATGAACCCGTGCGCGACGGCGTAGTCAGGCTCCAGCTGCACGGCTTGCTCGAGGAGACTGAGAGCCTTCTCCGCGTCCTCCGGCATTGCCGTCGAGGCAAGCGGAATGGCGCGCAGGAACAGATCATACGCGTCGAGATTCTCGGGCCGCTTCCGCCGAGCACGCTCGACTTCCGCCTTGCGAAGCGTCGGCTCGACAGCACTAATGACGCTCATGGTCATCTGGTCCTGCAGCACGAAGATGTCGCCCAGTGTGCCGTCATATCGATCGGCCCAGACCTGGCCGGCCGTATCGGTCACGGCCAACTGCCCCGTTAGGCGCACGCGATCGCCGGATCGGCGCACACTCCCGGTCAACACATAGCGCACGCCGAGCTCCCTCCCGACAGTCGTCACATCCGTTGGTCGGCCCTTGTAGATGAACGTCGAGTTGCGGGAGATGACGAACAGCCACTTGATGCGAGCGAGCCCGGTGATGATCTCCTCGACGATACCATCGGCGAAGTACTCCTGCGTCGGGTCACCGCTCAGGTTGTCGAACGGCAGAACCGCGATGGAGGCGCGATCACGGGGTAGATCGACAACCCGGGCTGGCCGCGTCCCCGGCGATGGGATTCCCACGACCGGCGTGGATAACGCGTCCAGATGCGGAAACAGATCCTCGGCCCGTTGCCAGCGAGCGCGCGGTTCCTTCTCCAGACATCGCAGGATCAGATCGTCGAGCGCGGCGGGCACCGGTCGGTAAGCCGTCACGGGTTCGGGCAACTTCGTCATGTGGGCCATGAGGATCGCTTGCACCGTGGGGCCGACGAATGGCGGGCGCCCCGTGAGCATCTCGTAGGCGAGCGCACCAGCCGCATAGATGTCCGCCCTGTGGTCTACGTGTGGCTCGCCGGCCACCTGCTCGGGAGCCATATAGGCGGGAGTTCCGAGCGCGACACCGACGGAGGTCACGCTCTGTCCCCCGCCAGACTCGCTCACCGCTTTGGCCACGCCGAAGTCCGCAACCACCGCATGCCGGCCGGTAATCAGCACGTTGTCCGGTTTGATGTCTCGATGCACGACCCGATGCGAGTGGGCATAGTGCAGGGCGTCCAGAACGTCCTTGAGAATCCCGATCGCCTCGCCTACGGAAAGCTGGCTTTCCCGCGCGAGCTTCGCCCTCAGCGACTCGCCCTCTATATACGGCATGGTGAAGAAAAGGAGATCCGCTTCCGCGCCGGCGGTCAGAACGGGCACGATGTGTGGATGCTGAAGCCGCGCAGCGAGCTGGATCTCGCGCTCGAAGCGCTCCAGGTTGACCCCCGCCGCCATTTCGGGAGGAAGAACCTTGACCACAACGTTGCGACCGAGCCGAGTCTCTTCGGCCACGAATACGCGGCTCATTCCGCCGCCACCGAGCTCCTTCTCGATGCGGTAAGTAGAGCCCAGCGCCGCCTGGAGGCGGGTTTCGAGGTCTGCGCGTGTGGCGGCGGCCATGAACATCCTCCCGGAATCTGAAGTCTACAGAACCGGGCGAGACGCAGCCAGCGCGGGTCAGGCAGAAGTGCGACCGGACACGCGTGCGGATGCGGCGAGTGCATCGCCTAACGTCTCTGAGCAGCCGGCGCGCTATGCCGGCGTCTCCGAGCCGACTCCGACGGAGGCAGCCAGATGACTGCGTTGGCACCAGTCCGCGGCTTCCTCCGCTGGATTGAATCACATTGCGGCGTTCGGTCCGTGCGCTAACTTCGCGGTATTCCCTTCAGATCACGGAGAGCCGATGGACACCCGCACGAGCGACGGCAAGAAGGAGGTGGGAACCTTCCTCGGCCTGACGTTCGGACTGAGCGCCATCTTCTGGGCACTCATCATCTCCGCCGGCAGCCTGGGCGTGCATGGCGGCATTTATGTATTCGCGCTCATGTGGTGCCCGGGTGTGAGCGCGCTCATCACGCGCCTCATCTTCCAGGGCAACGTTCGCGGCGAAGGGTGGGGGCTCGGGCACCCTCGCTGGCTCGGTCTCGCGTACGTCTTGCCGATCGTGTACGCGACCGTCGTCTACGGGCTCGTGTGGCTCACGGGCCTCGGTGGCGTCGACCTGAGCCGGTTCAAGACACCGGTCCTCACCTTCGTGGTCGTGGGCTCGCTCCAGAGTCTCCTGTCGGCGACGGGCGAAGAGCTCGGATGGCGGGGCTTCCTGGTTCCGATGCTCGCGCGCACGAAGTCGTTCAGGATGACGGCGCTCATCAGCGGGATCACCTGGGCCGGGTGGCACTTCCCGCTCATCATCGGCGCGGACTACAACGGTGGAACGCCTCCGTGGTACTCCGTGCTCTGCTTCGCCGTGATGGTCGTGGCGATGGGCTTCCCGTTCGCATGGCTGAGATTGCGCTCGGGGAGCGTCTGGCCGGCGGCGATCCTGCACGCGTCGCACAATCTGTTCGTGCAGGCGTTCTTCGATCGGGTGACGGTGGATACGGGTCCGACGAAGTGGCTCACCGGCGAGTTCGGCGCGGGGCTCGCGCTCGCGTTCATCGCGGTCGCCTGGATCTTCTGGCGGGCCCGCGCGTCGGTCGCGGTGCCTAACGAATCCGCGGCGCCCCGGGATACTGCCCCGGTCATCCCAGAGACGGTACCTGTCAGCCGCTGACGGGAGAAATCGCGAGTCGCCGCATCGAATCAAGCGCGATCACCACCGCCTCGTCGAGCGTGAGGTTGCGCCCCTCATTGTAGCCCCGGTCGAAGTCCGGACCCGCGGCGGTGCGAACCCTGACCTGGCAGTCCTCGCGGTGCCGGCGCCAGCCGCCGAGCGGCGCGCCGGACTGCTCGTTTTCGATTGCTCCCCACAGCCGGCCCGCGAGGGCAGCGTCGCCGCGTTGGGCGGCGATCGCGGCAAAGATGCCTACGTCGAAGACACGACCCGGCCGATCGTGGGACGTCTCGGCAAGCCGGAGGGAGTCGATGGCGAGAGCTTCGGCGTCATCGATTCGGTTGGCGTGCAGCGCTAGCATGGCCAATTCCGCCAGCATGCCACCCTCCCACCATCCGAATCCGCTTGCCTCGCGTGCGAGCGCGACGCTTTGGCGAAGGAGTTCGTTCGCCTTCTGCGGGTCGCCGAGATCACGGGCGATGGCGCCCATCGTGCCAGTCGTCTGTGCCTGGCCCCAGAGGTCGCCGTGGCTGCTCCCGATGTCGTGACTCGCTTCGACGAGCTCCCCGGCGAGGTCGAGCTCGCCCCGACGCATGGCCTGGATGCCCAGACGGTGCAGCAACGCGGCGCGACCCAGCGCATCCCCGAGCTCCTCGAACAGCGCGAGGCTTCGCTCGTACAGCCGCGCGGCTGCCTCGTCGTCGCCCGCTATATCAGTGCAGCTGCCGAACGCGCGTAACGC
>Ga0207648_10004054_pt1 | contig 15202 bp, 11 predicted proteins | sample KBSMisM32_FD_184310 | JGI IMG/M metagenome (GOLD analysis project Ga0207648, IMG submission 184310) | Miscanthus rhizosphere microbial communities from Kellogg Biological Station, Michigan, USA - KBS Miscanthus M3-2 (SPAdes) (version 2) | ecosystem: Host-associated > Plants > Roots >...
CCGACGCCCGGATCGTCGAGCACGAATAGCCGATCGTCCCTCCTCGCGGAAGATGCGGCGGGGATCCAGCGTCGCCGCACGGGCCGAGGCCGAAAGCTGAAGCGAACAGCGTCTCCGTCGCTTCTACTCGATCAGCGCCTCCCAGCCGGTACGATACTCCGGACGTCGAACAAGCGCCGTCGCTTCCGGCGAATTGGTGAACGTCATCGTCTGTGCGTCCCACCTCAGTCGCTTATACGGCACGCGCAGCGCGATGTTGCCGAGCGTTACGGCTTCGGCGAGTGCGGCCGCTTCCTCGAAGCGTCCCTTCGACTTCGTCCCGTTCTTGACCGCATTCACCCACTCTTCGTCAGGTGTCGTCTCGTCGAAGCCCTTGGCGATGATCGATCCCTCGAACGCGCGCTGGCGGGACATCGGCATGAGCCGCGCGCGATTACCACGGAAGTCGCACAGGATTTTCCCTTTGTCGCCGATGAAGAGCATGCCTTCGTCGGCAAAATCCTCGCCGTCTTCGTACAACTCCTCCGGCGTCTGCGGTTTCATACCTCCGTCGTACCAGAACGTGTCGACCGCCGGACGGTTGGCAGTTGCCGGATGACGCCAGCGGATCGTGCTGGCCTTTGGGAAGCTGACCATCGAGACGTGTCCACCGTCACTGACGTTGTCCGCGCCGACGAACGCGTCGTTGTTCGGGCGCGCTTCCACGAACTCAGGAACGCCCAACTCGAGAATGCGATACGGCTGCCACAAGCTGTAGTGCCCCATGTCGGCGAGACAGCCGGCGCCGTACGCATACCAGCCGCGATACACCGCGAAGGTGTACGCCGGATGATATGGACGATCCGGCTCCGGCCCTTGCCACAACGTCCAGTTGAAGCCCTCGGGAACCGCCGGCCCGGACTTGTGATACTCCTGCATCCCCTGCGGCCAGAACGGACGATTGGTCCAGTTGTGCACCTCGCGGACATTCCCGATCACGCCAGCTTTGATCCACGCCGCGAGCGTGTGCCGGTCCGGCCGATTGCTGTACGCGAGCAGATGTGACGTCGCCGAGCTGTCTTTGGCGGCTTGCAGCACCCGCCGCACTTCGTGCAGTACGCTGGCGACTGGCTTGTGCGAGATGGCCGCCTTGTTCTTCTTGAGCGCAGCCATGTTGATGCAACCGTGTTGATGATCTGGAGTGATGTTGACGATGCCCTGGATGTCTCGCTCCTTCTCGAACATCTCGCGGTAGTCCTCGTAGGATCGAATGCCCTTCGAGGGCCGATCGTGCTTCTGGTAGTAGGTCTCCATGATCTGGCGCGCGACGTCGCGTCCAGCGCGGATGCCGGTGTTGGTGGATCCCCAGTCAGGGTCGCCCAAGAACGTGCGGATCCGGTCGCGGTTGCCAAAGCGATCCCAGTCCACGTAGTTCTGCGTATCGCGGTTGGGATCGACAACCGCGATAAACTGGAGATCCGGCCGCTCGACGAGGCCACAGTTCACCTGCCGCTGCGACTGCGTGCCGCAGCCCACCTGGGCCAGCAGCACCATGTCGCTCGGCGGCACGTAGCCGCGTCCGCCCAACACACGCCGCGGCACGATGGTGACGGCAGACGTGGCTCCAAGAGTCGCGAGGAATTTTCGGCGATTCACGGTGGTCATCGGTGCATCTCCTGCTATAAACGCTCGGATGCCGCCCGGCGGGATTGTGAGAGTGTAAGGGCATGCAACTGTCGAGGCGCGAATTCTTCAAAAAGGCGGGCGCGGACGCCGCGACCGTGAGTTTCCTGATGTCGACCATGGCCACTTTGAGAGCTGCTCCGCTCGGGCTGCCCATCGGTAGCCAAACCTACCCGCATCGCACACTGATCAAGGAGGCCGGCTTTGCCGACCTCGCGAAAGCGCTTGCCGGCATCGGCGTCCAGTCAGTCGAGCTCTGCTCGCCGCTTGGTTATCAGGAGTTTGCGCCGCTGGCCGACGGCAAAAAGGTCAAGCAGATCCTCGCCGATAGCGGCCTCACCTGCGAGAGCTGCCACTTCAGCATGCGAGAGTTGCGCGAAACGCAGGCGAAGAGCATCGCCTGGGCGCAGGAGGTCGGCATTACGCAGATGGTCACCGCCACGCTCGGCGGTGGCAACACGCCGACGATGGACGACGTGAAGAAAGCGGCCGACGAATACAACGCGATTGCAGGAGTGGCGGCGAAGAACGGCGTGCAGCAAGGGCTGCACAACGAAGGGTTCGAACTGTCAGAGGTCAACGGCCGGCGCACCTACGACATCCTGTTGGAGCTGCTCGATCCGGCGCTCGTCAAGTTCCAGTTCCAGATGTCGACCATTAGCCGCGGCTTCGTCGCGCACGAGTACTTCACCAAGTATCCCGGCAGATTCAACTCGATGCACTTGCAGGACGTCGATCTGAAAGCCACGTCCGCTGCTGCACCGTCCGCGACTGGCGCGCCGCCCCGACCCGTGCAGACGGCGCTGGGCAAAGGCAGCATCGATTGGGTCAAGACGTTCCAGGCGGCGAAGACGGCCGGCGTCAAAAGCTACTTTCTCGAACAGAACATGGACTTCACGAAGGAAGGCGTTCAGTTCTTGAAGTCGCTGAACGTCTGATGCGCTTTCCTGGACGTTCCCCGAGGGTTCGCAATTAATGGTTGCGCCGGACTACCGCACAATGCGCGCCATCAGGCCATGCCGGTTTTGTCGACAACTTCTGACAGTGTGCCCAAACTCGGCGGCGGCAATCGCGAAATCGGCCCCTTTTTTCGGGCGATTTAGAGAAAGCGACGGTCTAAAAAACCGTCGCCTCCGCCAATGACTGCGAATGTAAAATTTCGATCCACGAAGTGCTGATTTCCGTTACACTTAGCGTTCGCGGTGAGGTGGCCGAGAGGCTGAAGGCGGCGGTTTGCTAAACCGTTATACGGTCCAAAAGCTGTATCCAGGGTTCGAATCCCTGCCTCACCGCCATCCGCCTCCGCTCGCGCCCGATTCGACGCGAGCTACGGCGCGATGTCCCGCCGAAGCGGCGTAGCCGCGAAGGCGGACTGGTACTGTCACCCGGTCCCTTCGCCTACGATCCCGCCCCAGCCCGTCTCCAAACTTTTGATTGGCTCCGGGTCGGTCCAACAGCCGAATCTTCGCATCGACTGCTGCCGGCCTCAGGTGCAGGTAGCGCTGCCTCATCGTGAGGTACGCGTGCCCCGCGAGCACCTGGATCGCTCTCGCCGGCGCGCCGAGCATCGACAGGTGCGAGCAGAACGTGTGACGCACGATGTGGAGCGCCGGTCATCGGCTAGAGTGTCAGAGTGACCTCGCGAGGGGAGAGCACCAACCTGGTCTGGCGCTCTGTCATCGTCGCGTTCGTGACGGCTGCGATGTTGGGCTGCGGCCCGTCAGGCGCCGCTACACCCGCACAGCTAAATACTTCGGCGCCGGCATCTTCCCCGGCTCCCGCCGACTCGCGCCCATCGATCGCCGCGACCGCGAGCCACGACCTGTCGGCGGACGAGGCGATGGGCGGGCACACGCTGCAGCGCCACGTTGGCAAGAGCGACGCCGATCTTCTCAGGCGGCTCGAACGCGAACCGCAGATCTCCAGCGCGTCCACCTTCACGGACCGCAAGACGGCCGAGAGGGTCGTGGGCGCCGCCCTGCGCGCCGACAACCGCGCGTTCGCGTCGTGGCGCGAGCGCACGGGGAAGCGGCCCAATTTCGTACTGCGCCAGGACGCCGGCCGCGTGATCGGCCGCTCGATCGCGCGCGGGCGTGGGCAGTCCGTCCCGTGCGAGCGCGCACTGATCGTCCTGCGGTGGGACGAGCGGCGTCAGCGCTATTTCGTGCTGACGTCGTATCCGGAGGCCAGTCGATGACCGAAGACGCGACGTCCGAGTTTCCCGAACTCGAGCGCGTATTCAGCGGGTATTTGCACGAGGATTTTGCCACTGAATACGGCAGCCCTGAAGCCGCGCTGCGCGCGTTTCACGACGATGCCTCACCGGCGGAGTGGCGCCGCTTCCAACGCGAGGCCGAGCGCCTCGCCGTTCTCGCGGCCAACCGCGACTTGGACGACATCTGCACCATGCTCCAGCGACTCGGAAGCCGCTGGGCTCCCTCATCGCGGGAGGCGCTGATGACACTGCTCAGGGAGGTGGCACACCTCAAACGCTCAGATTCCCTGTAGGCTGGTGTTCGGCGCGATGCAGATAGATCCGATGTCCTCAGGTCCGCGTGGCTGGCGAGCACGCGGCCGAGAGCGTTAACCACCATCCTCGTTGCGCCGTCTAACTGTCGGACGCCACCATGACAGAAGACATCCGCTTTGCCTTTCGCCAGCTGCGCAAGAGCCCGGGGTTCACCGCCATCGCGGTGATCACGCTGGGTCTCGGCATCGGCGCGGCGGCCGCGATTTTCGGGCTGATCCAGGGCGCGCTGCTCTCGCCGCCGCCCTACGCCGAGCCGGACCGGCTCGTGCTGATCTCGCCGATCCGGACCGACGGCCGTCCCTACACGCGCGGCGCGACGATCGGCCAGTGGCTGTCGTGGCGGCAGGCGCGATCGATCGAGCCGCCGGCGATCTACCGCTGGACGTTCAACTTCCTCGTGCTGCCGGACGGCAGCGCGTCGATGGGCGGGATGGTGGTGACGCCCGGCTACTTCCGCGTGCTCGGATTGCGGCCGATGCTCGGCCGCGAGTTCGTTGACGGCGAGCTGGGGCGTCCCAACACTCCGCCGTCCGCCATCATCCTCGGCTACGACCTCTGGCAGCGTAAATTCAACGGCGATCCCAACATCGTCGGACGCACCATCCGCATGAGCCGGATGCCGGCGCCGCTGCCGGTCGTCGGCGTGATGCCGCCCGGGATCCGCTTCCTTCCCGACCCGGGCGCCTCGAGCGAGCCCAACTACGATCTCAACGCGTTCGTCGACTTCTGGTTCGGCGTCGCGCCGGACGAGTCGCGGCCGGCGGGCGGCGCCGGCAACGCGGTCGCGCGGCTTCGCGGCGACGCGACGATCGAGACGGCGAGGACCGAGATCGCGACGCTCTCGGCAGGGCCGGCCCAATCCGATCCGACACTGCAGGGCGTCAGCGCTGCCGTCGCGCCGGTGCAGGACGTGCTGAATCGCGCCGGCAGCCGGCTGCTCGTGCCGCTTTTCGGATCCGTGGCCATCGTGTTTCTGATCGCCTGCGCCAACGTCTCCGGCCTGCTGCTGACCCGCGGGCTGCAGCGGCATCCCGAGTACGCGATGCGCTCGGCGCTCGGCGCGGGACGCTGGCGGCTGTTCCGGCAGGCGCTCACCGAAAGCCTGGTGCTCGCGCTCGCGGGCGCGGCGCTCGGCGCGGGACTCGCGGGCGCCATCGTCACGCTGCTCAAGGCGATTGCGGGGCAGGCGGTGCCGCGCGCCGATGCCGTGCACGTCGGATGGCCGGTGGTCGCCTTCGGCGCGCTCGCGGCGATCGTCGCCGCCGGGATCGCCGGCGTGCTGCCGGCCGCGCGCGCCTCGCTGCCGGATCGCCTGCAGGGACTGAAGGGAACGCGCACGACGGCGGGCCGCGGCGAGCGCCGCCTGCTCGCCGGCATCGCGACCGTGCAGATCGTGCTGACGGTAGCGCTGCTCGCCGGTGCGGCGCTGCTGATTCGCACCGCCCGCAACCTCGATCGCCTGCAGCCTGGGTACGACACCGGACAGATCATGGCGATGACGGTGACCACCATGGATCGCCAGCGATCCACCGAGTTCCACCAGCTGGCGCTGCAGCGGGTGAAGTCGGTGGCCGGCGTGACGCACGCGGCGTTCGCGTGGGGCGTGCCGCTGACCGGCAACAAGTGGCCCGGCGAGATCGAGTTCCCTGGCCAGGCGGGCCCGTCGAAACCCGCCGATCGCGTCAACGTGCCGTTGCGGTCGATCACGGAAGAGTACTTTGACGTCATGGGGATGCGGATCGCCGAGGGACGTGCGTTCCGCGCCACCGACGGCCGCGACGCGCCGCGGGTCGCCATCGTCAACGAGGCGCTCGCCAGGCGCTACTACGCCGGCCGCACCGTCGTGGGCGCGCCTCTCGCGTTTGCCGGCAGCGCCGACAAGCCGCTCCAGATCGTCGGGGTCATCGCCGACACGCGGACCGAGGATCTCAGCCTGCCGGCCGAGCCCGAGGTCTACTTGCCGTTCTGGCAGTCGGGCGCGTTCTCGAAGCACCTCGTGATCCGAGCGTCGGGCGATCCGGCCGGTCTCGCCTCGCTCGTCCGCGCCGAGCTGCGCGCGATCGACCCGACGTCGGCGGTCGAGCGGATCACCACGATGACCGAGATCCGGCGCGAATCGGTGGCGGCGCGGACATTCGCCATGCGGCTGCTGGTCGGCTTCGCGGTGATCGCGACGCTACTGGCGATCGTCGGCCTCTACGGCGTCCTGTCGCTGTCGGTCAACTCCCGCATCAAGGAGATCGCCGTGCGCAAGGCTGTCGGCGCGCAGCGTCACCAGATCGTCGGGCTCGTGGTGGGCGAGGGATCGAAGCTGGTGACGGCCGGACTGCTGCTCGGCGCGGCAGCCGCGGTGCTGGTCGGACGGCTGCTGCAGACGCTGCTCTTCGACGTGACGCCCGCCGATCCGCTCGCGCTGGGGATCGCGGCCGTCGCGTTCGGCGCGGTGGCGCTTGCCGCGTGCCTGCTGCCTGCTGTCCGCGCGAGCCGCGTCGATCTGATGGAGTCGCTGCGCCAGGAGTGACGGCGTCGCGGCCCTAACGTTCTGAGACAACCTTGAAGACGTCTTCCTGGTGGTCCGTGAAGCCGTCCAACCAGGGGCAGGAGCTGACGTCGTATTGCTTCTTCTCGAACTCGATCCGGCATCCCCCCTCTTTGTTGACCTGCAGCATGAGAAAGCGGCGCCCCTTCTTGACGGTGAACGACGGCCCGCGACTGACGTACAGGACTCCACGTACCTGTTGCGCTGTCTCCTCGACCTGCGCTGGAACGTCCTTGAGCGCTTCAATCGTGACCGGGAAACGCCACTTCGTCTGGTCGAGCGTCGACAGGGCGACCAACGCGCTGCAGACCGCACAGATCGATCCAGCGGAGAGTCCCAGCATTTTCGCCTCCATCTTCGTTCCGGGACGACTGCCTCGTCGGCCCAACGCATAGTAACGCGCGGCTACCCGCGCAATTGCCGCGGAGGTCCAGCCATCTCGTCGCACGCTGTGTCTTAACCCCGAGGAGGTCGACCGTAAGATTGCCCACGGCAATTGCCGACTGGGTTACGCCCCCAAAGCGCTAATCACAACCTCGTCGCCAACGCGCGATCCGACGCGCTCTTCAATGCAGAGCGATCCGAAGCCGGCGGCTATCAATGCGTCGGCCACTTCGTCGGACGAGGGCGAGCGATAGCCATACTTCTCGATACCGACTCGATCCATCTGTGCCTTCGCGCGCAGGCCGAGAACGAGGACCCCACCCGGGCGCAGCACTCGCTTGATTTCCGCGAAAGCCTTGATCATGTCGGTCCAGTAGTACAGGGAGTTCACCGAGATGACGGCGTCAAACGCGCCGTCGCCCCATGGCAGGCGCTCGGCCGCACCACGTCGAATTTCCACGGCCTTGCCTGTCGATGGCTCGCGATACCTTGTCTGCGCTGCCCGGACCATCGCCTGAGACGGGTCGATGCCAGCCACCCGAGCAATACGGGTATCGGCCAGCGCCAACTCGATGCCGACACCTCCACCAAACCCGATGTCGAGGATCGTCTGCTCGGTGTTCTTCGACAACTTCCCAATGACTGCAGCATTCAATCTGGCGTTGCTCAGATTCAGCAACTTTGAGAAGAAGCCGGCGAGACTGCCATCAGGGCACGCCAGCTTCCGCAATACGTACGCGCCAATCATAGGACGGGCAGATCCTACCTGACCTCCAACCGCTTACGTCAGGTGATTGAACCCGCCGCCGAAATGAACCGACGGCCGAGCCGAGCTTCACGCGCGCACGCCAGACTCCACTTGCCGTATCGTCTGTAGCGTGGGCTCGTACGTCAGGTCGCCGCGTGATTATGCCGCGGAGGTCCAGCCATCTCGTCGCACGCGGTGTCTTAACGCCGAGGAGGTCGCATGATCCGCGCCGCGGTCCGGTCGCTTCTCCGCCAGCCGTCGTTCACCCTCGCCGCGGCCGGGACCCTCGCCGTCGGAATCGCCGCCACGACGACGCTGTTCACGACGGTCAATGCGGCGCTGCTGCGGCCGCTGCCGTACGCGCACCCCGGCGAGCTCTACTCCGCTCGCACCTATTTCCCGGACGGCCGCTTCACCATGGGACTGGTGGGCACCGAGGAGCTCGCGGCCGTGGCAGCGCAGACGGATGTCGTGTCAGGCGTCGCCTGCACCATCCGGCTGGACGGCACGCTCGGCACCGATGCCGAACCCCGGCAGATCGTCGCCTACGCCGTGTCGGATCACTTCTTCGATCTGTTCGGCGTCCCGGTCCAGACCGGCCGCGCCATCAACGCCGACGACGATGTTCGCGGCGCGCCGTCGGTCGTCGTGCTGTCGCATGCGCTGTGGCAGAACGCCTTCGGCGGCAGACCCGACATCGTCGGTCAGTCGATCACCATGTCCGGGCATCCCTCCCGAGTGGTGGGCATCGCGCCCGCCGGCTTCGACGTGCCGACCGGCACGGACCTGTGGACCAACACCTGGTTCCCGTTCACCGTCGGGCACGCCTATGAAGGCTACGTCCGCGCGCGGCCGGCCGTCCCGCTGGCGCAGCTGCAGGCACGGATGAACCAGACGTTCATGCCCCTCGCGAAGAAATATCCGGAGCAGGAGACCGGACGAGCGTACGCCGTCCGCCCGCTGCTCGAGGCCACGGTCGGCAGCCTCGGGCCGATTCTCCTGATCCTCTTCGGCGCGACGGCGCTGCTGCTCGTCCTCGCGGCGGTCAACGTCAGCAACCTGATGCTGGCGCGGACGACCAGCCGCGTGCGTGAGGTTGCCGTGCGCGCCGCGCTCGGGGCCAGCCGCGGCCGGATCATCGCCCAGCTCCTGAGCGAATCGGTGCTCGTTGCAATCGCCGGAGCGGTTGCCGGCAGCGCGCTCGCCTACGCCGCCATCCAGCTGCTGCTGCGCTTTGGCGCCGGCCGGCTGCCGCGCCTCGGATCGCTCTCGATTGACTTCAGCGTCATCGCCTTCGTCGCCTTCGTGGCCGGCGTGACCGGCGTGCTGATCGGCATCGTCCCGGCGATGCGGATGGCCGACACCGACATCACGTCGCTGATGAACGAAACGGGCCGGAGCGTCCGCGGCTCGCGCAAGACGCGGCGGCTGCTCGGGGCGTTCGTGGTCGCAGAGATCGCCGTCGCCGTCGCGATTGTCGCGGGCGCGGGCCGGCTCGTGCGCAGCTACCAGAATCTCGAAAGTCTCGATCCCGGGTTCACGCCTGGCGGGCTGCTCGTTCTCGATGTTGCGCTGCCGCAGCCGCAGCCGCCGTTCCAGGAGCGGCGCAACGCGTGGTGGGATCAGACTGAAACGGCGCTGCGCGCCGTCGGCGCGACAGAAGTCGCAGCGACATCGTCGCTGCCGCTCGGACCGCACGAGTGGGACTCGACGGTGTTCGTCGACATGGTCGCGCATCCCGACGTACCCGTGGATCGGCGCCCGAACGCGCGGCTGCGCCTGGTCACGCCGGAATTCTTCCACGCGATGGGCATCCGGTTGCTCGCCGGACGGACGATTAGCCGCGAGGACGGCATGCACACCCAGCCGGTCGGCGTCGTCAACGAAGCGTTTGCGAAGCGTAATCTGGGCGGCGCGAGCCCGATCGGCGAGCAGATCAAAGGGCTGCACGGGCACAGGGAAGGAAACACGTTCGTCGACGACTACGTCCGCGTCGTCGGTGTCGTGCGCGACGTGAAGTATTCGGCGCTCTCCGGTCCAGTCGAGCCCGTGGTTTACGTCCCGTTCTCGCAGTTCATCCCGGTGCGGGCGTCGATCGTCGTGACGACTGCCGATGGCTCGCCGGAACGCCACAGCGCGGAGTTCATTTCGACATTACGGCGGGTCGATCCGCGCCTGGCGATCGAAGCCAGGGCCGTCCCGGCCGTCGTCGCGGCATCGCTCGATCGCGAACGTCTCGGCATGTGGCTGATGCTTGGGTTCGGTGTCGCCGCGCTGCTGCTCGCGGCGGTGGGGATGTTCGGCGTGATCGCCTATGTGGTTTCGCAGCGCACTGGCGAGATGGCCGTCCGTCAGGCGCTGGGCGCCACGCGCGCGCAGATCCTGGCGACGGTTGTGCGCGAGGGTACCGGCGTCGCTTTGATCGGTCTGGCGATCGGCATCGTCGTCGCGTGGTGGACGGGCCGGCTGGTCGCCGGTTACGTGTTCGACGTCAGCGCCCACGATCCGCTGGTGCTCGGCGCGAGCGCCGCGATCGTCGGGTTCCTGGCGATTGCCGCGAAGGTCCTGCCGGCGCGGCGGGCGGCGACGCTGGAACTGGCCCGCGCGCTGCGCGAATAGCTGACCGGCGACATCGATGTGGCTTCACTTCCCAAACGCCACGACATCTTCAGTGCCTCATATCGCATCTTGCCCGCCGCATGCCCAAGTAGTAGCGTGACGTCCTCACCCGAGGTGCTTCACCCGCGCTTGGAATAGGAGGACCGCATGCGACGCATCGGCGTAGTCCTGCTGCTCGTCACCTTTTTCACGACCACGCCTCGTGCGCAGGACGCGCTCACGCGCGATCAGCGCAACTCCGATCTCACCCAGCTGGCGAGTCAGTACGCCAAGAACTACGGTCCCTACGAATGGAAACGCGACGTCCAGGGCTTCGATCTGCTGCGCCTGACGCCATGGCTGCAGCGCATCGCCCACTCCGACGATCTCGACTTCCAGGAAGCCCTGATCGAATACGTCGCGTCGCTCAACGACGCGCACGACCTCATCGCCTTCCCGACGACGTTCAGCGCCTCGCTGCCGCTGACGCTCGACATCTATGACGGCAAGGTCCTGATCGACTCCATCAACCGCGCGCGTCTGCCGCAGGCGCAGTTTCCCTTCGTCGTCGGCGACGAAGTGATTTCCGTGGACGGCAGCCCGGTCCAGACGCTGATCGAGTCGTTCAGGAAATATGCGATCTCGGCCAATCCGCGCAGCACGGCTCGAACGGCGGCGTCGCGTATCGTCAGCCGCAGCCAGCAGATCATGCCGCACGCCTTTCAGATTGGCGATACGTCGGCGATGGCGATCCGGCTGGCGGCAACCGGAGTGACGAGTACGTTCACCATTCCCTGGACGAAGATCGGCATCCCGGTACTGTCGCAGGGCCCGCTGCCGAGCCCGGTGCGGGGCAACGGGCGCCTGTTCCTCGCCACGGATGGACTGGACATCAACGCCGGCCTGCCGCAAGGCAGTACCGCCGGCGCGACGATCTTCAAAGTGGGGGACCGCGGGCCGTCGGACGACACGCTGCCGGCCTACATGGAGCCGATACGTCCGCTCCTCAATGCGAGCGTCTCGCGCGACTATTACTCGGTCCTCAATTTCGGTTCGCGGATACCAATCTTCACGCTGCCAGCTGGATTCACCGATTTAAGTTTGCCCTGCGCGACGTGCATCGTCCGCGTGGGAGAGCCGGTGTTCTATTTGTTCGGGACCTTCACCACGCCCGCCGGCGTCAGAGTCGGCTTCGTGCGCATCCCGTCGATGTCGCCGCCCAGCACGGCGATTGCCCTGGCGCAGCTCGATCGCGCGGTGGCGCTGTTCGGCGGCACCACCGACGGCTTGATCGTGGACGTGATGCGCAATCCAGGAGGATCGGTCGCCTTCGTCGAGGCGGTCGCACAACGCCTGATACCGACGACGTTTCACACGATCGGATTCGAGATCCGGTCAACGGCCGCGTGGCTCTTCAGCTTCGCCGCGCAGCTCACGAATGCGCGGCTGAACCCGGCCACACCGCCGACGGTGCTGGCCAACCTCGAGGCCAACTACAACGCGGTGCTTGCCGCGTTCAACGAGAATCGCGGCCGCAGCCCCGCGGTCTCGCTCAATGCGACGGGCAGCTTGCAGCTGGAGCCGGTCGCGGGCGCGTACGCGAAGCCGCTGATGGTGTTGACCGACGAGTTCTCCGCCTCCGGCGGCGACATGTTGCCGGCCCTCCTGCAGAGCAACCGCCGCGGTCCGATCTTCGGCTGGCGCAGCATGGGCGCGGGTGGAAGCGTCGTCACCTTCAACGGTCCGGCCTTCACCGAGAGCATCTTCCGGGTCACGGTGTCGCTGATGAACCGCGGGGAGGTGATTACCACGTCCGACTTTCCGCCCGCGCCGTATGTCGAGAACATCGGCGTGCGGCCGGACATCCCGATGGACTACATGACGCGCGCGAACCTGCTGAGTGGTGGCGCTCCCTTCGTGCAGGCGTTCGTCCTGGCCATCGAGAACCTGGTGCATCCGCACTAGACCGGATCGGCGCGAGACGCCGATCGTCCGGTCCGCTACCCGGACGTCGCGGGAGACGTCTTCTGCCGGTGCCGAGCGACGGTGCCGGCCGCCTTCGCCCGCTCGGTGTTGACCGGACCGGTGAACTGCGCGCCATCGTGCAGCGCCAGGCGCGTCACCACGACGCCGGCGTTGACGACGGAGGATGAGGTCAGCTCCAGCCGCTCCGCGACGATGTGACCATCGAGATGGCCGCGGACCGTGACCGACGCGGCCGTCACCGTTGCGTTCACCTGTGCATCCTCGGTGACCACCAGGCGATTGCCCGGGAGGTCGACGCTGCCGTCGATGGCGAAATCCACGGTGAGGTCTTCCGACGCCGTGAGGTCACCCTTGATCCGCAAGTTCCGTCGCGTGCTCATAGGCCATCGTACGCGCAAACGGGCCTCGGCTGCGAATCTTCGCGCGGCTGAGTCGTCGGCGCGCGTCACGGCGCCGGCGTGCGGTAGCCGAGCGCGTTGACAACCTGCCAGCGACCCGCGATCTGTCCGAGATGCAGGTACCACGTGTAGGCGCTCGTGGCAATCTTCGCTGACGCGAGATCGCCGTCTACCCCCAGCACGGTGGTCTTGATGTCGGCTGGCTTCGCCTGGAGGAATGGCTGACCGCTCGAGAGCATCGCAACCAGCGTCTCCGGATTCATGTCGCGGACGATGCGGCCGCCGTCCTGTCCTGGTGCGAGCTGGCGCACGACGGCTGACGGATAGAGCACCCGCGACACGGCCTGCCCATCCGTGCCGGCCAGCGCGGCGGCGAAGTCGCCGGCGACACTGAGAGCCGCCGCTGACGCGTCGGGCGCGCCGGCCGCCGCCGGCGGCTGATGCCAGAGCACGTTCACCAGCTGCCAGCGCCCGCTGCGCTTGACGAGATGGATGTAGTCGTTGAACTGCACGCTGAAGACGCGCCCCGACGCCACTTCGGACTGGACGTCGAGGACCTCCACGGTCATCTTCCGATCGGCCGGTCCCGGCCGCGGCGCGTTCCCGCGGCACGCGTCGATCAGCATCTCCGCGTTCTGCTGCAGGATGGCCACGCCGGGCCGCAGATTGAGGCCCCGCTTGTTGAGGAGCGGCGAGACCGCGCGTTCCATCCGCTCCGGCGCGTGCCCGTAATAGCCCTCCGCGTAATCGAGGATGGCCTGCCGGATCGCCGCCGGGTCTTCATCCGAAGCCGCTTTCGCCTGCGGCAACGCGAACCCCGCGACGAGGACGATCAGTACCGACCACAGACGCATGCGCACCTCCAGGGTGATGAGGCGAATGGTAGACTGTGCGCTCGCATAGAGAACAGTAACAGAATCAGGAATCTGATAGGAGTACAGTTGACCCGCTACTCGGCGGTCGCCAGCCGCCTCGGCACGCTCATCGAACGCGGGACGCTCCGGGCCGGCGATCGGCTGCCGTCGCTGCGCCGGACCAGCCGCAGGGAAGGGGTGAGCCTGACGACCAGCCTGCAGGCGTACGCCCTGCTCGAGAGCCGCGGCTACATCGAAGCGCGGCCGCAGTCAGGGTTCTTCGTCAGGCCGTCCGCGGTGCGCTCCGTCCCCGAACCACTCGCCGCCGTGCCGCGGCGCGGATCCGTCCGCGTCGGCCTCGCCGCTCTCGCGATGCGCGTGCTCGAAGGCGCCCAGGATCCGTCGCTCGTCCCGCTCGGGGCCGCCTGTCCCTCGTCGGGCCTGCTGCCCGCGCGCAAGCTCGCCCGCTTTGCGTCACTGCACGTGCGGCGCGCGCCGGCCGAGGCCAACAGCTACGCCTTTCCGCCGGGACGGCTCGAGCTGCGCCGTGAGATCGCTCGACGCGCCGTCGACTGGGGCGGCACGCTGACACCGGACGCCATTCTCGTCACCTGCGGCGCGACCGAGGCGCTGCACCTCGCGCTCAGGGCCGTCACGAACCGCGGCGATCTCGTCGCCGTCGAGTCGCCCGCGTACTTCGGCACCCTGCTGATCCTCGAGACGCTGGGCCTGCGCGCCGTGGAGATATTGACCGATCCGCGCGATGGCCTGCGCCTCGACGCGCTGAAGGAAGCGCTGGCCCGCCGTCGGATCGCCGCGCTGGTCGCCTCGCCGGTCTGCCACAACCCGCTCGGCGCGACCATGCCCGAGGCGGCGCGCCAGGCGCTGGTGGCGCTGCTCGCCCGACATCGCGTACCGCTGATTGAAGACGACGTGTATGGCGATGCGCATTACGACGCGGAGCGCCCGGTTCCCGCGAAGCGGTTCGATCGCGACGGCGGCGTGCTCCTCTGCGGCTCGTTCTCGAAGGTGCTCGCGCCCGGGTATCGCGTCGGTTGGGTCGCGGCCGGCCGATATCACGCGCGGGTGATGCAGCTGCAGCTCGCCTCGACGCTCGCCCACCCGACGCTGCCCCAGATCACCGTGGCGGCATTTCTCCGATCTGGCGGCTACGACCAGTTCCTGAAGCGGATGCGCGGAACCTATCGCGACCAGGTCGCGCGGGCGCGTGACGCGGTCGCGCGGTACTTCCCGGAGGGGACGCGGGTCACCAGCCCGAGCGGCGGATTCGTGCTGTGGGCGCAATTGCCGGACGGGATCGACGCCCTCGATCTCGCCGAGCGCGCCCACGCGCGCGGGATCAGCGTGTCGCCCGGCCCGCTGTTCTCGGCGAGCGGCGGCCACCGCAGCTGCCTGCGCCTGAATTGCGGTCACCCCTGGACGCCGCGGCTGGACGCCGCAGTGCGGACACTCGGAAGTCTGGCGCGATCGCCGGGAGGGTCG
>Ga0207648_10004057_pt1 | contig 15196 bp, 17 predicted proteins | sample KBSMisM32_FD_184310 | JGI IMG/M metagenome (GOLD analysis project Ga0207648, IMG submission 184310) | Miscanthus rhizosphere microbial communities from Kellogg Biological Station, Michigan, USA - KBS Miscanthus M3-2 (SPAdes) (version 2) | ecosystem: Host-associated > Plants > Roots >...
GGTCGGCGTCTCGGTGACGCTGCGACGGGCCCGCATGTGGGAGTTCCTCGACCGACTCTGCTCGATCGCGGTGCCCCGCATCCGCGACTTCCGCGGCCTCAGCCCCCGCTCCTTCGACGGTCGCGGCAACTACTCGATGGGCGTCCGCGAGCAGCTGATCTTTCCCGAAATCGACTACGACTCGATCGACGAGGTGCGTGGCCTGGACGTGACTATCACGACCTCCGCCAAGACTGACGAGGAGGCCTTCGAGCTTCTGCTCGGCTTGGGCATGCCCTTTGCCAAAGAGGGTCGCCCCGGAAGCCGCGATGCCGAGGCAGCCGCAGAAGCCGAAGAGGAAAAGCACAAGGAAGAAGCCCGCCAGCGCGCGGAGGCAGAGCAGGCGGCGCTGGAACAGCTAAAGGAAGAGAACCCCGAGGCCTACGAGAAGCCGCCTGAGCCTGAGCCCGAGGAGACCGCCTCTCCCGCGGGTGGCGAGGCGGGGGGGACCGCCCCTGAGGACGCTTCAGCGACCGGAGGGGGCGGTGGGTCCCCTGCGTCGACAGGACCCGCGGGCGAAGGCGATAAGGAGGACTCGTAGAATGGCCAAGACTTCGCTGAAGGTGAAGCAGGGGCGGAAGCCCAAGTTCAAGAGCAGGGAGTACAACCGCTGCCGCCGCTGTGGCCGGCCGCGTGCCTACTACCGTAAGTTCGGCCTCTGCCGGATCTGCCTGCGGGAGGCCGCCCATGAGGGCTACGTCCCCGGCATGACCAAGTCCAGCTGGTAGACAACACGACCCGAGATCCATGCTTACCGACCCGATAGCCGATTACCTGACTCGCATTCGCAATGCGCTTGGCTCCGGCCACGACGAGGTGGAGATTCCCGCCTCGCGGCTGAAGCTTGAGATGTCGCGAATCCTCAAAGAGCAGGGCTACATCCTCGACTTCGCTAAAAAGCCGGCGCGGGTCGGCGAGGCAATCCAGATTCGCCTCAAGTACACGGAGGAGCGCCGGCCCGTGATCACCGGGCTCGAGCGCGTGTCGCGCCCAGGTCGCCGCCGCTACGTCGACCACAAGCAGGTTCCTCGGGTGCACGGCGGCACCGGGACCGCGATCATCAGCACCTCGACCGGCGTCATGACCGGACACGAAGCGAAGGCAAAGGGAGTTGGCGGCGAGGTCGTCGCCTACGTCTGGTGAGAACTCCATGAGCAGGATCGGAAGAAAGCCGATTGCCGTGCCCGATGGCGTGACCGTCGAGGTCGGCGCCGGCCGCGTCTCGGTCAAGGGACCGAAGGGCGAGCTCGGTCAAGCACTGTCTCCCGATATGAAGGTCGAGCAGTCCGACGGCGTGGTGACCGTCGAGCGGCCGACCGATCGCGGCGAGCACCGCGCCCTGCACGGGCTGACGCGGAGCCTGATCGCCAACATGGTCGCCGGGGTCACCGACGGCTTCGAGAAGCGCCTCGAGATCCAGGGCGTCGGCTACCGGGCGCAGCTCAAGGGCAAGAACCTCGAGATGGCACTCGGCTACTCGCACCCGGTCGCGATCGAGGCCCCCGAAGGCATCGAATTCGAGGTGCCGCAGCCGACGGAGGTCGTCGTGCGCGGCATCGACAAGCAGCTGGTTGGCCAGGTGGCAGCGGACATTCGCAAGCGCCGCCCACCGGAGCCATACAAGGGCAAGGGCATCCGCTACAGCGGCGAGCACGTGGCTCGCAAGGTCGGGAAGAGGGCGTAGCGATGGCGGTGTTGACGAATCGACAGCACCGCCTGCGTCGCCGGCGCCGTGTGCGGGCTCGCGTCACGGGCACCGCCGAGCGCCCTCGCCTCTCGGTTTACCGCTCGAATCGCGGCGTCTTCGCCCAGCTGATCGACGACCGCAAAGGCCACACCGTGGCGGCGGTCAACTGGATCGAGCCGGAGCTGCGCAAGCTCTCCGCTTCCGCTCAGGCGAAGCGGGCGGGCGAGTTGCTCGCCGAGCGTGCCAAGGCCGCTGGCGTGGAGACCTGCGTCTTCGACCGCGGCGGCTACCAGTACCACGGCCGGGTCAAGGCCCTGGCCGAAGGCGCCCGAGAGGGGGGACTGGTCTTCTAACGCGCGTGCATCAAGCTCTCCATCAAATCGATGGAGAGCTTGATGCACATCGTCTAGTACCTTGGACCGCTCGCGATGAAGGGAATGAATACAGGCAACGTCGAGACGGTGAGCCCGCGCGGGCTCGACCTGCAGGAGCGCGTGATCGAGATCAACCGCGTCGCCAAGGTGGTAAAGGGCGGGCGGCGCTTCTCGTTCACGGCGCTGGTCGCCGTCGGCGACGAAGAGGGCGTCGTCGGCATCGGCTACGGCAAGGCCCGTGAGGTTCCGCTCGCGATCCAGAAGGGCGTCGAGAACGCCCGCAAGAACCTGATCCGCATCCCCAAATACGGCCAGACGATCACTCACAAGATCATCGGCCGCTACGGCGCCGGCCATGTCGTCCTGCGCCCGGCCAGCCCCGGTACCGGCGTGATCGCCGGTGGTGGCGTGCGGGCGGTGCTCGAGCTCGGTGGGGTCAAGGACGTGCTGACCAAGAGCATCGGGACGCAGAACCCGATCAACCTGGTGAAGGCGACGATGGACGGGCTGATCAACCTGCGTAGGCCGGAGGAGGTCGCTGAGCTTCGGGGGTTGACGGTGGCCGAGGTTCTCGGAGTGGCATCGCCGGCGGGTCCTGTCGCCGTAGGGGACGCGAGCGAGCCCTCTCCGGCGGGTCCTGTCGCCGCAGGGGACCCACCGCCCCCTCCGGTCGCTGAAGCGTCCTCGGGGGCGGTCCCCCCTGCGACGCCACCCGCCGGAGAGGCCGATGCCGCGAAAGCTGGTGAGGCGCCGGCCGAGGAGGCCAAACCCCCTGAGGAGCCGTCCTCATGAAGATCAGGCAGGTGCGCAGCACCAACGGGAGCAATCCGAAGCAGAAAGCGACCTTGAGGGCGCTGGGGCTTGGGCGGATCGGCAAGGCTGTGGAGCGGAAGGATTCGCCGCAGCTACAAGGACAGCTTCGTGTGGTGTCCCATCTCGTTGAGGTGAGCTCCTGATGGCTGAGAAGGCGCGGTCGGAGGAGATCGGGCTGCACAGCCTGAAGCCGAAGCCTGGGTCGCGGAAGGCTCGGAAGCGGCTCGGCCGGGGTGAGGGCTCCGGCTTGGGCAAGACTTCGGGCAGGGGTCACAAGGGCGCCGGCTCGCGGTCGGGCTCCAAACGGAAGGCCGGCTACGAGGGAGGCCAGAACCCGATCCACATGCGGATGCGAAAGCTGCGCGGGCCGCACAAAAAGCAGTCGATGCCCTTCGAGAACTTCCGCACGAAATCGCAGCCGGTCAACATCAGCGACCTCGAGGCCCGCTTCGACGACGGCGCCGAGGTGACGCCCGAGACTCTGAAGGAGAAGGGGCTTGCCAAGCGCTCGGACCCGGTCAAGATCCTCGCTCGCGGAGAGATCAGCAAGAAACTGACCGTGCGGGCACACGGCTTCAGCGCCGTCGCCAAGACCAAGATAGAAGCGGCCGGCGGTTCCTGCCACACTCTGGAGCTCTAATGCTCCGGACCATTGCGAACGCCTTCAGCGTCGCCGACATTCGCAAGAAGCTTGCCTTCACGGCGGCGATGCTCTTGCTGTACCGGCTCGGCGCCTACATCCCCGCGCCGGGGGTCGACCTGAACGCGGTCAAGGAACTGGAAAGCAACTTCGGCGGCGGGGGCATCCTCAACCTGCTCAACAGCTTCTCCGGCGGCAGCCTCTCGCGTCTCTCGCTCTTCGCGCTGGGGATCATGCCCTACATCACCGCCTCGATCATCCTGCAGCTGATGACGGTGGTCGTGCCGTCGCTGGAGAAGCTGCAGAAAGAAGGCGAGGTCGGGCAGCAGAAGATCACCCAGTACACGCGCTACCTGACCGTGGGCCTCGCCTTTGCCCAATCGTTCGGCTATGTCTTCCTCTTCCGCTCCTTCGGCTCCGAAAGCGGCAACAACTTCCTCGGCAATATCACCGGCGCCAAGGTGTTCCTGATCGTGATCTCGCTGACCGCGGGTTGCACGCTGCTGATGTGGCTGGGCGAGCTGATCACCCAGCGCGGCATCGGCAACGGCATCTCGCTGATGATCTTCGCCTCGATCGTCTCGAGCCTTCCGAATGGGATCCAGAGCTGGTGGAACAACCCGGACCAGGTCTTCGTCGTGATGATGCCCTTCCTCGCCCTCGCCGTGATCGTCGCGATCGTCTTCGTCCAGGAGGGGCAGCGGCGCATCCCGGTGCAGTACGCGAAACGGATCGTCGGTCGCCGCATGACTTCCGGTGGCTCCACCTACCTGCCGCTGCGGGTCAACATGGCGGGCGTCATCCCGGTCATCTTCGCCGCCTCGATCATGGCCTTCCCGCCGACGATCGGCCAGCTGCTGAACACGCCGGCGGCGCTCGACTTCGCCGCCTTCTTCAGCCCCGAAGGCTGGGCCTACGTGGTCGGCGAGGTGTTCTTCATCGTCGTCTTCACCTACTTCTACACGGCGGTGACCTTCAACCCGGTCGACCAGGCCGACAACCTGAAGAAGTACGGCGGCTTCATCCCCGGCGTCCGGCCGGGGCGGCCCACGGCCGAATATCTCGACCGCATCCTCTCGCGCCTCACCTTCCCCGGCGCCCTCTACCTCGGCGCCGTGGCGGCGCTGCCGACGATTCTGCTCAGCCAAACCTCGGCCAACTTTGCCTTCGGCGGCACCTCGATCCTGATCGTGATCGGCGTCGCGCTCGAAACCGTGAAGCAGCTCGAGGCGCAGCTGATGATGCGCAATTACGAGGGCTTCCTCAAATAGGCGCCGGACGATGTCCGAGCTGAACCTAGTGCTGCTCGGCCCTCCGGGGTCGGGGAAGGGGACTCAGGGCGAGCGCCTGCAGGACGAGCTCGAGCTTCCCTACTGGGCGACCGGCGACATCCTGCGGGCGGCCGTTCGCGAGGGCACCGAGCTGGGACTTGCGGCCAAGGAGTACATGGACCGCGGAGACCTCGTGCCCGACGAGGTGATCGTCGGCATGATCGGCGAGCGCATCGCCTCGCCGGAGGCGGACGACGGCTTCATCCTCGACGGCTTTCCGCGCACGGCCCCACAGGCCGAAGCGCTCGCCGCGAAGCTTTCCGACCTCGGCCGGGAGCTGACGGCCGTGCTGCTGATCGACGTCGGCGACGCCGAGGTCGAACGCCGGCTCGGCGGCCGCCGCACCTGCGCCGAGCAGGGACACGTCTTCCACGTCGAGTTCAACCCTCCCCGAGAGGACGGGGTCTGCGACGTCGATGGCTCAGAGCTGGTCGTCCGCGACGACGACAAGCCCGAAGTGATCCGCCACCGCCTGCAGCAGTACCACGCCAAGACAGCGCCGCTGGTCGAGCACTACGACGGCCAGAGCCTGCTGCGCAGGATCGACGGAGCCGCGCCCCCCGATGCGGTCGCCGACGAGATCCGCCGCACGCTGGCCACGCTGCGACTCGAAGCCGACGAGGCGATTTAGATGGTTGCTTCCACGGCCCCGCACACCTGGATGACGCCACACGCGGCCGTGGAAGCAACCATCTAGGCGCGCAACAGCTTGTACGGGATGATCGTCAAAAAGAGCCCCGCCCAGGTCGAGAAGATGGCGGCGGCGGGGGAGATCCTCGTCCGTTGCCTGAAGATGCTCGCCGCAAAGGCCCGTCCGGGCGCGACCACGGCGGAGCTCGACGTGGCCGCCGAGAAGCTGATCCGCTCGCGCGGCGCAACCCCCGCCTTCAAGGGCTACCGCGACTTTCCCGCATCGATCTGTGCCTCGCCGAACTCGATGGTCGTGCACGGCATCCCCGGTCCGTACGAGCTGAAGCGCGGAGACGTGCTTTCCCTCGACGTCGGCGTCGTCAAGGACGGCTGGGTGGCCGATGCCGCGATGACGGTGCCGATCGGCTCGATCGGCCCGGAGGCTCGCAAACTGCTCGACGTGACGAAGGCGGCGCTCTTCGCTGGAGTCGAGCAGATGCGGCCCGGCAACCGGCTCGGCGACGTCTCGGCGGCGATCCAGCGGACCGTCGAGATCGAGGGGCTCTCGATCATCCGCACGCTGGTCGGCCATGGGATCGGGCGCGAGATGCACGAGGAGCCCCAGGTCCCGAACTATGGGGAGTCCGGCAAGGGACCGCTGCTGGAGGAGGGAACGGTGCTGGCGATCGAGCCGATGGTCAACGCCGGTGGGCCTCTGGTTCGCATGGGAGACGACGGCTGGGCGGTCTACTCCGAAGACGGCTCGCTCGCCGCACACTTCGAGTTCACCGTTGCGGTCACCGCAGACGGTCCGCGAATCCTGACCCCCTGGCATGTAGAGGATTAGGCGGAGGCTCCACGCGGGTATGCTGGAGACGCGGTGGGCGTCATCCGGAAGGAGGCCTTTTTGCTGCGCTTCGCTGTCCGCATCGTCACCATCGCCGCATTGACGACTCTGGCCGCCGCGCCGGCGGCGGCCGCGCCGCCTTCCTACGGCGCCAATGACGCGGGCGGCTTCCGCAACGTCCTGCCTCCCGGCGAGAACGGCCTCGCCAGCCTCGCCCAGATCTTCGCCTTCCGCGGCACCGGCGCCATGCCCCCGCACTTCGCCGACCAGCAGGCCCTATACGAAAACCTCGTCTACGCCGCTCCGAGCCTCACCGACGCCCAGGTCCCGACCTACTTCAAGGACGCGACGTTCGGCGTGCCGGCCGCGGAAGTCGAATCGACGATCGAACCGAAACCCGGCGTGACGATCGTGCGCGATGCCGCCTTCGGCATCCCTCACATCTACGGCGAAACCAGGGCGGACACGATGTTCGGCGCCGGTTACGCGGGCGCCCAGGACCGGCTCTTCCTGATGGACGTCCTCCGTCACACCGGTCGCGCCGAACTCGCATCCTTTCTCGGTGGATCCAATGCCGGCGCCGACGCCGCACAATGGGGCTTTGCCCCGTACACGGAAGCCGACCTCGAAAAGCAGCTGGCGGCGGCGCCCGCCCTCTACGGTCAGGCCGGTCAGCAGGCCGTGGAAGACGTCCAGAACTACGTCGCCGGAATCAACGCCTACATCGCCGCGGCGAACGTCAATCCGGCTCTGAAGCCGGGCGAATACGCGCTGCTCGGCAAGCCGATGGAACCGTGGAAGCCGACCGACGTCGTCGCGGTCGCCTCGCTGATCGGCGCCCTCTTCGGCGCTGGCGGCGGCGGCGAGCTCGCCTCGGCGGAAACGATGCAGGCGTTCGAAGCCCGCTTCGGTCGCAAAGCCGGCCGCAAGGCATGGCTCGGGTTCCGCTCGAAGAACGATGCCGAAGCGCCGACGACGATCTCCAAGCGCTTCCCCTACGAGACGCGGAGCGCCTTTGCCAAGCGCGGTCTCGCCCTGCCCAAGCCGGGCTCGGTGCGCTCCGCGCCGACTGCGACCGCCTCGGCCGCTGCCGGCTCCAGCGGCAGCTTCGGCGAAGCGATCATGCGGACGTTGCGTGAGGGCGCGCACGCCTCCAACTGGGAGCTGGTCTCGGCTAAGCACTCCGCCACCGGGCACCCGATCGCGGTGATGGGCCCGCAGGTCGGCTACTTCGTGCCGCAGATCCTGATGGAGGAGGATCTCCACGGCCCCGGGATCGACGCCCGCGGCGCCGCCTTCGCCGGCGTCAACCTCTTCGTCGAGCTCGGGCACGGACGCGACTACGCTTGGAGCGCGACGAGCGCCGGCTCCGACAACACCGACACCTTCGCCGAGGTCCTCTGCAAGGACTCCTTTCACTATCGCTATCGCGGCAAGTGCCTGGCGATGGAAAAGCTCGAAAAGTCCGAGAGCTGGACGCCCAACGCGATCGACTCGACGGAAGCGGGCTCGCAGACCCTGGCCGCCTACCGGACCGTGCACGGCATCGTCTTCGCTCGCGGCAAGGTCGGCAAGCGCAAGGCGGCGTTCGTCCACGAGCGCAGCACCTACTTCCACGAGGCCGACTCGGTCGTCGGTTTCGCTCAGCTCAACGAACCGGGCTTCCTCACCGGTGTGCCCGCCTTCAAGAAAGCGGTCTCGAACATCGGGTTCACTTTCAACTGGGCCTACGTCGACTCCGAACACATCGCCTATGCGCTCTCCGGCGCGATGCCGCAGCGGGCGCGCGGCACCTCGCCGGACTTCCCGGTCCTCGGCACCGGCCAGTACGACTGGAAGGGCTTCAAGCCGGCGACCCAGACCGCCACCTACTTGCCCTTCTCCAAGCACCCGCAGACCGTGGACCCGGCGTACCTAGTCTCATGGAACAACAAGCAGGCCCCGGGCTGGGCCGCGGCCGACGACCGCTACGTCTATGGCCCCGTGCACCGTTCGCAGATGATCTCCGACCGGGTGCGGGCCGGCACCAAGGGGAAGCGCAAGATGACGATCGCCCAGCTGGTCCAGGCGATGGAGGAACCGGCGAGCGAGGACCTGCGTGGGTACCGGCTGCTGCCGATCGTCTTCAAAGCGGTTGGACGGCCCAAGCATCCGGCGTTGCGCAAAGCGCTGAGCACGCTGCGAGCCTGGCACGACGCCGGCGCCCACCGCCGCGACCTCAACCGCGACGGCGTCGACGAGGAAACGCCGGCGATCGAGCTGATGGACGCCTGGTGGCCGAGGTTGGTCGAAGCCGAGTTCAAGCCCTCGCTCGGCGACAAGGCCTTCGAACGCCTCGAAGGCATGCTCGGGCTCGGCTCCTACACCGGCGCCTCGCCGCGCGAACCCGATTTCGAGAGCGGCTGGTGGGGATACGTCTCCAAGGACCTGCGCGATCTCTTTGGGCCGCGCCCGAAGGCGCCGTTCAGCCGCGTCTACTGCGGCAAAGGCTCGAAGCAGCGCTGCCGCCGGGCGCTGCAACGAAGCCTCGGCCGGGCGCTGAAGACGACCCCGGCGCAGATGTACGGGGGCGGCGACGGCGCTTGCGCGCCCGACCCCCAGCCCGCCTGCTTCGACCAGAACCGGCCGACGGTCACCTCCGGCATCTCCCTGCCGCCGTTCCCGTTCCAGAACCGCCCGACGTTCCAGCAGGTGGTCACGCTCATACAGCGCTTGCCTAGATAGGTGGTTGAGTGACCGGCATTGCTGCCGCCCTCACAAGCGCCTGTCTTGCCCAGCTTCCAGACCGAGACGCCCGGGGAAGTGCGTTCCAGCTCAGGACCCTGGCCGCGCCGAGGGGCTTGCCGGGAAGCGCTTTCTTCGGCCCGAAGCTGGCCCTCCGCTCCGAAGCTTTCGTGCTTCGGAGCGTGTGGAGAAGAGGGACGCGACACCCCCTCCCAAAACACTCAAGCGAGGCTCCTGCCGAGCGTTTTGGGAGGGGGTGTCGCGTCCCTCCAAGCCAACCCGCCCCGAACCACGCGCCTTGCTATCTTTCTGCGTCGGCCCATCGGGCCGTTTGTTCGTGCCTGCCTGCCCAACTCCTGGGGCTGGCGGGAGTCCTGCAGTCGATACGAAGACCGGAGCGATGAAGGTCAGAGCTTCTGTAAAGCCGATGTGCGAAAAGTGCAAGATCATCCGCCGCAACGGCGCGGTGCTCGTGATCTGCCAGAACCCGCGCCACAAGCAGCGGCAGGGCTAAGGGACGCGCATGGCACGTATCGCAGGAGTCAACATCCCGGTCAACAAGCGCACCGAGATCGGGCTCACCTATGTCTTCGGGATCGGTCGCTCGACGTCGCAGAAGATCCTCGCGGAGACGAAAGTCGATCCGAATACCTTGGTTAAGGACCTGACCGAGGACGAGGTCATCCGCCTGCGCGACGCGGTCGAGCAGCGCGAGGTGGAGGGCGACCTGCGGCGCGAGCGTTCGCAGAACGTCAAAAGGCTGATGGAGATCGGCTCCTACCGCGGGCTGCGCCACCGCCGCGGGCTGCCGGTGCGAGGCCAGCGGACGAAGACCAACGCCCGCGGTCGCAAGGGTCCCCGGCGGATGAGCGTCGCCGGTAAGAAGAAGGCGCCGACGCCGAAATAGGAGATAGTCGATGGCCGCCGCGAAAAAACCCGCCAAAGGGCGCTCCCGTCGTCGCGTCAAGAAGAACGTGACCTACGGGCAGGCCCACATCAAGACTTCGTTCAACAACACGATCGTCACCCTGACCGACACCGACGGCAACGTGATCGCCTGGGAGTCGGCCGGCTCGGCGGGCTTCAAAGGCTCGCGCAAGTCGACCCCGTTCGCCGCCCAGGTGACGGCGGACGCCGCCGCCAAGAAGGGCATGGAACACGGCCTCGAGCGGGTCGAGGTCTTTGCCAAGGGAGCCGGCTCGGGCCGCGAGACGGCGATCCGCTCGCTGCAGGCGGCCGGGCTCGACGTGACTACCGTCAAGGACGTTTCGCCGCAGGCCCACAACGGCTGCCGTCCGAAGAAGCGGAGGCGCGTCTAGTGGCTCGGGACACCGCTCCCCAGTGCAAGCAGTGTCGCCGCGAGGGGCAGAAGCTCTTCCTCAAGGGGGAGCGCTGCTTCACCGACAAGTGCGGCGTCGAGCGCCGCTCCTACCCCCCCGGCGAGCACGGGCGCGGTCGCATGCGCCAGTCCGAGTACCGCCTGCAGCTGCGCGAGAAGCAGAAGACGCGGCGCTACTACCAGGTGCTGGAGAAGCAGTTCCGCGCCTACTACGACAAGGCTTCGCGCCAGGAGGGCGTGACCGGCGAGAACCTCCTGCGCCTGCTCGAGTCCCGCTTCGACAACGTCCTCGTGCGTCTCGGCTTCGCCGCCTCGCGGCGCCAGGCGCGACAGCTGATCCGTCACGGCCACTGGTCGATCAACGGCCGCCGGGTCGACATTCCCTCCTACCAAGTACGTCCCGAAGACGTGATCTCGATCAAGTCCGGTTCAGCCGCCACCGACACGATTCGGCGCGCGACCGAGCTCGTCTCGACCGTGCCGGCCTGGCTGCAGGCCGATCACGACTCGCTGACCGCCAAGGTCCTGCGCTATCCAGAGCGCGCGGAGATCTCGGCGCCGGTCCAGGAGCAGCTGATCGTCGAGCTGTACTCCAAGTAACCGGAACCCGTTTCTGAAACACCCATACGCAAGGAACTCATGACCACCGACTTCCAGGTCCCTCGCATCACCTCCGAGAAAGTGGACGACCGCCACGGCACGTTCACGATCGAGCCCTTGGACAAGGGCTTCGGCTACACCTTCGGCAACAGCCTCCGTCGCGTCCTGCTCTCCTCCCTGGGCGGCGCCGCGATCACAAGCGTTCGCATCGAGGGCGTCGCGCACGAGTTCTCGACCGTGCCGGGCGTCAAGGAGGACGTGACCGACATCGTCCTCAACCTCAAGGACCTCGTCGTCCGCATGCACACCGACGCCGACGAGGTCGAGGCTCCGCTCGTGGCGACCGGCCCGGGTGAGGTCAAGGCCAAGGACATCGACCTGCCGTCCGGCGTCGAGATCCTCAACCCCGAGGCTCCGATCGCGACGCTCGAGAAGAAAACCAAGCTCGAGGTCTACCTGACGATCGGCCGCGGCCGCGGCTACTCGCCCGCCGAGGAGAACAAGGGCGAGGAACAGCCGATCGGCGTGATCCCGATCGACGCGATCTTCTCGCCGATCCGCCGCGCGGCCTACTCGGTCGCGACTGCCCGTGTCGGCCAGCGGACCGACTTCGACAAGCTCGAGCTCGAGCTCGAGACCGATGGCTCGATCGAGCCGGGGGCGGCGCTGCGCGAGGCCTCCGAGATCCTGATCAAGAGCCTGGCGATCTTCACCGACGCCGATCGCGTCGAGGAACTGACCGCGCGGGATGCGGTGGCGGCTCGCTCGGCGGAAGCCCTCTCCGGCTCGGTCGGCGACGGCGTCGCGAGCAACAACGGTCTCGACGAGATCCTGATCGAGGAGCTCGAGCTCGGCGTGCGCTCCTACAACTGCCTCAAGCGGGCGGGTGTGCAGACCGTTGGCGATCTCGTGCGCAAGACGCGCTCGGAGCTGAACGCGATTCCGAACTTCGGCCAGAAATCGATCGAGGAAGTGATCGAGACACTGCATGCGCGCGGTCTCGACCTCCAGGGAGACTGACCGAGGAGCACTGAACAGGGATGCGTCATCGCAAGAAGCGCAACAAGCTGAGTCGCGACGCGGCGCACCGCGAGGCCCTGCTCGCAAATCTCTGCAAGCAGCTGATCGACCACGAGCGGATCAAGACCAGCCAGGCCAAGGCCAAGGCGGTCAAGCCCGAGGTCGAGCGACTGATCACGCTCGCCAGGCGCGGCGACCTTCACGCCCGTCGCCAGGCGCTCTCGGCGCTGCACAACGACAAGTTCATCGTGCACAAGCTGTTCGAGGAGGTCGCGCCGCGATACACCGAACGGCCCGGCGGGTACACGCGGATAGTCAAGCTCGGGCCGCGTCGGTCGGATTCGACCGAGATGGTCTATCTCGAGCTGGTTTAGGTGTGGGGAGGGCGATTCCCTCCCGCCCTGACAAACGCCGGCCTAATTAGGCCGGCGTTTTGAGTATCCGCCAGTTCGGGACGTGCCCGCCGCTCCGCGGCCAACCAGCTCTCGCAGCCCCAGCTACAGGACGTGCCCCACTTTAGGGGCCACCGGCGGTACAAAAGGTGCGGTACGTCAGTAGGTGACGGACTCCAGGTAGAGGCCGTGCGGCGGGGCGGTGTCGCCGGCGGCGGAGCGAGGGGCGCCAGCAAGGAGCTGCGTGAAGTTGTCCAGGGTTCGGCGGCCGGAGGCGACTTCGAGCTGGGTGCCGACGAGGACGCGGACCATGTTGCGCATGAAGGCGTCGGCGGTGATCTGGAACGAGGCGAGGTCGTCGGCGAAGGCCCAGGAGGCGGCGAGGATGTCGCGCTCAAAACGCACGTGGTCGGTCTGGGTGGGGGTGAAGGCGGTGAAGTCGTGCGTGCCGGGAAGGGCGGTGGCGCAGGCATCGAGGGCGTCGCGGTCCATGCGATGGGGCCACCAGAGAGCACGGCCCTGCTCGAATGGGCTGGGCGAGCGGCGGGCGAGCACCCTATAGCGGTAGGTGCGGGACTTGGCGTCGCGGCGCGCGTCGAAGCCGTCGGCGACTGCCTCTGCGGCGATCACCGCTATGTCGTCTGGACCGAGGCCGTTAAGGCTTCGCGCGAAGTCCGCCGGGACGTCGGTTGCCATCTCGAAGCTCGCCACCTGCCCGCGTGCGTGCACGCCGGTGTCGGTGCGCCCGGCGACCGTCAGCTCGACCTTTTCGCGCAGCACCGTCGCCAGTGCGGCCTCCAGCTCTCCCTGCACGGTGCGCAGGCCCGGCTGCTTCGCCCAGCCTCGAAACCCGGAGCCGTCGTACTCGATGTCGAGGCGAACGGTCGTCACTCGCCTGCGAGCAGCTGGCGCAGGCCGGATTCGTCGAGGATCGTCACCCCGAGTTTCTCGGCTTTGGCCAGCTTCGACCCCGGGTTCTCGCCGGCGACGACGTAGTCGGTCTTCTTAGAGACCGAGTTGACGACTTTTCCGCCCGCGGCCTTGATCATCGCCCCGGCTTCCTCCCGGGTCAGCTCGGCGAGGGTTCCGGTGAGGACCAGCGTCTTGCCCTCGAGCGGACCGCCGGCCTGTCGCCGTTCGGACGGATCCTGCTCCAGCCGCAAACCCTTTTCGCGCAGCTTCTCGACCAGTTCCCAGGTGCGCTCGTCGGCGAGCGACTCGGCGATCTGCACCGCCATGATCGGCCCGACGCCCTCGACCTCCTCGATCTGCTCGGGGTCGGCGCTGTGCAGGGCATCGATCGAGCCGAAGTGGTCGGCGAGGGCTTCGGCCGTCACGTAGCCGACGCCGGGCAGGCCGAGCGCATAGAGGACGCGTTTGAACGGACGCTCGCGCGAGGCGTCGATCGCGGCCACGAGGTTTCGAGCCGAGATCTCGCCAAGGCCCTCCAGCTCTCCCAGTCGCTCCTCGCGGAGCTCGTAGATGTCTGCGACGTCCTCGATCAGCCCTTCCTGCAGGAAGCGCATCGCCTGCTTCTCGCCGAGGCCGTCGATGTCCATAGCGCCTTTGCTGACGAAGTGCTTGACGTGCTGGAAGGACTGGCCGGGGCAGCCTGCGCGGTTGGGGCAGATCGTGAACACCGCGCCCTCGGGCTTCACTGTCGGCGTCCTGCAAGCGGGGCACTCCTTCGGCGGCTTGACCCGGCGGGCCCCTTTGGGACGGCGTTGCGGCAGCGGCGCGACGACCTGGGGGATCACGTCGCCGGCCCGCATCACCACCACCTCGTCGCCGACGCGGACGTCCTTGCGCGCGAGGTCCTCCTCGTTGTGCAGGGTCGCGGTCGAGACTGTCACGCCGCTGACGTGTATCGGCTCCAGCATCGCGAAGGGCACGAGGTGGCCGGTCCGGCCCACGTTCCAGACCACGTCGCGCAGCGTCGTCGTCGCGGTAGACGGGGGAAACTTCCAGGCGATCGCCCAGCGCGGCTCGCGGCCGACAACGCCGAGCTCGCGCCACAGCGCCCGCTCGTCGATCTTGACCACGACCCCGTCGATCTCGTAATCGAGCTCGTCGCGCCGCTCCTCCCACCAACGGCAGCGCTCGACCACGGAGTCGACGTCGGGATGGTGCTCGGTGTCCGGATTGACCTTGAAACCGCGCTCGCCGAGCCACGCGACCTCCTCGCTGTGCGTCGCGAGGTCGAGCCCTCTGGTCGCGCCCGTCCCGTAGCACCAGACCGAAAGCGGCCGTTCCGCCGCCAGCGTGGGATCGAGCTGGCGGATCGAGCCGGCGGCCGAGTTGCGCGGGTTGGCGAACGTCGGCTCGCCAGCCTCGGCGCGGCGTTCGTTGAGGGCCTTGAAGTCGGCGATCGGCAGGTAGACCTCGCCGCGCACCTCGACCAGGGGCGGGGCGTCCTCGATTCGCAACGGAATCGCGCGGACGGTGCGCAGGTTCCGGGTCACGTCCTCGCCGACCCGCCCGTCGCCGCGCGTTGCGCCGCGCACGAAGACGCCCTCCTCGTAGGTCAGCGAGATCGCCAGGCCGTCGATCTTCGGCTCCGTCGTATAGCTGAATTCCGACGCGTCGATATCCAGGCGCTTGAGGTGGTTGCGGATGCGGATCTCCCAGGCCCGCAGCTCCTCCTCGTTGCGAGCGTTGCCGAGCGAAAGCATCGCCTCGGCGTGCGCCACCTGATCGAAGCGGTCGAGCGGTGGCGCCCCGACCCGCTGAGTCGGCGAGTCGGGGCGCCACCGCTCGACC
>Ga0207648_10004058_pt1 | contig 15193 bp, 17 predicted proteins | sample KBSMisM32_FD_184310 | JGI IMG/M metagenome (GOLD analysis project Ga0207648, IMG submission 184310) | Miscanthus rhizosphere microbial communities from Kellogg Biological Station, Michigan, USA - KBS Miscanthus M3-2 (SPAdes) (version 2) | ecosystem: Host-associated > Plants > Roots >...
AACAGCGCGATCACCACGGTCGAGAATCGAATTGCGCGCGGATACAGCTCGCCGCGGCGGAACAGGCCCGCGAACGCGGCCACCATGACCACCAGCGCCAGAAATGCCGTGACCTGGAAGAGCAGCGGTCCCGTCAGGTTCAGGACGTGCGTCATGAACGAGCTGGAAGCGCCCGAAGTCAGCGCCGGCCGGGGGAAAAACAGCCGCCCCGCCAGGCGGTTGACGATGAATTCGAGGGCGGAAACGACGACGAGAGCGGCCGTCAGGTTTCCGGAGCGGGCGGGCCGCATGGCGGATTCCATAGCGAGCGGCGGATTATACTCATGCTTTCGCGGGTCAAGGCCTCAGGCGATTGTGTCGATGAGAATGCCGAACATTGGCCTCCGACCAGTAAGACTTTGGGGTAGGTTCCCTTCCTACGACCTGTGCTAACATTGGAACCTGGAAGCCCGTGGTTAGTGTAACCGCCAGAAAGATTCGCAATCACGGCCGGGAGCGAGCCTCCCTGGGCGTGGGGCGAACTTATGCGGGCTACCTCATCAGTTACCCCAGCGTCGGCCGCGGCATGGTGATCTTCCGCGATCCCAACGGTCACCGGATGGTGACGACGCCGGTCCGGCGCGTCCTTGGTGATGCGGGCGGCGATCAGATTTACGTCGAGACCGAGAACTCGGTCTACCTGCTGACCTTCCGAGCCGAACCGTTGCGCGAGATGCCTCATGCGTTGGCCGCCGTGACCGGCAGCCGCCAGCGCAAGGGCTGACGCAAGGTTCCGCGCCCCGCACGCGCCGGGTAATTCGTGACGGAGGCAGGTCGGGCAAGTAAGCTCCGTCGCGAAGCATGGTGTCGCGTGCGTTGATCCTGGCCGCCGGCAGGGGCGTGAGCATCGGCGGCGACGCCGAGCTGTCCAACTGCCTCACCACCGTCGGCCGCTGCAGCGTGATCGAGCGGACCCTGGAGCTGCTCGAAGATCTGGGCGTCGCGAAGATCGGCATCACCGTCGGATTCGCGGGCGAGGCGGTCCGGCGCCACATCGCGGCGTCAACCGTGCTGTCGGCGGCGACGAAGCGGCGCGTGACGTTCTTCGACAACCCCGACTGGCCGGGACCGAACGGTCTCTCGGTGCTCGCGGCGCGCGCGTTCGTCACCGAACGCACGCTGCTGCTGATGGCGGATCAGATCGCGGCGCCCGGGCTGGTGCGTGAGATCGCGTCGCACACGGGCGGGGGCGATCGCACCGTGCTGGGCGTCGATCGCGATCTGTCGCGCGTGTTCGACATCAATGACGCCACCAAGGTGAAGCTGGCCGGCGACCGCGTCACCGAGATGAGCAAGCAGCTCACCAGCTACGACGCCGTCAGCGCCGGGCTGTTCGTGATCGCGCCGTCGCTGATCGACGTGCTGGCGAGTCTGGACCGACCGTCGCTGACCGAAGGGGTCGCGGCGGCCGCGGCGCGCGGTCTGGTCATCGCGCACGACGTGGGCACCAAGCTCTGGCAGGACCTGGACAGCGCCGAGATGAAGCTGCACGCCGAATGGCTGCTGCGCGTCTACGGCGACGAGCTGGCCCGTCCCGCGATGCAGGCGACGCCGCCGTCGGCCGCCGCCGGCACGCTGGAGCTGATCGAACGGCTGCTCGCCGAGAAGGACCAGCCCGGGCACGTGCTGTTCAGCCCCGGTCCGGTGATGACGTCCGCGCGCGTGAAGGCGTCGCTGGTCCACTACGACGTCTGCCACCGCGACGGCGACTACGCGGCCGTGGTGGGGCGCCTGCAGGAAAAGCTGCGCCCGGCGTTCGGCGCGTCGGCGCAGCACGAGATGCTGCTGCTCACCGGCTCCGGCACCGCCGCGATGGAGATGTCGATCGCGTCGGTGGTGCCGCCGGGCAAGAAGTTGCTGGTGATCGCGAACGGCGCGTTCGGCGATCGCCTGGACGAGATCGCGGCGCTGCACGACATCCCGCGCGTCGTGCTCCGTTACAAGTGGGGCGAGCTGCCCAACCCGCGCGATGTCGCCCGCGCGCTCGACGCCGACGCCGAGATCGCGGCGGCGGCGATGATCCAGCACGAGACGTCGGTCGGTCTGGTCAACCCGGTGGGCGAGGTGGGTCGGCTGTGCCGCGCGCGCGGCATCACGCTGGTCGTGGATGCCGTCTCGGCGCTGGGCGCCGAGGACGTCGATGTGGTGCGCGACGGCGTCGACATCTGCTTCTCGTCGGCGAACAAGTGCCTGCACTCCGTGTCGGGTGTGTCGTTCCTGTGCGTCGCCCCCGAGGTCTGGCCGCGCATCGCCGGCATCACGCCGCGGGTCTACTACCTGGACCTCGTGCGGCACCGCCAGTACCTGGAGCAGCTGCGCCAGACGCCATTCACGCCGGCCGTGTCGTCGTTCTTCGCGCTCGAGACCGCGCTCGACGAGCTGTACGAACAGGGGGGCGTGCCCGCGCGCCGCGAGCTGTATCGCAAGCGCAACCTGCGCATCCGCCGCCTGTTCACCGATCTCGGGTTCGAATCGTTCAGCAACACCGGCCGCGAATCGCAGACGATCTCGATGCTGCGGTTGCCCGACGGCCTGTCCGTCGACGCCCTTTACGACGGGCTCAAAGCGCGCGGCTTCATCATCTACCGCGCCAAGGGCGAGCTCGCTGATCGTCACGTCCAGGTGTCGAACATGGGCGAGTTGCCCGACGCGACGATCGACGCGTTCCTGGCGGCCGTGACCGAGGTCGTGCGCGGCGCGCGCAGCGCGACCCCGGCGGCGCGGGCCGCGCTCAAGTCCGTGTAATCGTTCGCACGGATTGAACGGACGCCCCTCGTGGGGCGACATTGGGGCATGGGAAACCTCTGCCGTTCGGTCGTGTTGGTCGTGTCGAGCGTCGTCCTGGCGGGCGGGGCGCACGCTGCGGAAGCGCCGCTGCTCGTCGCCGTCGAGGTTGCGCCCGGCGTCGACGTCGCGCCCGCCGATGTCCGTCAAGCCGTCGCGAGCGAGCTGGGCCGGTCCGTGGCGGGGTCGCGCGACCCGGTAACGACGGAAGACGTGTTGGTCGTGTGGGTCGACGGGCGCGAGATCCGGATGTCGCTGCGCGCCCGCGCAGCGCCCATCGTTTCGCGTCTGATTGCGGCGCCCGCCGATCGGCTCGGTCGTCTCCGGTCGATCGGCTGGCTCGCGGGCAACCTGGTGCGCGATCAGGTCGGCCCGATCGTGGCGACGCGCGACGCGGTCCAGCCCGCTGCGGAGGTAGGGCCCGCGACCGAGCCGCCGGCATTGTCCGACGTGCCGTCGCACGGCGCCGTCCCCGAGGTCATCGCCGCCGCGCCGGCGAGCCGCCCCGAGTCGTCTGATTCGCGCTGGATGATTACCGCCGCTGGCGGGCCGACGCTGCAGATGCTGTTCTGGGATTCCGAGCTTCCCGACACGCTCAGGAGCGGCGCGGTTTATCAGATCGAGGCGCAGCATCAGGCCACTCCCGACAGCATGCTGGTCGGTGCGGCGCTGGAGCTCGGGCCGGTCGGGCAGGGGGCAACGCCTCACTATCTCGGTTTCGCCGGGTTCATCGGTTCGCGCTGGCGTTCGCACCGCTGGTTCATGGAGGGGACCGTCGGCCTCGGCGTGGAGGCCATCGGCGGGCGTTACGCGACGCTCTCGGTCACGAACAACTCGCAGACCGGCACCGTCTCGGAGTCAGTGGTTTCGTACCGGGCGGTACCGGGGCTCTATGCCCGTTTGCAGGGGACGGGCGGTGTCCAGGTCTCAAGGATGTTCGATCTCGTCGTGCAGCTCGGCGCGCATCTCTCGTCGAATTGGGAGTTCGGATCGTACGTCGCGTCGACGGTCGGGCTGAGGGCGCGGTTGCCTTGAACGGTCCGGTATCTTGGGGCGACATAGGGTCATGAGGATCATCGCGCTTTCGATCGCTCTCGTCGCGCTGGGAGGCGCCGCAGCCCGCGCCGCGGACAAGCCGCTGCTCGTCTCCGTTGAAGTCGGGCCCGGCGTCGACGTCGCGCCGACGGAGGTTCGTCAGGCCGTCGCCGCGGAGCTCGGTCACAAGGTCGTTGGCGTGTACGAGGCGAACGGGGATGGCCGGGCCGACGTCCTGCTCGTCGCGCTCGAGCCGCGCGAGCTCCGGATGTCGCTGCGCGCCGGCGACGCGCCGGTCGTATCGAGGAGGATCGCCGTGCCGCGCGATCGGACGGGCCGCCTCCGATCGATCAGCTGGCTGGCCGGTAACCTGGTTCGCGACCAGGTCGGCCCGATCGTGGCCACGCGAGAAACGCCGGCGGTCGAGCCGCAGCCGGCGACGGATCCGCCCGCGCTCGCCGCGAACGCGCCGCTCGCAGTCCCCGCCGAGGCGCTACCAGCGAGCGCGCCGGCCCCCGTTTCGTCGCTGCCCGCGTCAGCGCCGCCGCCCCCGCCGGCGGAGGCGGTCGCGTCGCCCGCGAGCGCGCCGGGCGCGATCCCGCACCCGCTCTGGTCGATCACGATGGCCGGTGGACCGGTGGTGACCGTCATGCGCGACAGCAGCAACACCAGCGCCACCTCCAGCGGCGTCTTCCAGCTCGAAGTGCAGCGCCAGCGATCGCTCGACAGTCTCCTTTATGGTCTCGCGTTCACCGTCGGCCCGGATGCGCCCCGGCACTACATCGGCGCCGCCGCGTTCGCGGGCGAGGCGTGGCGTGGACAGTCGTTCTTCGCCGAGGCGACGCTCGGTCTCGGGCTGGAAGCCCTCGAGGGCTACGTGACGTTTGGATCGTCGACCGGGACCGCACCGACGCCGGGTAACCCCGGGATGGTGACGTCCATGTCGGAACAGCGCGTGTCCGTGGGAACCGTGCCGGGACTGTTCGTGCGCGCCGCCGGAACGGGCGGGCTTCATCTTTCTCAGGCGTTCGATCTCGTGATGCAGCTCGGCGGTCACCTGGGGCAGGACGGGTACATCGGTTCGTATCTCGGCGCCACGGGCGGCGTGAGGCTGCGCTTGTGAGCACCCGCCCGCGCACGCGTCCGTCCATCGTCACGGCCCTGCCGCTCGCCGACGCGGCGGCGGAGGCGGCGATCGTCGACGGTCTGCGCGCCGGGCGGCTGGATGCGCTCGCGGCGGCGTTCGATCGCTGGCACGTGCGCGTGCGCGTGCTGGCGCGCCGGCTGCTGTCCGATCCCGCCAGCGCCGAGGACGTCGTGCAGGAGGTGTTCGCGGCGCTCACCCGCGCCATGCGTGGTTTTCGCGGCGAGGTCGACGTCGAGACGTTCATCCTCGCCATCGCCGTCAAGCGCGCGCGCCACCACCAGCGCGCGGCCGGCGTGCGCCGCCGGGCGATGGAGCGGCTGGCCGACCAGGATCGGTTCGGCCGTCCCGATCCGGAGCAGGACACCTATCGGCGCGAGCTGGGACGCCGCCTGGAGGCCGCCCTCGATAGACTTCCCGTCGCGCAGCGAGAAGCGTTCGTGCTGTGCGAGGTGGAAGAGCTGACCTCGCCGCGCGCGAGCGACATCGTGGGCGTTCCGGAGGCGACGATCCGGACGCGGCTGTTCCACGCGCGGCGCAGGCTTCGCGAGTTGCTCGTCGGGGAGGGCGTCGAATGAGGCAGCTCCCCCCGCCATCTTTGAATGCGGCGGTCAGCGCGTTTCGCGACATGACCGCGGAGCCGGCCGAGGGCGCGGCGACGCGCGCGCGGGTGCTGGCCCGCGCCGAGCGGCAGGCCCGGCTGCGCGGCCTGGCGCGGCCCATCCTGGCGGCGCTCGCCGTCGCCGCCGTCATCCTCTCGTCGGGCGTCGCGTTGACCGCCGCCGGCGTTCGCTGGCGCGCCCAGCCGGCCGCCGAGATCGCCGACGCGCCCGCGGACACGTCGGCGCCGCGCCACGCCGCGCGGGTGTCGAGAACGGTGCGGGTGGTTCCGCCACTGCGCGAGACCACCGTCGCGCCGCCGCCGGCCGATCGCTCGGAGGGCGAGCGGCTCGCCTACGAACGCGCGCACCGGGCGCATTTCTTCACCGATTCGCCGGCGCGCGCGCTGGCCGCGTGGGACCAGTATCTGGCGGCGTACCCTCACGGGACGTTTGCGCCCGAGGCGCGTTACAACCGCGCGCTCTGCCTGGTGCGCCTCGGTCAGCTCGCGCCGGCGGCGAATGCGCTGCGCCCGTTCGCGGCCGGCCGCCCCGGAGGCTACCGCCGCCACGAGGCCTGCCTGCTGCTCCGCTGGCTCTCCGAGCGGGGCGCCGCGGACGATCCCGAGCCGACCTGCGGCGCCGAGAACTAGCCGCTCTCGCGCCCGCCGACGCCGGTGTTAACCTGCGCGGCCATGCGCGCCGCGCTGTTTCGCCGCCACGGCGGTCCCGAGGTCATGGAAGTGGGCGACATACCGACGCCCACGCCCGGACCGGGCGAGGTGCAGATCCGCGTCGGCGCTGCCGGGATGAACCATATCGATCTCTGGCTGCGACAAGGATTGCCGGCGCTGCGCGTGGCGCTGCCGCACGTCGCCGGTGGAGACGTATGCGGCGTCATCTCGGCGATCGGTCCGGGCGTGAAGCCGATGGCAGATCTCGGCGAAGGCGATCGCGCCGTCGTGAACCCCAGCCTGTCGTGCGGCCGCTGCGCCGCCTGCCTCGCGGGGCGCGACAACTTCTGCCCCGAATGGAAGATGCTGGGCGAGCAGACGCACGGCGGTCAGGCCGAGTACGTCGTCGTCCCGGCGGCGAACCTCGTGCCGGCGCCGCGCGCGCGCGTGCCGCTCGACGACGCGCAGCTGGCGTCGATCCCGACAGTGTTCCTGACCGCGTGGCAGATGCTGGTCGACCGCGCGGCGATCCAGCAGGGCGAGACAGTGCTGGTGATCGCCGCGGGCTCGGGCGTGGGAACCGCCGCGATCCAGATCGCCCGGCTGTGGGGCGCGCGCGTGATCGCGACCGCCTCGACCGACGCCAAGCTGGCGGCCGCGCGCGCGCTCGGCGCCGACGACACCATCAACCACGCGACCGCGGACGTCGTGGCCGAGGTGAAGAAGCTGACCGGCCGGCGCGGCGCGGACATCGTCGTCGACCACGTCGGTGGCGACACCTTCGAAAAGTCGGTCCTCGCCTGTGCTCGGGGCGGGCGGATCGTCGTGTGCGGGGCGACGTCGGGCTACGAACCGAAGCTGAACCTCCGGCACGTCTTCTGGCGGCAGCTCAGCGTCCTGGGCTCGACCATGGCCAGTAAAGCCCGTCTTTTCGCACTGATGGACCTGTTCGCGGCCGGCCGCCTCAAGCCCGTGGTCGACCGGGCTCTGCCCCTGGACGAGGTGGCGACCGCCCACAAGCTCCTCGAATCCCGGACGATTTTCGGCAAGCTCGTCTTGACGCCCTAGTCGCGGATATGTAAAACCTTACCTGCACGTAAGGGTTAGGTTTTTACATGCGACTTGTGACCACATCCACCGCAGACATCGCAGCCGAAGACCTGAGCCTGCTCCGGGTCGGCGAGCTGGCCAAGCGAACGGGCAAGACCGTGCGCGCCATCCACCTCTACGAGGAGCTGGGCCTGCTCGCGCCCGCCGTGCGATCGAAGGGCGGCTTTCGCCTCTACCCGGGCAAGGCGGTCAAGCGCATCGACTGGATCCAGAAGCTGCAGGACCTCGGCTTCTCGCTCACCGAGATCAAGGCGTTCCTTCGCGACTGGGAGGAATCGGACGCGGCGCCCAAGGCGATGAACCGCGTGCGCGAAATTTTCTCGGACAAGCTGCGCGAGACCAAGGAAACCATCGCGCGCCTCGAGCGCCTGGTCGGCGATCTCACCGAGACGCTGGCGTACATGGACAGCTGCCGGTCGTGCGAACCGAGCCACAACACGAACGAATGCGGCACCTGCGGCATCCACGGACACGACGGACGCGCGCCGCTGCTGGTCGAAGGGATCTCGAAATGAGCCTCAAGCTTCCCATCTACATGGACAACCACGCGACCACGCCGGTCGATCCGCGCGTGCTGGACGCGATGCTGCCCTACTTCACGCAGGTGTTCGGCAACGCCGCCAGCCGATCGCACAGCTTCGGCTGGACCGCCGAGAAGGCTGTCGAGGCGGCGCGCGATCAGGTCGGCGCGCTGATCGGCGCGTCGGGCAAGGAGATCGTCTGGACGTCGGGCGCGACCGAGTCCGACAACCTGGCGATCAAGGGCGCGGCCGAGTTCCTCAAGGATCGCGGCAATCACATCATCACCGCTCAGACCGAACACAAGGCGGTCCTCGACACCTGCAAGCGCCTCGAGAAGGAAGGCTTCGACGTGACGTACCTGCCCGTCGGCAAGGACGGCCGGGTCAGCGCCGAATCGGTGCGCGCCGCGATGACCGACAAGACCACGGTCGTGTCGATCATGCTCGCCAACAACGAGATCGGAACGGTGAACCCGGTCAACGAGATCGGGGCGGTCGTCAAGGAGAAGGGCGCGGTCTTCCACGTCGACGCCGTCCAGGGCGTGGGCAAGGTGCCGTTCGACGTCAACGCCGCGAAGGTCGACCTCGCGTCGCTGTCGGCGCACAAGATGTACGGGCCGAAGGGCGTCGGCGCGCTGTACGTGCGGCGCAAGCCGCGCGTGCGCATCACCGCGCAGATCGACGGCGGCGGCCACGAGCGCGGCATGCGTTCGGGGACGCTGAACGTGCCGGCGATCGTCGGCTTCGGCAAGGCGGCGGAGCTGGCGCGCACGGAGATGGCGGCCGAGGCGGCGCGCCTCTTGAAGCTGCGCGAGCGTCTGCGCGAGGCGATCCAGTCGAAGGTCGACCACACGTTCGTCAATGGATCGATGGAGCACCGGCTGCCGGGCAACCTGAACATCAGCTTCGCGTACGTCGAGGGCGAGGCGATGCTGATGGGCCTCAAGGACGTCGCGGTGTCGTCGGGATCGGCCTGCACGTCGGCGTCGCTGGAGCCGTCGTACGTGCTGCGCGCGATCGGCGTCGACGAGGAGCTGGCGCACACGTCGATCCGGTTCGGCCTCGGCCGGTTCAACACCGAGGAAGAGGTCGACTACGTCGTGAAGATCGTCGTCGACAAGGTCAAGAAGCTTCGCGAGCTGTCGCCCCTCTACGAGATGGCGCAGCAAGGGATCGATCTGAAGAGCATCGTCTGGGCGGCTCACTGAAGAAACAGAGGAAACAGTCATGGCGTACAGCGAAAAGGTCATCGAGCACTACGAAAACCCGCGCAACGTCGGCAGCTTCGACAAGGACGACCCGAGCGTCGGGACCGGCCTGGTGGGCGCGCCCGCGTGCGGCGACGTCATGAAGCTGCAGCTCAAGATCACCGACGAGGGGATCATCGAGGACGCCAAGTTCAAGACGTTCGGCTGCGGCTCCGCGATCGCGTCGTCCTCGCTGGCGACGGAATGGGTCAAGGGCATGAGCATCGATCAAGCGATGGGGATCAAGAACACGCAGATCGTCGAGGAGCTGAACCTGCCCCCGGTCAAGATTCACTGCTCGGTGCTGGCGGAGGACGCGATCAAGGGCGCGATCGCCGATTACAAGGCGAAGCGCGCCAAAGCGAACGGAAACGGGAACGCCTGAACGACATCCAAAGGACAGCAGGCGACGGAACTGGGAAGAAAGCGAAGATGGCCATTGGAGTGACAGACAGAGCGGTCGCCGAGATCAAGAAGGCGGCCGGCACGCGCGCGACGCTGCCGAAAGGCCTGCGCGTGGGCATCCGCGGAGGCGGCTGCACGGGCTTCTCGTATCTGTTCGAGTGGTCGGATCAGGAACCGCGGGCGGAGGACAAGGTGCTCGCGTTCGAGGACGGCGCCGTGCGCGTGTTCATCGATCCGAAGAGTTACATCTACCTCGACGGGTCGACGCTGGAGTACCAGACCACGATGATGGGCCGTGGCTTCAAGTTCACGAACCCGAACGTGAAAGGGACGTGCGGCTGCGGCGAGAGCGTCCAGTTCTAGGGTTCGCGTCATGATCTGTTGGTCGTGTCAGAAGCAGGCGGGGACGGCGCCGCTCTGCGCGGCGTGCGGGGCGCTGCAGCCGCCTGATGACGCGGCGGATCTGTTCGCCGTGCTGGGCCAGCCCGCGCGCCACGCGATCGATCTGCCGGCGACCGAAGCGGCGTACAAGGAGATGTCGCGGCAAGTGCACCCCGATCGCTTCGCGACCGCCGACCCGCGCGCGCGACGCGCGTCGCTTGCGCGCACGGTTCAGCTGAACCTCGCCTGGCAAACGCTGCGGGATCCGATCAAGCGCGCAGAGTACCTGCTGCTGCGGGCCGGCATCGACGTCGCCGAGAAGAAGGCGTCGACCGGCAACAGCGACAAGGGCACGCACAAGGTGGCGGCGCCGCCGGCGTTCCTGCTGGAGATCCTGGAGCTGAACGACGACCTCGCCGCCGCCAAGCGCGCGGGCGACACGGTCAAGGTCGCGTTCATGGCCGAGGAGATGCGCACGCGGGCCCGCGAATCGATGACCGCGATCGCGGCGGCGCTGGACGCAGGCGCTCCCGGGAAGCTGGAGGAGGCGGCGCGCTCGCTGGTGGCGCTGCGTTACTACCAGCGGTTCCTCGATCAGGCGTCAGACGGCGACGGGGGAGGCGGGGCCGACTAGCCCTGGTGGACGATGGCGGAAGCGCTGTTCCAGATCGCGGAGCCGGGCCAGTCCCGCAGCAAGCACGCGTGCCGCACGCGCGCGGTCGGGATCGATCTCGGCACGACCAACTCGCTGGTGGCGATCGTCGACGCGGGAAAGCCGACCGCGCTCGCCGACGAGCACGGCGAGACGATCGTTCCGTCGGTGGTTCATTACGGCGGCGACGGCGGTGTCGTGGTGGGCGCGGACGCGCGCGATCGGCTGGCGGTCGACTTCCCGCGCGACACCATCGCGTCGGTCAAGCGCTTCATGGGCCGGGGACCGCGCGACGCAGAGGCGACGCGCAAGTTGACGCCGTACCAGTTCTTTCAGGGCGCCGGCGACCAGAGCGTGGTCCGCTTCGCGGTCGCGGGGCCGCGCGCGGTGACGCCGATGGAGGTGTCGGCGGAGATCTTGCGCGTGTTGCGCGCGCGCGCCGAGGAGGCGCTGGGCGGCCCGCTGCAGGGCGCGGTGATCACGGTGCCGGCTTACTTCGACGACGGCCAGCGGCAGGCGACGCGCGACGCGGGACGGCTGGCGGGCCTGGAGGTGCTGCGCCTGCTCAACGAGCCGACCGCGGCGGCGCTGGCGTACGGCCTCGACAAGCAGGCGGAAGGGACGTTCGCGGTGTTCGATCTCGGCGGCGGCACCTTCGACGTGTCGATCCTGAAGCTGGAAGAAGGCGTGTTCGAGGTGAAGTCGACCGGCGGTGATTCCGCGCTGGGCGGCGACGACTTCGATCGCGCGATCGCGGAGGCGTTGCTCGCGCAGGCGGGCGCGGTGGACACGGCCGACGCGCACGTCGTCCGCCGCGCGCTGGACGCGGCGCGCGCGCTCAAGGAGGCGCTGACCGTCCGGACGGAGGTCAGCGTCGAAGTTCCGTTCTCGCCGGGCCGGACGGCCACGCTGCGCCTCACGCGCGACGAGATGGAGGCGCTGGTGATGCCGGTGCTGCAGCGTTGCGCGGCGCCGCTCAAGCGCGCGCTGGCCGACGCGGGCGTCGAGCGGGGACACCTGTCCGGCGTCATCCTGGTCGGCGGCGCGACGCGCATGCCGCTGGTGCGCCGGTTCGTCGCGGAGTGGTTCGGACAGGAGCCGCTGGCGGACATCGATCCCGATCAGGTCGTCGCGCTGGGCGCGGCGGTGCAGGCCGACATGCTGGCGGGCGGCGCGGGCAGCGACGACGTGTTGCTGCTGGACGTGGTGCCGCTGTCGCTGGGCCTGGAGACGATGGGCGGCGTCGCCGAGAAGCTGATCCACCGAAACACGACGGTGCCGTGCGGCGCGAAGCAGACGTTCACGACGTTCGCCGACAAGCAGACCGGATTCGACCTGCACGTCGTTCAGGGCGAGCGCGAGCTGGTGGCGGAATGTCGATCGCTGGCGCGGTTCACGCTGAAGGGCATCCCGCCCATGCCGGCCGGGATGGCGCGCCTGGAGGTGACGTTCATGGTCGACGCCGACGGCATCCTGCGCGTGTCGGCGCGCGAGGAGACCACCGGCCAGGAGGCGGCGATCGAGGTCAAGCCGAGCTACGGTCTGACCGACGACGAGGTCGAACGTATGATCCTCGATTCGCTCGCGCACGGCGAGGAGGACGTGAAGGCGCGGCTGCTCGCCGAGCAGCGCGTGGAGGCGGACGGCATCGTCGCGGCGGCGCGGGCGGCCATGCGCGACGCGCCCGAGCTGCTGGAGGACGGCGAGCGGAACGAGATCGAGGGCGCGCTGGCGGCCGTCGAGACGGCGCGCGCCGGCAGCGACCACCACGCGATCCGGACCGCGATCGAGACGCTGGATCACGCGTCCAAGCCGTTCGCGACGCGGCGAATGAACAAGGCGCTGGAGAAGGGCTTCCGCGGGCGCGATGTCGACGCGGTCGACGTGAAGCTGAAAAAAGTCGGAGGCAAGAAGTAGCCGTGCCCAAGGTGAGGTTCGAGCCCGACGGAATCGAGATCGAGGTGCCGGTCGGCACCAGCATCCTCGAGGCGTCGAACAAGGCGCATGCGCAGGTCGGCTCCGCGTGCGGCGGCGTGTGCGCGTGCTCGACGTGCCACGTCTACGTCAAGCAGGGGCTGGAGGTGCTGTCGGAGGCTTCGGATCGCGAAGAGGACATCATGGACAAGGCGTTCGACGTGAAGGCGACGTCGCGCCTCGGTTGCCAGTCGCGGATCCAGAGCGACGCGACCATCGTCGTCGAGATCAGCCGCGAGAGCCGCCAGGCGTTCCTGGACGAGCATCCCGAGATTCGCGCGGCGCTGAAGGCCGCGGCGGGCGGCGGCTCGCGATAGCGCCTTGGCGCGGCTGGACATCCTGATCGCGCGCAACCTCGGCTGGTCGCGCGCGGCCGCGCGCGAGGCGATCGCGGACGGCGTTGTCTTGATCGAAGGCGCGCCGGCGACCGACGCGCGCCTCGACATCGACACGGCTCGGTTGCCGCTGGAGGCGATCGTCGACGGTGAGCGCATCGAGCTGTTCGACGTCGCGCGCGTTCTGCTCAACAAGCCAATCGGCTGCGTGACCGCGCTGCGCGACCCGCGCCACCCGACCGCATACGCGCTGCTGGCCGACGCCCCTCTGCACGACGAGCTGCGCCCCGTTGGCCGTCTCGACATCGACACTTCGGGGCTCCTGCTCTGGACGACGGACGGCGCCGAGATCCAGCGCCTGACGCACCCGAAGCGCGCGGTGCCGCGCACGTACCAGGCGGTGCTGGCGCGCGATCCCCAGCCGCTGCCCGCCGAGCTCGTCCTCGACGACGGTCACCGGCCGCGCATCGGCGAGCTGACGCCGCTGGCGCGCGCCGATGCGCATCCGAGCCTGGATGTCCCGTCCGACGCGCCGGTGCTCGCGTCGATCACGATCACGGGCGGCGCGTACCACGAGGTGCGCCGCATCTTCGCGGCGCTGGGCAGCCACGTCCTCGCGTTGTGTCGCGTGCGCTTCGGCGAGCTGGAGCTCCCGCGCGATTTGCCGCTCGGCGGGTTTCGCGTCCTGGGCTGACTCGCGAGGCCGCTACTTCTTGCCGCGGCCGCGGCCGTGCTCCTCCTTCTTGTCTTCCTTGCGCTCGGCCTTCTCGGCCATCTTCTCCTCTTTGCGCTCGGCTTTGTCCGCGGCCTTCTCGGCCTTGCGGTCCGCCTTCTCTTCGCGGCGTTCTTCCTTGCGCTCGGCCTGCTCCTCTTTGCGCTCAGCCTTCTCCGCGCGGTGCTCCTCCTTGCGCTCGGCCTTCTCCGCCTCGTGCTGCGCCTTGCGCTCCTCGTTCCGCTCGTGAACCTGCTCGCGGCGGATCTGGCCGGGCGGCACGTGCCCGGGCGGCGGACCGGGCGGGGGCGGCGGCGGCGCCGCCACCGTTCGCGAGGGCGGCGGCGAGGAAGGTGGCGGTGCCGACGCGTTCTCGGGCGGTGGATTGTGCACACGCACGACGCATCCCCCGAGCCACGTCACCGCCACGCACAACACCTGAACGAGTTTTCGGTTCATGGGGCCTCCTTCGTCGGCAGTCATCGGAAATGCCGAGATATCCTTGAGCGCGATGCCCACGGAAGCCGACATGGCGATACACGTCGTCCTGGTCGAACCCGAGATCCACTGGAACACGGGTAACGCGGGGCGCACCTGTCTCGCCGCGGGTGCGCAGCTGCACCTGGTGGGGCCGCTCGGATTCTCGCTCGAGGACAAAGAAGTCCGGCGCGCCGGGCTCGACTACTGGCCGCGCGTCGCGCCGCGCGTCTGGCCTGACTGGCAGACCTTCGACCGCGAGCTGCCGTCGCTGGGCACGCCGTACCTCTTCACCGCGCGCGCGCCGCGAAGGTTCCAGAACATCTCGTACGCGCGCCCGGCGGTGTTGATCTTCGGCCGCGAGAGCGTCGGCCTCGACGCGCAGATCCTCGCGCGCCACGCCGAGCAGACCGTCGCGATCCCGATGCTCGATCGCGAGCTGCGGTCGCTGAACCTGTCCACGTCCGTGGCGCTGGCCCTCTACGAGGTCCGCCGCCAGTGGAGCTGGGAGCGCTAGAAATTACAATCGGAGGAGCCGGCTAGGCGGCGGCGTCGAGCGAGCCGGTGTCGACCTGCGATGGGCGGCGCACGTTCGTCGCCAGACCCAGCTTCTCGAGCAGCAGGATCGTGTACCAGCCGATGTCCAGCTGCAGCGGCGTCCAGCCGAGGCGCGCCGAGCCGGGGCGGTCGTGGTGGTTCTGGTGCCAGTTCTCGCCCTGGAAGAAGTGCATCAGCGACAGCCAGCGCACGTTCTTCGCGGTCGCCTCGTCGGGGCCGGCATCGGGACGCATGTGGCAAATGCTGTTGACGAAGCACTGCGCGTGCAGCGCGAGCGTCAGGCGGATCGGTCCCACCCAGAAGAACGCCGCCAGGCCGAACGGCAAGCCGCCGAAGAAAGCGAGCACAACCAGCGGCAGCTGGAAGCGCGTCCAGAACCGATACGCGGGCGTGTCGATGTCCTTGCAGTACTTCGCGATCGGCGCCGACCCTGCCTGCCACAGCCAGCGCAGGTGCGACCACCAGAAGCCGCCCACGCGCGGGCTGCTGATGTCCTCGGGCGTGTCCGACTTCGCGTGGTGCAGGCGGTGGTACGCCGCCCACGAC